>Ga0070730_10003592_pt1 | contig 13876 bp, 14 predicted proteins | sample Coa_R1_3_FD_66447 | JGI IMG/M metagenome (GOLD analysis project Ga0070730, IMG submission 66447) | Surface soil microbial communities from Centralia Pennsylvania, which are recovering from an underground coalmine fire - Coalmine... | ecosystem: Environmental > Terrestrial > Soil > Unclassified ...
ACCTCGCGCTTGAGCGTCGAGGCGTCGGCGAGGGCGGGGAAGCAGAGCGCCGGACGCAGGTTGGCGAACACCCCCATGCCGGCGCGCAAGGCCAGCAATCCTGCCTCAGGGCGGGACGCCCGGGGCGCGCCGGCCCATCGCGGCCCGCCCACCGCCCCCATCAGCACCGCCTCGCAGGCCCTGGCGAGGGCGAGGGTGTCGTCGCTCAGCGGCGTGCCGATCGCATCGTAGCTGGTCCCGCCGAAGGGGCGGGTCTCGATAAGGAGTTCGGGGAACACCCGCCGCGCGACGCGCTCGGCCTGGGCCGTCACCTCGGGGCCGATCCCGTCGCCGGGAAGGAGAAGCAGGGTGGGCATGGGGCGCGGTTCTTCGTCGTCAGAGGGTGCGTTGCGAAGCGACCTCGTAGGCCGCGATCCGCCGATCGGAAACCCCGAGCTCCGCCCCAGCCGCGCGCCAGGCGGCCATGTGCACGGTCCTGGCGTGGGCCGCCAGGGCGTCGGCGTCACGCCAGATCTCGAAGACGTGGATCAGGCCCCGCTCGGCCACGTCCTCGGCATAGCCATAGGTTTCGCAGCCGTCCTCGGACCGGCTTGCCGCCATCATGATCAGCATGTGCGGGCGCATGGCTTCCATGTTCTCTGGCGGCACGCGCACCGTGCCGGCGACGATCAGGGTCATGCGGGCTCCAGCCAGGGTTGGTCGAGGGCGCGGCGCGCCTCGTAGTCGGCTATCTCACCGGCGACCTGGAGCGTTTCGCCGATGGCGTCCAGGCCCTTCAGCAGCTTTTCCTTGCGGCCGGGGTCGATCTCGAAGGCGAACATGGCCCCGGAGGGCGCCGTGACGGTCTGGGCTTCGAGGTCGATGCCGAACAGGTGGTTGCCACCCTTGGCCTCGCCCATCAGGTCGCGCACCTGCTCGCGCGGCAGCACGATCGGCAGCAGGCCGTTCTGGAAGCAGTTGTTGTAGAAGATGTCGGCGAAGCTGGAGGCGATCACGCAGCGGATGCCGAAGTCCAACAGGGCCCAGGGCGCGTGCTCGCGGCTGGAGCCGCAGCCGAAGTTGTCGCCCGCCACGAGCACCCCGGCGCCGGCGAAGGCGGGGTCGTCGAGCACGAAGCCGCCCTTCGGCCGGCCCTCGGGGTCGAAGCGCATGTCATAGAACAGGCCCCGGGCCAGGCCCTCGCGGTCCACCGTCTTGAGGAACTGCTTGGGGATGATCTGGTCGGTGTCGATGTTGGCGACGTCGAGCGGCGCGGCCCGGGCGTCGAGGCGGGTGAAGGGGGTCAAGGGTCATTGCCTCCGAGCATCAGGGCCGGCGCGCCGGGGACGCCGGAGCGGACGGTGAACACGGTGGTGCCGGGCTTTCGGCCGGGGCGGACGGGCGAGACGTCCAGGCCAGCCGCGTCGAGGCGGGCGCGGGCCGCCGCGGGGTCCGCCACCCGCCAGGCGAGGCCGGTGATGCGATCGGGGCCGTCGGAGACCGGAGCCTTCAGGTCGGCGCCGACCTCGACCACCGCGCCGCCGCAGCGGAAGAACAGCAGGCGCGATCCCCATTGCGGATTGGCCCGGTCCAGCCGCAGGTCCAGGCCGAGCCGGCCGCCGTAGAGCGCCACCGCCCGCTCGGGGTCGGGCGTGTGGATCACCACGTGGTCGAGGGCGTGCGGCGCGTCGGGCCGGCCAGGCGGCGGCGGCTCCGGCCGCCTGGACGCCAGGGCGATCGCCACGCCGTGCGTCGCGCCGGCGGAGAGGCGCGCATCCTGGCTCGCGATCCCGCGGCGCTCAAGCACGCGCGCGGTCTCCGCCAGGTCGTCGACCGCGAATCCCAGGCTGAAGACGGGCGCCGCGGCCCCTTCGGAGATCTCCAGCGCCATGTTGGCCAGCTGGAGGCGGCGCGGGGCGCCGGGAGCGGCCGTCGCGCCCATCAGCGCCTCGTAGGCCCGCGTGGCGGCCTCGGGATCGGCGATCGCCAAGCCGATGTGATCCAGACCGACGATCATGGCCGGGCGATCATGGGCCGACGGTCACAGGAAGCTTCGCGCATCGACGATGTGGCCGGCGATCGCCGCCGCCGCCGCCATGACGGGGCTCATCAGGTGGGTGCGGCCGCCGCGGCCCTGGCGGCCTTCGAAGTTGCGATTGGAGGTGGAGGCGCAGCGCTCGCCCGGCGCCAGGCGGTCGGGGTTCATGCCCAGGCACATCGAGCAGCCGGGTTCGCGCCAGTCGAAGCCGGCGGCCCTGAAGATGAGGTCCAGCCCCTCGACTTCGGCCTGGTCCTTCACCAGCCCCGACCCCGGCACCACCATCGCCCGCACGTGCGCGGCGACGGCGCGACCCCCGGCGCTCGCCCGGGCGGCCACGGCGGCGGCGGCGCGCAGGTCCTCGATGCGGCTGTTGGTGCAGGAGCCGATGAACACCCGGTCGATCCGGGCCTCGTCGATCCTCTGGCCGGGCTCGAGGCCCATGTAGTCCAGGGCGCGGCGAATGCCCTCCGCCTGCTCCGCCTCGAAGTCGGCGGGGTCGGGAATGCGGCCGTCGATGGCGACGACGTCCTGCGGGCTGGTGCCCCAGGTGACCTGCGGCGCCAGGGTCGAGACGTCGATCTCGACCTCGGCGTCGAAACGGGCGTCGGCATCGGAAACGAAGCTCTTCCAGTAGCGGAGCGCCATGTCCCAGGCGGCGCCCTTGGGCGCGGAGGGCCGGCCCATCAGATAGGCAAACGTGGTCCCGTCGGGCGCCACGAGCCCGGCCCGGGCCCCGGCCTCGATGGTCATGTTGCAGAGGGTCATGCGCCCTTCCATGGAGAGCGCGCGAACCGCCTCGCCGGCGTACTCGATGACGTGGCCGGTGCCGCCACTGGTGCCGATGCGGCCGATCAGGGCCAGGGCGAAGTCCTTGGGGCCGACGCCCGGCGCCGGTGTCCCCGAGAACACCACCCGCATGTTCTTCGATTTCATCTGGCGCAGCGTCTGGGTCGCCAGCACGTGCTCCACCTCCGAGGTGCCGATGCCCTGGGCCAGGGCCCCGAAGGCGCCGTGGGTGGAGGTGTGGGAGTCGCCGCAGACGATGGTCATGCCGGGCTGGGTGCGGCCCTGCTCCGGCCCCACCACATGGACGATGCCGTTGCGCGGATCGCCCATGGCGAAGAAGTCGATCCCGAAGTCCTTCACATTGCGCTCCAGCGCCTGCAGCTGCGCCCGCGCCTCCACGTCGGCCACGGCGGCGACGCCGAGCGACTGGCCTTCGGTGGGAATGTTGTGGTCGGCGACCGCCAGGGTGCGGTCGGGGCGACGGACCGGGCGCCGCGCCGACCGCAGGCCGGCGAAGGCCTGCGGCGTCGTCACCTCGTGGATCAGATGCAGGTCGACATAGAGGATCGCCTCGCCGTTGGCGTCGGACGAGACGAGGTGTGCGTCCCAGATCTTGTCATAGAGGGTTTTGCCGGACATGGGCCGCATCTAAGCGGCTCGCGCGCAAGCTTCCAGCCCACGGCTCAAAAAGACCCGGCGACGCCCCCGCCGGGACGCCCAGGCATCCCATGTCGGCCAGGCTCTCGCGCACGGCGGTGTCGAACGCGGTCGCCGGGATCTCGCCCAGGAAGGCGCGCAGCCTGGCGTCGTCGAGCCCGATCGGCCTTCGCCACAGGTAGCGCATCTCCAGCAGCTCGCGGAACGTCTCCGTGAACGGCGAGAGGGCGTAGACCAGCGGCCAGGGGAAGGGCCGTAGCGGGATCGCCGCGTCGCTGCAGGCGCGGCGGATGGACTGGCCCATCTCGTCGGCCCGCGCCAGCCAATGGCCGGCGAAGTGGAAGGCCTCGAAGTCCGCCAGGTCCGCCTCGCGGTCGAGCAACCGCGCCAGGGTCTCGGCGAGATCCGGCAGGTAGGCGTAGGCGTGGCCGACGCCGCCGGGACCGGGCGTGTAGACGCTCCTCACCCGACCGCCTCGGCGGGTCGTGAGCCAGTGCAGGCTGCTGTTCGGCGCGGCCGGCCCGAAGAAGTCGCCGGCGCGGAGCACCAGGGCCTTCGCGCCCCGCCCGACGGCCGCCCGCAGCATCTGCTCCATCTCCACGCGGATGCGGCCCTTGCGGGTCGCCGGCTGCTGAGGGGCGGTCTCGGTGATGCGGGTCCCGCTGTCGGGCGCGTAGTTGTAGACGTTGCCGGGCAGGACGATGCGCGCGCCCGAGGTCTCGGCGGCGCCGATCGTCGACGCCAGCATCGGAAGAGCCAGGCCGCGCCAGTTCCTGTAGCCGGGCGGATTGGCGGCATGCACGATGACCGTAGCGCCCATCGCCGCGCGCACAACGTCGTCGGCCTTCATGGCGTCGCCGGCGATCCACTCGATCGGCATGCAGCGGCTGGCCTTCGCGCGCGCCGCGGCGACATCGCGCGCCAGGGCGCGCACCGCCCAGCCGTGGCGGATCAGCGCGGCCGCGGCGTGCCCGCCGAACGAGCCGGTGACGCCGATGACCAGGGCGGTCCTGTCGGCGGGTCTGGGGGAGGAAGGCGTCGTGGTGTCGGTCATGGCTGTCTCCTTGCGGTGTCCGCTGGATGCGCCCGGACGCCTTCGTCCGGAATTGTCGATCTCCGCAGGTCCGCTATAGGTTTCTGCATGGCGCGTGCTCCGGACTGGGACCTCTGGCGGTCGTTCATCGCGGTGATGGACGCCGGCAGCCTGTCGGGCGCCGCCCGCACCCTGGGGATCGCCCAGCCGACGGTCGGCCGGCACATAGAGTCGCTGGAGGCGGCCCTCGAGGGAGGGCCGCTGTTCACGCGCTCACCCGGCGGCCTGCGCCCCACCCGCGCCGCCCAGGCGCTCGAGCCTCACGCCAGGGCCATGGCGACCGCCGCCGACACCCTGGTGCGCACGGCCAGCGGCGACGCCGACGACGTGCGCGGCGTGGTGCGGCTGACCGCCAGCGAGATCGCCGCCCTGGAGATCCTGCCGCCCATCCTGACCGAATTCCGCGAGGCCTGGCCGAGGGTCGATATCGAGCTGGTGGTCTCGAACCGCCTCGAGGATCTGCTCCACCGGGACGCCGACATCGCCGTGCGCATGGCCCGGCCGACCCAGGACGCCCTGTTCGCGCGCAAGGTCGGCGAGATCCATCTCGTCTTCCACGCCCACCGCGCCTACCTGCAGAAGCACGGCGAGCCGCGTTCCATCGAGGAGCTGCGCGCCCACGCCCTGGTCGGCTACGACCGCGTGCGACCCTTGCCGGCGGCCCTCGACAGGCTCGATTTCGAGGTGACCAACGACATGTTCGCCCTGCGCACCGACAGCGATACGACTCAGCTGGCGATGCTGCGCGCCGGATTCGGCATCGCCGCGTGCCAGCGCCAGATCGCCGCGCGCGATCCCAACCTCGTCCCGCTGCTCGAGGACCAGTTCGCCTTCGACCTGGAGGTATGGGTGGTGATGCACGAAGACCTGAAGACCGACCGCCGCATGCGCCTGCTGTTCGACCACCTTGTCGCGGGCCTGAAGGCGTATGTGACGAGCGCCTGACGCTCGTCTACGACGTCGTACTGACGGTCCAGGTGGCGCTGGTGAGGTTGTGCTGCTTCGCCAGGTGCTCGGTGATCGCGTCCAGGTCGGCGGGGTTGGCGGTGGTGGGCACCAGCACGGCGGCGAGCTCGACGATGTCCTCCCCTTCCGAAAGGACTTCGATCTCGCGGACCGGATAGTGGTGGCGCTCCAGTTCCTCGTAGAGCAGGTCGCGCGCCTCGGTGACAGCCTCGGGCGGACAGAGGACGTGCACCATGTAGAGCGCTTCGGTCTCCTCGGCCTTGATCGGACGGCGATTGATATAGTCCACCAGCGGACGCAGCAGGGTGTTGCCGCCGAGGACGAAGGCGGTGACCACCGCCGCCTCCGCCAGCAGGCCGCCGCCTGCGAAGGCCCCGACCGCCGCCGAGCCCCACAGCGTGGCGGCCGTGTTGAGCCCGCGCACCTGGGCCCCCTCCTTCATGATCACCCCCGCGCCCAGGAAGCCGATCCCCGAGACCACATAGGCGATGATCCGGGTCTGGCCTTCCGCGCCGAAGATGCGGCCGCCCAGGTGGACGAAGGCCGCCGAGCCGACCGCCACCAGAACTACCGTCCGCATACCCGCGTTCCGCTGGCGGATCTGCCGCTCCAGGCCGATGGCGGCGCCCAGGACGAAGGCGGCGCCCAGGCAGATCAGGGTCACCAGCGTCGCGCGCAGGTCCACGGCGAACATCGAGCCCAGGTCCTGCTCCATCGGGCTGATCATAGCTCCCCCGTTCAGAACTGGGCGTGCAGGCGGACCGCGAAGATCGACACCGGACCGCGGTCGCGGTTGTAGCCGGGATTGTTCACGACCTGATAGTCGAGGCTGACGTGGGCGACCTTCTGGACCGGCACGTCATAGTAGGTCTCCACGATCGCCTCGGTCCCGGGGTGGGGCAGCTTGCCGTCGCCGACCAGGATGCCGAGCCCGCCGGCATCGAGGAACTGCTCGTGAACCCGGGAAATGTCGTTGGCGACCAGGGCCAGCCCGACCGTGTCGCCCGGGCGGGACCACCGCCGGCCCTTCATCGAGGCCCCGATGGCGAGCGTGCGGTCGATGTCGGTGAATTCGTAGGTTTCCTTCGTGGCGTCGTCGACGCCGCCATGGGCGAAGACGCCGAGATCGTCGGTGACGTCCTGCTCGAGATTGAAGCTGATCCCCGGGCGGCTCTGGTAGCGCCGGACCGCGGCGATGCTGGCGGGCTGGCCGGTCGCCTCGGCCAGCCGGATGGCGTCGCTGAACTTGCCCATCCGGCCCCGGCTGACGAACCCGGTGATCTCGAGCTTGCCGTCGCGGCCCCCGATGTTATGGCGCTCTTCGATCTCGACGACGGCCTGGAACTCGCTGAAGTCCCTCTCGAGGGAGGTGGTGTTGGGGATCGTCGACAGGTCGAACACGCCGGCCCGCAGGGTCCAGCGGCCGACGTACCACTCCACCGCCGCGCCGTAGGTGTAGCCCCAGGCGTCGGCGGCGTAGTCGAAGGAGCCGGTGTCGATCACCGACCAGTTCAGGAAGTCGTGGCGAGGATCATGCGCCAACGTGTTGGCGTCGAAGATGTCCGTGACGCCGAACTTGCCGATCGTGATCACCAGGCGGTCGGCCGTCCGCGCGCCGCGCATCTGGTTGAGGTCGGCGTCGACGGCCTCGCGCGCGCCGCCCAGATCGATCGTCTGGCGCAGGAACAGGCGTGGGAGCTTGGCGTAGGGCGTCGACTTGCCGACCTTGTAGGCCTCGCCGCTTGGAAAACCGGCTACCCCCAGCGTGTTGCTCAGGCCAAAGCCCTGGTCGATCTCGGGGTCCACCCAGGCTTCGGCGCCCGACCAGGGCCGGAAGCCGAGGTAGAGAGTCACATCGGCGGTCTCGCGGCCGCGCATGCCCGGATCGAGGCTGTTGGGGCCGCGGTAGGGCGAGTGGAAGGCCGCGGTCCCCTGATCGACGAAGGTGGCCTGGCCGTGCACGGCCCACGTCTGGGCCGCCGCAGTGGGCGCGAACTCCGCGTCGGCCGTCGTGGCGACCGGGGCGCTCTTCACCTCAGCGACGGCGATGTCGCCGCCATCGGCCGGGACAGATGTATTGGCCGACCAATCTGCCGCTGAGGCTCCGGATGGGATGACGCCTAGCCCGACGAGCGAGGTGGTCAGGGCCAGAGCGAGCGGGACCCGTCGTCCGCGGCTCTCCGATGGCTGGCGCGCCGGCGTCAGGTGTTCGGCCGCGGCGGCGGCCTGGATGGGGTCGCGGAGCGCGGTGATGAGGAAGGCCCGTTCGAGGCGTTCCAGCAGGCCGGACCGCTTGAAGCTCAGAAGAACGGTATTGATCCAGGCCATGAGCGCCCCTCTCGTCTTTCTATTTCTGTATAGCCAATGGGTCGCGCCGGCTTGCTCAGCAGCAAGGCGACGAAGGGACCCCGTGCGTCAATGATGGGGGTGGCCGAGGACGAGTTGGCCGATGCGGACCAGGACAAGGCCGCCTGCGAAGACCAGATAGCCGCGCAATACCGTCATCCATGCCTTTGTGAGGCCGGTCATGGCCGGCGGCGGCAGCTCGCCGATCGGCGGCATCCGCCAGGACTCCCGGCCCGTGCGGTCGATCGCCTCCAATTTGCCCCTTCGGCTGACGTTCGAAACCGTCCAACCCGCGACAGTAAGCACGCTGCCGCCGATGAGCACGCCCAGGATCACCCGGTTGTCGATATCCGGGTAGGCGACCGACGCGGTGAGGATGATCGACAGCATCACTAGCACGGCGATGATCGCGCCGGTCAGGAGGTTGAGCCAGGGCCCGTTGCGCCATGGGCCGAGCACCGCCTTGTCGTTGCTGAGCAGCAGCAGGAAGACCGTCGCGCCGGGAAGCAGGACGCCCGCCAGCGTCTGGACGGCGTTGGTCAGCAGACCCAGCGGCACGTTCGGGATCAGGACCAGGGTGGCCGCCAGCGCGATCAGGCCGGCGTAGACCAGATAGAATCCCAGGGCCTCGAGCGGCTTGCGGTGCAGGGAGTGATTGAGCTTGAAGACATCGCCGATAGCGTAGGCGGAAGCCAGGGAGACCGCGCCGGCGCCGATGATGCTGGCGTCGATCAGGGCGATGGCGAACAGCACCCCCGGAAGGCGACCGCCGGCGTGCTGAAGACCGACGGCCACAGCCCTGGCGTCGGTGAACTGGCCGAACTCCGGCCGGCCGAAGGCGGCGGCGGTGAAGGCCATCATCGCCGCGGCGCCGACGATGACGAGGACGATGCCGAGCGCCAAGTCCACCTTTTCATAGGCGATGAAGCGCGGCGTTATGCGCTTGTCGACGACGTAGCTCTGCTGGAAGAACAGCTGCCAGGGCGCCACCGTCGTGCCGACGATCGCGATGATCAGCAGCATGACGTCGCTGAGCCTGCCTCCCTTGGGCATCCCCGGGATCACGAAGTCATGTGTGAGCCGGGCGATCGGCGGATGAAGCATGAAGGCGATCGGGATGAGCACCAGGCTGGCGAACACCAGCACCATCATCGCGCGCTCGAAACGCCGGAAGCTTCCCGTCGAGGCCGCCCCGATAGTGACCACGGCGGCGGCCGCGACGCCCCAAGCCTTCGGCAAACCGAGGTATTCCAGTCCGAGAGTCACACCGATGAATTCCGTGACGATGGTCAGGGCGTTGAGCATCATCAGGTCGATCAGGCTGAACGAGCCCCAGAACTTGCCGAACCGCGCGAAGATCAGCCGCGCGTGCCCGACCCCGCTGACCGAACCCAGTCGCAGCACCATCTCCTGGTTCACGTAGAGGACCGGGACCAGCATCAGCAGGGTCCACAGCAGGCTCGTCCCGTAGTTCTGTCCGGCCTGGGTGTAGGTGCCGAAAGCCCCGGCGTCGTTGTCGCCGACCATCACGATCAGCCCTGGACCGACTATGGCAAGCAGCGTCGCCACCCGCTTTTTCCAGGCGTCGCGTGGCGCGACATTGCCCCGGCGGATGGATCCGAATGCGCCCTTGATGTCGCCGATGTGCGCGCTGTCGAGATGGCTGGTTGGGTGATCGATCGTTGCCGTCGATGGGGCGTCGTAGGGGGCCATGGCGGTGTCTCTGTCCAAGGGTGTCATGCGATGGGCGTGCGCATCCGACGTCCGGGAGTGCTCCGGGACGGTCGCGTCGGGAGGATTCGGTGATCAGTGCGGCGTGCCGGGTCCGGAGAAACGCCAGGCCCGCAGGGGCCGACCATCGTCGGCCAGCGACCAGGAGGCGACGAGGACGCGCACGGGCGGCGCGGCGGTCGCCGCGCAAGATACGGCGGGCAGGACCGGAAGATGAAGGAGAGCGGCCAAGAGAGCCTCCTTTCGCTTAAGCGTTGATGCCTAAGCCCGGGAGGTCTGCCCGCTATAGGTCAGCGGGTGAGCGCCAGACCTTGTGCAGTCACAAACTATTCCCAGGCGATGGACCGGCCAGGGGAACGCGGGTCAGGCGACGCACAGCGTCGACTGTCGCTCTCCTTGGACGGCGTGCTGGATCGCGGGGTCATGTGATCCTTGATCGGATTGATGATGATCGCTGTAGATAGTCATTCAGCCGGCGGGCGGGCATGGCGCCTTTCCCGTCGACCTGACCCGGGGTATACCCTAGGGGACTATAGGATCAAGCGCAAAGTTGGAGAAAAATGGCCCACGTCGCCAGGGAGAAGGTGAAGCTGCTGAATCGCCTCAAACGCATCCGAGGCCAAATCGAAGCCATCGAGAGGGCGGTCGAGGACGACAAGGAGTGCGCCCGCGTCCTCCAGCAGGCGACGTCCTGCCGGGGCGCCATGGACGGCTTCATCGCCGAGGTCATCGAGGATCACATCCGGGAGCACATGATCGATCCCACCGCCAGCGAGCGGGATCCCCGCCGGCAAGCGGCCGAGGAGCTGGTCGAGATCGTCCACGCCTACCTGACGTAAGGCTACGGCGGGTTGGCGAGTTCGTAGATCGGCTGGTGGTACTTCTGGTTCTGCTTGAGGATCGGCTTGGGCGGTGCGCGTCACCTGCGGCAAGTCGGGCCGAGTGGAGCTGATCGGCGTCGAGGGCGACGCCGGCGCGGTCAAGGCGGAGGCCTGCGGCGACTGCCGGACCTACGCCAAGATGCTCTACCAGGCGAATGACACGGGCGTGGACCCCGTCGCCGACGACCTGGCGTCGGTGGGCCTGGACGTGGTGGTGGCCGAAGCGGGGTGGCGTCGGCATCCGCCCAACCCGCTGGTCTTGGTGGGATAGGGCCGGGGTGGCATCGATAGGGCGGTCGTCGTCGGCAATTGCCCGAGACACGAGCTCATGCTGCGCCGCACCCGTCATTTTCACCGTAAATCGCCGTTGACACGGTGCGGTTGGCCCCGGCGGCGCCGCAACTGCGAAGGGCTACGGCCGATCGATGCCGCTCTCCGCGGCTTCGATGATCAGACGATGAAAAAGAACAAGCGGATTATTGCATAACGCAATAGTGAGGTCAACGCGGCGCGAATCTCCATTCAGGGTCCGGAGGCCTCGCGCGCGCCGTTGGCGCCGGGCGGCGCCTCCGGCATGATCCGGGTGCGGCTCGGCCGGTTGAAGGCCGAGAACTTGGGCCGGAAGGGAAAGGCGGGGGGCGTCCAGCCGTCGCCGGTCCAGCGGCTCCAGTCGACCTCGATGCAGAGATCGGCGCACATCTGCGCGATGACCTCCCGCAGGGGCCGGTCCTCGAGGTTCATGTAGGCGTCGTCGTCTTCGAGGCGCTCGTCCAGCGCTTCGGCGAGTTCCAGGCATTCCGCTTCGTCGCCGTCCCCGGCGAGGATCGCCTCGGTGACGAGATCCTCGACCTTTTCCATGGCCGCCTGATGGCGCGCCTCGCCTTCCGCCGCCGTGCGCCGGGCCGTTTCCTCGCGGGGGGCTTCCCGCTCGCGGGCGAGGCCGGCGCGCCGGCCCTGGAGCCGCTTGGCGATCCTGCCCTCGAGGACCACGGTGAGGCGCAGGCAGCGCGACAGGCGGGCCATGTCCCCGGCCGGATCGCGCAGCGGTGCCGGCCCGGGCGCGCTCTCGCGGCCCGCCGCCTCCGGGTCGGCGCATTTCGCCAGAAGCATCTTCGCAGACTGCAGATCGATCTCCGTCCGTTCGGTGAGGGTCCGGACCATCGTCATGCCCGCCTGCCGGAGTTCCGCCAGGAAGCGCAGATGCTCCTCGGCCAGGGCGACCGAGGGATCGGGCGCGTCCGCGCCGTCACCCGCCTGGGGATCGACGGGCGCGGACGCGGCGAGGGGCTTGCCTTTCGACATGAGCATATTGTTGCATTCTGAAAAGTCCGTGTCAATGGGCGAAATCGCGTCGCGGGCCGGCCAAGGCGCCGGGCGCCGGATCGAGGGGGATGCGGCGGGCGGCGAGACCGGGCTCGACGTCGCCCGGGCCAGGCCGGAACGCGCGCGGCGGTAGAAGACGTCGCCGACGCGGCCGTGGGCGGGGACGGCGACCTCGTCGATCCTGGCGAGGATGCGCGGCCGGTGCGGACAGACCCTCTCGGGCGGCGGCCGCATAGAGGGCGTAGGCGGGATCCTCGAACGTCAGCACAGGCTGGGGACGGGCCGCCAGCGGTGAGCCCGAGACGTCCCAACGTGGCTCTACTCGGACCCTCAGTTGATCCGCTTTCGGCAATCCAACTCGCGTCCCGCGGCGGCGGCTTTCATTCGACATTCACGACGGTTTGCAATCTGACGTGAGAGCTGCGGTCGACTAAGGGAACATTTCTTGGACCCGGACAAAGGCGTTCCCGGTCTCAGCGGCGCGGCGAACCTTACGGTCCAACACGTGATCCTCCACCTCGCGCATGAGGGTATCAAGTAGTTGGTCCTGCTCTCTGATAGGGCGAAGCTGGTCCTGATAGTTCCAGAACACGGACACCGAGTCCGGCTTCCACGGTAGGGACTGCTCGTCGAGCCGCCAGGGCACCCGACCGCAGCTAGTGCGAGAGGCGTTCGTGACGAGACCGCCGGTCATCTCCACTGTCCCGCCAATCGCCTAGCGAGGGGCTAAAATGCGCGCCGACCAAATTTGGTCTGACAATGCCAGTTCATGTCATCTCACTCGATCGGTACGCGCGTTCGCCCCTCGGAGTCGAACTGATGTAGATACTCCGCGATGCCCGTGCCGGTGACGCCTTCATAGGTCCAGCGCGCCAGCCCCTCGTTGACCACGGTGCCGTTCTTCGTCCCACCACCTGGCGCCACGCGCAGCAGATCTGCCCGCAACGCGTGCTGCACGCCGTTCTTCTCCACGGCGATCACGTGGCAGACTTTTTGCGTCACGCCGTCCGCTTCCAGCTCTGTCTTGACGCGCCATTCTTTGATCGAGGCGTGTGCTTCATTCTTCCAGACCCACCCTCGATGCAGATCGCCCGCATCGGTACCGATGCGGATGCCGCCGAAATGCGTATTGTCATCGATATTGATCGAGAACCAGCGCCACATTTTCGGGCCGCCCCACCGGCGCGGACCCCAGGATTTGTCACGATTGCCGCGCGCGTTCGGGCCGAGTTTGTGCGCAACACCGTCGATGTTGATCTCGCCAGTCCAGCGTCCCCCTTGTTCCAGGTGACCCTTGCCGACGCTCTTGCGCGTTTCAGCGCTTGGGCCAGAACCTTCCTTGCCTTGACCGTCCGTGCCGATCGCCGGCATCAGCGCATGGAACTCAACGTCCATTGAAATTTCCGCCTGGCGCGTTGCGCGCGTCTTGAGATCGCTCACGCGGGCTTGGCCGGCGCCAGCGATTCGCCAGCGCTTCACTGGCTCGATCAGTTCATATTTCATGTCGCCGACATCGAGCATGCGATCGATCATGGTCTTCTGCTCGCGGCGCCCGCCCATGTGGCCGACTTCCTGGCCCGGGAGCCACAGCGACATGCCGAGGTCCATGTACCCTTCGTTCGGACGGATGCCGACGCGGGAATAGAAACCTATGTCCTCATCCGGATCATACGCGTTGAAGTAGTAAGACTCGCTCCAAGCGCTGTCGCCTTCGACAGGATGCTGAAGATCGTGCTCGGGTCGGAGGATGGGCATAAGGCCGGCCTCTTGTTGGCTTGGCTCCAGTTTGCCGTGAAAGAGCGTAGGTTGTCACTAGGACCGGGCGAGGACGCGATCGGTGGTGTTGCCTGGATAGCGTCCGCGCTCCACCCCGACCCGACGTTGCGCCAACTCGACTGCCGGATCGACACCCACGCCGACCTGGCTGCCATGCCACGAGAGTCTGGAGTCCGGACCGACGGCAACGCCCGCTCATGGCGCACTGTCTCCGTCGCGAATCGCACAGGTCGTGTCGCCGAGGCCGTCGTTTCGAAACCCGCGCAGCGCGGAAATCCGTCCCACAGGTCGACCGCT
>Ga0070730_10003593_pt1 | contig 13874 bp, 13 predicted proteins | sample Coa_R1_3_FD_66447 | JGI IMG/M metagenome (GOLD analysis project Ga0070730, IMG submission 66447) | Surface soil microbial communities from Centralia Pennsylvania, which are recovering from an underground coalmine fire - Coalmine... | ecosystem: Environmental > Terrestrial > Soil > Unclassified ...
GCCGAGCCGGACGCGGCGGCCACGCTGCTCGCGGACCTGGCGACCGCCACCGACCGGGAGCTGGCCAGCGCGGCCAGGAAGCTGGCGGCGCGGGTCTTCGTCAGATTCGCCGCGGCCGGCACACGGCCGTCCCGCGGCACCCGCAGGCTCGGCCCGGCCGCGGCGGGTGAAGGCGATCTCGACCTGGACCGCACGCTGGACCGGATCTCCGGTACCTGGCCACCGGCCGGCGCCGAGCTGGTGACCAGGTCGTGGCGGGCGCACCGGCAGGCGCTGTGCCTGCTGATCGACACCAGCGGCTCGATGTCGGGCCTTGGTGTCGCCATCGCCGCGGTGGCCGCGGCCAGCGTGGTCCTGGCGGCCGGCGGCCGGCTGGATCCGGGCATCGTCGCCTTCGGCAGCGAGGTCACCGTGCTGCGCACGGCCGGCTCGCCGCGGCCCCCCGAAGAACTGGCCGGGGAGCTGATCGGGCTGCGCGGGCACGGGATGACCGACCTGGCCGGCGGCCTGCGGGCGGCGGCCAGGCTGCTGGCGGGCCCGGCCGCGGCCGAGCGGGTCGCGGTGCTGCTGTCGGACTGCATGGCAACCAAGGGCGGCGACCCGGCGGCGGCGCTGGCCGGGATCGACCGGCTGCACGTGCTGTGCCCACTGCCCAGCCCGCAGGCCGAGCGCGCCGCCGCCGCACTGGCCAGGGCGGGCGGAGGTATCAGCCAGCCGGTCGCCACGCTGGCCGGCGTGGCGCCCGCGCTGAGCCGGGCGCTGTCGCGGCCGGCCTGAGCAGCGCCCAGTCCGCACTTCCTAGACGGCCGCCGCCACCGAGGACGCCCAGTTCTCCACCACCTTGCCCAGCAGGGTGAGCGGCAGGCTGCCGTGGTCGAGCACGGCGGAGTGGAAGTCCCTGATGTCGTAGGCGGCGCCGAGCCGGGCCCGGGCGCGCTCTCGCAGCCGCAGGATCTCCTGCTGGCCGATGTAGTAACCGAGCGCCTGGCCGGGCAGGGCGATGTAGCGGTCTATCTCGGCGGCGATGAAGGCCTCGGGCATGGGCGAATGGGCGAAGGCGAACTCCCTGGCCCGGTCCCTGCTCCAGCCGCGCGCGTGCAGCCCGCTGTCTACCACCAGCCGCACCGCACGCCACGCCGTGGAGGCGAGCATGCCGAGCCGCTGGATGTCGTCGGAGTACAGGCCGAGCTCATCGGCCAGCCGCTCCGCGTACAGTCCCCAGCCCTCGCCGTGCGGCACCACGTAGAACGCGCTCAGCAGCAGTGGCAGCTCCGGCAAGAGCTGCAGCCGGGAGAACTGCACATGGTGGCCGGGCACCGCCTCGTGAAAGGCGGTGGCCTCCAGCGCCCAGCTCCCCGCCTGCCCCGGCTGTGCGCTGTTGAACAGGTACGTCCCGGGCTGTGAGCCGTCCCGGGCCGGCGGCGAGTAGAACGGCGGTGCACCGAAGGCGGCCAGGTGCGGCGGCATCGGCTCGATCACGCACTGCGCGGGCAGCGGCGCATGGAACATCTCGGTCACCCGCTCCTGGGCGCGGGCCACGGCCTGCGCCGCCCGGGTCATCGCGTCGCCGCCGTCGGCTCCTGCCCGGGATACCTCGTTACGCAGCCGGGCCATGATGTCATCGATGTCGTGCGAGCCCACCGCCCGGCCGCCCAATTCGGCGATGTGCTCCTCGATCTCGGCCAGCGCGGACAGGCCGATGCGGTGGATCTCGTCCGGGTCCATCGGGAGCGTCGTGCCGTTGCGGACCGCGCAGGCGTAGGCGGCCACGCCGCCCGGCATGTGCAGCAGCCCGGCCCGTTCGGCGGGCCGGGACGCGGGCAGCAGCTCGGTGAGCACGTCGATGTACCGCCCGATGGCCGGGCGTACGTCGTCACGGATGACCCGCTCGACCTCGTCCTGCCAGGCCGCCGCTCCGGCCCAGCCCTCGGGTGGGCGGTGCGCCAGCATCGGATCCCGCTCCGGGTGTGCCATGTGCTCACGTAGCTGCCGGATGGCGTCGGCCACCAGCGGGGCGACCGGCAGCAGGCCGTCCCTGGCCGCATCCCGGAGCATCGCTGTGCTCTGGTCGAGATAGACCGGGAGCCGCCGGCACCGGCTCAGGTAGGCGGCCGCGCTGCCGGCGTCGTCAATCAGCGTGCGGGAGGCCACCAGCAGCATCGCCGAGGGGCCGGACAGCGGGAAGGTCGTGACCGAGAACTCTTCCACCCGCGAGTCGGCGGCGGCCAGCTCCCGCACGGCCTTGTCCCTGACGGCTTCGAGCAGGATCTGGCTGCCGGCCTCCGGGTTACTCAGCTCCTGCTGGTCACACCGGACCGCGATGTCCACGACCTGGTCACGCCAGACCTGCCGGGCCTGCGGGGACAGGTCCGGCACGTCCCCGGCGTACTCCCGCATTCCCTGGGCCGAGGCCCAGAACGGGTCGTTGCGAAGCAGGATCCCGGCCAGTTCGTCGGCCAGCTCACCGATTAATGCCGCAGTCACGGCTGTCACCATCCACGAAGCGCTTGTCGGCCGGGGTTTTCCCGGCGGCTGCGCACAGTCTGCCAGGCGCTTGGCACCACCAGGCCACCCCCAGCCGGACGACGCAGTAACCAGCCACGGCCAGCAGCGCGGGCTGTCCGCTCCCGCTTATTAGCTCTTGACCAACCTGGAAATGGCGGCGGCCGCCTCCTTGACTTTGTCGTTGGCTTCCGGGCCGCCGTGCTCGATGGCCTGGGTGACGCAGTGGCCGAGATGGTCTTCGAGCAACCCGAGCGCAACCGCCTGCAGCGCCCGGGTCACCGCGGACACCTGAGTCAGGACATCCACGCAGTAAACGTCCGACTCGACCATCCGCTGCAGACCGCGCACCTGACCTTCGATCCGGCGCAAACGCTTCAGGTACGCCTCTTTGTCCTGCGTGTAACCGTGCATTAGACACCTCGGTGGCCGCCAGATTGCATGCGATGAGTCTAGATGGCAGGTCGGACAATCCCGGCGGCCAGCAGGAGGCCAGGGGGCCAGAGGCGGGGGTTCCGCCCGAGTGCCGCGGAACCCCCGAGTCTGTCCTGCCGCCCGGTCACCTCACCACTTCGGTGAGCCGGCCGGTCGCGACGTCGAACACGAAGCCGCGCACCTCGTCGGTGTGCGGGAGGAACGGGCTCGCCTTGATCCGGGCGATCGACTGCAGCACATCGGTGTCGGGATCCCGGAAGGACTCAGCGGCCCAGGGTGGCCTGATGCCGGTCTCGTCCTGGATGCTCTGCTTGAAGATCTCGTCACTGAACGTGAGCATCCCGCAGTCGGTGTGGTGGATCAGGATGATCTCGTGCGTGCCGAGCAGCCGCTGGCTGATCGCGAGCGAGCGGATCGCGTCGTCGGTGATCGCTCCCCCGGCGTTGCGGATCACGTGCGTCTCGCCTTCGGCCAGGCCAAGCATGCCGTACACGTTGAGCCTGGCGTCCATGCAGGCGACCACGGCCACGCCCCGGGACGGCGGCATCGGCAGCGGGCCACTGAACTGCGCCGCGTAGCGCGCGTTGTTCTCGAGGTACTCGTCAGTGACGGACATGCGCGGATCCTCCTGGTAGTCAGCTTCGCGGTGGGTAGCAGTACGAGTCACTGGACGCGTCGCCGCCCTGCAGCCGGACCTGGTGCACCCGGCGGCCGCGGAATACGTCGCCATGCGGGAAGAAGCGTTCGTCCAGCGACATCCCGCCGCCGTTGGTTACGTCGAACTTGGCCATCCAGGCGCCTACTCCGTCCGGGTAGAACTGGTCGTCCCACGCGCCGTACAGCGAGTTTGTGGTGTACACCCGCTGGCCGTCCCTGCTCACTTCTACCATCTGCGGGCCGCCGCGCAGTGGCATGTCCGGCTGGGCCGGGTGGGCAGCCTGCCCGGTGATGCCGCCGATCCGCACCGAGCCGGTCTCCCGCGGGTGGAACGGGTCGCTGACGTCGTACTGCTTCAGCTCGCCGGTCCCCCAGCAGGAAACGTACAGGTAGCGGTCGTCCACGGACAGGTCGATGTCGGTAACCAGCGGCGGCACCGCGCCGAAGGGCTGGATGGCCGGTGGCAGCAACTCGGCGGCGGCGGGCTCGGCGGGGATCGTGATGACCTTGGTCGCGGTCCACCGGCCGTTGGCCGAGGACTGGTCCTCGTGCCAGAGCCAGATCGAGGCGGACAGGTCCTCCACGCTGACCACCACGCCGAGGAATCCGTATTTCTTGGTCGGGTCGTGCGCGGGCCGCAGCTCCAGCGTCATCTGGTACTGGTCGCCGATGTCCACGGTCTGTTGCAGGGTGCCCTTGCCCAGGTCCCAGAAGTGGATCCGGTGCCCGTACTTGCGGCCGAGCAGCAGTTCGGGATTGACGCCGTCCTCGATCATCGACGGGGTGCCCCACTCGGAGGTGACGGCGACCTCGTGCGCGAGGTGCCACCACAGGTCGTAGGCCAGGTACTGGTCGCCGCGGTCGGTCTCCCACCGGCCGGTGACCTCGAACGTGTCATGGTCGATCAGCGCCACGCCACCGGGCCCGTCCTGGCCGCCCGCGCCGCCGAGGCAGGACATGTACAGGCCACCAGGGCCGCAGTGCACCGTGTGCGGGCGGGAGTAGCCCGCCCGGCTGCCCAGCTCGCCCGCCTCGATCACCTTCACCACCGGGGGTGCGGTGGGGTTCTCCTTGGTGTCGAGTATGTAGATGCGGGAGGACCGCAGGCCGGGCACGACCAGGTAGCGCCGCTCGGCGTGCTGGGCATGATCGCCGTGGCACAGGGCGCTCGAGCAGATGTTCCAGCCGAAGTGGTGCAGCTCGTCACCCGTGTTCGGCAGTTCGGTGAAGCCCGTCACCGATCCGTAGCTGCCCGAGGACGGGTCCACGTCGACCACGGCGATCGCGTCAGGTTTGTCGGCGGGCCTGGAAAAGGCCGCCACGTACGCGATTTTCTCGGCCGGTGCCGCTGCCGCATCGGTTGGCGAAGGATAGAACGTGGGGTCGAGCGGTGGATCGCTCATAATCTTCTCCTATCTCAGCCGGACACAGATTCCTCCGTACCCAGAAACCCGGTTGTCAGCGCGCGTGGATGAGGCCAGACTTCGCGGGTGATCCTGCGCAGGGACCTGCCCGCCGATGAGGCCGCCGTCCTCGCCGTGCACCGTGCGGCGTTCGCCAGGCCGCCCAGCGGTGCGCACGGGCCGGCCGAGGTGGCCGAGGCGCGGCTGGTCCAGGAACTGCACAATGACGGCAGCGTGATCCCCGGCCTCTCGCTGGCCGCCACGGCCGGTGACGAGATCGTCGGGCATGTGGTCTGCAGCCGTGGCAGCATCGACGGCCGCCCCGCGGCCGGCCTGGGCCCGCTCGGCGTGCTGCCCGGCTACCAGCGGCGGGGCGTCGGGCTGGCACTCATGCACGGCGTCCTGGCCGCCGCCGACGCGCTGGACGAGCCAGCCATCCTGCTGCTCGGCAATCCCGGCTACTACCGCCGGTTCGGCTTCCTGCCCGCCGAGAGCCTCGGCGTCCTGCCACCCGGCCCCGGCTGGGCGGAGCACTTCCAGATCCGCCCGCTCACCGCCTGGGACGGCACCCTGCGCGGAACGTTCCGCTACGCCTGCGCCTTCGGCCGGCTGTAGCGTCGGCCGTGTGAACCTTGACGGCGAGGTGCGTGAGGGCGACCTGCTGTGGACACCGGATGCCGACCGGGTGGCCGACGCCAACATCACGGATTTCATGGGCTGGCTCGCGGACCGCGGACGGCGGTTCGACGGGTATGGCGCGCTGTGGCAGTGGTCGGTGACCGACCTTGACGGTTTCTGGCAGGCCGTGTGGGACTACTGCGGGATCGAGGCGTCGGCCGCGCCGGAGCGGGTGCTCGGCAGCCGGCGGATGCCGGGGGCGCAGTGGTTCCCTGGCGCGCGGCTGAACTACGCGCAGCATGTGCTGCGGGGCGAGCGGGCCGGAGCGGTCGCTTTGCTGCATGCCAGCGAGACCGCGCCGCTGACCGGGGTTGGCTGGCCGGTGCTGGCCGGGCAGGTGCGGACGCTGGCCACCAGGCTGCGGGAGATGGGCGTGCGGCCCGGTGACCGGGTTGTGTCCTGCCTGCCGAACGTGCCACAGGCGGTGGTCGCGATGCTGGCCACCACGAGCATCGGGGCAATCTGGGCGAGTTGTTCGCCCGACTTCGGGGCGCGCGGCATCCTTGACCGGTTCGCCCAGCTCACCCCCACCGTGCTGATCGGCGCGGACGGATACCAGTACGGCGGCAGGCGGTTCGACCGGCGGCCCGAACTGCGGCAGGTCGCCGCGGAGTTGAGCGGCCTGAGGTACGTGATCACTATTCCGCTTCTTTACGGAGGGGGCGTGGACACGGCGGTCAACGGCTGGCTGAGCTGGGATGACGCACTGAACGGGCCGGCCGTGACGGCAGCGGAGTTCGAGTTCGAGCAGGTGCCGTTCGATCATCCGCTGTGGGTGCTGTTCTCCTCCGGCACCACCGGGCTGCCCAAGGCGATCGTGCACGGGCATGGCGGGATCCTGCTCGAACAGATGAAGCTGCAGCGGTTCCATATGGACCTGCGGCCCGGCGACCGGATGTTCTTCTACACCACCACCGGCTGGATGATGTGGAACTTCCTGGTCAGCTCGCTGCTGCTGGGCGTGTGCCCGGTGCTCTACGACGGCAGCCCGGCGCATCCGCGGCCGGACGTGCTGTGGGAGCTGGCCGAGCAGGCCGGCGTCAGCTTCTTCGGCGCGAGCCCGTCCTACGTGGACCTGATGAACAGAGCGGGGGTGGTGCCGGCTGAGCGGTTCGGGCTGGGCCCGCTGCGGGCGATCATGCCGGCCGGGTCGCCGGTCTCGGCCGGGTGCGGCGCCTGGTTCTACCGCAACGTCAAGCGCGACCTGTGGCTGGCCACCGGCAGCGGGGGGACGGACATCTGCGCCGGCTTCGTCGGCGGGGTGCCGATCCTGCCGGTCTACGCCGGCGAGATCCAGGCGCCACACCTGGGGGTCGCGGCGCGCGCCTTCAATGAGAAGGGCGAGAGTGTGGTGGACGAGGTCGGCGAGCTGGTGATCACTGAGCCGCTGCCGTCCATGCCGGTCGCGTTCTGGGGCGACGACGGGCAGGCGCGGTACCGGGAGTCGTACTTCGCCGAGTTCCCCGGCGTCTGGCGGCAGGGCGACTTCTTCCGGATCAACGAGCGCGGTGGCTGTTTCGTCCTGGGACGGTCGGATGCGACGCTCAACCGGCACGGGGTCCGGATCGGCACGGCCGAGATCTACAACGCGCTGGCCTCGGTGCCGGAAGTGCGGGACGCGCTCGTGGTCAACCTTGACCTGCCCGGCGGCGGGTTCTTCATGCCGCTGTTCGTCACGCTGGCCGACGGCGTGACGCTGGACGCCTCGCTGGAGAATGTCATCCGCGAGCGGCTGCGGGCCGAGTACACGCCACGGCACGTGCCCGACCGGATCCTGCAGGTTCCCGCGATCCCGGTGACCCGGACCGGGAAGAAGCTGGAGATCCCGGTGCGCCGGATCCTGCAGGGCGTTCCGGCCGCCGAGGCGGCCAACGCGAGCGCGATGGCCGACCCGGCGGCATTGGACTTCTTCGTTGCCTATGCGCGGCGGCTACGTGACGCCGAGGTCGACATGGAAGTCACCGATGTGAAGATCGAGACCGAACCCGCCGAAGTGGTGGATCAGGAGGGCCACCAAGACGATCAGAACGATCGCCACTAACAACCAGAACAGCCAGATCAGTGCCCCAGGCACCGACTCCCTTATGCTCATGGCCACTGTGCTGCCCAGGAACGCGCAGGACATGCGGCAGGCAATTGCGCATGGTCGCTTCACGCCCGGACAGCCGCAGCTCAGGCCCTGGTTCAGCCCCAGACCTCGGCGGCGGTCTCGACGATCAGGCGGAGCTTGGCGGCCTGCTCGCCGCGGGTGAGCTTGTTCCCCTCGACGGTGGACGAGAAGCCGCACTGCGGCGACAGGCACAGCTGGTCCAGCGGGACGAACTTGCTGGCCGCCTCGATACGGCGCTTGAGCATGTCCTTGGACTCCAGCTCGCCGCGCTTGGTGGTCACCAGGCCGAGCACGACCATCTTGCCCTTGGGGACGAACCGGAGCGGCTCGAACCCGCCGGAGCGCTCGTCGTCGTACTCCAGGAAGAAGCCATCCACGTCCAGCTCGCCGAACAGTGCCTCCGCCACGAAGTCGTAGCCGCCTTCGGCCACCCAGGACGACTGGAAGTTACCCCGGCACATGTGCGTCGTCACGGCCAGGCCCGGCGGCCTGCCCGCCAGCGCCGCGTTGATCTGGCGGATGTAGCGCAGGTGCAGATGGCCGGCGTCGTCGCCGCGCGCGGCGATCTCCGCGCGCTGATGCGGGTCGTTAAGGTAAGCCAAACTGGTGTCGTCGAACTGCAGGTAGGTGCAGCCCGCACCGGCCAGGTGGCGGACCTGCTCGGCGTAGGCCGCGGACAGGTCGGCCCAGAACTCCTCGATGTCCGGGTACACGCCCGGGTCGATGGCGGCGGGGCCGCCCCGGTAGTGGACCATGCTAGGTGAGGGGATCGTGAGCTTCGGCGTGGCCTGTCCCGCGATCGAGCGCAGATAGGCGAAGTCGCCGGCGAAGATCGGCTCGGGCAGCCGGATCTTGCCGTCGATGCGGATGGCTGCCGGGGTGAACTCGATCGTCCCCGATGGATTGCGGAAACGGACGGCCATGTTTCCCGGCGCCTTGCTGATACCGCCCAGCCGGTAGATGAAATCCATGTGCCAGGAGGCGCGGCGGAATTCGCCGTCGGTCGCGGTCTGCAGCCCGGCGTCCGCCTGGAGCCGGACAACGTCGGCGATCGCCTCGTCCTCGATGGCGCGGAGGTCTTCTTTGCTCATCCGCCCGGCGGCGAAGTCATCGCGGGCGGCCAGCAGGTTCTGCGGGCGCAGCAGGCTGCCGACGTGGTCGGCGCGGAAGGGAGGGGTCTCGCGAGCGGTCATGATCCCCTCATATCACGACCACGTACCGTCGCGGCAGCGGCTCAGGCCGGCCCGCCAGGTTCGGTGTTGCGTGATCGCCACCACAGCCTGGGCAACAGCGGGCGGACCGTACGCTGCCGCAGGCAGCCCTGCCAAACGCCCACGCTGTAGGCGGCGTCGTCCAGGAGCCTGGCGGCCACGTAGCGGGCCGGGCCGATGGGAGGGCACCGCTCGCGCCAATCCACAATGGGGGCGGCGAGGACCATGGCGGCCAGGGGCAGGCGGGCGCGGCGGAAGGCGAGCGCGGCCGGGACGGCCAGCGGCCACCAGGTCCGGGAGACGGCGCTGCCGAGCAAGCGGCCCGCCATGAGGTTGCCGCCGCCGGCCAGCTTCAGGGCGACCGGCCAGGGATCCTCGATGGCCGGGGCCAGCTTCCTGGCCAGCAAGGCCGTGGTGGCGGCCATGACCGAGGCGCCGGCGGCCGGCTGTCCCACGGCCACGGCGAGCCAGGCCAGGGCGCTCCAGCCGGACATGGACACGGCCGGGACCCGGCCGGGATGGCGCAACTCCAGCGGCGCGGCCGAGGTACCGTAGTCCTTTCGCCGGGCGAACCACGCCCCGAGCCGTACCCGGTGCGCGTGCGCGACCGAGGCGGCGGGTTCATAACGGACGTGCCAGCCCGCTTCGGCCAGGCGCCAGACGAAGTCCACATCCTCCCCCACCGGCATGTCGCTGGCGAAACCCTCGCCTGCGGCGGCGCGGCGGACGAGGAGGGAGGCGGCGGGCAGGTAGGGGACGCGGGCACCGGGGCGGACGATGCTCGGGGTGGCGCCCATGTCCAGGGCGGAGCGGGCATGCTCGTAACCGGGCAGCCAGCGGTCCGGGGTGACCGGCCCGGCGGCCACGATCCGTGGCCCTGCGGCCGCGACCAGGGGGTCGGTGAAGTGCCACAGCAGGGCGTCCAGCCAGCCGGGCAGCGGAACGCAGTCGGAGTCCACGAACGCCACGAACGCGGTGGTGGCTGCGGCCAGGCCCGCGTTGCGGGCAGCACCGGGACCGCGACTGGCCGGCAGCCGGATGCAACGTGCACCCGCAGTGGCGGCCGCCGCCGGCGCGGCACGGGGGTCCATGGATCCGTCGTCCACCACGATGACCCGCAGGCCAGCGCACCCAGCCAGGCACCGGGCCAGCTCGGCGGGGCGATCGCGGACCGGGACGACGACCGTGACGTCGCCAGCACCCGGACCAGGGGCAGGCAGGGGCTCCGGGTTGGCCAGTCCGGCCGACAGCAGCTTGCGGGCCAGCGCGCGGGCAGCGGGAGCGCTGGGTACCGGATCGCCGCGCCACCAGGCCGCGACCTGGCGGACGCCGGGCTCGTCAAGCCGCAGCAGCCGGCAGGGCGAACCACCGAGAAGCACGCGGCCGTCGTCCAGGATCGCCAGCGACGGGTCGGGGCGCAGCCTGAGACCGGTTGTGGCCAGGGACGCTTCTGGTGGCGGCGCGGGCACACCCCGGTCCGGCTGCGGCCGGGCCGACCCCCTGATCACCAGGAAATTCTAGGGCACCTTCCTGCGTGACGCGCGGGTTGCCTCAGCGCAACCTAGGCAGCCCACCGGCTTGGGCGCTACTGCGAGATAGTGACGTTATCGATCGTCGGCGGGAGGGCGGCCCCGGGATGACACCCATCACGATCGCCTGCCTGGACATGGCAGGCACCACGGTCCGCGACGACGGGACGGTGCTGGCCGCGTTCGACGCCGCGATCGGGGAGGCCGGCCGGGGCAGGGGGACGCCGGAGTACGAGGCGGCGCTGGCGATCGTGCGGGACATGATGGGCACGTCGAAGATCGAGGTCTTCCGGCGCATCCTCGGCGACGAGGACACCGCGGCCCGGGCCAACGCCGCGTTCGAGCGATACTATGCCGCCGCCGTGCGGGCCGGGCGGGTCGCCGCGATGGACGGCGCGGTGGAGACGATCACCAGGCTGCGCGCGGCCGGCATCCGGGTCTGCCTGGTCACCGGGTTCTCCCCGGCGACCAGGGACGCCATCATCGACGTGCTCGGCTGGCATGAGCTCGCCGACCTGACGCTCTCCCCTGCCGACGCCGGCCGTGGACGGCCGTTCCCCGACCTGCCGCTGACCGCGCTGCTGCGGCTGGGCGGGGGCGCGGTCGGCGAGCTCGCCGTGCTGGGCGACACGCCCAGCGACATCCAGTCTGGCCTGCGGGCCGGGGCCGGGCTGGTGGCCGGCGTGCTCACCGGGAGCTCGACCCGCGAGCAGCTTGGCGCGGCGGGTGCGCCAGTGGTGCTGGACAGCGTGGCCGGGCTGCCTGCCCATCTGGGACTCGGATAGAGGCGGGGCCGCTGTGGCCGCCCAGCACCGTCCGGGCAGCCTGCCAGCCGGTACCCGCTGTCGCCTGGTGATGAGGAACGGTAAGTTTGCCTGCCGTGGCTGACCTGCCTGCTGAGTTCTCGCCCTGGGGCCGCCCGCAGTGGCGGGCCAGCGTGTCGGAGTGGATACACGATCGGCTGGGCGAGGCGGGTGCGCGGTCCATCGGCGAGCTCCAGCCCCGGATCCGGCCGTGGTCGGTGGCCGGGCGGGTGGTCACCGATCTTGGGCCGGTGTGGTTCAAGGCTGATCCGCCGGGCGCGCGGTTCGAGCCGGCGCTGGCCAGGGCGCTGAGTGAGTGGGTGCCGGATCTCGTGCTGACGCCGCTGGCCATCGACGCCGGGCGGGGCTGGTCGCTGCTGCCCGACGGGGGCATGATGCTCGGTGACGCGATGGATGGCGCCGCGGGCTGGGAGCAGCCGCTGCGCCGGTACGCGGAACTGCAGCGGGCCGTGTCGGGGCACGTCGCGGACATGGCCCGGCTCGGCGTGCCCGATCTGCGGCCGGCCCTGCTGCCAGCACAGTTCGCCGCGCTGGCCGACTGTGCGCAGGTCAAGGAGCAGGTCGGCACCGCGGGCGGGATCACCGCCGAACAGTATGCCGCGCTGACCGGGCTGGGACCGCGACTGGCGCGGTGGTGTGAGCGGCTGGCGGCCAGCCCGGTGCCGCCGTCGCTGGACCACTCCGACCTGAACGACCACTCGGTGTTCGCGGCGCCGGGCGGCCGGTACACCTTCTTCGACTGGGGCGACGCCGCTATCGCGCACCCGTTCACCAGCCTGCTGGTGACCCTGCGGGTGGTCGCCCACCGGTACGGCCTGGCGCCCGGCGCGCCCGAGCTGCAGCGGCTGCGTGACGTCTACCTGGAACCGTGGACGGCCGAGCACCCCGCGGCCGACCTTCGCGAACAGGTGCGGCTGGCCATGCGGCTGGGCGGGATCGGCCGCGCTCTGACCTGGCAGCGCACCTTCCCCGAGGCGGCGGGATACATACGGCAGGACCACGGCGAAGCCATGGCACACTGGCTGGCCCACCTGCTGGAGCCCGGCCTGCTGCCCAGCGTCCCCGTTTCCACCCCTGCACGCTCCGCGTTATCCTCGCACCCGTGATCAGGCGCGGGCCGCGGCCTCCTGCAGCGCCCGGCCGGCCAGGACGCGGGCCAGGTGTTCGCGGTACTCCCGGCTGGCGTTGATGTCCGCCGGCGGGTGCGTCCCATCGGCCGCCAGCGCGGCGGCCTCCGCGGGGCCGGCTCCCGAGGCCAGCGCCCGCTCGGCCGCGCTGGCCCGCAGCGGCGTCTCACCCATGTTGACCAGCCCCACCGCGTTGCCCTGTACGGCGACCCCGACGATGGCCCAGTCCATGGCCCGCTTGGTGAACTTCTGGAACGACCAGCCGCGGGCCGCCGGCTTGGGGATACGGATCTCGGTCAGCAGATCACCGGGCCGTAGCGCCGTCTCGAAGAGGCTGTCGAAGAACTCCCCGGACGGGATCTCCCGCTCTCCGCCAGGCCCGCGCGCGATCAGCGTCGCGTCCAGCGCGAGCACGACCGCGGGCAGGTCGGAGGCGGGGTCGCCGTGGGCCAGCGACCCGCCGATCGTGCCGCGGTGACGGATCTGCGGGTCGCCCACCTGGCCGGCCGCGTGGGCGAGCAGCGGCAGCTCCCGGGCCAGCAGTTCGGAGTGCTCCAGGTCGTGGTGGCGGGTCAGCGCCCCCACCGCGATGTGGTCGCCGCCGTCGGTGATGTAGGACAGGTCGCGCAGCCGGCCGATGTCGATGACCACCTCGGGCAGGGCCAGCCGCAGCTTCATCAGCGGCAGCAGCGAGTGCCCGCCGGCCAGGAACTTCGCGTCCTCGCCGTACTCGGCGGCCAGGTCGATCGCCTCGCCCGCCGAGGCGGCGCGCCGGTAACTGAACTGTGCCGGAATCATTCGGCGCTCCCAGAGGCAGCAGCGGCTGTACTTTCTTCGCCGGACAGGCACCCTACGGCAAGGGCGGCCTTGACGATGTTGTGGTAGCCGGTGCACCGGCACAGGTTGCCCTCAAGACCGGACCTGACCTGTTCCTCGGTGGGGTTCGGGTTCTCCCGCAGCAGCGACACGATCGCCATCACCATGCCGGGCGTGCAGAAGCCGCACTGCAGGCCGTGCTGCTCGCGGAACGCCTGCTGCACCGGGTGCAGCGTCCCGTCGGCGGCGGCCAGGCCTTCCACCGTGGTGACCGAAGAACCGCCGGCCTGCGCCGCCAGCAGCGTGCAGGACTTGACCGATTCGCCGTCCAGCAGGACCGTGCAGGCCCCGCAGGAGGTGGTGTCGCAGCCGACGTTCGTCGCGGTCAGCCCGGCCACGTCGCGCAGATAATGCACGAGCAGCATCCGGTCCTCCACGTCGGCGGCCACCTGCTCCCCGTTGACCGTCAGCTCGACCTTCACCGTGCACCCTCCTTCGCAGCGTCCGTGATAGCGGCCCACACCCGCTGCGGGGTGGTGGGCATGTCGATGTGCCGGACGCCCAGGTGGGCGACGGCATCGA
>Ga0070730_10003594_pt1 | contig 13874 bp, 17 predicted proteins | sample Coa_R1_3_FD_66447 | JGI IMG/M metagenome (GOLD analysis project Ga0070730, IMG submission 66447) | Surface soil microbial communities from Centralia Pennsylvania, which are recovering from an underground coalmine fire - Coalmine... | ecosystem: Environmental > Terrestrial > Soil > Unclassified ...
GTGTTCCACAGCTCAGGATTGACCCTTAAGGTTGGCGCTTTCATTCCCAGGAAGAAGGCAATCGGGAATACTGCGCCCCACAGGAGGAAACCGCCGGCGCTGGTCAACACACCGGGCGTCCAACGCTGGTAACGCCGCCAGAAAAGAAGCCCGGGCAAAGCGAAGCTCATGGTCAACAGGGCGATGTAGCCGAAATCGAAATTGCGTTGCCATGCGTAATAGATGGACAAAGTACCGGCAACCACGACCAATGGCGCCCAGTACAGGAATTCCACCATCAGTTTTCGCGTCAAGGCAACAAACAACGGACCGCCATAAAAGATGACTGCCAGCGAGACGATATACAGGGGGCGCCAGGTAACGTTGTAGGATTCACCAGCGATATAAGCCAGGGCCGGAACACCGGTGACCAGAAGCAGGCTGACAGTGAGCCGCGTGTTGGCAAAAAAGGACGTGAGTGAAGCGATAAAAAAAAGCGCGGAGAGCTGGAGACAACCGAGGTCGATGAATGAGATCCACGGAGCGGGATCCGTCTGCGCAGGCTCGAAAATCTGGACAAAGAAATGGACAAAGATCAGCCCCCAGGCGGCGATCCAAAGATGGAGCCGCGTTGACCTTACATGCCGGCGGAGAGCAACAAAGATGCCCACCATGACGGCAAGTACTAGGATGGTTGGGAGTTTATCGAACAATGATGCCATTCGCGCCGGTTCCTTGTCAGGAGCAGGGTGAGCGTATCACAAGCCGGCCCGGCATAAAACGTTGAAAACAGTACTTCCGCGGTGACTACAGTAACACTGTGAATCACTGAGTAGATCACTGAAGAACGGCCTCCTGCGCCTTGCGTTATGCCGTTGCGACTCTTGTTTTTTTCCTGGCCGCTGCACGCCTGCTATACTGCGGTCGTAAGCAGAGGGGGGCCGATGGTTGCGAGCCAAGGCGTCATTTTTGCCTGTAAACCCCTTATCTCAGGGCGGTTAGCTCAGCTGGTTAGAGCGCCTGCCTTACAAGCAGGAGGTCCGCGGTTCGAGTCCGCGACCGCCCACCATCTTGAAAGTTCTTCGACCAGTTTGCGTTCGCGTCGCGATCATCCAGTGCGCGCCGGCAAAAAGGTCTCAGGACAAAGCGGCATGGCTCACGCGGCAGGGAGTTGGCGTCTACTTGGCTGACATCAATTCCACATCGAAGATAAGGGTTGCGTTCGGAGGAATAGTGGGCGGAGCGCCGCGCGTGCCGTAGCCTAGCTCTGGAGGAATGCGCAGCTGCCTCTTGCCCCCGACTCTCATCCCCGCAATGCCCTCGTCCCATCCTTTGATCACGCGGCCCGTGCCCAGACCGAATTCAATGGGCTCACCCAGATCGCGCGAGCTGTCAAACTCCTTGCCATCGACCAGCCAGCCTGTGTAGTGGACCTTGACGGTCTTGCCCTTCACGGCGAGCGCGCCTGCGCCCTTCTTGATCTCCCAGTATTTAAGACCGCTCGGGCTGGTTACAGGGTCGCCTGAAACTTTGGTGGGGCCGGCTTCGGCTTTCCCCGCCGGAGCGCTGCCCGAGGATTTCGTGTTGCCGCTTTTCTGCGCGTCCGAAGTTGTCTTCTTCCCCTGAGCGATCACAACAGTCGCGAGTGCCAACACAACAACGAGAGCAAGAGAACGCATTTCCAGTTTTCCTTGATGAGAGATGTACGCGAATTTTACTCCAATAGGGCGGGCTGCGGCGAGCAGGGCTTCCTCTTTTCGGCTCAAATACGCGCGAAGCCGAATTTTTGGCCTCAGAGGCAGGCTTCTTAGCGTTTCTTTACGCGACTCTTTGCGCGACCCGGGTTTGTACTGACAAGATCTCTTTGCACATCAAGGGAGGAAGTAACGGCCAATGAAAATGAAATTATTGGGAATGATCTTGCTGGGAACGATGGCGACAGGCACCCTTTTCGCCCAGGAGGGATGGCGCGAGCGACGCGACCTGCGCGGTGATTATGCCGATCGCGACGCCGATTATCGTGACATCCAGCGCGACCGGCGCAAGATTGCGCACGATCGCTGGGAACTGCGCGAAGCGCTGCGCCGGGGCGATTACCGCGCTGCCGCACATGAGCGCGCGGAGCTGCGTCGCGAATACCGCGACCTGAATGCCGACTATCGTGACGTGCACCGCGATAACCGCGACATTCGCCACGACCGGCGCGAGCTCTACCACTGGCGCTAATTTCGAAGTCACCAGCGCCTTGCGGCGCTGGTGACTTCCCGCGCGCCTATTTCTGTTCCGGTTTTTTCTCTTCTGCCGGGGACGTCGGGTTGGAACCCTCTTTCAACGCATTCTTGAAGTGCCGGATCCCGTCGCCAAGTCCTTTGCCAAGCTCACCCAGCTTGGATGGCCCAAAAAAAAGAAGTGCGATGATCAAAATCACGATCAGGTGCATCGGTTGCATGATACCTTCAAACATAATTCCTCCACGCCAGGCAAGCCTGCCGTCAATTCCGTTCAAGTGAATAGCTCTTGCACGAATGCCAACTCATGCCCTGATTGGGACAAGGTTTCTTCCGTGCGAAATGAAGGGGGCTATTTTTAGGCAGCCGAAGGTGGAGGACGCCGGGTCAGAAGGAATGAAAGATAGGAGTGGAGCGGGGGCAAATAGTCCGGTTGCGATTCCACCTGGTAAAAGAACCGCGACTCGTACGGGTCGTAAACCAACAGTAATTGTCCGTTGGAGAGGTGAAAGTCTGTCAGCAATGCCACCTGCGACTTCACCGTCTCCGGTTCAGCCGGACTGGAGTTCAAATCGTCCGTCATGGAGATAACGGGAAACAGCACGCAGATCAGGCAGATGAGCGCGAGCAGCGCGGCGGCACGCCGGTTTGTGCCAAAGGCACAGGTGCGCATCGACCACAGTACGAGCAATGTGGCGGAGAGCCCTGCCCACAGAAGATTGAGTGCGAGTTCCACAGTTATTTGATCGAGGACGAGCTTATCTTACCAACAAAAGGCCCGGCAATGTGACGAATGTAATCGAAAACGGATCGGCAGGGTTGATAAACGCGTTGGGGCAGATCAGATCGGCTCTTACTCGGCCTGGGCGCAGTGCAGGAGCGTGACTCCGGTACGCGCGCAGGTGTCACAAAACCGCTGATGGCGATAGAAGGTTTCATCGAGGTCGCGGTGCCGGGCACCGAGGGTTTCAATTTCCTTCATCTCCCGGCCATCTCGCTTCTGGGTGGAGAAAAAGCAGGTCAGCCGCAACTTGAAGTCTTCATCCGCCCGAGTAGCTGCGGCAAACAACTCAGCACCTCGCGAACATAGCGGGTGGAACATGAAAGGATTCTTATGCCGAATGCCGGCAAAGTCCAGAGGCTTTACAGGCTTTTTACAAAGGGTGCAACGAGTTTAACCGGCACTTAAGGCAGGATTGGCTTCACGCCACGAACTTGTATCCCAAGCCGGGCACGGTCACGATCATCGACGGCTGCTTGGGATCCTTTTCCAGCTTCTGGCGCAAGCTGCCCACGTGCACGTCGACGGTGCGCGTGAAGGTGTCCTCGCTGTAACCCCAGACTTCCTTGAGCAGGACCTCGCGGGAGAGAGTGGTCCCGGGATTTTGCGCGAAGTAGCGCAGCAGGCGAAATTCGCGCGCGGAGAGCTGCACCACTTTGCCATTACGGGAAACCGTGGTTCCCTTCAGGTCGATGCGGACCGGCCCGAACTGGAGTACGCCGGTGTCTTTGGCCGAAGGCGTTGCGCCACGCCGGATATGCGCTTCCACGCGGGCAAGCAGTTCCAGGACCTCGAACGGCTTGGTGAGGTAATCGTCGGCGCCGATCTTGAGACCCAGGACCTTGTCCACCAGCTGGCCGCGCGCGGTGAGCATGATGATCGGCGTCACGATTCCCGCATTGCGAATGTCGCGGCAGACATCATAGCCGTTCTTCTTCGGCAGCATGACGTCCAGGATGATGAGGTCGTAGGAATTCTGCACCGCTTTGCGTAGGCCCTCTTCGCCATCGGCGGCGGTCTCGGCAACGTAGCCTTCCGCTTTGAGGCGGTCACACAGGGTCATGCGCAGGTCTTCTTCATCTTCCACCAGAAGAACGCGTTCGGTCATGCGGAGAAACCTGGCTCGGCGCCTGTGGGCCGGTCAGCCGCGCGCTGCGGCTCTTCCAACCCGCGGGCTTCGGCTACGGGGAGATGAATGGTGAACGAGCTTCCCTTGCCCAGTTCACTTTCCGCGGTCAGGTGTCCGCCCATGGCCTCCACGATCTTCCGCGTCAAGGGAAGCCCCAGTCCAGTACCGTGAATGCCCGATTCGGCGACCGCGGGACTGCGGTAGAAGGGCTCGAAGATCTGCTTGATCTCGTCTTTGCTGATGCCAATCCCGCGGTCTTCCACCGTCAGTTCGACCTCGCCGGCGCGCTCGTTGTTTTCGGGCGTCCGTGCGGAAATCCGGAGCCAGCGGTTTTCCCCGCCATACTTCACTGCATTGGTGATCAGGTTTTGCAGCGATTGCACCAGGCCGTTGAAGTCTGCGCTGACGGGCGGCAATCCCGGCCCGACCTGGCGTTCCACCTGGAACCGAGCTGCCGCCACGGCGGCGGCAGTGCCTTCCAGAGCGGCATCAACCGCTTCTACGAGGTCCACCGGTCCCAACCCAAGCTTTCGCGGGGACTGCTCAATGGCGGCGAATTGCAGGACCTGCTCCACCAGTTGAGTCAGCTGGCGCGTCTGCCTGACGATGGTATTTCCGTAGCGCACCAACTGCTGCTTGTCTCCGACAATGCCGTCCGCGATATTCTCCGCGGCCGAGGAGATCACGGCCAGGGGCGTGCGCAGCTCATGGGAGACGCCGGCGACGAAATCCATCTGAAGCCTGGCCAGGCGTCGCGCCCGCTGGCTCGCGATCAGGATCAGAGCCATGGTCACGCCCAGCACGATCAGCACGCCAAAGCTTGCCATCAGGTTGCGGCGGCGCAAACCGCTGACCGCGGCTTCCACCGAACCACTTCTGTGTTTGGCCACGATTTGCCAGACGCTCTGCTCGCCGGCATGAGGAAATACTTCCAGGCGTGGTGTCCGGTCAGGCTCCGCCAGCCGTTTATCGTCACGGCGTTCTTTTCCCGGGCCGGGGATTGTCGCCAAAAAGAGCTCCAGCCCTCGCGCTGCGCTGCCGGTGCTGCCAAACGGAGGTCCAAAAAGATTCAGCGTTGCATCCACCTGAACATTGTTATCGGCGCCAAAACCGGAATCAGAAGCGTAGATGACCCGGTCTGGGCCGCTTCCGCTATCGCGCACGGCCACGTGATAGTCCAGGTTGGCTTCTCCACGAAAGTATTTCTGCGCCAGCTCGGGAAAGACCTCTTTTTCCAACACACTCTTGTTCAATTGGATGACTACCCACGACATGGCCCAGTTTCCCGGATGGTCGGATGGAATGTGTCTCCGTACCGGATAGATCATGGCGGGAATAGACTGATCAACACCCAGAAATGGAACGCCTACGGGCGGCCCACCGTGATGCTGCATATGCCCATCAGGGCGGAAGCGGCCCGCTAGACGTTGGTGACGCCCCCCATGCTCTGCCGGCTCTCTTGGCCCCGCAGGATGCATCATCAGACTAGCCTGCTTCAGGTGTTGCTGCAAAGGGCCGAATTCATCCGGCCAGACAACTCGCTCCAACTGCTCCTGCGCCGGATCAAACCGAAGAGGCTGCTGGTGGGCTGGATCTTCCCACAGGTAAACGTATTGCACCAGGTTGGGATGCGCAGCAGTCTGCTGCCAATGCCTGAACTGCTCTTTGATTTGCAAAGGTGCGGCACCAGGTTGAGCATCCATTGCCGCTTTGATCTCCAAGCACGGTGAGGCGAGCTCCCGGCCAACATCCTGCCGGAATCCCAGCAAAGACGTTTCCAGGTTTGACTGGATTCGCGTCTTGGTGGCAGTGCTTACCTGGCCGCTCCATCTATATTGCAGCACGGCGAGCGTCGCCAGCACCGCAGCCAGCGCGGGCACCGCGACCCATCGAAAAAGCCGCTCTTTGACCTCTATTTTAGACATCGATCAAGTTCGGATTTCTATCGGAAATTTCTGCCCTGCCGATTTGATTATAGTGCCGCTGCCGGAGCGTGCGCTGATGACTTCTCACGCGCCCAGCCGTATGGTCGCAGACGATTTTTGCAGCGGCCTTTGCAGAAAAGCACGAAGTTCCTGCAAAAATCTTGGCTTATAAATCAGGGCCAAAGCGCCGCAGGCCGCGCACGCTGCCCGGAACTGCGCGCTGGTATCCATTGACATCAATACGATCTCCGTCTGCGGATGCAATTGTGAGAGCAGCAGTGCGGTACGCAACCCGCTCATGCCTGGCATGTCCGCATCCAGCAGCACGAGTTCAGGCTGCAATTCCCCAACGCGGTCGATTGCTTCCGAACCGTTCTCCGCCCGGCCCACGACTTCTGCCACCCGGTGATGCTCCAGAAGCGTGCAGATGGCGTGAAGGATGGTGGCGGAATCGTCGGCCACCAGCACGCGCTTTTTTTGCGCCGACACTGACGCCAAGTGCCGGCGAGCGCCCAGGTTGACTGCTGCCACTGCCATCGGTAACCCCTTCGAATTAACTTACAGGTTAAGAACAAAAGGTATTCCCTGGCGTAAACAACCCGCCAAGACGCTGTAAAGTTTCTGTAAATCCCGTGCTGGTTCGCCTCGTCGAATCGCTGTATGCTGATACCGATTGTGGGTCAGTTTTTCAAGCTGACCCACAATCTGCCTTACGTCAATCGGCGGCGAGGAGATCTCTAGAAAGTGCCGCCTGGAGGGGGACCTCCGTGGCCTTCATGGTCGCCATGGCCATGCATGCCCATGCCGTCCATGCCCATGCCCATTCCCATCCCGTGATGGACCATTTCCTGAAACTTGGTCTGCTGGTCAGGGGTGAGAGACTGGTAGAAAGTGGCCATGGCCTTGGCATGCGCCGCGATCTGCTGGGCAGTGAGGTTTCCAATGGCATTGGAGTTCTGATCGATCGACGCCGGATCGTTGTTCTTGATGGCCATGAGCAGGTTCTGATGTGCCGCGCGCATCTGCTCATGGATCGTTTTCTGGTTATTCACAACCTGGGTAAGAAGAGTGGTGGCCTGCTGCTGTTGCTGGGTCGTCAGCGACAGCATTTTGGTCAGGTGGTCCACGTGGTGCTGGACCATCTCGGCGGGATCAGGCGCCTGCGTATGTTGCGCCGCGACAAATACGCTCATCACGGCAAGGATTGCGATTACTTTCAAGAGGTTTGTTCTCATTGGGGTTTGTCTTCTCCGTTGTTACTCTGCGTTTTTGATTGCGTTTAGGAAATGGCTATGGTTTCTTCCGCCCCGGTGAACACGCGATCGAGGGCGGAGCGGAACTCTTGGCGGAAGTTTTCTTTGTGGATGAAGGCCAGCGCGCCCGATTGTTCGCAGGCCTGCTGCAGCTCGGGTGTGTTGTCCATCGACATCAGCACCACGCGTGCCGCGGGAAACCTTTGCGCGAAAAACCAGGCGAGGGTAAGGCCGTCCAGATACGGCATGTGAACGTCCATCAGAACCAGGTCCGGTTTCAACTTCATGACAGTTTCGATCGCCTCCCCGCCCTTGTCGGCGCGGGCAATCAGGTCCACCACAGGATCCAGCTCCAGCAGTTCGCACGCGACCTGCAGGAAAGGCTCCGAATCGTCAACTACCACCGTTCTAATCCGCTTTTTCCCGGGAGCAATGACCGGCTCGTGCGGCTCATCTTTTCCCGGAACTGCTTGTACAGGTGATGCCATGAAGCCTCCAACAAATATGATGTTGTAATCACATCATGCCGGCCACTCTGCGTGGGTAAAATGGCGGGCAATGTGCTGTAAAGAGGTTGTAAAGGTGCCTGCTGCGGGTTCGTCACAAGCTGGTTGTGCCCTATCGTTTATTTGATCCCTGCGTTTCCGGGTGATAACATCGCAGGGTTACTGGAGGCTTCTGATGTCGGACAGAGATAGCGGCAACAGCTTCATGTGGTTCCTGGCAGGACTTGGTTTTGGCGCGCTGCTCGGCGTACTCTACGCTCCCCGTTCCGGACGCGAAACCCGCGAAGCGATCAAGAACACGGCGCAGGAAGGCACCGAGTACCTGAAAAACCGTGGCCGTGAGGCCCGCGAAACGGTAAGCCAGTGGGTTGACCGCAGCAAGGACATGGTCAGCCAGAAGAAGGAACAGATCAGCGCAGCCATTGACGCCACGCGGCAGGCCTATCGCGAAGCCGCCGGCGAAGGCAAAAAAGGCTCATAAAAGGAGCTGACGCAACTAGTGGAAAACACCGTCATCACGATCTTTGTGGTCGTTGCCGCGGTCGCCATTGTTGTGCAGATGGCGATCCTGTTTGCCTTGTACAAAGGTCTGCGGCAATCATCGGACCGCATGGAGGGCATCGCCACGCGCCTGGAGCAGAAGGCGACGCCCGTGTTGACCACGGCAGCCGCTATTCTGGACGACGCCAAGCCCAAGGTCGCCGAGCTGACCACCAACCTGGCGGAAAGCGCAGCCATTTTGCGCGCACAGGTCCAGCAGGTGGGCGATGCGACCAGCGAGATCGTAGAACGCGTGCGCATGAATGCCGCACGGGTGGATGATTTCATCCAGAATGCAGCGCAAAAGGTGGAAGCCACCTCTGACCTGCTGCAGAACAAGGTGCTGAGCCCGGTGCGCCGGGTGCGGGCACTGGTTTCCGCCCTCGGCGCCGGCCTGGCGTTTCTGAAGTCGACCCGCTCGCGCCAGCGCGGCAATGCTGAGCAGGTGGAAGACGAAGAGATGTTCATTTGATCTGGTAAGTGGGCAATTGGATGCCTTCCGCGCACCCCGTTCTTGATTCATTCCGGACCGCCAGAAATAGTTGTGTGAATCCTCCAATCGGCGGCTAGTCCGGCGATAACGCTTTTGTGTACAATCCCTTTTCCGAAATGCCATCGAAAATGGAAGTGCTCATCTCGCGCCAGCAGATTGCCGAGGGCGTGGCGCGCATCGGCCAGGAGATTACCCGCGACTTCGCCGGGCAGTCCGTGATGCTGCTGGGCGTGCTCAAAGGCGCGTGCCTGTTCCTGAGCGATCTGGCGCGGCAAATCCAGCTGGACGCGACCTTCGACTTCATCGCGGTGCGCAGCTACGGCACGCAAAAGGAGAGCGCGGGCGAGGTCCAACTGATCAAGGACGTTACCACGCCGCTGGAAGACAAAAACGTGGTCCTGGTGGAAGACATTCTCGACACCGGCCTGACTTTCACGTTCGTGAGAAAGCTCCTGCTGGCGCGCAAGCCGCGCACGCTGAAACTGGCCGCACTGCTCGACAAGCCTTCGCGCCGGCAGATGCCGGTGCAGGCGGATTACACGGGATTCGAGATTCCGGACAAGTTTGTGGTCGGGTACGGGCTCGACTTTGCCGAGCGCTTTCGTAACCTGCCCGACATCTGCGTCTATTCCGAAGAGTTGGACAAGTAGTGGTAGAATTCCTTCTGGATGTCACAGGTCCTGTCAGATCCTCAGGTCAGCGTCCGGAGCTGGCAAGCGGTTGCCGGCATCATCGACCATACCCTACTCAAATCAGAAGCCACCAGCGAGCAGATCGTGCGGCTGTGCGAAGAAGCCGCCGCCTACAATTTTGCCGCGGTGTGCGTGAATCCGTGGTGGATCGGCGTTGCAGCCTCAGTGCTGCGGGGAACGCCGGTGAAGATCGCCACCACCATCGGCTTCCCGCTGGGCGCCAACCACACCACGGTCAAACGCTTTGAGGCTGCCGAAGCTGTGCGGCTGGGCGCGCAGGAACTCGATATGGTGATGAATATCGGGGCGCTCAAGTCGGGGGACCGGCAAAGCGTGCTCAATGACATTCTGGCGGTGGTGGGGGTCGGACATGCCGGCGGCGCGAGCGTGAAGGTCATCATTGAGACGCCACTGTTGAATCTCGAGGAAAAAATTCTTGCCTGCCAGCTCAGCCTCTCGGCTAAAGCCGACTTCGTAAAGACAGCGACCGGCTTTTTCGGCTCGGCGATCCCGGAAGACGTCTCCCTGATGCGCGGCGTGGTGGGCGATCATGCGGGCGTGAAGGCTTCCGGCGGGATCCGTACAGCGGCAAACGCCGTCGCGATGATGGACGCCGGTGCGAACCGGCTCGGCGCCAGCGCCGGAGTAGCCATCGTGCGCGAGCTCGGCGCTCCGGAATTTACAACGCGAACAAAATCCTGATTACCCGCACTGCGCCCAACTCCACCCTGATGTCTTCCTCTCTCCAGCTAACTGTTATTATCAAAGATAAGTCCCATGGTCACCTCCACACAGCCGCAGCGCATTGATGTTGAGTCACTTCTGATCGAAGTCGCCGACGTGCTCAACACCACACTCGATTTGGACACGCTTTTGCAGCGCGTGGCTGAGGTGGTGAAGCGCGTGATCGACTACGAGATTTTTTCCATCCTGCTTCTGAACGAGCGCGCGCAAGAGCTGCGTTTCCGCTTCCAGATCGGGCATCTGCCGGAAGTGGCGGAGCGGATCCGGGTCAAGGTCGGCGCAGGCGTGACCGGACGCGCGGTGAAAGAGCGCCACGCCATTCTGGTGGACGACGTCAGCAAGGAAACCGAATACATTGAGGCCGTGCCCCGCGTCCGCTCCGAACTGGCAGTTCCGCTGATCAACAAGAATCGGGTGATCGGGGTGATGGATATCGAGGCGCGCGAGCCGGGATACTTTAAGGAAGAGCACGCGCGCGTGCTCTCGCTGATCGCGTCGCGCATCGCCGTGAGCATTGAAAATGCGCGGCTCTACACACGCATCGTGAAGCAGGCGGGTACGCTGGCGGTGCTGAATGAGATCAGCCGGGACTTTACCTCGATCCTCAATCTTGACCAGCTGCTCAAGCGCGTGGGCGACCTGCTTTCGAAGGTGATCGACTACCAGATGTTTTCTATCCTGCTGCTCGACGAAAGCAAGCAAAAGCTGGTGCACCGGTTTTCCGTGCGCTTCAAGGAGAACATTCAGATCAAGCACGATATCCCCGTGGGCAAAGGCTTGGTTGGCGCTTCAGCCCAGAGCAAAAAGCCGGTGCTTGCGCCCGACGTTGCCCGCGATCCGCGCTATATCAAGGCCAATCCGGAGACGCGGTCGGAGCTGGTCGTCCCGCTGATTTACAAAGACGAGGTCATCGGCGTGCTCGATCTGGAACACACGCGCCGAGGATACTTCAATGACGACCACGTGCGCATCATGAGCACGCTGGCGGCCCAGATTGCCATCGCGATTGAGAATGCGCGACTGTATGAGCTCATTGCGCGGGAAGAACAGCGGCTGGAGCGCGATCTGGCCATGGCGCGCGAGGTGCAGCATCATCTCCTGCCGCCGACTGTCCCCAGGCTCCAGAACGCGGAAGTGGCGGCGCGCTTTAATCCAGCGCATGCCATCGGCGGCGACCTCTACGATTTTCTCGACTACACGCTGCCTCGCGCCTGCATCGTAGTGGGCGACGTCAGCGGCAAGGGCGCACCTGCCGCGTTGTACGCAGCGCTGGTAAGCGGCATTCTGCGCACCCAGGCGCGCGACGAGCCCTCTCCCGCGGAGATGCTCAACGCCACCAACCGCTCGCTTAACCATCGCCGGCTGGATGCGCAATACCTGGTGCTTACCTGCGCGCTCTGGGACGACGAAAAGCGCATTATGCGCGTGGCCAACTCGGGGCTCCCCCGGCCCATTTATTGCCATGAAGGCCATGCTCACATGCTGGAGGCCGCCGGGCTGCCGCTGGGAATGTTTGAGGACGTCTCCTATGACGAAGTGACGATCCACGCCAGTCCCGGCGACGTCTTCGTCTTCTTCAGCGACGGCATTGTCGATGCCAGCAATCCCCGGGACGAACAGTTTGGCCGCAGCCGCGTCGAACTGGTAATCGATAAGAACGCGGGGGGCTCAGCCCAGGAGATTGCCGACGCGATCTTCAAGGCTGCGGCTGACTTCGCTGCGGAGGCCCCGGTCTTCGACGATCAAACGGTCGTAGTGCTGAAGGTCAAGTAGATCGGCCCTGTACCTGCACCAATGCGTTCTGCACCAGCGCCAGCGCGATGATCCACTGCTTTCTCGCTTCAGCCTCGTTTTGACCAAACGCGCTGATATAAGCGGTGAGATAGAACCCGGCCGTTGAATCGCCTTCGCTCTCGTTGCTTTCAGCGTGGAAGTAGCACCTGCGAATCACGAACTCCACGGAAGCCGCGATCTCCGGCGCATGCTTCAGCAGCTTGCACAGGCGGGTGGCGAGTTCTTCCTGCTGCTCGAATGAGAGCCTTGCCGCTCCATCGCAAAAAACCAGGTCAACGTAAGAGACGAACTTGTATTCCGCATTGAAGATTTCTTCTTCCGGCAGGATCTCCTGTGTGGCCCACGCGTCGCACTTCGCGGTTTGAAGCGGAAACTCAGGCGAGTTGATGCGCCCAAGGAAGGCCGCCAGCTCAGGATGAGCGGCAGCTTCAGGGATTTCGCGGAGCAGCTCGGGATGGTTCTTCAAATCGATGTAGCGAACGGCGCCATCGTCAGAACTCCAGGGCAACTCAAGCGCGGAATCGTCACGCCCCAGCTCAACGGAGTAATCGACGAGCATCAGCTCATCCCGTGGTGGCGGAAGAAGTGGACGATCTGGCGCTCTGCCCAGCGGCCGTCATATCCGTTGGGCTGCGCGAGAAACGCGCAATGCCCTCCATGCTCTGTCTCGACGAACGTGATGTGCGGATTGGTGCGCAACTTCTCCCGCGTCTCCGGAAGCAGCCGGATGAACGGATCGTCCGCGGCGTGGAGCACCAGAGTCGGCACCGCGATCTTATCGATCACGCGGGCCGCCGCAGCGCGATGGTAGTAATCGTCCGCGCCTGAAAACCCGCAATACCGCGCCGTGATCACATCGTCAAATTCGCGGATACTCACCGGCCGGCGCGCCGCCTTCTGATACAGCTCCGGATGTTGCGCAATCCTGCGCTTAAAACGACTCATCAGTCCCCGCAGGAACTTGTACTCGTACATGCGATTGCTCCAGTCGTGCATCGCATCGGCTGAGGCAGCCAGGTCCGCCGCCGGCGACACCGCTGCAACGGCCTTGAGCTCGGCCGGAGCGTTTGTGCCCAGCTCCCCGGCCAATTTCAGCACCAGGTTGCCTCCCATCGAATAGCCAGCCAGCCCGACGCGCCGAAGCTGCCGCTGCTCCACAATCCTGCGCAGCACGGCGCCAACATCGTTCGAGAGCCCTGAGTGATAAAGCGTTCGCGCCAGCTGCTCCGTGCCGCCGCACGTCCGCATGTTCATGCGGATAACGCTCATCCCCGCCTCCCACGCTTTGCTGGCAGTGCCAACCACGTACTGCGACAGGCTGGAGCCTTCAAGGCCATGCACAATGATGATTGCCGGACGCTGATCGGCATCTGCCTGCCAGTGGCAGTGGCACAACACCTGCGCTTCCTCGGCCACCGGAAACACACACTCCTCCGCCGGCGGCAGCGCGTTCCTGCGCGGCAGAAAGTTCCCTGCCAGCGTCATTGCGTGGCGATTGCGGAGGTATCGCCGCGGAACGAACGGATCGAATTCCGGTGAAGTAGAGGTCTCAGCCATGCCTGGTGCAGATCGCTTCAAGGTGTCTAAGCTCTATAATAGATGTTGATATTATTTTAGCCGAGCCGCATATGCCGATCTTCGAATACATTTGTCAGGAGTGCCAGCACCGCTTTGAGGCGATCGTGCTGGGCCATAAGAAGGCCGCGTGCCCCAAATGCGAGAGCAAACGGCTAGACCAGCAGCTCTCCAGCTTCGCCGTCGGCGGCGAGAAAGCGCAGGCCAGCGCCACGGTTGGCCCGTGCGGCGCCTG
>Ga0070730_10003595_pt1 | contig 13872 bp, 10 predicted proteins | sample Coa_R1_3_FD_66447 | JGI IMG/M metagenome (GOLD analysis project Ga0070730, IMG submission 66447) | Surface soil microbial communities from Centralia Pennsylvania, which are recovering from an underground coalmine fire - Coalmine... | ecosystem: Environmental > Terrestrial > Soil > Unclassified ...
CCTGCTCAAAACCGGTAAGCTCGAATTCTGGAATACCGGTCAGGGCCAGACTGGCTATCTGGCAGATGGCACAGACTTCGACCCTACCCAGTATGTGCAGGCAAATGGCAGCACCACCCCGCTCTTCACCGGTGGAGACCTGGATCCAAGTCAGCTCCAGGTTGGCCAGGACCAGAATGGTGGCTCCTCCTATACGATCCAGTTTGGGATGAAGGGCTCTGCCTTTGATAAGCTCAGTAGCTACACCGCCAACCATGTTGGCTACTATCTTACGATTACACTGGATCGTAAAGTTATCACCTCGGCAGTCATACAGAGCCAGCTCCCTGGTCACGGTGAAATTACCGGTAGCTTCTCCCTCGCACAGGCCACGCAACTTGTGAACGTGCTGAAATATGGGGCCTTGCCGGTCAACCTCACCATTGCGAGCCAGGAGACGGTGAATGCCACGCTTGGTCAGGACTCTATTAATAAGAGCCTGCTGGCTGGTGCTGTTGGTCTGGGCATCGTCATTCTGTTTATGCTCTTCTACTATCGCCTGCCTGGCCTGTTGGCCGACCTGGCCCTGATCCTCTACTCAATCGTCACGTTTGCCATCTTTAAGTTGCTGGGTGTCACGTTGACATTAGCAGGTATCGCGGGCTTCATCCTCTCGATTGGTATGGCGGTAGACGCCAACGTGCTGATCTTTGAGCGCGTCAAAGAAGAGTTACGCTCAGGCAGACTCCTCTCATCAGCCATTGATGCCGGCTGGAAGCGCGCCTGGCCCTCTATCCGCGACTCAAATATCTCGACACTTATCACCTGCGCCGTGCTCTATGGTTTCGGCAGCAACTTCGGCGCAACCATCATTGTTGGTTTTGCCACAACCCTGTTCCTGGGTGTCGTGATCAGTATGTTTACGGCCATCGTCGTCACACGCACATTCCTGAACCTGCTCGTGCCGACTGGCGTTGTTAGTCACCCCGCTCTGTTTGGGCTTCCGTCTGGCTCGATTGCCACGGCTTCCCTGGCGCGGCGTAACAGCACGGTGTAGAGGAGGAAGTCGTGTTACACCTTGTCAAATATCGCAAATTATTCATTATTCTTTCGCTACTGGTCATCATACCAGGCTTCATCTCGCTCTTACTCTATGGGCTCAACGTCGGCATCGACTTTGCGGGCGGCGCCAACGTTGAACTGCGCCCGCAGAGCCAGGTTGATCCGGCGAAGTTAAGCGCGATGCTCAAACCTCTCAACTTGCAGGATTTACAGGTGGTGACGGGCGATAATTCCCAACTGGCCGGCAATAAAACCATCTGGGTCACCTTGAATACGCAGGTAGATAGCAATGTCCAGAGTACTATTAATGACACGATTACCAAGAAGTACCCGGAGGTGAAGATCGATTTCGCCACTATTCCTGCCGCAAAGCCGTACACTCAGGTGACCATTACTGGTTTCACCAATGCGCCTCAGATCAGCGATATCAAGACTCTGCTGGCAAAGTTGCCCAATACGAGTGATCCGAGTAAAGGCGCACCAACGGCGAGCGCGACTCCAACACCAGCGGCTACCGCTCAGCCCACAGCCAAAGCTCAGGCCACCACTCAGCCCACACCTAAGCCCACAAGCACACCTGTCGCTCACGTTACACCCACACCGGCAGTTATTGCGCCTACGTCTACCGCTAATTCGGCTAACCCGGCCAATATTGAGGTAAGCGTCAAAAATGTGGCTCAGGGCAACACAACGCAGATAATCACGCTCTTAACGCGTACCGGCATCAAGACACAGGCTGAGAACGCCAAAGAGGTCGATACCGCTAAGATTCAGGCTACAGTGCTTCAGGCTGGTGGTCCAAACTTGCAGGTCATTAGCAGTTCTGAAGTAGGTCCTTCGGTTGCCAGTGACACCACCAGAAACGCCGTGCTGGCAGTGGTGGCCGCATCTCTCTTCATTCTGCTCTACGTCTGGTTCTCGTTCCGCAAGCTGGCCAAAGCCTGGCGCTACGGGGCCTGCGCGATCATCGCTATGCTACACGACGTGTTAGTGGTGGTCGGCATCTTTTCGATCCTGGGCCATTTCTTCGGCATCCAGATCGACTCTCTGTTCATTACTGCCCTGCTGACAGTGGTCGGTTTCTCGGTGCATGATACGATTGTGGTCTTCGATCGTATTCGCGAAAATCTGCATCGCCGCACCGTCGAGACCTTTGAAGAGGTGGTGAACGCCAGCCTGGTGCAGACCATGGCGCGCTCACTGAATACGTCGCTCACGGTGCTCTTCACATTGCTCGCGCTCACGCTCTTTACTGGCATCGGCACCAGCATTCACACCTTCACGCTCACGCTCTTGATCGGTATCTTCAGTGGTACCTACTCCTCCATCTTCAACGCCAGTATGTTACTGGTCATGTGGGAGAAGGGCGAATGGGGCTTCGGCCTCTTCAATCGGGATCGCGAACGCATCCCAGAGAAACGCGTGGCTCGCGAGCTGGTACGCAGTCGCTAAGAGAAGAGCAAAACAAAGGAGGGTGCAACTACAGGCTGCACCCTCCTTTGTTTTGCTCTTCTCTTAGCAATATCTATCTCATCCTCGCTCATTTTGTGGCAATCAAACGCAATTTTCGTTTCAGTGCCTTTTCAAACAGGTCAGCCTTCTCGTAGGCGTGCATCAACTCCTCGTCCAGATCAGCAAGAGGGCGCGCATACAGGCAAATGGTCCAGATCTCCTCATTACAGAGCGCCGCATCGGCAGCCAGCCGCAGTACACGCCCATCATGGCTATAGTCAAGTGCATCGGCAACGCGCAGCAGGGCAGCCAGTATGGAAACACGTTTACGCGCCTCTCGACTGAGAGTAGCATATTCCTCATGCGCTTTACTGGGGAGCGCACGGCGATGGTAACGCGCGATACAGGCAATTTCATGCCGCTCCTCATCGCTAAACTCCGGCAGCGGTGTCTCTTTGATTAAGCGGAAAGAGTGCTTATGGTGGCGGCGCGTATCAATCATCATGCCCGCGTTATGCAGAAACGCAGCCCTTTCCAGCAAGTGCTGCTCCCGCTCCTTCAATCCATGTAAAGCCGATGTAGCTTGAAATAACTGGACGGAGAGCTGCATGACATGACGAGCGTGCGGCCAATCCTCTACAAGCAGTCCTCCGCTCAGGTAGAGTTCTTCTGACGTTGGTTGGGCTTTTCTCCACCAACTCAATTCCTCAACTGAATCTGATATCATACTTGTAGATCTCCTTCGTCTGTTCGCTAAACCACATGCGCACGCTATTCCAACTCTCCATTGGCATGTTCTTTACTCTACTATGTATCTAAAATCGTGAGAACCTCACGCCGAAAATCACGCGCCTGCAACTGATACCAATGCTGGCGAAAAGCGGCGTATTGTTCCTCCCGCTTTTTCTGCAAATCAAGTAATAAATACTCCAGGCCCTGACGCTGCCCTGCAGACGGAGCAGACGCCGGATTAAGCAGATAGGCCGCCATATCAGGATTGAGCAGAAAGCGTCCCTTCCCCTGCTGGTAGGATGCTTTTACCAGTGCATCCTCATAACCGACGCCGCTATCCAGGCTTCCTAAACACAGACGTAACAGAGCCACCATGACATCACTATCATGCAACTCTCCCAGCTCTTCCTGGATCTGCTCGACTTCTCTTAAGACTCCGCTACACGCTTCTGGCAATACAGGCGCGAAGATCTCAAGTGTATAGCGTAATCTTTTAGCCGCGATGCGCAAATTATGCAACTCATGGACTTGATAAGGATCATCGACGTACTTATCCCATTCATACAGTTCCTCAAGTCGTGTGCGCGCAATCACACGTGCATTAGTACCAGTTGGAGCCTGCGTATCTAGATTGGTAATTGGTCTAGCTTTTGCCATTCTCAACCCCTCCTACTGGTAGACAGGCCACTATCTTACGTTTCCATGCATCTTCATCGATCTGTTTCAGAAACGCTTCCAGTACTACCTGATGCTGCTCGCGATAAGAACTCAGGCGATCAATCAGCCACTGTATCCCCAACTGCTCCTCAGCCGGTGTCTGCTCCAATTGTGCACGTAAATGCTCAATCATGACATCTGTATCGCGCGCTTTCCCGAGCATATCAGCCAGTTGTTTTACACATCGATAGGCTTTTTTGAAGAGCTTTGGATTACAGGCAGACTCGTATGCGTCAAGTACCGCTCTCAGACGGCGTGAAGCCACCCGCATCCTATGGACCGCCTCAACATCCTCATGCTTGAGCACCTCATCGCGCCGTTCAAGCATTTTCCGTGTACGATCCAACAGCATACGATGCCCTGAGCGGTCGAATGGCTCCTCAGCGCTCTCACTAGCCGCCCGGCTGATCTCTGCATCTACCTCAACGGCCTCTTGTGTTACATCCCTGGCACTACAACGTACCCGTTGCAACCATTGTGAACCATGACGAGCATAGGCCAGCAAGACCCCTTCCCGAATGCCGTGAGAGCTGATAGAAATCTCCCGCACCTGCAGATGCACCATCATGGTTCTTATAATCAAAACCCCTGCCGGTAGAATCTCGGCTCGACTCGCTGGTACCTTGTACCGTTCGGCAATTTCTTGCGCGGGCAGAGCGCTCAACAAGCCTTCACAACGCAGCAAATCCTCATATGTCAGGTGTGTTTCTTGCGCACTTACGTGAAAGGCATAGCGGGCCAGGCGCAACAGGGCATTGGCGCTCCCGCCCGTGACCACCAGCAGAGGTGGACGTTGCTTGATACGCAGGCCCTGCACATACGTTTGCAGAAAGGTTGCGGCCACCGCCAGATCATCATGAGTCGGTGGATCAGCATGAAAATAGCGATCATGGATCCAGCCGGAACCGATAGGGACAGAGATACGCCAGTTCATCTGCATATTTTTCGCCAGCACCAGTTCCGTACTGCCGCCACCCAGGTCCATCACTCCTATGCGAGCAGGCACTGGAGCCTCTTTTCCCAAACCACAGGTCGCTCCGTAGAAGGTCAATGTTGCCTCGACATCCCCTTCGATGAGATGCACTACCAGCCCGGTTGCCTCCAGTACACCGGCAAGAAACTCTTCGCGGTTCTTCGCCTGGCGAATTGCTTCAGTAGCCACCGCCAGGATAGGAGAGGCGGCATACTGCTCCGCCAGGGCCTTATAGGCGCGCAAAGTGGCGATAGCGGCAGCGCTTTTCTGAGCGGAAATCTCACCGGTGGAGGTGACGCTCTCGCCGATCCGTACCATCTCCTCATCAGTAGCGAGAATCTCCAGATGATCGGAAATATATCTGGCAACCACCACGCGAATGGTATTGCTCCCGATATCGATCGCCGCCCATGTTGGCACTTTTTGGTTTCCCATAAACAAGCATCCTACTTCATACTAAACACCAGGCTTTAACTGATAGAGGGGGCTTGACCCCACTTCGACAGAGATGATTTCTCGGCATACTCATGCGACACGAAATAGTCCTGAAAAGAAAGCAGAACATATCTCTGATAAAGCAACCTGCTGGGGCGTCACTGTTATTATAACACGTCACAAGGTCAGCGATATGTCAAAAGCATGGTCGAATCTCTTCAGTTCAACATCAAAAACCTCTTGACAAGCCTCGGAGAATGCGCTATTATAGAGCACGTCCCCAAGAAACGGACGCACCAGCCGAAATGGTGAAATTGGTAGACACGCAACGTTCAGGGCGTTGTGCCTTAACTGGCATGGGGGTTCGAGTCCCCCTTTCGGCACCCCCCTATTTTTAGGATGAACCCGCTCCAGCCGACTGCGCAGCCGCTGGAGCGGCTTTTTCTTTGCAAGGATGATAGCAAAACGCTAAAAAAAGTGAACTACATTGGTACGAAGAAATGTTACACCTCCGACTTAGCGCCCCCTTGCTCGTAAGCAAAAGCCCAAAAGAGGAAAGCAGGTCTATCATGAGAACCTGCTATTTTTTCCGTATGGAATGTGCTCCACGGCGCGCCCTCAGTTCACTGCTTTCTTCACGATCTCGCCGATCCTTGCCTCTTCAGCGGCAGTCAACTCCTTCAGCGCGAAGGCGACCGGCCACAGGGCGCCTTCGTCGAGGTGCGCACTGTCGTTGAAGCCCAGCGTCGCGTACCTCGTCTTGAACTTGTACGCGGGTTGGAAGAAGCAGACGATCTTGCCGTCCCTGGCATATGCGGGCATCCCGTACCAGAGCTTCGGCGAGAGGGCTGGCGCGCTGGCTTTGATGATCACATGGAGCCGCTCGCCGAGGGCGCGATCCGGTGCCGGCATCTCGCCGATCTTCGCGAGCACGGCGCTTTCCCCGTCCTCTTTGTCCGCTTTCAGTTCTTGGGCGCGCGCCCTCATCGCGCCTCGCTCCTCATTCGTAAATCCCTTGATCGCCTTCGCGGGCTTCTTTGTCGCCTTCTTGTCGACGTTCTCTTCGGTGGACATGCGATGGTCTCCTTTCTGTCGCGTCAGTCAGGGGAAGCGTGTCTTCCCCCGTCAAACAAACGGTGAAAAGACTTGCCTGGATCAGTATATCATGCTTTGAAAATACTGTGGGGGAATCGCGTGGTGTTACAGGCATGCTTGCAGGCAGGAGGCAGGGAAATTTCCCTGCCTCCTGCCTGCAAGCATGCTCTTTCTATGCTATGGGTTATGCCTTCGGTCTCATCACACCCGTCATGTCACGCGGATCGAGCCGATCTCTCACTGCATCGCCAAACAGGTTCAGGCTCAATACCACCAGTACCAGAGCAAGCGCCGGTCCCAGCATCATCCAGGGATCGCTCCTTAGATAGACCTGCGCATCGCTAATCATTGACCCCCAATCTGGCGTGGGGGGCTGTGGACCCAGCCCCAGGAAACTGAGGACTGCTTCATTCAAGATTGCAAATGCGATAGAAATCGTGGCCTGCACCAGCAATGGACTGAAGATGTTCGGGAGAATATGGCGCAGGATGATCTTCCAGGAGCGCGTCCCACACGCCTGGGAGGCCACAACATAATCCTGCGCCATGATCTGCAGTGTCTGACCACGCGCGAGGCGGGCATAGAGTGGAATGCGCACAAATGCCAGGGCCAGCGCAAGATTGAGAATGCTTGGCCCTAACGCGGCCACTATCGCCAGCGCCAGGACTAATCCTGGAAAAGAGAGGATCGTATCGACCACCATGGTTATCACCTGGTCAACCCACCCCCTGAAATACGCTGCCAGCAATCCCAACAATGTGCCACACAGTCCTCCCATCAGAATCGTGGCCAATGCCACTGAGAGTGAGATGCGTGTCCCATAAATGACGCGGCTCAGTTGATCTCGCCCCAGTGCGTCCGTCCCTAAGAGATGGGCCCAGCTTGGTCCTTGCGTGGCAATATCGGGATGATACGCCAGTGGAGGATACGGACTGATAACCGGCGCGAAAATGGCCGCGCCCCCCAAGATGACCAGCACTACGCCAAACCATAAACGCGGATCCTGCTGAAACGCTTTCATGAGCCGGGCCAACCTCTGACCACTCATCATCCCAGGCCGCACCTCTAAAACCTGGGCTTCTTCACGAACATCAGTTGGTAACGCCATACTCTTCTCCTGCATTGCTCTCTGCTCGCTCATCGCTTGTCAGTTCCATCACCTTTGTAGGATCAATTCCCTCATGTAGACCGCTCAATTCTTATCCAGCCTTATACGCGGATCAAGGATGACATAGCCGATATCGACCAGTAAATTAGCAGCCATATACGAAAGCGCAACAAGCAGCACGACCCCTTGTACGATTGGATAATCTTTTGACAGAATGCTGGTAATAGCCAGTTGCCCGATCCCTGGCCACAAAAAGATCGTCTCTACCACAAACGCCCCCGCCAATATGGATCCAACCTGCAACCCTACTATGGTCAGCACTGGCAGCAATGCGTTGCGCAAGGCATGTACATAACTCACCCTCCTCTCCACCAACCCTTTCGCTCTGGCTGTCCGTACATAATCCTGACTTAACGCTTCTATCATGCTCGCGCGAATCTGGCGCATGTTGATCGCAACCACGGAGGCTCCCAATGTAAACACTGGTAAGACCATATCGCGCAGATTCGCTGCCGGGTCTTCAGCCAATGAGGTGTAGCCTCCAGGAGGAAATGCGCGGATGAAGACGGCGAAAAAGAGGATCAGCACCAGCCCCAGTACAAAATCAGGAATAGAGGTCGCGAATAGACTGATGAGATTTATCAGCCAATCCAACCAGCTATTGCGATGCATAGCTGAATAGACCCCCATAGGAAATGCCAGCACCAGCGAGAAGAGCAATGCCAGCGTACCTAATTCCGCGGTAACCGGCAAACGCTGCATCATCGCGTCCAGCACCGGCTGCTGCAACAGGATCGATTGCCCTAGATTCCCGTGGAGCGCTTGCCAGAGCCAGAGCACATATTGTTCGAGCAACGGTTTATCCAGCCCCAACTGTTTCTGTAAGGCCGCCACCGTCTCAGGTGTCGCTTGCTCGCCCAGCAACACGCGCGCCGGGTCCCCTGGTATCAGGTGAATCATCATAAAGACCGTGAAGGATACCAGTAGGGCCACGGGAATAATGAAAATAATACGTCGCACAACATACCGGATCACGCTCATACTCCTTTATGCTAAGCTGCTCCGTATAGGAAGCCCCCTTGCGGGCAATACAGTTCAAATACGTGCAAAGCTGAAAGGGAAAAAGGCGCTCCCAGCCCAGAGGTCGCCGATTTCATCGTGGGACCTCGCTGATTCATCAGCCTCCCGCTCAAACTCACCTTCTCCTTATTCGAATGGTATTGCCCCTTGCAGGCCTCTGTCAGCCCGTACGATATGCCAGTGACCCTCCAACGCGAGCCACTGGCATCTATGACGTTATTTATGAACCAACGTACACATTCGTAAAGACCATAATGGTCGTCGGCAGCATCGTGAAGTTCTTGATCTTCGCCGATGTAATCTGGCCAGTTACCCCATGATCAATAAAGATGTAGGGTGCATCCTGGTTTATCAGATCTTCCGCTTTCTGGTAATCTGTAGTCCGTTGGGCCTGATCGCTGCTCGTGCGCGCATCCTCCAGCAGTTTATCCACATCAGCGTTGGAATACTGCATATTGTTATTGCCACCCCCAGTATGGAACCAGGAATACATATTGCCATCGGGATCAGGTCGCCCGCTCCAGCCCGTCAGACCAGCCTGGAAATTAAAGGTCTGCTCATCCGTCAGGATAGTCGCAAAGGTCTCCTGCTTGATATTCATGGTAATACCCACCGGCAGCAACTCCGCCTGCAGGAATTGTGCATACTGCAGATTGAGGGCAGAACCTCCCGTCACCAGCATCGTGAAGGAGACAGGGCCCGAGATACCAGACTGCGCCAGCTCAGCCTTCCCTTTGTTCACATCATAGGTATACGACTCCAGACTGCTGTTGTACGCCCAACTCGTAGGCGAGATTGGCCCGTGCGACAGGACCCCTATGCCTAGTAAGACTTTATCCAGTATCTCCTGTCGATTCGTCCCCCATGCGATCGCCCGCCGCACATGCACATTATTCAGCGGTGCCGACTTTGTGTTGAGCATAAAACCAAAGAAGCTCAATCCTGGGGCCTGCCTATAGATTAGATCAGGATTGGACTTCGCCAGAGACACATCTTTGGGATCAATAGCGTCGGCTGCCTGAATAGTACCCGTCTCCAGGTTGGTGTACTCTACGTTGCCATCGGTAAATGGCTGATAGCGAATGGAACTCAAATAGGGTAATGCGTTGCCCTGGTCATCTTTCAGCCAGTAGCTGGGATTGCGCTTGATGGTAAGGTGATCATTTTTCAGCCATTCTACAAACATAAACGGTCCGCTACCTGCACCCATAGGAGCAATAGTTAGTTTATTCCCTGCCTTCTGGATCGCTGCTGGCGAGAGAACCATACCCGAGCGATCAGTTAATGTAGCCAGCAATGGGGAGAAGGCCTTCTTCAGATCGAACTGGACATGCGAAGCATCTACCGCGACCACATCTTTGACGGCAGAAATCTCACTAAAGCGCGGCGAGGAAGGGGTGCTGAGGATGCGCGTGATATTGTAGACGACAGCATCAGCGTTGAAGGGAGTCCCATCGTGGAAATTCACATCTGTGCGTAAGGTGAACACCAGTTGCGTCGGCGATGTATAAGACCAGGTAGTAGCCAGGTCCGGCTGGATCGCGTTTTTCTCATCCACCCGCACCAGTGTGTCATACATGTTCAACATCACCTGGCGATCCACCAGCGCACTCGATTTTAGTGGGTCCAGGTTCGTCACATCTGAAGCCAGACCAACCTTGATATTGCCACCAAATTTTGAGGAAGGACCCGGGGATGAATTCGGTGTACTGGTGCCGCCACACGCTGCCAGAATGAGCGTACAAATAACAAAAATGGCGGGTAGGAGAGAAAAATACGCTTTTCGGGGACGAAAATAAAGCAAAATACGACGATGGTCCATCATGATCGTGACCTCCATAAATTGGAGCGCGATGCGATCCCATCTCCACTGATGAGATCAGCGGAAAATCGCGCCACTTATTCGCCATCTCCTATATAGGGTGGCGTTCCTGGTCTGACAGCGTACATTTCAATTTGTCTATGTCAATTGCTGCCACTTTGACCGCATGGATACAAAAAGTAGGTGCTCTACCCTTTGCATCCATGCAGTCAAAGCACTACGAGATAGATCCCGTATAACAAACCATACGAAGCAGGATACATGTAGCCCAGAACCATGAGAGTAGATAGAGCCCTCGTCTGGCACCCTGGGCTATAGGGGAAGTACACGATTTGATGTGTTGGTACAACAATACAATGCGCGCATCCATTTGTCAAGCTCCTGGACGCAAAAGCTCTACAGAAGATTCTATAGAATTTAGAGGAAGAACTACAGAAATCTACAAGCACCCTTGAGTTTCTTGAGCTTATTTAGCTACTCTTCCGATCTCCCATATCATCAGTGCTCTCCTCGTCCACGTCTCCCTCCACTAGAGGCAGCACCACAGAGAAGGTGCTTCCATCCCCCGGACGGCTCTCTACATCGATACGCCCATCATGCCGTTCTACTATCTTCCAGGAGATATATAACCCCAATCCTAACCCCACGCTTGAGCCGGTCTGAACCTCAACCCCGGGCACACGGAAGAAGCGCTCAAACAGGTGGGCATGCATATCTTCGGGAATACCCACACCCCAATCACGTACAGCGATGATCCCCGTTTCACCCGCCCGTGTCACTGTCAGGCTAATCGGCGCTCCCTTGGGCGAGTATTTGTGGGCATTTGACAGCAAATTGAGGATGACCTGGCTGATCCTATTTACGTCCACCTTCACCATCACTGGCTCTTCCGGCACTTTCAAGGTCAGCGCCAGATTGGTTCCCATGATATACTCATCACGGATACGCTTGCACAGAACTACCAGGTCGCATTGCGTATAATGCAATGCGAACATTCCAGTCTCGATCAGCGATGTGTTCAGCAAATCATTCACTAACATTTCCATCCGGCGAATGGATCGCTCCATATTCAACAGTTTTGTCGTCTCAACCGGATCTGTCCGTTCATGTTGACGACGTAACAATTGCGTCATCGCTTTCAGACTGGCAAGTGGGGTTTTCAGTTCGTGCGAAGCCATGCTCAGAAATTCATCTTTAGCTGCATTCGCCTCCACCAGTTCGCGGGTCCGCTGCTCGACCTGCACTTCGAGCGACTGGGCATGCAATTCTAAAGAACGCTGCTGCTCCCACACCTGCCGCCTCAATTGATGCGTTTGAACAGCCCGACTCAACGCGGCCACAAAGTAATCGCGATCTATGGGCTTCTGAATTAAATCGTACGCCCCGCCCCGTAACGCCTGGACGGCTAGATTATGCTCCCCATGCCCGGTAATCAACAATGTTGGCGTCTCTGGCCTGACCTCCTGGATCTTCGCCAGCAGAGCCAGCCCATCCATACCAGGCATTTTGATGTCACTCACAATCGCATCATAATCATTTTCCTGGATACAGTGCAGCGCTCCCTGAGCTGTGTCGGATGTATCAACCAGTATTCCATTGATCCTCAATGATAATGCCTGCGGTAGTGCCTGCAGCAGCGCCGGATCATCGTCCACAACGAGAATGTATGGCCTCTGGATCATATCAACACTCCCGACCCTTCATTAGATTTTAGCGGCAGTTGTATCAGGAAGAGCGCCCCCTCGCCAGGGTGGTTTTCAACCGTAATACTCCCCTGGTGCTCCTTTATAATGCCATAGGTAATTGAAAGCCCCAGACCCGTGCCTGTCCCAACATCTTTCGTGGTAAAGAATGGATCAAAGATGCGCTGTTCCAGTCCTGCTGGTATCCCTGGCCCATTGTCACCAAAATAGATCTCTACTATATCACCCCGCACGGTGCAGGTGATCGTAATACGTTTCTGATTATGCCCTACGCCACCCAATGCGTCACGCGCATTCGTCAACAGGTTAATAAAGACCTGCTCCAGTTGAATGGCGTTGGCAACTACAAGCACATGCTCGTCAGGAAACTGTAAGTCCACCTCTATCTGCCGTAATCGCAGTTGCTCCTGCATCAATGAGATGGCACGTTGCACGACTTGTCGGACTAACAGCGGCTCCCGACTCACCGGCGCTGCTCGCCCAAATGTACGCAAATGCGAGATGATCTCTGTGGCCTTGCGTACCTGCTGCATGGCACTATACAGTTCTTGTAAGATCCGCTCCGGCTCAGCATCAGCTATGCCCAGCTCTATCAGGTCTATCACGTTGCCTACAAACAGGCCAATGTTGTTGAGGGGATTATTCAGCTCATGCGCGACCCCAGTGGTCAACTCCCCTAACGTCGCCAGTTTCCCTGCCTGCACCAGTTGCTCTTGCTTCTCACGCAGCTCCTGCTCACGTCGTTGTACCTCTGCCGTGGTCTCCTTGAGGTCGCTCATGATATGTATCATGGCTTTGCGGCTATTCTCCAGCCGCAGATTCGATTGATGCGAGTCTTGCAGGATATGCAGCAGGGCCCGCCGCGAATTATCCAGCCGCTCCGTTTGCCTGGCTAACCGACTGCGATCTTGCTCGTAGTCCGCCAGAATATGGATCATGGCCTTACGCTGGTCGCTCAACTTGCGATTCACGGTGTTGAGATCGCTCAGAATATGCATGAGGGCCCGCCGCCGCTCCTCACTTTTGCGCACACGCATCTCCAGAGCCTGCTTCTGCTCCAACAGCCTCTGATACTCCTGCTGCAATTGCTCCAGATCAAGCGTCAGATACGAGGAAGATGTGGGCAAATAGTCCAGCGCTAGCTCCATTTATTATGCTGTCCCTGCGTCACTTTATCCAGTTCGCGCTTTAAATTCTCAATCTCTTTCTCCAGCGCGATCATTTTCAGCTCGCGCCCCACCACGACTTCTTCAAATTTTTCCAGGTCCAGGATCTTTTCTTGCAATTCAGCCTTTGATTCCTGTAAGTCTCGCACCACTTTTTCATAGGCACGCATATCGCGCAGGATGCCAATCGCTCCTATCACTTTCCCGTCCGTATCACGCAAGGCCGAGGCATTCAGGGTTGTCGGGATCACTTCGCCCGAGGCACTGCGGGGATTGAGGCGCGCATTGCGGGTGGCGCCTCGCTCGATGACTTCCCGCAGCGCCGCCAGGAATTCGCGCGTCTCCTCCGGACTGATAAAGCGTGAGAGCGATTGCTCCAACACTTCGTCGGGACGGAAACCAAGCAAACCATACACCGCGTCATTGGCCTGTTGAATTTTGCCTTCCAGGTCTGAGACAAACACCGGGTCCGGGGCGTTCTTAATCAGGCTATCTGAATAGGCCAGCGCTTTATCCAACTCACGCATATCACGCAGGATACCGATCGC
>Ga0070730_10003596_pt1 | contig 13871 bp, 15 predicted proteins | sample Coa_R1_3_FD_66447 | JGI IMG/M metagenome (GOLD analysis project Ga0070730, IMG submission 66447) | Surface soil microbial communities from Centralia Pennsylvania, which are recovering from an underground coalmine fire - Coalmine... | ecosystem: Environmental > Terrestrial > Soil > Unclassified ...
TGGTCACGGAGTTCTACTACCCCCACTTGGGCGGGGTCACTGAACACGTTCACAACCTGGCGCTCGAATTCCGGGCCCGGGGCCACCACGCCATCGTCATCACCTCGAACATGGCTGGGCAGGGTCCCGATCCTGACTGGGTCCGGCGGGTGGGCACCAGTCGGGTGGTGCTTTCGAACGGCTCGTACGCCCGGGTCTCTACCGGGTGGGCCATCACCCGCAAGATCGTCGACATTCTGAAGGCTGAGCGGATTGACGTCGTCCACAGCCAGGACGTGCTCGCACCCATGCTGGGCCTCAAGGCGGCGAGCGCCGGCTGGGAACTTGGAATCCCGGTCGTCGCCACATCTCACACCTGGTTCTCGAACTCCGCCCTCTATCGGATGTTCCGGTGGTGGCTGCAGCCGCGGCTCGATCGGGTCGCGGCACGGATTGCGGTGTCGGATCCCGTGGTTCACGCCATGGGGATGTACTTCAAGGCAGACTGGGAGATCATCCCCAATGGCGTGGACATCCGCTATTTCCACCCCAACGGCCGCCGCGAGCGTGAAGCCGCGACCCGGGGGCCGCGGCTGCTCTTCCTCGGACGGCTCGATCCCCGGAACGGCCTCGACACGTTGCTCGAAGCGATGCCGATGATTCTCGAGCGTCACCCGACGGCCCAGCTGGTCGTGGTCGGCGACGGGCCCCTGCGCCCGAGCTACGAAGCGAGTGCTGCCCATCTCGGGGCCGCGGTGAAGTTCGTGGGGCAGGTCTCGGACGAGCGCCCCGACTACTACGGGGGGGCCGATCTCTATCTGTGCCCCACCACGAAAGCGTCGTTCGGCATCACCCTGCTGGAAGCCATGGCGTGCGGTACCCCCCTCGTGGTCTCCGACATCACGGGCTTCCGCGAGCTGATCGCGGGAGGCGCCGAGGCGGTGCTGGTCCCGAAGGACAACCCGCTTGCTTGGGCCCACGCGACCAACGCGCTGATCGAAGACCCGGCCCGTCGCGCAGTGATGGGAGCCGCGGGCCTCGCCAAGGCGGCGCAGTTCGCCTGGCCCCGGATCGCGGAGCGTGTGCTCGAGGTCTACCAGCGGGTCCAGAAGTGATCGAGACGGTCGCCGGAGTTGGTCTGGGCGCGGCAGGCCTTGCCGCCTACGGAGCCTACGCGCCGAACAGCGGGCTGTATGGCAGGTCGGTCTCCCGGGGGCCGAGCGGTGTTCCCCGCGTCTACCTCACCTTCGATGACGGTCCCTCACCGAGTGCCACCGCGCGCATCCTCGACACTTTGGAGAAGGAGGGGGTCCCGGCCGCCTTCTTCATGGTGGGAGACTTCGTCCGGCGCGAAGGAGCGTTGGCACGGGCAGTCGCCGCGGCGGGGCACGAGGCAGGAAACCACACCCAGACCCATGTCAAACTGCACCGTCGGGGGCCGAAACGTATCCGGCGGGAACTCGAGGAAGCGCATGGCGTTATCTCTGAGGCGGTGGGGATGCCCCCTCGGGTCTTCCGGGCCCCCCATGGCTACCGGAACCCATTTGTAGGCCGTACCGTACGGCGACTCAAATACACCCTGTTCGGCTGGACTTTCGGGGTGTGGGACAGTGCGCGTCCCGGCGCCGAGGAGATTCGCCGGCGGGTGAGACGGCGCCTCGTGCCGGGAGCGGTGATTCTCCTCCACGACGGCGACGGATACGATTTCCACGGCGATCGCACTCAGACCGCCGAGGCGCTGCCGGGAATCATCCGCGACGCGCGTGACGCGGGGTTCGTCTTCGCACCACTCGGGGAGCTGATCTGAAGAAAAGCCGTCGGTGGATCTGGTGGGTGCTGGGATTCGCGGGGGTCGGCATCGCGCTGAAGGCGCTGGCCGGGTTCCCCTGGGAAGACACGCTGGCAACCCTCATCAACGCCAACTACTGGATTCTCGGCCTCGCCCTGGTGATCAACCTTGGCTCGCTGGTGGCCAAGGGCTGGGCGTGGCATCTGCTGCTCAATCCCGTCTCTCCGAACCACTGGAAGACCGCGCAGGAGGCGAATCTGGTTGGCGCGGCGGTGAACAACGTGTCGATCGCCGTCGGCGGCGAGGCGGCGCGCATTCACTACATCGCCCAACGTGACGGCGTGCCGGTCGGCGCCGCCATCTCCTCCGTCGTCTGGACCCGCGTCACCGAAACCATCGCGCTCGCCATCTTCCTCGTGATGGCGCCGAGCCTCCTGCATCTGCCTCATTGGCTGCGCGGCTTGCAGGTGGGCGCCGGGCTCGGGCTCGTGATCGTCATGCTGATCACCTGGCATCGCGGCTGGTCGTGGATCCTGAATCAGCTGCCCGCCTCTTTGCAGCGCCGCGCGGCGGTCCTGGCGGAGATGGGCTCCGGGGGGCGCCTCTTCTGGCCGACCGTGCTGGGTCTCGCCAACTGGGGCACGCAGTGGGCCACGTATCACCTGGTGCTCGTGGCCGCGCACATCCCGGTTACTCCGGCCGCCTCGTTCACGGCGTTGGTCGCCGCGAATCTGGGCGGCATCATCCGGATCACGCCCGCGGGGCTCGGTGTGACTCAGGCGGCGATGGTAGTCGGCCTGCTGCAGTTCGGAGTGCCGGCGGACCGGTCGGTGGCGGCGGGGCTGGCGCTCCAGGCGCTCCAGGTGCTCCCCGTAATTTTCTTCGGCGCTCTCCTCACCGGCTGGCGTCTCACCGAAACCGCGCGCGACGCGGAAGAGACCGAAGCACTCCAGCCCGTTTGATCAGGCGGTGGGAGCCTCGGGGGGCAGGTGTCCCTCGGCTTTCGCCTGCGCGTATCCCATCCCCTTGAGCCGGATGATCCGCATCTCGATCGGCGGATGAGAGGCCATCACGTCACCCAGCGTCCCCGGGTGATCGTTCAATTTCCGGTCCAGTGGATCGCAAATGCAGAGATGGGCGGCGCCGGCCTTGAGGTGCGTCGCGGGGGCATCCGAGTCCTCGATCTTCGTCAGGGCGCTGGCAAGCGCGGCCGGATTCCGCGTGAATTGCGCCGACATCGCGTCCGCCAGATACTCGCGCTTTCGGCTGACCGCCATCGCGAGCATCTGGGTGATGATGGGCGCCAGGATCCACGACAGAATCCAGATCACGAGCAGGACGACGACCAGGACGCCGAGGTTGCCGCCTCTGTCGCGTGACCGCCCACCTCCGCGCCCACCCCAGAAAAAGCGGCCCGTGCCGTCCCGGATCAGCAGCACCACGCCCACCAGGGCCGCGAGCGTCGTCATCAACCGAACGTCAAAATTCTTGATGTGCCCGAGCTCGTGGGCGACGACGCCTTGCAGCTCGTCTCGCGACATCAGGTCGAGGAGTCCCTGCGTCACCGCGATGTGGGCGTGCTGGGGATCGGTGCCGGTGGCGAACGCGTTCGGGGCGGGGTCGTCCACGACCCAGATGCGGGGACGCGGAATTCCGGCCGCGATGGCCATTTCCTCGACGACGTTGACGAGCTGCTTTTCCTGGTCGTTGGCGGGGATCGTGATTTCGTGCGCGCCCGTGGACCAGAGCACCTTCTCCGGCCCCGTGCTGTACCCGTACCACGCGATCCAGGTGCCGACGAACGTCAGGACGATGCCGAACCACGGAAACGTGTGGTGCGGCTCGTACGGCAGGTTGTGGAGCGTGGCGAGGTAATAGATGTAGTCCCCGCCGAAGCCCAGCCACGCGAAGAAGAGCACGAAGCAGACCACCAGCAGGGTGGTCCGGCGACGGTTGGCGTCCTGCTGTTGGAAGAGGTTCGGGGCGGCTTCGCCGCTCACGCCTTGGGCTTCATCGAGAGATCGACCTGCGGCACGGCCCGGTCGGCCTGGTCGTCGATCTCCCAGAGCTGTGCGGGCGCCGCGTGGGCCAACCCCGCCATCAGACTCGCCGGGAACTGCTGCTGCTTCGTGTTGTACTGCGTGGCGGTGTCGTTGTAGAGCTGGCGCGCGAACGAGATCCGGTTCTCCGTCGAGGTCAGCTCTTCCTGCAGCTGGCCGACGTTCCCCGTCGCCTTCAGGTCGGGATACCGCTCCACGACCACCATCAACTTCGAGAGGGCACCCGACAGGGCGTTCTCGGCCTGGCTGATCTGCTTCACGGCGTCCGGGCCGGCGGCGTTCACCTGCACCGCCTGATTGCGGGCTTGCACCACCGCCTCGAGGGTCGACTTCTCGAAGTCCATCGCGCCCTTCACCGAGTTGACCAGGTTGGGAATCAGATCATGGCGGCGCTTGAGTTGGACGTCGATCTGCTTGAAGGCATTGACGGTCTGATTTTTCAGAGACACGAGGCCATTGAATGCGGAGATGGCCCAGAGGACGACGACTACCAGAAGAATCAGGGGAATCCAGGAACCCATCGTTCGTCTCCGTTGCGGGTCAGGGCCTTACGCCGGGGAGGGCGGCAGGAGTTTCGCCAGCGCGGCGCGGATCGCTTCGGCCAGTGCGGCGTCATCGGCGCCCACACGGGCCAGGGGATGCTCCGAGTCGACGTGCAGCTCCACCCCGCGCGTCACGGGGACGCGCCGCCAGGTCCGGGTGCCCTCGGGGTCCTTCCCCGCGTCCCGCGCGAGCCAGGCGGAGAGGGCGCGTCCGGACCGGCCCCGGGGCATGCGAGGAGCTCCGCGGAGCGCGAGCCGGTCCGGGAGGGGGAGCGCGGCGCCGAGCGTCTGCGCGGCCCGGCGCTCGAGGACGTCTCCGGTCTGGTCCACCATCTCGCGCGCGATCGCCGCGAGCGTCGCCCCTTCCATCTGCCGGAGCTTGATCCAGAGCAGCTGCAGGAAGTGGCGGTACGAGTAGGTCGCCGCGGTGCCGCGGCCCTCCGGCGGACTCACCAACCCGCGTGTCACATAGAACCGGACGGTACGCTCGCTCGGCGCCGCGCGCGCGGCGGCATTGATCGGCGTGACGGCGGAGGCGTCGAGGACGGCGCCGACCAGCACGGCGAGATCCCGCAGGTTCCACGGCGCGAGCGACCGGTACTCGCGCAGCGTGTGCAGGGGATCGGCGGATTGGGGCGCGGTCACGTCAGGCTTGCTCGGCCCGGCGGCTTCGCCAGGCGCGCACGTGGTTCAGCCACTCCTCGATCTGCACGAGGTTGAAGGGCTTGGCGATGAGGGGGCAGGAGTTCCGCGCGATCCACTCCAACACCTCGGTCGTCTCTCCGTCTCCGGTCATCACCGCGACGCATCCCTGAAGCTCGGGCCAACGGGCGATGGCCGCAACGTAGAACGCGAGCCCCGACATGGTGGGCAGATGGACGTCGAGCAGGATCGCCGCGGGGTGCTCGACGGCGAGGAGCTCCAGCGCGCTCTCCGCCGACGCCGCGCCGATCACGCGGTAGCCGAGACGGGAGAGGGCGCGCTCGAGCACCCGGCGCAACGGCGCCTCGTCATCGACCACCAGCACGGTCATCTTGGAGGCGGATGCACCCGTCATCCCGTCGCCTCCTTCAGGCCGTCGGAGGTGCCGTTCGCCAGAAACCGGCGCACCACGGTTTCCATCGCCTCGTCCGTGGTCAGCGAAAGGCGCATCTCACCCGCCGTCAACCCGAGGTAAGTCCGCGCGTGCTGTTGCAGAGTCTTCACGCGCGTGTACCCCAGCCGCTTGGCGACGTCCTCGATCGTGAACCCCGGGTCCCGGAGCAGGCGATGGGCGTAGAGCACGCGGGCCGCCGCCAGGAAATGGCGGGGGCTGGGCAGGTGCGCGCGGGTGAACCAGCGCTCACAGGTGCGGCGATCCACGGCCGCCCGGAGAGCGAGGTGCTGGACGGTTTGCACCTCTTCCGGCATCCGGAGCGCCTCTTCCAGCACCCAGCGCAGCTCGGTGGGGAGGGGCGCCAGCCGGCTTTCGATTTGCTCGAGGAACTGCTGGGACGACGCGAGCGCGTATTCCTGCTCGAGCGCTTCGCGAAGCCGCGTCGGGTGATCATCGAGGCGGGCGAAAATGACTTCGCGGATCCCCCGTTTGCCGAGGGTGAGCAGCACCGCGGCGAGCTCGGGGGTGAGCGTCGTGTACAGAATGAGCGGGAGCGACGGGAAGAACTGGCGGAGACGCTCGATCTCGTGGCTGCGCGGCTCGCCGCCGAGCAACGGATCGAGGACCGCGAGCTCGACGGGGCGCTCCCGAATGGTGTCGAGGACCTGACCCCACTCCAGGGCGCGCACGAAGGAGAACTGTCCCGCGGCGGCGCGGCGCAGCTTGTGGTACTGCACGTCGGGTATGGCGCCCAGGACGAGCATAAATGTCGCAAAAACGTCCTATCGTGCCGCAAAACCGACCTTAAACCGGAGCGCCTCCGCACACAGGTTGTCAGGGCTGTCGGCAAACAGTCCCACACCCTACGTCGGAGGTTCTATGTCGCGCCGGATTCGCTACCTGCTGCCCCTGCTCCTCGTTGCGTTCACCCTCGTCGCTTCGGCGTGCGCCGACTCTACCGGTCCGCACCCGGACTCGACGCCCTGCGAATACCCGAACAACAACAACGTCACTTGCAGCTGAGCTACCAGATCAGTCGATAGTCGCGAGCTCGCGCAGTCCCGCGCGAACCGCGTCCAGCGACTCATCGCTTCCGACCTCCGCGGCTTCAACCGGGTGCAACCGGTTGGACTCGCGGAGGTCGTCTTTCATCCTCTCGATGCGGAACACGTACTCATGGAGCTTGTGTTTCTGGGCGAGCTCGAGGGCCGTTTCTAGGAGCGCGTCGCTCCGCGCTACGTTCCCAAATCGGCGTTCGGCCACACCCTGCTTCAGGAAGAAGTCCACCCGCATGCTCGGCAAGTAGCGACTCTCGCGGCGCCGAGCTTCCTCTCGCCACCGTGCGTACCCGAATCGGTCGCCCCGCTGCGAAGCGCACTCCATCAGCTCCAACACGGCGTTCTCGCTGTGCTCGGTGCCATTGGCAGCCGCCAATGACGCGCGCAGCGCTTGCTCGGCGGCCGCCAAATCTCCGACATCTCGCAGCATGATGCCCAAGCCAATCAGGGTCCTGACCTTATTCGCCACATCGTCGAACAACTCATAGGCTCGCCAAGCGTATGGGATCGCCTCGGCTGGGCGTCCCCGCTGGCTGATCGTCACCGCCAACCCTTGAGTCGCTGAGGCTTCGTGACCCACCTGATGAGCGGCCCGGGCGTCCGCAATCAGGGCCCGGTATCCGGCCTCGGCCTCGGCCAGGTTCCCGCGGGCCCACACGATGTTGACGCGGCCCAAGCGAGAGGCCATCTCGGCGTGCGCGTCACCCGCAAGCAGCGCGGCCGAGCTCGCGCGCTCGTACCAGCGGTACGCCTCGTCAAAGTTGGAAAGCTTCCGATTCACACGGGCGATGCGGAGCGTGGTGGCGATCGCATCGGCCGGTGATAGACCCTCGCCGCCCACGATCAAGAGAGTGTCAAGTACGTCCAGGGCCTCCGGATACTGACTCACCTCTTCCAGGAAGTGCCCGTACGCAAATAGAGACGGAACCGCCATGGCCACCTTCTGGGTGGCGAACGCGTCCCGGGCGCCCTTGATCAACGCCAGCAGGTGGGCCTTCTCGACGGACTCGACATCCAGCTCGCGGGTGTACCGCTCGGTGGCGCTGGCCTGATAGAGGAACACGTCCGGCGCGCTCCCCGATTGGCTGGGGAGCAGGAGGTCCACCAGACGCAGGACGAGGAACGCCGCCTGACCCAGTCGGGCAGTTGGCGCTCCCATCTCCGTCTCGCTCGTCGCCCGCGACAGGAATACCGCGTGGCGGAGCGCGTGGTGGACTTCCGAAGCCTCAGTCAGGGGACCTCCAGATCAGGGTCAGGTCGCGTTCGGGGGGTACTTTGTGCACTCATCGTGCCGCGGTCGCAAGACCATACCATGTAGCAACCTAGCTCATTTCAGGGCACTCCGTTAGGCTCGTTTTCCCCGCGTTTTGGGGGTACGTCTCGCACCCTTCGGGTGCCGCTATTTCTCCGCTGGATGCCCACTTTGGCTGATGCAAAAAGGCCACACCCTCCTGGAGTTGTTGGTCGTGCTCGCCGTCGTGGGGATTTGCCTGGCCGTCGTAACCCCACTGGCGACCGATGTGCTGGACTGGATCGCCGCCGATGGGGCGGCCCACGACGTCACCATGGCCCTGGCTGTCGCACGCCAGGAGGCGGTGGCGGATGGGCGAGCCGCTCGAGTCCGGATCAGTCCGGAGTCGCTGGTGGTGGAGGTGCGGGACACGGCCGGGTGGGTCCCATTCCGGCGATTCGCCGGGCCGGCGACCCGCGGTGTGAACCTGGAAGTGTCCAATCCAGAGGTCGTTTTTTCGCCGATCGGCGCTGGGTGGGGTGCTTCCAACACCACCGTGACCTTGGGCCGCGGCAAGCGCCAGGAACGGATCACGACGTCGAGGGTGGGACGGGTGAAGCGGTGGTGAGGCAGGGGTGGAGTGAAACAGTTCGCGGGGTGCAACCGTATATGGTTGTCGAGCATCTCATGCAGTGAGGGCTCGCGAAACCCTGCGCAAAGGCTCCCGTACTACGGAGCAGCAGAACATAGAAGACTTGATCGCGGCCGAAGTGTGACGGCCACTTCGCCCGATCGCCAACCCGGGGAGCAATCGGCCCCGGGTTTGGTTTTTATAGCCCGTGGTCCATGCCGCCGTCGTCCAGGAATACCAGGCTCTTCCGTCTCCCCACCACTGCCGCGAGCGTCGTGAATACCTTCGGGTCGACCACGCTGCCGGCCATCTCGCGCAGACGTTCGATGGTCTGCTCAGGGGTGAGCTTTTCCTGGTACGGGCGGGCCGTGGAGAGGGCGTCGAACACTTCGGCGGTACCAAGAATGCGGCCGCCAAGGGGGATTTCATCGCCCCGGAGCCCGTCCGGATACCCCGTGCCGTCCCACCGTTCGTGGTGGCTGCGAACCATGTCGATCACGCCCCCCAGGTGAGTGAGGGGTGCCAGGATCTGGGAGCCGATGATTACGTGCTGCTTGACGTGCTCGTACTCCTCGGGCGTGAGCGGGCCCTGTTTGTTCATGACGCTTTCGCGGGTCCCGATCTTTCCGATGTCGTGCAGCCGTCCCGCCACGCGCACGTTCTCGACTTCCTCATCCGTGAGTCCCATCTCGTTCGCAATGGTGGCGGCCAAGTCCGCGACCCGGGCCGAGTGTCCACGAAGGAATGGGTCTTTGGCTTCGAGCGCGTTGACCAGGGCCTCGAGGGTCGCCACCGAGATCCGTTCCAGCTTATGCCGCTCCCGCTGCAGCTCGGCGGTGCGGGTGGTGACTTCTTCCTTCAGCCACTGGTTCAGGTGGCGGTGCTCGAGCAGTGTCTCGCGGCGCTTGAGGGCGCGCTGGATGGCGCGGCCCAGGTCCGCGAGCTCGATGGGCTTGGTGAGATAATCCATCGCGCCGCGCTGCATGCAGAGCGCGGCCGAGGTGGCGTCGTTGACGGCGGTGAGCATGAGGATGGCGAGATCCGGCTCGATCTCGAGGGCCTGGGGGACCAGATCCACGCCCGATGTGCCGGGCATGCGGATATCGCATAGCATGAGGGTCAGCTTGTGCCGCCGCAGCGCCGTCAGGGCCTCGTCACCGGAGGCGGCCGTCAGGACGTCGAATTGCTGCTGCTGCAAAAACTTCTTCAGGGCGGTGCGGATCGGCTCTTCGTCGTCGACCACCAGCACCGTTGCAGTACCGGGCAGTTCAGCCACGTGTCCTCCTAGCGGCTGACCAAACTTATTACTCCGCTGCCACGAACGTTAGGTCGACGGGGCCCTTGATTAGTCCGGCCCGTTGGGCCCGTTCCAGCAGTGCGGCGACCGCTTTCCGGCCCAATTCACCATAGTCGACAGTGTAGTGATTCACGTACATCGCGACGAATTGGTCGACCTTTTCGTCATCCAATCCCCTGCCGAACCCCTTCGCATGAGCCAGGGCCGGTGAGCGGTGCTTCAGCCCGTACTGGATGCTGGCCTTCAGGTCCCGCGCGATGGCTTTCATGAGATCTTCGCCCAAGTCGCGCCGCACCACGTTCCCGCCCAGGGGCAGGGGGAGTCCGGTCTCTCCGTGCCACCATTCGCCCATGTCCGCCCACAGGTGGAGACCGCGATCGGCGAAGGTGAGCTGGCCCTCGTGAATGAGGAGCCCGGCTTCCGCCTTTCCCGCCACCACGTAGTCCTCGATTTCGTCGAACGGCACCACCACCGGCTGGACGCCGGGCTGATAGAGCTGCAGCGTGAGCCAGGCCGTGGTCATCGTACCGGGGATGGCGACCACCCGCTGTGCCAACGCCTTGCGGGGGTCGGCGGGGGCGGGCGTCTTGGCGACGACGCGCGGGCCGTACTTGTCGCCGATGCTGGCGCCGTGCGCGAGCAGGGCGTAGCGGTCCGCGAGGGAGGCGTATGCGTGAATCGAGCAGGCAGTCACCTCGAGCTCGCCCGCGAGGGCCCGGCGATTGAGCGACTCGATGTCGGACAGCTCGTGGATGTATTTCCGGTCACCGGTGTCGATCTTCCCGGCTGCCAGCGCCCAGAACATGAACGCGTCGTCGGAGTCGGGACTGTGGGCCAGGTGAATGGTCGGCATTGGCGCCTGGATTAGAAGGAGACGGCTACCGCGCCGGACGAGAGCGCGGCGTGGCAGCCGGGGTGGCCGTGGCGTTCGTGGCTTCGGTGTGGAAGGCGTCGATGGCGGCGCCATGCTCCGCGTACTCGGGGCGCTGACGCGCGCGCTCCCCGCGTTCGTTGGCGAGGAACGCCTGGTACGCCTTTCGCGCACCGGCCGCGTCCCCTTTTTCCGTGAGACCCTGTGCGCGAAGCATCAGGCCGTAGAGGTGCGTGGGGACCGACGCGAGAATGGTGTCGGCTTCGGCGAGCGCGCCGTTCGGATCGTTTCCGGCGAGGTGCAGTACGCCCAGGTCGTAGTGGGCGTCGAGATCGAGGGACGGCAACTGCGCATAGGCACCCAGTGCCATCGGCATGAAGAATTGCACGGAGTCCTGCACCCCGCGCTGAGCCAGGTCGACCACGCGGTCGAACAAGCGCTGGGCGCGTTCCTCGGGTGACATGCGGCTGATATCGGGAGCGGCGCCGGCGGGGGCGGTCAGGGCCGGTGCCGCGGGCGGCGGCGCTGCCGTGGCCGACGCGCCCGTGGCGCGCATCACGAGGATCGTGATCACGGCGCCGACGGCGGCTCCGGTGATGCCCCAGGGGAGACCGGCGCGCCAGCCGCCGGAGGAACTGTTCACCGCGGCTCCGCATTTGTGGCAATAGCGGACGCCGGGGGAGAGCGTGGTACCGCAGGCATGACAGGTCATTGCGCCAAGAATCTAACTGGCAGGATTTCCAGGGGGAGCGTAGTCTGTAACACTATGACCAACCCGTTCCCGGGCCGGGACCACGCGCGGCACATGGGTGAGCTGCGCCGGGGCGACCGCCGTTGGGATGTCTACCTGGAGGCCGAGCCGACGGAGGACCGTGCGTCCGTGCGGGGACGGATCCACTTCGTGGCCCCCGGCGATCAGCGGACGACGGGCTGGATCTTCCTCGAGTCCGGCGAGAGCGAGGTCCGGGACCGCTTCGGTGAATTTTCGGCCGTCGAGCTTTGGCATTTTCTCGAAGCTCTAGAACCGCGGTAAGGCTCGCCAGCTTTCGGCTTCAGTCGCAGAACCCAACGCCCCCAAGAAAACCGTCAAGCAAAGACGTCCAGCAAAGGCGTCAAGCAAAGGCGTCGAACAAAAACCTCACGCCCTGACGTTATTAGCGGGGTGGGGGAGGGTTCACGCTGAGCCTGTCGATCATCTTGATTGCCAGGATCAGTCGACCTTGGAGAGCGAGAAGCCTCCGATCAAGGTGTTTATCAATGCGTCGAGAGATGCGGATTTGTGTGAGCGCCTCTTGGGCAGAGGCCCGTGCGTAGGATAGAAACTGCCGAAATTCCCGCACTGTGCCTCGACCACACGCCTCGGCTATGTTGGAACCGATTGAGAGAACCGCCCGGGCCAACTGATCTCCTCTGGCGAACCCCCCGGGGCCCCTGAAACACCGGGCCACGGAATCAACATCCACGGCTAGGTCGGAGGCCAACTGGTGGACTCGAAGGCTGCTGGGATCGGCGCGTAGGCTCATTCGACAACATGGCGCGCACCCCCCTAGGAGCCCGTACCAGATTTACGCCTCTGCTCGACGTATTTGCTCGACGCCTTTGCTTGACGCCGTTAATGCTGTTGGCGGCCTGCGAACTCCTCCCTCGCCCAGGAGATACCCAGGGAGAGCAGCACCAAGCCCTGTGGACGAGCGCCGGCAAGCTGGTCGTGGATACGGATCCCCGTTTCACCATCGTGCGGATCCGCGTGGACTCGGTGCCGGGAAGGAACGACGTCCTGCTGGCCAAATTCGGGTTCGGGAACGCGGATGACGGCTCGGCGTACGACCTGAGCCTCGGACTGGATTTCGGGGATACCAGAAAGCTGAGCCTTGGAAGGCCCTACTCCGTCGGGGGGGCTCGTGCCGAGATTCCGGCGTTCGGCACCATCGCCTGTCTGTGCCACCCCCTCCGGCCCGACTCGGTGCGCGGGACCTACGAGCTGGAGCGGTTGGGCATCGCGCAAATCACGGGGCACATCGATGTGACCCTCTTCTTCACCGCGTGGGACAATCCCAGGATCCACGCGACATACCGACTCAAGCAGCGCATTGAAGGAGTGAAGTGAAACGAGCCCTGGCCGGCGCCCTTCTGGTCTTCGCCCTCACACCCGTGTGCCTCTCCGCCCAGGCGAGGCAGGATGACGGGGGGTCGGGACCCGTCATCGACACCGTCATCGTCGTCAATCACAATATTTTCGCCGTCGGGGACCAGGCGCCGGGATTTCTGGAGGGGTTCATCAACGCCCTCCACCGGACGACCCGCGCCGGCGTCATCCGCCGCACCATCCTCCTCGAGCCGGGCATGCACTACGACTCGGCCCAGGTGGTCGAGAGCGAGCGGCTCCTCCGCGACCTCGGCGTTTTCCGGGACGTGAAGTTCGATACGCTCCGGGTGAACGGGAAGCTGGCGCTGCGCGTCACCACCGGTGACGGCTGGAGTACGTCGTTGAACCTCGGCTACTCCACCACCGCGGGCTCGGTGAGCTGGCTGGTCTCCGCGACGGAACGGAATCTGCTGGGCACCGCCACGGCCCTCTCCGTCGCGTTGCACCACAACCCGGACCGCAACAACCTCTCGTTTCTCTACCAGAACGCGGCCTTTCTCTCCCGACGCACCGCGCTGAATCTCGAATACGACGACCTGTCCGATGGACGTCGCGGCGTGTGGAGCTACGGACAGGGGTTCTACCAGACCGCGGCGCGCTTCGCCCTTCAGGACTCCGGTGAAGCCGCGCACAATCGCGTGCTGATGTTCAAGAACGACACGCTGTCCGCGGCGTACCAGCGGAAAGTCTTCATTTCGACGAACACCGTCGGCTGGGCGCCGCTCGCGACATCGCGGGATTATCTGCGCCTCACCCTGTCGACGGTGTTCCGTCGCGAGGACTACCAGGACACGATTTTCGGCTCCCTCACGTTTCCACGGCATTTCTACGGGTCATTCGGGGTCGCGGCGGAGCGGAGTCACGTCCGCTACGCCCAGATCGAGCATTTCAATTCATTCGGACGACATGAGGATCTCGATCTCTCCCAGACCGCCGGGGCGGGGCTGTGGTTCGCGCCCAAAGGACTGGGCTATGGCACACACGCCGGCGTCGCCCCCCGTGCTCACTTCCAGGTGTCGGGCGCATGGTCGGGAGGCTTCGTTTCCTTTCGTGGTCAGGCGCTGGGGATGTACACGCGCTCGGGGCTGGACTCGGGGCGCGTGACGTCGGCGCTCACCGCGGTCACGACTTCGCTGCCGAGTCAGACGCTGATCTTCCATTTGGAAGGTGG
>Ga0070730_10003597_pt1 | contig 13870 bp, 15 predicted proteins | sample Coa_R1_3_FD_66447 | JGI IMG/M metagenome (GOLD analysis project Ga0070730, IMG submission 66447) | Surface soil microbial communities from Centralia Pennsylvania, which are recovering from an underground coalmine fire - Coalmine... | ecosystem: Environmental > Terrestrial > Soil > Unclassified ...
CGACGATTTTGACCTGATCGCCCTCGAGCACGGCGACGTTGGCGAACTTGCCGTCGGGAGCGGCGCGGCGGTGTTTGATGACGAGCAGGCCGGGCTCGATCACTTCGACCACGAAACAGAGCGGTGGGATCGTGCGCGTCGCGCCCCAGACCGATAACCCGTCGCCATTCTTCCAGACGCCCAGGTGAATGCCGGGACGCTCGACGGCTGGAGAAAGCTTCGTGAGCGTGGTGGGATCGAGCGCGAGCGGCCGTTCCACGAACAGGCTGCTGCCGCCCGGCGGCAGATAGGCGAGCGAGATCGTCGGTGCGCGGCCTTCTTCGCGCCGCAGGCTCGCCCAGAACGCGGCATTGATGATGCGTTCGATCGTCGCGGCGTCAGGAATCTCCGCCTCGAGACCGGAGCGCTCGACGTGGCGGCGGAAATGCTCGGCGACGGTGTGCGCGACTGCGTGCGCGGGCGGATACGGCAGGCGCTCCATGGTTCATGGAAGGTAGTAGATTAGCTCCACCATGCTCCAACTCATCCTGCGCTTCTCCCACGTGTTCTTCGGCGCCCTGTGGGTCGGCATGATGGTGATGAACACGTTCTTCGTGGGTCCCGCGGTCGAAGAAGCGGGTCCCGACGGCGGCAAGGTCATGGCCGGCCTGATGCGCCGTCGCGTCGTCACGCTCATGCCCCTGTTTGCGCTCATCACGCTCGTTTCGGGCTTCTGGCTGTTCAGTCGATTCGGCAAAGGGTTCATGGCGAGCGGCATGGGCAAAACGTTCGCGTTGGGCGGCGCGGTGGCGCTGCTGGCGTTCGTGATCGGCATGGCGGCGGCTCGGCCGGCAATGATACGCGCTCAAAAACTCGCGCAGGCCGGCGGCGAAATGCAGGAAGTGCAGCGGCTGAGGGCGCGGGCGAATTCGCTCGGGCGGGTGGTCGGCTGGCTGCTCATGCTCGCCCTCGCGGCGATGGCTATCGCTCGCTACGTCTGAGCCGGTGCCATTCTGCCCATGTCAGCGCAATGACGAACAAGTCCAGTACGGTCAGCGCGATGAGCCACGCCGAGGGTCTGACGTAGTAGCGGTAGGTCTGATAGACGGCAAACGCGGCAAAGACCCCGATGGCCCAGGGGTACGCCCAGAGCTTTCGGCGCAGTAGCGCGTACACGAGCAGCCCTTTGATGAGGCCGTGCGACAGCAGGTAGATCGCGCCGAAAAGCTGCGCGTTCTTCGAGAGGTGTGCCGCGGCGAGGAGGTGTGAGGCCACGAAGTCGCGAGGGTCTTTACTGAGCTCGTCATGCGTGAGACCAACGACGAAACGTTGGATCGCGCCGGGAGGAAATAGCAGGAGGAGCGTGCCGGCGATCAGCTCGATGAGGCCGTTCAGCCCCTTGAGGATGACGCCGATTGCGAACGCCGCGTGAATTTTGGAACGGGCCACCTTCCTAGTACCCGCCAAGTTTCGGCACCCCCGCGGTCGTGACTGCCGTCACACGACTTGGCTAAACATCCGCGCAAGATTGGCGTCGAAGAAAAGCTCGAACCCCCGATCAGGAGTCTCTTCAAAATGCAACGCTCTCTCGCTTGGCTCGTAACGGCGGCCGCGGTCGCCGGTTGCGCACCGGGATACACCCGCGCCGAGTACGTCTACGCGCAGCCGGCGCAGTACGTGTACGTCGTGCCGGTGGATCGCGTGGTGGTCGTGACGCAGGAAGTCCTGGTCAACCGCGGTTGGGCGGTGTTCCGCGTGCAGCAAGCGGGCCCGAACCGAATCATCTGGGCGCGGCGTGGTGACGACGAGGTCGTGCGCATCTTCGCGACGCCGCAGGGCGAACGCGTGGTCGTGCGTGGCCTGTGGGAAGCTCGCCGCAAACGTGGTGATCATGACGAGCGGCGGGAAGACGATGACCACGATCGTGGCGAGCACCGCGGCTGGGAACAGCGTGGTGAGCCGCACGACATCATCGCCGACATCGACGTCAGGCTAAGAGCCCGCTAGATACGCCACTCTTTCAGGCCCACATTTGCCTGAGCTTCGCCGCGACATCGAGCGCCGCGCCGGGGGATCGCTCCGGCGCGGCGTTTTCGATTGCGAGATGCTCCAGCACGTTGGGTGACAAGAATCGGCTCCGCGGCGCATAGATGTGCCGGTCGCCGTTGCGGCGACTCGCGCCCGTGTAGAAGCGGTGCGGATGGATGAGATGGAGCTGGTCGCGCGCGCGCGTCATCGCGACGTAGAGCAGCCGGCGCTCCTCCTCGATTTCCTCCGTACTTCCGGTGGCCATGTCGGACGGAATACATCCGTCGACAACGTCCAGAACATAGACCACATCCCACTCCTGCCCTTTGGCCGAGTGGATCGTCGAGAGAATCAGGTAGTCGTCGTCAATCAACGGATCGCCCGCGAGATCGCCCGTCGCTTCCGGGGGATCGAGCGTCAGGTCGCTGAGGAAGCTCTCGCGCGTGGGATGATTCTCTGCGAGGTGCTCGAGCATCTCGAGATCCGCTACTCGGACCGCCGCGGCTTCGTACAGCCGCTCGAGATGCGGCTCATACCACTTGCGAACGATGCCCAGCTGGCCCGACCACTGCGTGGCTTTCCTCAGCACCTCCAGCAGGCCGCTGAGCGTCGCCGGAATCTCACCGCCGCCCAGGATGCGGCGGGCATGGGCCGGCCCGATCCCCGGCAAGAGCTGCAGCACCCGGAACCCCGCGACGTCGTCGCGCGGATTCTCGGCCCACCGGAGAAGGCAGATGACGTCCTTTACGTGCGCCGCTTCGATGAACTTGAGGCCGCCGTACTTCACAAATGGGATGTTGCGCCGGCCGAGCTCGATTTCGAGCAGATCGGAGTGGTGGGCCGCCCGCATGAGCACCGCCTGGCGGTGCAACAGCACGCCGGCTTCGCGGGCGGCGAGCACCCTCTCTACTATATAGTCCGCTTGCGCCTGCTCATCCTTCACCGCGACGAGCAACGGCCTCTGCTCCGCCTGGCGGTGGGAGAAGAGGTGCTTGCCGATGACCGCATTGGAGGCATCCAGAATCGACTGCACGGACCGATAGTTCTGCTCGAGCTGCAGGACTCTCGCGGGCGGATCGAACTGATTCGGGAAGTCGAGAATATTACGGACCGTCGCGCCACGAAATCCGTAGATTGCCTGCCCATCATCTCCTACCACCGTGATCGACTTGCCGAGCTTCAGGACGATCTCGGCCTGGAGCGCGTTGGTGTCCTGATATTCGTCGACGAGAACATGGTCAAACGCTATCGGCGCGACGTCCATCGCAAAGCGCCAATACAGGAGTAGGTCGTCGTAATCGAGTAACGAACGTTTCTGCTTGGCCTCCACATAGCCGCGAAACAAGGTCTTCAGCTCGTCGGGCCAATCGGTATAGGCGGGGAATGCGCGTTTGAGCGTGGCGTCGATGTCGCCGCGCGTATTGACGACGCGCGAATAGATCGCGAGGCAGGTGTCTTTGCGGGGAAAGCGCTCCGGCAGCTTCGCGTAGCCGAGATCGTTGCGCACGACGTTGAGGAGATCGGCGGAGTCCGAGCGATCGAGCACCGTGAAGCTCGGCTCGAGTCCGATCGCCGCGCCGTGAATGCGCAGCAGCCGGTTGGCGATGCTGTGAAACGTGCCCGCCCAGGTTACCCGCGCCTTCGCGCGGCGGATCATGACCTCGGCCGCGCGGCGCGTGAACGTCAGCAGCAGGATGCGCGAGGGGTCGGCGCCTTCCTTGACGAGGTGCGCGACCCGATGCGCGAGCGTATGGGTCTTGCCGGTGCCCGCTCCCGCAATGATGAGGAGCGGTCCCGGTGGAGCGGTGGCGGCGGCGAGCTGCGCGGAATTCAAATCCATAGGCCACCGAATATAAGCCGAAGCCAAACATCGTCCTAATTGCGGTTAACACGGAGTTTTCCGAGTTAGGTTGTAGGGCGCAGCATGCTGCTCCCCCTACAAACACACATGCGAATTGTCGATCGATTCCGGAACCGGCGGGCGCTCGTCTGGGCGATGAGGGCAATTTGATGAAACTGCCGTCCACTGGCCCGTTGCCGAAACCGGAGAATCCGCACGAGGCCCGCGAAGTCCTCAAGGCTGAGGCATTCCCGGCGCCCAACGTGCAGCTCGTGACGATGACCGGCACGGAGTTCACGTCGATCTGTCCCAAGACCGGCCAGCCCGATTTCGGCACGGTGATCATCGAGTACGTGCCGCGCGAGCTCTGCATCGAGTCGAAAGCCTTGAAGTACTATCTCTGGTCATATCGCAACGAGGGAGCGTTTTGCGAGGCGCTCGCCGCGCAGATCGCGGACGATGTGGTTTACGCCATCAAGCCAAAGTCACTGACGGTGCGGGTGACGCAGAATGTGCGGGGCGGGATCGCGCTCGTAGCTGAAGCCCGGAGGTAGGGGCGCAGCACGCAACCTGTCGATGAGGCGGGCGTACTCGTCGTTCTCCATCAATGATCATTGCTCATTGATCATTGGCCATTGATCATTGTTTATTGGTCAATCCCGCAGGGCTGGCCCCCGGTACTCGCACGTCGTCGTACACGTCTCGTGCACTATCACCGCGGTCAGATTGTGCAGCTCCGGCTTCAGCCGATCCCAAATCCACATGGCGACGATCTCGGATGTGGGATTGTAGAGTCCGGGAATATCGTTCAAGTAGTTGTGATCGAGCTGGTCATAGATCGGCTGAAACGCCTGCTTGATCTCGCCATAATCCATGATCCAGCCCTTCTCCGGATCCAGGGGCCCGCCGACCGCGATCTCGATGTTGAACGAATGCCCGTGGAGCCGGGCGCACTTATGGTCCGGAGGAACGTTGGGAAGCCGGTGAGCGGCTTCGATCGTGAACGACTTCCGGATCTCCATACCGATTAGCGGATGCCGAGGAGCTTGTGAGTCTGGAGCGAGAGGCGCCAGCGCGGGTGCTCGAGGCAATACCGCGCGGCAAGCTCGGTGTTCTGCTCGACGTCGGGTCCGTCCATCGGCTGGAGGAAGAAGTGCGCGAAATTGAGACGCTCGAATTGTGCGGGATCGAGATGCAGGGGGGCAGCATGCTGCGCCCCTACCGTGGGCTCCCACTGCGGGTAAACCAGTTTCAGCTCATTCCCCGACCGCTGGCGAATGACCGTGCCCGCTTTCGGGCTCACGCATACCCAGTCGAGCCCGGGCGGAGCTTGGAGCGTGCCGTTCGTTTCGATCGCGATCTCGAATCCGAGATTGTGTAGACTCGCGATGAGATTGTCGTCGAGCTGGAGCAGCGGCTCGCCGCCGGTGATGACGACGAAACGCTTCGACGTGCCGTTCCCGAACCACTGGCTCGCGACCTCTTCAGCGAGTTGTACAGCGCCCGAGAATTTGGTCCCGCCGACAAAGTCGGTATCGCAAAACTGGCAGATCGCGCTGGAACGATCTTCTTCTCGGCCCGTCCACAGATTGCAGCCAGAAAACCGCAGGAAGACTGCGGGACGTCCCGTGTTGGCGCCCTCGCCCTGCAACGTGCAGTAGATCTCTTTGACGGTGTATGTCATACGTGTGTCGTGCGTCGTACGTCCTGCGTAACTGCCGCAAATCCAGCCGCCCGGATCTGACACGAATCGCAATGGCCGCAGGGTGTGCCGTCCGGCGCGGGATCGTAACAACTGAACGTCAAATCGTAGTCAACGCCGAGCTCCAACCCTTTCTTTATGATGTCGGCCTTGCTCAGGTGAATCAGCGGCGTGTGAATCGTCAGGCGCTGCTTGTCTTCGACGCCGGCTTTCGTCGCGAGATTTGCCATCCGCTCAAAGGCGGCGATGTATTCTGGGCGGCAGTCGGGATAGCCCGAGTAGTCGAGTGCATTGACGCCGATGAAGATGTCCTGAGCGCCCAAGACCTCGGCCCACGCGAGCGCGAAGGACAGGAAGATCGTATTGCGCGCGGGGACGTACGTCACCGGGATCCGGGATCCGGGCGCCCGGTCTTTGGGAACGGCAATGTCATCCGTCAGCGCCGAGCCGCCGAACGCGCGCAGGTCGATCTCGAGAATTTTCTGCTCGACATCGAACTGTGCAGCGATTCGCTTCGCCGCTGCCAACTCGATGCCGTGCCGCTGACCGTAGCTGAACGAGAGCGCGTGGCAAACGAAGCCCGCGGATTTGGCTATCGCCAGGGTAGTGGTGGAGTCCACCCCACCGGAGAGCAGCACGACGGCCGGTTTTGACATGGGGGGGAAAGCTAACGACGGCCAAAGCCCCCACGTAGCCGCCGGGACGGCCCGGGGGGGGGTCGAACAGCCGGTGGTTGCTGTCCAGGAAGAATCAGAGCCGGCCCTGGAGGGCACTCGCCAGCTGCGTCAGCTCCGCGTCATTTCCCTCGATCACCTTCCGCCCCACCTGCTTGAGCCGCGCGACGTTCTCGGCGCTCGGGTCGTCCATTGCCGCTTCGTCCGCCGAGATCTGCGCTTGCAGCCGGTAGTGCCGCTTGGAGCCGCCGGTCGGCGGTAACAGATGGTCGAGCTCGTAATCGACGGTATCGCTGACGCCGTCGAATACGACGTCGAGAATGGGGCGGGCCCAGGCTGCCAGTCCCCAACGCTTCGCTTTGCGATAGGGAATCGCGTCGCGCGTCTGGCCGGTGCCGAGCGAGACGATGAGGAAGTCGCGGGCGTCGGGATACGTCGTGTGGGCTTCGACGTAAGCGCACATCGCCGGGTTTTGCGCGTAGACGCCGCCGTCGACCAAGGCGTAGGGTTTACTCGGCGACGACGAGCGCAGGCGGAGCGGCGGGAAGTATGTCGGCGCCGCGGCGGTGGCGCGCGCGGCCTCGTGCATCGGGAAATCGTGGTCCGCGCGGCGCTTCGCCTTGGTGCTTTTGAAGAGCCAAGGGTCCATGTTCTGCAAGTCGTACGCGGTGACGAGCAGCGGGACGATCGCATCGGAGAGCTTCGTGGCGCCGAAGTATTCTTGCAGGACGCGGTCGATGTCGCGCGTGCCGTAGCGCACCGTGAAGAGATCGTAGATGAAGCCGATGATGGGCCAGCGATGCCAGGCGGGCGAGAAGATTGCGGAGCCTTCGCGCTCGTACAGCGCGATCAGTTGAGCGGCGGAGTAGGCGGGCTCGCCGGCGTCGTTCGGCTTGGTGAGGGCGAGCGCGAGGATGCCGCCGGTCGAGGTGCCGGCGATGAGATCGAACAGCCGGCACGTCGGACGCTGTGCGCGCTGCTCCAGCTCGGCGAGGATCATGGCGGGGATGATGCCGCGGATACCGCCGCCGTCGATGCTGAGGATTCGGATGGGATCAGGCATGGCGACAAGGTAACGGGAAGAAGCTGCTCAAGGCTGAGCGCGCACCAGCCGGTAGGTATTGACGTGGATCGCGCCGGGCCGTGATCCCGGTTCGGCGGGCCAGACGAAAAAGCTGAGCGGAACCGTGCGCCCATCCGCGTACTGCAACGTCAGCGTGTTCTTGGCGATCCGGTACGCTCCGTTGCCGGACGGCTGGTCAACAGCGACGAGTGGCAGCATTCCCCTATCCTCAAAATGACCGTCGGGCGAGAAGCGAATGAACTTCGCGGCGAGATCGCTGCCCTCGCGGCGGTACGTGCCGTCGAGCGTGAGGCCGTTTGCGGCGGGGACCGGGAAATACGCATCTCCGCTGATCTTCAACGTGCGTTCGGTCCCGGGAGAGATCGTGGCGACTTCGGTGTCGTTATTCCCCCATTGGATCGTGACGCGATCGCCCGTGACCGCGTAGCATCCGCAGTAGTCGCGCGATTGCTTCGATTCGGCAACGAAGTCGAAGTGCTCGAGGCCCCGCTCCGGCAGGAAGCGGATCGCGGTGCCGGCCGGAAAGAACGCCAGGTACTCGAAGTGCGTCTCCTCGGACGGCGTGGCGCCGCGCATGCGATAGCCGATGTACAGGCCATCCAGGCCGGCGTCCGTGGGAGTGGGTGACGACGCGGTCGTAAAGCGCAGGCTGTGCTCGAAGCTCGGCAAATCGTTCTCGAGATAGCTGGAGCGTCCGGAGTTGTCGAAGAAATAGTAGGCCTCGACCCGGGTGCCGACGCGCACCGCGCCCAGAACGAATGTCCCGAAACCGAAGCTCGGGTTCGAGACACGGGAGTACGCGCGCAGCGATTCGAGCCCCTCCGCTGTGCGGTCGGACTGGGGGTCGTAGGCGTCGATCGCCCTGAAGCCCTGCATCAATGCGGCCCATTCGGCGTTGAACCAGGAGCGCAGATCGCCGTTCAGGGGCTGCGCGGGGAGGAGGCCGATCTGGGCGACCGAGCCTTGGCGGAGGTCGCCGGGAATCAACGCCGCATTACCACGTACTTCCGCGCGCTTCCAGCCTGTGGGCATGACGAACTGGAAGTCGCCGATGCGATTGTCGGTGGTGAAGCAGGCTTGGGCGCGCATCTCGCCGGCGCCGAGCGTTGCCGCCAAGAGTATCGGGGCGAAACATGCGACGGTGCGCATCGTCATCACGTTGCAGCAAAAACAGCGCTCTTGCTATGCCGTACGTTGCAAATAAAAGCAGGTCCCTCGCGGGCGGGGGCGGGGGCGGGGGCGTGACGGGACGGCGAACGAGCTAAGGAGCGCGCTCCAGGCGTGGAGGACCGGGCGAGCGTAAATTCCGCAAAAATACGTTACGAGGGCGAGATGGACGGGTTGGGAGAACGCGGGTCGCGTGATTCAGATTCGAAGATGGGCACCTTCCGGATCTCCATCCAGCTCGCGGCAGTCAGCGGAGTGCGTTTCGAATCAATGGAGGCGCTGGTGGACACCGACGCCTCATATACCTGGATCCCGCGCGATTTGCTGGAAGTGCTCGGCGTGCAGCCCGATGAGACGCGGGTGTTCGTACTCGCCGACGGCCGCGAAGTGGGCTATCCGATGGCCTGGGTGCGCGTCAGACTCGACGAACGCACGCAACCGACCCTCGTCATCTGCGGCGATCCTGGTACTGAGCCGCTTCTCGGAGCGTTCACACTCGAGGGGTTTGGACTCGGGGTGGATCCGGTGAACCGGCGGTTAATACAGGTGCCCGGACTATTAAAGAAGCAGATCCGACCTATCGGTCCACCTGCGCCTGCCGCTCGCATGTTCGCGTCGAAGTTCTCAGCGCACATGTGGAGCCTGTGTGCGAGCATGTGCAGGCGATGCGGGAGCTGGTGTGCGGATCGCCTGTATCGGTCCCGCCAATTAGGGGATATCCCCAGGGAGTCTGCCAGCTAGTGCGACGCGCGCGCGCGTTGGTCGACGAAATCGTCCCTATGAGCACACGATCAGCGTTGCCCTACAGCTGTCGCCCGCATTGTCACATCGCTCGCCCACGTCGATTTCCGCATGTGCGACACATTGACACACAAAAACGGGCACAATTTTTTCGCGACATCGCTGGATTCTTCAGGGTTTCGCAGCTGGCGCAGAAAAAAGTGTCCTCATTTTCAGAAAAAGTGTCCTCATTTGAGGACATCATCGATTGCCGCGTGAGCACGATTCATTGTGGCACGGTCTATGACTATGGGTCCGGGCGGAGCGGATGGTTTTCTCCCCCTGGCCACCACTCCCACTTCGCAAGGGGGAACCTGGAGGGCGTTCTATGAACGCCATCATTCGCAGGCGGCTAGAAATGGCCGCGCGGGTTCGTGATTTCCTTCGGACCCACAAGTTGGACGGGGTTGGCGAGGGGCAGGGACTTGCCAAGCTCGAGGAGTTGGTCACGCGGGCGGAGAGGCTCGCCAACCAGCAGCAGGGCGGTTTGGTCGCGAGGCAGGCGGCCACGCTGCAGCGCGCCGAGATCCGCGACATGCTCTCGACAAAGCTGCTGCGGTACCTCAGGGCGGCAGGCGCGGTTGCTGCGCGCGGGAATGTGGAGTTGGCGGCCCATTTCCGGCTCCCGCGCAGGGCCAGCCATCAGGCGTTCTTGACGTCTGCGCGCGGGATGTTGGAGACGGGCCTCGCGCAGAAGGACGTCCTGGTCGGTGAGGGGATGTCGGCGACGTTGCTCGACGACCTCGCCGCCAAGCTCGCGGAGTTTGAGACGACGTTGGAGGCTTCGCGGGCGGGCCGCCGCCAGCATGTCGAGGCGAGTGCCGATCTCGAGGCTGTATCTACCGAGATCGTCGATCGCGTGCGAATGCTGGATGGGCTGGTGCGGTATCGGTTTGGGGACAACCCGGCGCTGATGGAAGGCTGGGAGAGCGCCCGGGATGTGTTGGGCCCGTTCCGCTCGAAGGTGCAGTCGCAGCAAACGCCGGAGGCGGCTGGTAATCAGACTCCGCAGGCTGCATGACGGCGGCGTAGGGGCGCGGCGGACTGATCAACCGCCGCGCCTAGTTCCGCAGTGGAATACCTCGAGCCGGTTCGTTGTAGGCGGCGACACCCTTATCTCCTTTCTCTCAAGAAGCAAGCGCGGCCCTGTCATCCCGAGCCCGCGCGCGGTAGCGCGCGGCGCTCGGGATCTGCTTGTGGTGGCTCTCCCCAAAAGCAGGTCCCGCGCATTCGCGCGCTGGCGCGCGCTCTGCGCGGGATGACAGGCGCGCATGCGCTTACTAGAAAAGAAAGAGGAGAAGGCTGCAGATTCCGGTGTCGAGGTGCCGAGAAATGATGCATGGGCCCCGGCTCACCGGGGCCCATAAACAAAACTGTGTTTACCGCGACTGCTTTCCGGTCACTTGGACACGTTGCGATTCTCCAGAGCCGTTACCGCGGTCGGCGTCACGATTGCCGCCCACTTGGACTTCGATCTGGCGTGGCTTGGCCCGCTCGCTTTTCGGCAGCGACACGGTCAGGACGCCGTTGTCGTAGGTCGCCTTGATGTCCTTGGGCTCGACCGACGAGGGCAGGGTGAACGAACGCTCGAACGCACCATACGTCCGCTCATAGCGATGCACACGCTCTGTCTTCTCTTCTGCTTCCTGCTGCTTCGTGCCATGAATCGTCAGCAGGTTTCCCTCGAGAGAAATCTTCACGTCCTCCGGCCTTACGCCGGGGATTTCCGCGGTGATCCGGATGGAGTCAGCCTGTTCGAACACGTCGACCGCCGGCACCCATGCGGCCGCTGCGCTATCCTGGTACTGCCAATCCAGCCCTCCCAGCGTCTCATTCAGAACTCGCTGGATTCTGTCGCTCAGATGCGAGAGACCGGCACCCGCTTCCCTCGAGTAGTTGCGCGTCGTCAGAAACACGGTTTCCTCCTGAGAAAAAGGGTTACGCCGGGGGGAGGGCAATCGCCGTGCCAGATTTGAGGCGGACTTTTTGCCTTTTTGACAAACAGAAAGGCAAATCTGACAGCCGCGCCTGTCAGGATTGCGAGGTGGGAAGCGCGGGCTCAAGCCTTCAACATCTACAACGTCATATACACAATCCTTACGAAGTCATCCCCCTTGTATCTGCCACCAGCCCAGTCACCATCAAGATCGGTAAACGGCTTCGCCGCGATCGCTTCCTCGAGCGTCTTCCCCGCCGCCTTCAACTTCCGCACGCGATCCGCCGCCGTCACCAGCATGTCCCGGTACTTCACGAGATCCGCTTTCGTGCCGAGCGGCCCGTGGCCAGGCACGATCTTCGTGTTCGCATCCGCCATGTCGAGCAGCCCGTTCGACGCCACGATCATGCCGTCGACCCGGCCGCCGGTCGAGCCGTCGATGAGCGGATACCTGCCGTTGAAGAACACGTCGCCCGCGTGCAGCACGTTCGCGCGCTCGAACCGCAAGATCACGTCGGTATCGGTGTGCGCCGGCGCCACGTGCGTCACCGCCACACGCTCGCCGTCAGCCTCCAGTTTGTAGCCCTCTTTGAACACGCGCTCGGGCAACGCGGCAGCGGGTGACGGTGGGAAGTCGAGCTTGAGGATCTCGATGTGCTGCGGGGTGCTCATCCGGGATCTGGTATTTTCGTGCGCCACCACCGTCGCACCGGCGGCATGTAGCGGTCCATTGTTATCGACGTGATCGAAATGCCAGTGTGTGTTGATCACGGTCTTCACGGGAGCGCCGAAGGATTTCAGTGACTCCTCGAGCTTGGGCCACGCGGGCGCGACGAACGTATCCACCACGATCAGTCCATCGGATCCGTGCAGCACGACCACGTTGCCGCCGGGACCCGAGAGCATCGTCAGGTTGTCGCGGAGCGGCAGGGTCTTGATCGGGAGGGCGCCGAACTGGGCTCGAAATGCAGCAAGCGGGTCAGGCTGCTGGACCTTGAGCCGCGAAGCTGAGAAGGAGCTGCTTTTGGGGATGAACGCGCCGGCGCTCAGGGCGGCCATCGTCTGGAGCCATTCGCGGCGTGTCTGCATGGTCAGCGAATCTACGTTTACAGCACACCGTGTACAGAAGGCGCCAGCCTACATGCAGCTATTGGTGCGATTCGACCACTCCAGCTGCACCGTATACCCGCCCAGCTGCTTGTTCTGCCAGGCGCAGATGTCGCCGATCTCGCCGTTCGCGTCGTCATACCAGCCGGTCCCCGGCACGGGATCCGTGACCGCCTCGGCCAGCTCGTGCGAGCACACCGACGTCAGCGCCGCGATCGCCTGAAGGCCGCCGAGGCAGCCGGCGCAGTCGGGCGAGGGGACGACGGCGTAATAGAGTCCCGCCGCGCTCGAGCGATCGTGATAGCCGCAGAACACCTGGCACGATCGCTCGTTGCCCGACACGACCGTAACGCCGGGCGGCAGGAATACGACGTACAGCGTGTTTGCGCCCGGCGCGGGCAACGCTTTGGACGTCACGTGCTGCTCGAGCATCTGCTGAATCGCGGCGTCGGTGACCTGCGGCGAGAGCGGCGCGTCTGTGACCGTGGCACTCGCCACGAAGCTGCCGCGACCGATCTTCTTGTCGGCCGTACCGTACTCGGCCAGCTGATCCATGTAACTGCTCGCCACTACGAACTTGAGAAACTGCTCGAGCTGCTGCGCGATCGTGGCCTGCGGCGGTTGCTGCCACGCCGCACCCCAGAATACGCCCACCGCCTGCACCGCCGTGAGCAGCGGGCCGCCGCGATACGTGAGCTTCGGCGCCGCAGGCGCAGCCGCGCGCGCGGGCGGCGGGTGCAGCGGGACGACACGAATGGGGCGGGGACGGGGGCGGGGGCGGGGGCGGTGTTTGGTGGTCATGCGGAATGGTACACAAAACCGGGGAGCTCTCGCCCCCCGGTTATATGCTGGCTCGTTGCTTTACTTAACGCGCGGCCAGGAGTTATGGAATTCGATATGTCACCTTAGCCAGATCATATGCCATCGCTCTGGCCATACTGCGCGCGTCTGTCTCATCGATCACGTGCCGCGCCACCAATCCTGCCAGGTAATTCGCATCCATGCGCCGCGCCAGATCGTGTCGAGCGGGGATGGAGCAGAACGCGCGCGTGTCGTCGGTGAAGCCGGCGGTCTTGTAGATCGACGCCGTCTCCGTCGTCCGCTCGCGGAAGCGCCGCATGCCTTCCATCGAATCGTGGAACCACCACGGGGCGCCGAGGCGCAGGGCGGGGTAGTGGCCGGCCAGCGGGGCGAGCTCGCGGCTGTAGGTCGACTCATCGAGCGTGAACACGACGAGCGTAAACCGCGGGTCGTTGCCGTAGGCGTTGAGCAGCGACCGCAGGTTGCGCGTGAACTCCGTCGCGACCGGGATATCGCCGCCCATGTCGCGCCCGAAGCGCTCGAACACTTTCGTGTTGTAGTCGCGCAGCGCGCCGGGATGGATCTGCATGACGAGATCGTCTTCGAGCGATAGGCGGGCCATCTCCATCAGCATGTGTGCAGTGAAGCGCCGCTCGTCCTCGGGGCTCACCTCGCGCCGGTAGGCCTTCTGAAACAGCCGCTCCGCCTCTTCCTCTGATAGCCGGAACGTGTGGGGATCGAGCACGCCATGGTCGGTCGCGGTCGCGCCCAA
>Ga0070730_10003598_pt1 | contig 13870 bp, 11 predicted proteins | sample Coa_R1_3_FD_66447 | JGI IMG/M metagenome (GOLD analysis project Ga0070730, IMG submission 66447) | Surface soil microbial communities from Centralia Pennsylvania, which are recovering from an underground coalmine fire - Coalmine... | ecosystem: Environmental > Terrestrial > Soil > Unclassified ...
GTGTTGAAACTGGCGCCTGCGCCGCGGTTATCCGTGACGGATTTCTTCACGCCGTTCAACCAGGAGACGCTCAACCTCTTGGACGTGGATCTCGGATCGGCCGGCGCCATTGTACTTCCGGACCCCGCCGGCAGCCAGACCCATCCACATGTGCTTTTTACGGTGGGAAAGGAAGGCCGGCTGTATCTGCTCGACCGGGACCATCTGGGCCACGCTCAACAGGGGAACGACGCGAGCGCGCTGGCCTCACTGCTGGTGCTGACGCACTCGGTGTTCGGTACCGCGGCCTATTTCAACGGCTCCATCTACGTGGCTCCGGAGCTGTCGCCGATGCTGGCGTTTCCGGTGGCGGGCGCGGTGCTCGCTTCGACGCCATCGGCTACAACGAAGAACAGCATGGGGGTACTTGGCGCGTCGCCCAGCATTTCGGCCAATGTTGCCAAAAACGGCATCGTGTGGATCGTCTCGAGCGACAATGGCGGCACCCTGCACGCTTTTGACGCCGCCAACTTGACAGAGCTCTATAACACCAACACGGAAGCCGCGGACGCTCTTGGCACGTTTACGGAGTTCTCGGTCGCCACTATCGCAGCAAGCAAGGTTTATGCGGGGACCGCCGCCAGCGTCTCGGTGTACGGCGAACTGGGAGCAGATCTGCCGGTGATCGCAGCCGTCACGAATGCCGCCAGCTACTCGGCCAGCGCCATCGCGCCCGGAGCGCTCATCACGCTGTTCGGTTCCGCGCTCGCGCCGGACACGGCGGTTACGCCGAGTGCCCCGCTGCCGCTTTCTCTCGCGGATGTGGCTGTCACGATCAATGGCATACCGGCTCCCGTGCTTTACGTCTCGGAGCATCAGGTCAACGCACAAGTACCGTACGGGATTCCTCCTGGCCCGGCCACAGTGGTGGTTCGCGTGACCGGCGTACTCTCGGCGCCTTTTCCAATTACGGTGCAGCCCGCGGCGCCGGGCGTTTTCATGAACGCGCAAGGACGGGCTGCCGTGCTGAATGCCGATGGCTCCGCCAACGCGCCGGCAAATCCCGCGGTGGTGGGAACGATCGCATCGCTGTTTTTTACGGGGCAGGGTCCGGTAGACCAACCGGAAGACGATGGCGACGCGCCTGACGTGGGATCCACGGTATCGGCGACGCTACCGGCATCCGCCACCATCGGCGGCATTCCGGCCGAGGTTCACTTTGTGGGACTGGCCCCGCTTTATCCGGGCCTCGCGCAAATGAATTTGCAAATTCCGCCACTCGCGAGCGGCACTTACCCTGTGATCGTCGAAATCGGCGGCGTAGCCAGCAACGCGGCGCAACTTACAGTGATAGCAGCCCATTGAGTCACACGACGACATCTCCGCCGCTTCCTCTGCGCGCCATCCGCGCTCTGCTTCGCCGGCTCAATACCTACCTGAATCGGCGCTACGATTCCGCGGGGGCGCGTCAAAATCCCGCGCCGTCTCCGGGAGCTTCCGTCGGGCTCGCCGCTGCTGAACAGGCGCTGCGGACGCTGGACATGCCTGGTCTCGAAGCGCGCGCTTATGTCGAAAAGCATCTGCCCCGCCTGGCGCGGACGCTGACGCTGGTTCCGCCCCCTCGAACCAGTGGCCGGATCCTCGAGCTTGGCTGTTACATGCAGATCACGCCCTTCCTGAAGAGTTTCTGCGGCTACCAGGAGGTGCGCGGCGGGTACCTGGGGCCGCTCGGGGGGACCGAGCCGAAAGCGGTGAACGTGCGCGGGCAGCGCTTTAACATCACGCTGGATTTGTTCGACGTGGAACGCGACCGCTTCCCGTACGACGACGGATATTTCGAAACCGTGCTCGCCTGCGAACTGATCGAGCACATGCTGCTCGATCCCATGCACCTGCTGCTCGAGTGCCGCCGCATTCTCGAAGACGGAGGACGGCTAATACTCACGACTCCAAACGTCGCGAGCCTAACCAGCGTGGCGCGTGTGCTGCACGGGTACGACAACCCGCAGATTCACTACCTCTACGCGCGCCCGCAGCCGGGCCTGACGCCGGAAATCACGCACGTGCGCGAGTACACCGCGTTTGAACTGCAGAGTGCGGTTGAAGCCGCCGGATACGAAGTGGAGACTCTGATCACCGAGCCGATCGGCGAGTTCTCCATGAACCTTCCCATGTGGCATTTCCTGGAGGAGCACGGCTACAACACCTCCCTGCGCGGCGAACAGACGTATTGCGTGGCGGTCAAACGGCCGGGGCTGCCGGTGACGCGCTATCCGAAGTTTTTGTACGCGGAGTGATAGGGCGCGAAGGGCGGGATCTTCTAGTACAGATTCTTCGGCAGAGCCTCAATCAGCCGCCGCGTATACGAATGTTGCGGATCGCGGAAAATCTGCTCGGTGGGGCCGCACTCGACGATCTGGCCTTCGTGCAGGATGGCCACGCGGTGGCAGAGGGCGCTCACCGACAGCAAGTCGTGCGAGATATAGAGCACGGCCATTTTTAGCCCGAGATTCAAGCGGCTGAAAAGCTTTAGAACTTCGGCTTGCGTGACCACATCGAGCGCGCTGGTGGGCTCATCGGCGATCACGAGCGAGGGCTTGTGGAGAATAGCCATCGCGATCAGCAGCCGCTGCGCCTGTCCGACACTCAACTCGCCGGGGTAACGGGCAAGAAAAGATTCCTCAGGCGGGAGACTCACGCTTTCGAGCAAGCTTAGGAAACCGGCGCGACGCTGAGGCATGGCGCCATTGGCATGGGCAGCCCAAGCTTCGTTGAGCTGTGTGCCGACGCGCAGTGCCGGATTCAGCGAACTGCCGGGACTCTGAGGTACAAAGCCGATCTGGCGGCCCCGCACCGTGCGCATTTCTTTTTCCGGCCGCCCGGCGAGGTCGTGCCCATCAAACAGGATTTCACCCGAAACGCTGCCACCGCGGTAGCTAAGCAGTCGCAGAATGGCCAGCGCCAGCGTGCTCTTGCCCGATCCGCTTTCGCCCACAAGGCCAAGAATTTCGCCGGGCTCCACGTCGAACGTGGCCTCGCGCAACACCGCTGGTTTGCCCGGATAACCCGCCGTAAGACGCACCGAAAGCAGCGGACCGAACTCGTTCATCGCGCGTTCCTGGCCAGTTGCGCCGTACCCAAAATGAGATTTTCGGCGTTCCAGTACGTTTGCGGCCGGATCATCACTGGCGTTGCATTTTGCAGTTTCGGCGAAATCGCGGAGAGCGAATTCTTGGTCACCAGATAAATAAACGGTGCCTGGTCGGCCACGATTTCCTGCACTTTGTCGAAATATTCCTTGCGCTTCTCGCGCGCGACCGTCGAAGCTTGCGCCTGCATCAACCGGTCTACTTCGGCTTCCCAAGCCGTAGCGGGCTTCGGCTCGTTGGGATACCACTGATGATTATTCGCCGAGCTGAGCCAGACATTCATCTGCGAGTTGGGATCGAGATCGTAATTGGTGAGCCCGAGCAGGCAGGCTTCGTATTGCAAGTTCTGGCTGATGCGCTCGATGAGCGAGCGGAAATCGAGCGTCACCAGATTCATCTTGATGCCGATCGCGGCCAGATCCTGCTGTACCATCGCCGCCATGCGTTCGCGCGCCTTGTTACCGGAATTGGTGATCATCGAAAATTCGACCGGATGGCCCTCGCGATCGCACAGCCGGTCGCCAACTAAACGGAAGCCTTCCTGTCGCAAACGCGCAAGCGCTTCTTTGGGATCGTAGGTATGCGGCTTCAACTGGGCCCGGTACCAGTAGCGATTCGCCGGCGAAATCGGGCCGGCGGCCGGCTGCGCGTGGCCGAAATAGATAACGCGGCAGAGATCCGCGCGGTTGATGGCTGCCGAGATTGCGCGGCGAAAATTCTTGGAGCGGAACCAGGCTTTCCTGTATTCAGGAAATGGCGCGTTGGGGTTCTGGTTGAACCACATCATTTCGGATTCGAGCGACGGTCCGGTATCGTAAACTTGCGACGGGGCTTGTTGCGCCAGGCGGGTGAAGGATTCGGCATCGACGGTGTTGATCAGGTGCAATTCGCCGCGGGTGAAGCGCATCAACTCGATGTCGCGATTCTGTTGAATGTCCAGGCGAATGGCGTCGAGATAAGGGAGGTGCCGGCCGCGTGCGTCCATTTTCCAGAAGTGAATGTTGCGTTCCAGGAGCACTTCCGATCCGGGCGTATACTTGCTCACAACGAACGGCCCCAGCACCGCGGCCTCCTTTTTCGGCGAGTGCGCGGAGAGAATCGGAACCTGGTCGAAGAGCCGTTCCAGACCGGCCACGGCCGCGGGGAAGGTGATGATGACGCGGTCGGCGGCCAGAACCTGCGCTTCCACCGCGCCCGATCCCGAGCGAAAGGCGTCCCCGGTGGGCGAATGCAGCGCGGGGTCCATGAGGGCGCGCACCGTGTAAGCGACGTCCTCGGCAGAGAACGGCGTGCCGTCCGAAAACGCGACGCCCTGCCGCAGTTGAAACGTGATGGACTGCCCGCGCGGCGAGATCTTCCACGCCGTGGCAAGCTCGGGCTCGAGTTCCTGCGTCTGGCGGTTGACGCGGATCAGAACGCCGCCGGTGAGATAACGAATTGTCTCCGAAGCCTCGTCTTCCACCATCAGCGGGTTCAACGTCTTCGGCTCCGAGTGCAGGCAGAAGCGCAGCTCGCCGCCCCATTCCGCGTACACGCCGGTGGCGGCAAAAAACAGGATGCCAAGCAGCCGTTTCATGCCGCAAACTCCTTGGGCGAGAGCAGAAGCTGGAAGCAGCTCATCACAACGACCAGCACGGCGAGCGGCGCGAGCATCCAGGGATGACTCAGGGCGGCTTGCGGATTCGCCAGCTCGCGCAGCAGGTTGCCCCAGGATGGCAGAGGCTCGCCCACGCCCAGGCCGATCAAACCGAGGCTGGCTTCACCCAGGATAAAAGTCGGAATCGCAAACCAGAATTGCGCCAGCACCACCGGCTTCAGATTCGGAACGATGTGCACCAAAAGCAGCCGCCCACCGCGGCAGCCGCACGCCCGGGCGTGCAAGACTAAATCCGAATTTCGCATCGATTGCGCCCCGGCCCGAATGATACGCGCGGATGAAGCCCAGCCGAGGAGCCCCATCAGCAGAAAAGTGAGGATTATGGAGATCAGCGGCGACGTATTCAGCGGCAGCAAAGCGCGCACGATCAGGAATAGAAACAGCCACGGAATCGAGAGAAAGATGTCGATGACGCGCAGCACGACGCGGTCCCACCATCCGCCGAGATACCCAGCGACACCGCCGATCAGTACGGCCATCACGGTGGAAAGCAATGCCGCGGCCGGCGCGAGTAGGAGCGAAATGCGCGTTCCATAGAGCAGCCGGGACCAGCGGTCGCGGCCCAATTCATCCGTGCCCAGCCAGAAACGGTGCGATGCCGGCGCGCTGATGAAATCGCGAAACTGCGTGGCGTAAGGGGCGGGTGCAAGAAAATTCGCCAGAAGAGAGAGTCCGAAGACCGTCGCCAGAACGCCGATTGCGATGTTGCGTGCGCGATTCATCGCCGTCCCCGCTGGCATAGGGCGATGGCAACATCGGATGCCGAGTTCGTAAGCTGCGTTATCGCCGCGATGACAATCGTCAGGCTGACCAGTACCGGCAGATCGCGCGCCAGAGCCGCTTTCCACGCGAGCTGGCCGATACCAGGAAAATCGCACAGAACTTCAATCGGGATGGCGGCGCCGAAGGCTACGCCAAGCGAAACCCCGGCCAAAGCAAGCAATTGCGGGGCCGTCCACGGCGCCACGTGCCACAAGAAAACACGGGCTTCGCTCAGCCCCCGTGCCCGCGCTGTCAGCACGTGCGGCTGCGTGTAAGCCTCCGCCAGCAAGTTGCGAGCATAGCGGAAGACCTTTGGAAAAATGAGCAGCGCGATGGCAAAGCGCACGGGGCCGTTGGTGAAGAACAGAAACAGCGCAATAACGGCCGTCGGTACGCAGAGAAAAAAGCTGCTGGCGGCAGCGGCCGTCATTTCAACCAGCGGCGCGCGCCACATGACTGCCGTCGCGGCGAGCGCTAGGCCGAGGATCCAACCTCCCGCGAGACCTGCGCCCAGCAGCCGCATTGTCACTTTGGCGCGCTCGGCAAGCAGCTCGCGAACTGGCCGCGCCAGCGAGCGCGAGACGCCCAGATCGCCCGTCGCCATTCGCCCCAGAAAATGGGCGTAGAAGCTCAGCAGATTTCGTTCTTGGGAATGTGAGTCGCGAAGAGCTTGGATGCTCTGCGCATCCAGCCTTGGATCGAGCTGTTGTTCGTCGGCTTCAAAACCGGGGCCGAAGCGCACCAGTGTCGCCCCGAGTAATCCCGCGATCAGGGTGGTGACAACAAACGCGCCGAGATGTCGCGCGATACGCCCAATCCACATTTTGCCAGTTCTCTCTCAAAGTGGCGCCTGGTTGCCTTCGACCGCCAGGAGCGCAGATCATTGCACGCTCAGGACTTCCAACTCCGATTCCTTCAAGACGGGTGACGCGTCCAGCCGGTGCAGTCTCTGCTGCTGCTTGTTTTTGTACATCCGGCGGTCGGCTGTGGCCAGTAATTCTTCCGCGTTATTTCCATCCAGCGGATAGAAGGCCTCGCCGACGCTCATCGAAAGGAACCGTTTTCCGGGAATAATCTCCCCGGCTTCGGCGGCGATGCGCATCATTTGATTGATACGGTCGTCAACCGACTCAGGCGTGATGTGGGGCAACAGCAGAACGAACTCGTCGCCACCCATGCGCGCCACGTAATCGTACTCGCGGCAGTTGGCCTTCAGGCCGTCAGCCACGCTGCTGAGCACTTTGTTGCCGGTCAGGTGGCCGAACCCATCATTCACCTGCTTGAATCCGTCCAAATCGCACACCAGGACCGCCAGCGGGATGTTCATGCGGCGGCAGCGCGCCAGCTCGCTATCCAGCCGCAGAAAGAGCGACCGCGCGTTGGGCAGATTGGTGAGGTAATCGATCGTGGCGGAATTCTCCACCTGTCGATACTTCAGCGCGTTCTCGATGGCGAGCGAAATCTTCGAACTGATGGCCAGCAGGATGCGCAGGTTGTCCTTGGTGAACGCGTCTTTTTCCGCGCGATAGAGCGCCAGCACGCCGACCGCACCATTCAAGCCTTCGAGGGGCAGCGCCAGGGCCGAGCGCAGCGTGCTGAATTTTGCGGGATCGCCCATGTAACCGGCCTCGACCGACGGGTTGCCGTTGAGAATCGGCTTGCGATTCTGCGCCACCCAGCCGGAGAGTCCTTCGCCCACCGGAATTTCCAGCGACGAGAAAAGGCGAAAGTTTTCACCGTTGACGTATTCGGGCACCAGCTTCTGATCGCGCAAAACATAAACCGCGATTGAATCGTACGGTACCAATCGCTTCAATCGCACCGATACGACTGAAAGCGTTTCATTCAAGCTGAGCGAATTGCCAAGGTCCTGGGTCAATTCGAACAGCATTTGCACTTCCTGGCGTGCCGCGGCGATGGAACACAGCGGATCGAACGCGTCTTTGCGGTTATTTAGCGGCGCCGGTGTTTGTTCGAAGCCTGCGGCCGGCGCGAGACCCTTCTCAATCTTGACGTGCGTGGAGAGGCGCTTCTTGTCCCAGTTCTGCGCCAGCGCCATCTGCTCCAGTTCCGTATAGCGGCGAGCGAGCACTTCGACCACTCTGGGGTCGAAACTCTTGCCCGACTCGGAGTTGATAATCTCCATGGCGCGCTCGAGCGGCAGTGCCCGCCGGTACTGGCGGTTGGAGGCCAGCGCATCCAGGCAGTCGACGGTCGAAAGAATGCGTGCGCCAATCGGAATCTCTTCGCCCTTGAGGCCGGCCGGGTAGCCCGAGCCATCCCATTTTTCGTGATGCGCGCGGACGATTGGCACCACTGGATATGGGAACTGCACGCGCTCCAGGATTTCGGCGCCCACAACGGGATGGATCTTGATCTTTTCGAATTCCTCCGGCGTCAGCTTGCCCGGTTTGGAAATAATCTGTTCAGGCACGGCCAGCTTGCCGATGTCGTGCAGTAGTGCAGCCGCGCGCAGCGCCTGCATCTCGGCGGACGACAGCCCCAGGTCTTTGGCCACTTCCATGGCATAAATGCGCACGCGGCGGAGATGATCGTGAGTCGTGTGGTCCTTCGCTTCAATGGCTAGGGCCAGGGCTTCGATGGTTCGCAGATGCAATGCCGCCATCTCTTCCACGTGGACTTTTTCGTCTTCGAGACGGCCAAGATAAGTACGGTACGAACGGTAAATGAAGTAAATGACCGGAATCAGTACCAGCGAAGCGTGCCAATTTGTCTGGCGGCTCAATACGCTAAGAATCCACGCAATGGAGGCGCCCCCAAGATAGTATGGGAAACACCAGAAGTAACAGTCGTACCAGATGCGAGTTAGAGACTTGTCTTCAGTTATACCGATCGCCGCGGCCACGGGGATCGTATTCATGAGGAAAAATATGCAGGCGGTAATTCCTAACCTGACGGGGTTTGTGTCGGCCGGCATGTTCGCCATGTTTGCGTGATAAATGTAGTAAGACACGGCCACCGAAACAGCCATGGCGCTGGTATTGAAGACCACTTGATATGGCTTGGGCCGCGTCTTGGATTTCCACAAACACTGGATCAAACTGCCGGTGCACCCGATAATCAGCGTGGAGGGAAAATCGAGTTCCACGATACCAATGAGGATGAATAGAAAGTTCACCGACATCGTCCCGGTGATCGTCGGCAGGCTTACTTTGAGGGCCGACGCGATGGCGGAGACTACAAGAAAGCACAGCGCGCGCGTCAGGTTTTGCGGGCTCCACTGGCTGAGGCCGATGATGGAGATCAGCGTTCCAGTGGCGCAAACCGAGCCGATGTATAGTCTGGCCTTAACGGACATCGCTTGATATTTCAGTTCCACCGGGACTCGCTGAGTGCAACCGGCGTACCATCGCACCGAGGATTTCTTGGATTGGTTGTAAGCCAGTCTGTCTGCAATAGTTGACGTTTCTTTCGAGATTAGCCGGCTGAAGCCCGGCACGCCAATTTGCGACTGCATGGCACAGGTCGGGAGTGACAGAGTGTCACTGAAATCAGCGCATATATAATTAGGAGTCACGCCAGCCAATCGGCCGACCCGGCGGCGATGCCGCAAGAGATGGTTAACAGGCGCGGTTATCGGCTGGAATATATAACATGCATGTAACCCACAAGTTATTGATTGTGAGAGTCGTTAGTTGATAGTTAACAGGTAAAACGAATAATTGATAGTAACTTTGGTTAGAAATTCGTCAATAGTGTTCTGAATACGGAACAAAGGCCTTGCATCTCGAAATAAAAGGTAATAAGAATATTGAAGTACGGCAAGAGCGCTACCGGGCATTCTGTTCCAGACTCGGAACAAGCGATCCGTTTCGGAGGAAGCTGAGTGACTGCTGTGGGAGGCATCGAGACGAACAAGAAGGTTCCGGCGATAGCCTGCGCGCGCGGAGGCGAAAATCAAGAACAGGCGCCTCAGCCGCAGTCGTATCTGGGCCTTTCCGCCATCATCGCAAGCCAGCCCATGCAGAAGCTGATGCAACTGGTGATTAAGGTTGCACAGACCAACGCCACTGTATTGATTACCGGTGAAAGTGGAAGCGGCAAGGAGCTGGTCGCCCGCGCCATCCATCACTACTCCCTCCGGTGCACCAAGCCCTGGGTGGATCTCAATTGCGGCGCGCTGCCTGAGCATCTGATTGAGAGCGAACTGTTCGGCTACGAAAAAGGCGCATTCAGCGGTGCGGACTCCTTGAAGCCCGGGCTGTTCGAAGCTGCAACCACGGGCACTTTGTTCCTGGATGAGATCGGCGAACTCGACATCAAGACACAGGTTAAGCTCTTGCGCGTGCTCGACGGCGTGCCCTACTACCGTTTGGGCGGCACCAAGAAAGTCACCGTGGACGTGCGCGTTGTCGCCGCAACCAATGTCGAGTTGGAAGACGCCATTCAGGCTGGAAGGTTTCGCGAGGACCTGTTTCATCGTCTAAGCCCGCTGCAGATTTACGTTCCGGCGCTGCGCGAGCGCCTTGAGGATATTGGCCCCCTGGCCGGATTTTTCCTCCAGCAGCACGATCCGCGGCGCCACTTTACGACCGGGGCCATCGAGGTGTTGCAGCGTCATTCTTGGCCAGGGAATGTGCGCGAGCTTCGCAATGTAGTGACACGCGCCGCTGTTTACAGTTCGGGTGACGAGATTGGCCCTGCCGACCTGCCTCGGGAAATCGTAGGAAAGCAAATGCGGACCTCGAATTCCGGAGACGCCGCGGGGTACTCGCTGGATGGCCTCGAACAGCATACGATCTTCAAAGTACTGGAACAGACTGGCGGTCATCAGCAGAAGGCCGCCGAGATTCTCGGCATCTCCCGCCGCACGCTGATCCGGAAGTTAAAGCTGTATCGCGGCGTCCCCTGCCAGTCCGTAGCATAACTGCGATCCCTACTCTGCACCACGATCGTCAGCTCACCTTCACCAACGCCAGGGTGAGGCCTGGATCTTCCGCGTTGCCCTCCTTCGCGGCGTCGCCGGCCGTTGGCGCCTGGGCGGCGTGCAACAGTTTGCTGAGAATCCCTTTCGACGGTACCTCGGACTCCAGATACTCGACGCCCGCTGCCGCGATGCAGTAGTCGGAATGGTTGCCCGGGCGGATGTATTGCTTCTCTTGCAGAAACCAGATGGCGAATTCCAGGTGCTCGCGTGGAAACGACATGACCGTCTCAAATTCGAGCAGCGAGATGCCCGGACTCTCGGGGTTCGTGCGCCGGCGGTTATAGAGCAGAGAGAGGATTCCCAGCCGGCGGTTGACCTCGCCCTCCAGACCTTCGGCAAACTCTTTCAACCCGAATACCGGCAGCGGCTGCGCCCGCTGGTTGCGGTGAAGATTCTCGTAAGACGCCCGCCTGGCCGGGTCCGATAGGACCCCGTAAGCTTTCGTTAACAGCAGGAATCTCTCGTTGTCCCCGGTCTCCTTATTATCGGGATGATAACGCGACGCCATAATACGGAAAACGCGATGAATCGTCTCGGGCTCGGCGTTGGGACTGATTTGCAGCAGCTCGTAATAGTCGACAAAAACCTCCGCCCCAACTGTGTCGGCGCCCCTGGCGTCCGGATGGAATTCGAGCCCCAGCACATATTTCGACCCGCGCCGGCTGCAGTGCCGTACCGCGGTCGTTCCCGTCAATCCGTATCGCTCCGCGCGTACGAACACCTCCGTGTGGAGCTCGATGCGTTCGTTCGATTCCACGCGGATACCCGAGTCGGAAAGGTCAATGGCCTCCACTGCCATGGTGTGGCTGACGGCCTGGCCGTCTTTCCACGTGATTTCCAACGCGCAATCGAATAGCTGTCGTTGTTTCCGTCGCTTGTCGCTCATTGCCACTGGTTCAAAAGCACTTGCAATGCCAGCCTACTATTCGCTGCAAGCCACTGAATGCGCAGGCCGCTCCAGGCACGGTTAACTTTGGATAGGACAATTTGTCGCTCCAGGTTAACTTGCAAAGAGAGTGGCGTGACAAACTGTCACTAAAATCCGGTGCTTCCTAAGTTGTTATCACCTGCGTAGTTCGCAAGTTTAATGCGACACGCCGTGCGACACAGTGTCCTGCTGTCACCAGATGCGATCTCGTTTTGCCTCATTCTTCATCGACTTACTCAATACTAGCTTTGGAACTGCCCGTGCTTATTACTACGTGAATGACAAGGCAGCACACTCGAACGATGAGAGGCAGCCAAAATTTCAAGGCGATCAGTAGAGGGAGGAATCATGTACGCATCTACGAATAAGATGGCTACCCGGTATCGCGAGCTTCTCCAGGGTCTGGAGCAGCGTTCGCACGAGCGCGTGAACCTGGCGCTCGAATGCCGCGTCACTTCGGGTGGCAAGCGATCCGGCGGGGCCATGAAGATTGTCGAAAACATCAGCCGCACCGGAATTCTGATCCGTTGGGTACCAGCGGATGGTCCGGAAGATGTGCCACGCGCCGGCGATACTCTCAACATCGAGATGGCGCTTCCAGCTAATCATAATTTTGACCGTAAGTGCTGGTTCTGTGGCGGCACGGTTGTGCGCGTGTCCAAGGCGGAAGATAACTCGCCGCTGGTCGCCGTGCGCATCAACACCACCAAGTTCCGCAAGTACACTCCTGCGGCTAACCATAAGTCCGGCGCGCAGATTCCGCAGTTGGTAAGTGCTCACTGAGAGGACGATACCGGGGGGCGCATCAGCCAAGCATAAGAGCGCCCCGCTAACTTCCCGTCATGCGACTAATGACTGCAGCGTTGGTGATTAAGCGCAGAGAGCTGCTCGAGGAAGCTGAGCGCTGCTGCCAGGAACTCGCCAACCACACTATCGTCGAGAATAACGACTGCAGCAATTGGTCGACCTTCCTAGAGTGGTTGGGGCAGCTTCAGCCCCAGGTCGTGCTGATCGATGTAGAGCACTTTCAGAACATTGTGGAAGAACGCGTCCGGCAGATTAAAGTCGCATCGCCCGAGACCATGATCATTGCGCTGCATGATGTGGCCGATTCGCAACTGATCATCTCCCTGATGCGGGCTGGAATCTCCGAGTACTTCTATCCGCCCCTGCAGAAAAATCTGCGGGACGTGCTGGAGCGCAAGGTCGACCAGCACGTGAAGAATCAGTTTCTAACCAATTCCGACCGGAAAACCATCGCGTTTCTTTCGTCCAAGGGCGGGTGCGGCGGAACGACGGTCGCCTGCCATGTGTCCGCCGAACTGGGAAAACGGATGCATCAGACCGGCACTTATCACGTGCTCCTGGCCGACATGGATGTAACTGGCGGTAACATCCGGTTTCTCATGCGGTCCAAAGCGCCCTATTCGATACTCGATGCCATGCGGAACGGCCAGTCCCTTGATCTGGCCACCTGGAACGACATGATATCGGCTGGCTATCCAGGTCTTGAAGTGCTCTCCGCGCCCGCCAGTTTCTTTCTGGAACGCATGCCGGAGCAGAGGGAAATCGAACGCGTGTTGAACTTCGCGCGCTCCCGCTATCAGTGGACCGTGCTCGATCTGGGATGCAGCCTCACGCCTTACACCATGGGCATGCTGGAAAGCATCAATGAGCTTTATCTTGTCGCGTCTCCCGACGTATTGTCGCTCTATCAGGTTAAGCAGATTCTGGCGCAGTTGAAGGAGATCGATTACTCAACCGACCGTGTCCGCCTCATTTTGAACCGCAGCGCGGATTACGAAGACAGGATAGTCGCCGAAGAGGCTCAGCGCATGTTGGGCATCCCCGCTTACTTTTCCTTGCCTAACGATTACTCCGGTCTGACCGAAGCGTATGCCAGCGGCAACCTTCTGTCCGGCCAGAGTCCTCTGGGGCGGCAGGTCTCGGCATTGGCAACGAAGATCAGCGGCATTGAAGATCAGGACGAGCTTCGCCCGCAAAGTGACCCGTGGTATCGCAAGTTCCGGGTCTCGCGGGGACTGGTAGCGCAGCACAGCAGCACATGACGACTCAAGGAGTACGAAATGATTGACAGACATTCATTGCGCCGGCTGTTGACTCAGCTCCGTCAGCGTAAGTCGGACATCGAAAGCTTTATTTGCTTTTTTGAGAAGTACGGTAAGCAGGCGGCACGCCGGCGCAGCCGGGCCAAACGCTATCTGCGCGCCGCGTAAGACTGGCTGCCGCCAGAATTCAAATCACGAGGTATAGATTATGACTCGAGTGCTCGTACTTACAGATCAGCCCGTTCTCGCGCGCGGGCTTCAGGAGACGCTGTCGGCCGGCGGTATCGAGGTCGTCTCCGTCAGCGACCCGTCTGGCCAGTGTGGCGAGGCTTACAAATCGACAGAGCCGGAGCTGGTCTTGTTGGACCTCACGGGCGA
>Ga0070730_10003600_pt1 | contig 13863 bp, 15 predicted proteins | sample Coa_R1_3_FD_66447 | JGI IMG/M metagenome (GOLD analysis project Ga0070730, IMG submission 66447) | Surface soil microbial communities from Centralia Pennsylvania, which are recovering from an underground coalmine fire - Coalmine... | ecosystem: Environmental > Terrestrial > Soil > Unclassified ...
TCCAACGAGACCAGCCGCTCGGTGACGCGTCCCGCCCTCACCCGATGGACGATGCGCATGGTCTCCACCCGCCCGCCGATCAGGTGAAAGAAGGTACCGTCGTAGTTGCGCGTGGCCAGCGCACGGTTCATTTTTTCAAGCCACACTCGGGGCTCGTCAGCGGCGATGGAGCGCTGCGGAATCGCGGCAAACAACAATCCGGCGACGGCACAGGGAGCGAGCCATGACGCCCGCGTTGACAACCCACCCGTCATGGAGCGACGCGCGCCTCCGGCGACAAGCTGCCCGGCGCCCGATTTCCAGGGGGCCGAGATTCGGCGGCATCATCGACGTTGCGTCCGTTCGACCCCACCGCCGCCGCCTCCGCGGCGGCACCGCCGTCTTCCGGGTCCGCGCCGGACAGCAGGTCGTTGAGAACGTCATTCTGACCCAGAACCGAAGAATACTTGCTGTGAGCGAACACGTAATTGGTCAACCGCGCCGCGGGCAGTGCGACCGGCGCATCGGGCGCAGGGGCCGGCACCGTATAGGACAGCGCCTCTCGGGGCGCGGCGGTCCCGCCGTTTTGCGCAACCCGCACATACGCCGGGGAACCGCCGGAGGGGGAACCTCCCGGGGCGGAACCACCGCCCGGCAGCGTCACGGCATTCGGGGCGGTCACGGGCAGCGCTGCCCGTAGCCGCGGCGTGACCGCACGCTGCTGCAGGGCCACCACGGCGATGGCGGCCACGCCGGCGGCCACCGCCGCACCGGCCAACGGCCGCCACCAAACGGCGGACCGGCGGCGAACGTTCGTGGGATCGGTGATCAGGGGCTCGCCGTCGATGGCGCGATTCACCCGTCCCGGGAAACCATGCGACAACCGTGCGTGAGTGCCTCCGCGCAAGCTTTCGCCGATCAGCGCGTAGCGTCCGAAGCTCTCCCGCAATTCCGCGTCGCGGGTCAGCCGCTTCAGCAACAGCTCGGTTTCCGAATTGGGCAGTTCACCGTCGAGAAACGCCGAAACTTGCTCACGTATTTGTTCGCTCATGTGTCCTCGGGCCGGCCCAGGCCGCCGTCGAATATGGGTCGCAGCTTCTTGTCTATCGCCTCGCGCGCACGAAAAATTCGTGAACGCACCGTTCCGACCGGGCAATCCATGGTTTGCGCAATATCTTCGTAGCTCAAGCCTTCCAACTCGCGCAGAACGATGGCGGTACGCAGATCTTCCGGCAGGTTTTCGATGGCCCGGTTCACGGTGTCGCGGATCTCGTCCGTAAGCAGCAGAGCCTCGGGCGTTTCGGCCTCGGCCAGCCGCCCATGCAGTTCGTATTGTTCGGGATCCTGCAGATCCAGATCGTAGTCCATGGGCCGGCGTTTGGTGGCCACGAGGGCATTCTTCGCGGTGTTGATCGCGATTCTATACAGCCAGGTATAGAACGCGCTATCGCCGCGAAACGATTGCAACGCACGGTACGCTTTCACAAACGCTTCCTGTGCGATGTCCTCAGCCTCGGTTGCATCGTGCACGTAACGCATGATCAGCTTCAGCACCTTGTGCTGGTATCGCAGGACCAACAAATCGAACGCAGCGCGTTCGCCGCGCTGGACTTTTTCAACCAGTTTGAGGTCACTCTCTTCAACGCTCACGAGTGGCCCCGATCGGCTTGGCTCTCAACCCGGCCTGTCGCGATAGACCGACTGTAGGGGGAAAAGTTCGACAATTTGCAGGAGCTTTTGATAGTAACCGTGACTTTGCGCACAATCCCGATTCTACCAGCCGGTGGGAGGGTGTCTGGGTATTCCACGCGGCCATGACCCAAGGCGGATTTCGAGGCTCCAGGCGCGTCAACGGCCGTTCTGGGCGCCGGCGGTGATGCGCGCAATCAGGGCCGCAAGCACGGCATCCTGCGGTTCTTCCCTTCCCAGGAAATAGGCATGCATCAGCGGATCCTGAATGTCAAGCAGCCGCCGGAACGCCTGCTGTTGCTCGGGAGCCGCAGTCGAGTATTCCTCGTCGAGGTAACGGGTGAGCAGCACGTCCAGCTCGCGCATCCCCCGCCGGCAGCGCCAGCGCAGCTTCCCGATGTCGCTAAAAGAGGCGGCGATGTGCGATGACCTGCTTGATCTCGGCGATGGCTTTCGCGGGATTCAAATCCTTGGGGCACGCCTCGGTACAGTTCATGATCGTATGGCAGCGGTACAAGCGGAAGGAGTCCTCGAGCTGGTCGAGGCGTTCGCCGGTGGCCTCGTCGCGGCTGTCCACGATCCAGCGGTAGGCGGCCAGCAACGCGGCCGGCCCAAGGTATCGGTCGCTGTTCCACCAATAGCTGGGGCAGCTCGTCGAGCAGCAGGCGCACAAAATACATGCCGACGGGCGATCCACCTTCTCCTGATCCTCCTTCGACTGCAGCCGCTCCCCGTCCGGCGGGGCCGGCGTCCGGGTCTGCAGCCAGGGTTTGATCGACGCGTATTGAGCATAGAAATTGGTGAGATCCGGGACCAGGTCCTTGATGACGGGCATGTGCGGCAACGGATAGACCTTGATGTCGTTCTTGACGTCGGCGCAGGCGCTGATGCACGCAAGACTGTTCTTGCCGTCGATGTTCATCGCGCAGGAGCCGCAGATCCCTTCCCGGCAGGAACGGCGAAAGCTCAACGTGGAGTCGATCTCATTCTTGATCTTGATGAGAGCATCGAGGACCATGGGTCCGCAGTTGTCCATATCGACTTCGTAGCTGTCGAGCCGCGGGTTCTCGGTCGAGTCCGGATCGTACCGATAGATCTTGAACACCCGTACGCTTTTGGTGCCGGGCGGCGCGCTGAATACCCGGCCCTCTTTGCGAACCCTGGAATTGGCGGGAAGCGTAAACTCGGCCATCATCACTCCTAGTAGGTCCGCGCCTTCGGCGGCACGGACTCGACCTCATCGGTCAGGGTATTCAAGTGCACCGCGCGGTAATCGAACGCCGTATTGCCGCGAGCGTCGACCCAGCACAGCGTGTGCTTCATCCAGTTCTGATCGTCGCGGCTGGGGAAGTCCTCGCGGGCTTGCGCGCCGCGGCTCTCCTGTCGGTTTCCGGCCGAGTGCATGGTTGCCACCGCCTGGCCCAGCAGATTGTCGAGCTCCAGCGTCTCGATCAGGTCGGTGTTCCACACCAAGGATCGGTCCGTCACCTGCACGTCGCCGAACGATGCGAACACGTCGGCCAGTTTTCGTTTGCCGTCGCCGAGCGTCTGCCCGGTGCGGAACACCGCGCAGTCGCTCTGCATGACCCGCTGCATGTCGAGGCGGACATCGGCGGTGCGCCGCGATCCCTTGGCATGGCGGAATCTATCCAGCCTCGCCAGCGCGGCGTCGGAGGAATTGTTCTTGAGAGCCCGGTGGGAGGCGCCCGGCTTGACCACCCGGGCGCAGTGCCGCGCGGCCTCGCGCCCGAAGACGACGAGATCGAGCAGCGAATTCGAACCCAGCCGATTCGCGCCATGCACGGACACGCACGCCGCCTCGCCCACCGCCATCAGGCCGGGCACCAGCACGTCGGACCCGCCATTGCCCCGCGTGACGACTTCGCCGTGGAAATTGCAGGGTATTCCTCCCATGTTGTAGTGGACGGTCGGCAGCACCGGAATCGGCTCCTTGTTGACGTCGACGTTCGCGAAGATCCGGGTGGTCTCGGCGATGCCGGGCAACCGCTCCTTGATGACGGTGGGACCCAGGTGCTCGAGATGCAGGTGAATGTGATCCTTGTTCTTGCCGACGCCGCGTCCCTCGCGAATCTCGATGGTCATGGAACGGCTGACCACATCCCGGGATGCCAGGTCCTTCGCATTGGGCGCGTAGCGTTCCATGAATCGCTCGCCTGCCGAGTTCGTCAGATATCCGCCCTCGCCGCGCGAGCCTTCCGTGATGAGGCATCCGGCACCATAGATTCCCGTGGGATGAAATTGCACGAACTCCATGTCCTGAAGAGGCAGTCCCGCGCGCAGCGCCATGCCGCCCCCATCTCCGGTGCACGTGTGCGCCGACGTGCACGAGAACCATGCCCGGCCGTATCCGCCGGTGGCGAGAATCACCTTATGGGCGCGAAAACGGTGCAGCGAACCGTCCGCCATGTCGAGAGCGACGACGCCGCGGCATTCGCCGTCTTCCATGATCAGGTCGAGTGCAAAGTATTCGATGAAAAAGCTCGCCTCGTGCTTCAGCGACTGCTGATACAGCGTGTGCAGCATGGCGTGCCCCGTGCGGTCGGCCGCCGCACAGGTTCGTTGCGCGATGCCCTTGCCGAAATGCGTGGTCATGCCGCCGAAAGGACGCTGATAGATCTTGCCGCCCTCCGTGCGGGAGAAGGGCACGCCGTAATGTTCGAGCTCGATGACCGCCGCGGGCGCCTCTTTGCACATGAATTCGATCGCGTCCTGGTCTCCCAGCCAGTCCGAGCCCTTGACCGTGTCATACATGTGCCAGCGCCAATCGTCGTCGCCCATATTGCCGAGCGCCGCCGAGATCCCCCCTTGTGCCGCCACCGTATGGCTTCGCGTTGGGAAGACCTTGGTGATGCAGGCGGTGGAAAGTCCCGCCTCGGCCAAACCGAATGTGGCGCGCAGGCCCGCCCCACCGGCGCCGACCACGACCACATCATAAGTGTGGTCAATGAATCTATAGTCGCTCATGGTGACGATGATCCGAACGCGACGCGCAAAATAGCCAACACGCCCGCGCCGCCGAAGAGCACATAGAGGAACCGCAACAGCATCAGCGAAGCCACCTTGGCCGGCGCGCCGTGCACGTAATCCTCGATGATCACCGTGGTACCCAGGTAGGAGTGGTAGGTCAGGACGGCAATCGACAGGAGGGCAAGCAGGCAGCTGAACGGCTGAGCCAGCCAATCGCGAACCGTCTCGTAATCGAGCCCCGGCAACAACAATAGAGAAAAGAAAAACCACAGCGTCAGCGGAACCAAGGCGACGGCGGTGACCCGCTGGGCCCACCAATGGCCCGTGCCGTCCTTGGCGGACCCCATTCCGAGAACCCGGCCCAGGGGGCTCCGCAGGCTCATGCCTGCGCTCCGTGCCAAATGACCAGCCAAACGCCCAGGGTCAGCGCGAGTGCACCCGCCACCGCGATCCAACCGCTCATGTGCCGCTGGGCTCGCTCGAAGCCGACGCCTGCGTCCCAGAACAAGTGCCGAACGCCATTCAGCAGGTGGAAAAAAAAGCAGAAAGTCCAGACGAACAGGAAGAGGACTCCGAGGGGACTCCACAGCACGCGGACGGCTGAGCCGTACGCGGCGGCGCCGCCCGCCAAGGAAATCAGCCAATAGCACAGCGCGACGATTCCCAGCGCCAGCGCGGCGCCGGTCAGGCGATGCAATATCGACGTCGCCATGCCAATCTCCCAGCGGTAGATCAGCAGGTGCGGGGAAAGCGGCCGGGCGGGTTGTGGCATGGTCAGTCGTCGTCCTTACGGTCAAAAGTCGATGCAGCGGCCCCGCAGTTCCCAGTCCCCGTACCGCGTGGGCTCGGGTCCGCCGCGTCCGCCGATTTCGCGGAGCCGGGCCGGCACTTGGGTCGGCGATCGGTCGCCCGGATGGGTATCATTGGCGTGGGGAATTGCGGCAGATTCGTCGTTCGCCGGCTGATTGCCGGCGCTATGCGCTTGTTCGCTCACGTTCGGCAGATCTTCACTACGAGTCACGACGCAAAGTTTGCCAGAAAACGAGGGCTCATAACCATGCGGGTAGGAGTGAATTTGCGCTCGGCGCTCCCGCCGGGTTGGTCCCACGGGGGTTGACAGTCGGGGCGGCGTACCCATCTGATGACGACATGAACGGCACCAACGGCACGAACTCCTCCACGATCAACGCAGCTCCCAGCTTGGGACGCCTGCGCCAATTCGGCTTGGTGCGATTCTCGGGTCCGGACAACTTGAGTTTCCTGCAGGGTCAAGTGTCGAACGATACCAACCGCTTGACCGCGGGTGCGCCGCTGCTCGCGGCCTACTCCACACCGCAGGGGCGCGTCGCCGCGGTTCTGCATCTGCTGCCGCACTCCGGCGGAGTCATGGCGATCCTGCCGCGCGAGATCGTTCAAGCCACCGTCGAGCGTATGCGCAAGTACGTGCTGCGCTCCAAGGTGCGGATCGAGGATGTCAGCGATCAATTCGCGGTATTCGGCCGGAACGGAAGCGGAGGGTCTGACACGGCGCCGGCGGATGGGGCGGATGGGCTGCCCATTCCGGTTGCGGGCCGGGCCTATGTGGAGCGGGATGGAATCGCAGTTGCGTGTGTGGGTTCGGACCGGCAGGCGCCGGCGACCAGCCGGTATTGGGTCATCGGCACCGTCCAAGAACTCGCGGCGCGCGGCCTCGATGGCGCTGCGCACGACCCGCGCGCGGAGCATGCCTGGCGGCTCGCCGATATTCGCGCCGGTCTGCCGCAAATCTACGCGGCAACGCGCGAAGCGTTCGTCGCGCAGATGCTCAATCTCGATCTGATCGACGGCATCAGCTTCACCAAGGGGTGCTATACCGGCCAGGAAATCATTGCACGAACGCAGCATCTCGGACGCATCAAACGCCGGCTGCATCGCCTCCGGTTGCCTGCCGCCTCCTGGGCCGTCGGACAGGCCGTCCACCTGACCGACGGGCGCAGCGGCCGATTGACGGAAGTGGCGGCGGCCGGCGCGGAATTCGAAGCGCTGGCGGTCCTCACATTGGAAACCCCCGCCGCGGGCGCGGCTGCTGCCGGGGCAGGGTCCGCCGACACGAGCGAAGCGCAGGACATGGCGAGCGGCGGGTCGGCGAGCACCCTCGTCAGTGCGATTGAACTGCCGCTCCCGTACTCGTTGACGCCGGCATAGCGGGAAACGTTTTCGCGGAAGCGCGGCGCGCAGCCGGCGGCTTCCTCGAAGGTGCTGCCTCAGAGGTTGCGGCGCTTGGCGACTTGATCGGGCGTGACCTTGCCCACTTTTCCGCCAAACTGGGCGATCACATAGTTCGCGAGCGCGGCGACCTCGGTGTTCGAATAGGCGCCGCCAAAAGCCGGCATGAAAACGTCGCTGTCCCCGATCCGCAATTTTCCGCCGAGGAGTATTGCCTGGGTGACGTTCGTGCCGTCGGCATCGCTGACCCCCCGCGTGCCCACAAGGGACGCGTATGGGCTCTGCTGTCCCTTGCCGTTCCATTGATGACAGCTCGCGCAGGCTCCCTCGAACAGCTTCAAACCCTGCCGGTATACATCGCCTCCGCCCGGCGGCGTGTCGCTTGCAGGTGCGGTGTCGCTCGACGCCAGCGCGGGCGCCCGCTGCGGGTTGACGTCGACGGGATGCGCGCCCTCGCGAGCGGGCAAGCTGCGCAGATAGACAACCAACGCTGTCACGTCCGCCGCATCGAGATACTGGAGGCTGTGGGAAACCGCCTCGCCCATCGGGCCGCCGGCGGCGGCGTGGCCGGCGGCGTAACCCGTCTTCAAATACTGCGCAATCTCTGCATCGCTCCACGCGCCGATTCCATACTTGGGATCCGGCGTGATGTTGTAGGCGCGCCAACCCTGCAATTCTTCCCCGGACAATTCCTTGCCGTGCTCCAAGCCGAATGCCGCGTTGCGCGGCGTATGGCATTCCCCGCAATGGCCGAGCGCGGTGGCGAGGTACGCCCCGCTGTTCCACTGCGCCGGCTTCCCGGCATCGGCAGCGAATCGCCGGTCCGTGAAGAACACCGCCTTCCAAAAAGCCAATCCCCATCGCTGGTTGAACGGAAAGGACAGATCGTTGGCACGATTGGCTTGGTCGACCACCGGAACGCTGTGCAGGTAGGCCTTGATGGCCAGCACATCATCGCGGCTCAGCTTGGTATACGAGGTATAGGGAAACGCCGGGTAGAGATGCTCTCCGTTCTTGCCGATACCGTCGCGCACCGCGCGGACGAATTCATCGTCGCTCCAACCGCCGATTCCGTGGATGGGATCGGCGGTGATGTTGCTCGAATAAATCGTGCCGAACGGCAGTTTGAATGCCACGCCGCCGGCGAACGGCCTGCCCGATTCACGCACCGTGTGGCAGGCGATGCAGTCGGCGGCCCTGGTCAGGTATTCGCCGCGCGCCAGCACGTCGGCCGACGCGGGCGCTCCGGCAATGGCCGGTGCAGCGCCCGCCGCGCCGTCGGTGCGGTTCAAGCCCACCTCGGCCGCAGCGAGGATCGCGATCAGGACTGCGGTGGCTACGATGAGACGTTTCATGAGATTCGCCTTCCGCACGAGCCGTGCTCTCGGTACACCTTCGGCATGAGCTACCCCCTTGGATCAACGGCGTCTTCGGATCCGCGCTCCGCCACCGGGTCCGCCGGCTCCACGGCTCCGGCGACCACGTGCTTCAGTGCATCGGAGTTTTGCACCAACGCCGCACGATCCACCGGCAAACTTCGCAGGCGCACGCCGGTGGCCGCGAAAATGGCATTGGCGAGCGCCGGGGCCGCGATGGCCGTGCCGACTTCGCCGAGTCCTCCCGGAGGTTGGTCGCTTGCGACGCGGTGCAATTCGACCAGTGGTGTTTCGTTGATGCGCAAGCTCCGGTAATCGTGGAAGTTGCTCTGCTCGATGGCGCCGTGCTTGATGGTGATGCCGCTATATAGGGCGGCGCTCAACCCGAAGAGCAGGCCGCCCTGCACCTGGGCTTCCACCGAACCCGGGTTGATCGCAATCCCGCAGTCGAGCGCCACGACGGCCCGGCGCAGCAGCACCTCGCCCTGCGGGGTCACCTCGGCTTCGACGATCACGCAGACCCGGCTGCCGAACGGCTCGCCGAGGGCGATACCCCGCCCCACCCGCACAGGCAGTGCCTGGAGGCTCCAGCCGATTTTTTCCGCCGCCAGGTTGAGCACGGCCAGCGACCGTGGATTTTTCTGCAGCAGGGCGCGGCGGTATTCGAGCGGATCCTTGCCCGCCGTGTGTGCCAACTCGTCCATGAAGCTTTCGATGACGAACAGATTGTGAGTCGGTCCGACGCCCCGCCACCAACCCACCATCAAGCCGTCGGGCATGTCGTGGCGGACCCATTCCACTTTGAGGCTTGGGATGTCATAAGGCACTTCCGCGGCGCACTCGACCGTGTCGTCATCCAGACCGTTCTTGCCCATGGCCATTGGTGCCCAGCGCCCGAGCACCGTGGGGCCGGTGATGCGGTCGCCGTACCACGCCGGCCGTCCGTGTGAATCCAGCAGCGCCGAAATCCGGTCGTGATACATGGGCCGGACGATGTCGTGCCGGATATCCTCCTCGCGCGTCCAGATCACCTTGATGGGATAGCGGACTTGTTTAGCAAGGTGCACGGCCTGTTCCACCGAATCGCTTTCCAAGCGGCGGCCGAATCCGCCTCCCAGGTATTGGTTATGCAGCACGATCTTCTCTACGGGCAGACCCGTGATCTTGGCCGCGGCGGCAACGCAGCGGGTCGGCACCTGGGTTCCGACCCAGATTTCGCACTTTTGGTCGGTCACCCACACGGTCGTATTGAGGGGCTCCATGGTCGCATGTGCCAGCATCGGCGACTGGTACACAGCCTCGACCAGCTTGCCGTCCGTCGGCTTCTTGCCGATCTCGCGTGCAACGATGGGTGTGCCGCCGATGGATTTATCCGCCAGTGCCTCGCGCAATTTCGCCGTCGACAAAGCGGCGTTGTCGCCGGGATCCCATTCGACGTCGAGCGCATCGAGTCCCTGTTTGGCGGCCCAGAAATGCTCGCCCACCACGGCCACGGCGCCGTCCAGTTGCAGTACCGCGATCACCCCTGGAATGGCCCGCGTCCGCTTGTCGTTGATGCCGACGAGCGTGCCGCCGAAGGTCGGGCATGCCTTGACCGTCGCGATCTTCATCCCCGGTACGCGCACATCGATGCCGAACTGCGTGGCACCTTTCACCTTGTCCGCGGAATCGACGCGGCGCAAAGGCTTGCCGATCAGCGTGAAATCCTTGGGATCCTTGAGCGCTACTTTGGCGGGCATGGGTAACGAGCCCGCGGCCTTGGCCAGCGCACCGTACCCGAGGGTGCGCCTGGATCCCGGATGGCTGACCATGCCGCGCGTCACCGTGCAGGTGGAGGGGTCGACATGCCAGCGGTCGGCGGCCGCCGCCACCAGCATGGTGCGGGCCACCGCGCCCGCTTCGCGCAGCACCCCCCAAGACCCTCGCGTGCTGGTCGATCCGCCGGTAATTTGACCGCCCAGCAGCGGCATTGCATACAGCTCCTCGTTGGGAGGTGCATGCTCGACCTTGATCTGATCCATACCGACGCCGAGTTCTTCGGCCAGCATCATGCAGGCGCCGGTGTAAGTGCCCTGACCCATTTCGACGCTCGGCATCACCAGCCGCACGGTGCCGTTCGCGTCGACGCGGATGAAGGCATTGGGAGCGAAAGGCGGGTTGCCGTCGAGGTCCGCGGCGGCGGCATCGCCCGGTTGGCGCCTAGCGTTGATGGCGGCATTCGCCGTACCCGAGGTGCCCGCCCATAAGAAAGCGATGGAAAGACCGGAGAGCTTCATCGCGCAGCGGCGGCCAACGTCGACCTCCGGCGCGGCGCCCGGCTCACGCGATGCGCCATCACGCACAGCCGCACGACGCAGCTTCACCGGGCACCTGCCGGGTCCGTCGGCGCAATGGCCTGGAGTACTTCGACCTTGCCGCCGGCCGCCTGCTTGATCGCAGCCCGGATCCGGACATAGGTCGCGCAGCGGCATATGTTTCCCGACATGGCCGCATCGATATCGGCGTCGCTGGGATTCGGTGTGCGTGCCAACAGCGCCGCCGCCGACATGATCTGACCGGACTGGCAGTAGCCGCATTGCACCACGTCGACGTCCAACCACGCCTGTTGGATCTTCTGACCGCTGACAGTCTTGCCGACAGCCTCGATGGTGGTCACGGGTTTGTCGCCAACCGCACTGACGGGCAATACGCACGCGCGCACCGCCCGGCCATCGAGATGCACGGTGCAGGCACCGCATTGGGCAATGCCGCATCCAAACTTGGTGCCGCTTAGGCCGACGATATCTCGCAATACCCACAACAGCGGCATGTCGGCAGGCACATCCACCGACCGGCGTTCCCCGTTGATGTTCAATAGGTACATATCGGACTCCAGTTGGATCTCCGAAGTGTAGCGGCAAAAGCGGTATTTGGGATCTCCCTGCGCTGTTCCGCGGCGACCCTCTTTGGCGGCCGGGTCTGGCTTCGAGAGGGCGCGGCGCGGCGGCAATACGGTGCGGAACGTAAGGCGCCCGCATTACTTGGTGAATACGTTGGGTTTATCCCTTGACGCTCGCCGTATGGATGGGGGATATATGCTGTTGGCCGGCCACTGCTCCAGCTCGACATACGAAGAAGAAGACTTCGTTCGACCGCGGTGGCCGATGTGCCCCTTCAAGGCGAAGGACCGGGGGATCACCGACAGGTGCGTCGCGACGAACGACGGCTTTATTGCATCAACGAAGCCACGACCTCGCAGGCGCGACTACTCGAGCGCGATCACGGCGTCGAGTACCGACGCTCAGAGCACGTCGATCGTGCTCCGAGCGAGCGGGTCGGCTAGGAAAGGAGGACTACTTCAGTTCGAGTTTTCGGATGAGTTCGGTACCGATGATCTCACGCAGGCTCTCCCGGTCGGCGCTTGCCTTGGCTGCGGCATCCCGTGAGGCCCAAATTTTCTTCATGAAGGGCTCGACACGGTCTTCCAGCCCATCGAGGGCAGCCATGTTTTTGTAAGTCACAGTCAGGTACACATTCGGATCCTGCGGCGAGCGCGGCGTGACCTCGTAGACTGCATAGTCGAGGATGATGCCGGCCTTCTTTTCGTCTTCCCGAAGTTGCTTACCGGTGGTGTCCATCCACTTCATGTACGCATCGAACATGCCGGGCTTGGTGCGAACGGAGGTGACCTCCACGACTGTACCTTCTGTGTAGGACTTCGAGTCATCCGCCAAGGCGGACGAAATCGCCCCCATGGACAGTGTCGTCACGGCAAGCGCGGATAAGAATCGCAGTTTCATTTGATACTCCTTCATCGAATGAGTTATTGGTCTTCCCGCTGCAATTCTATAGCAGGACTTCCCAGATGACCGATCGATGTAAGGACGCGCGCCGCCGGGCTCGCGCATTGCAACAATCTCACCCTCGGAATGAGTTGCGCGACGCTTGTCGCGGTCGGATTAGGAGGCGCGCCGCATGTCCTGTGCGCTCGGCGGGCTGAGCGGCAGCGCCGCAACCAGGGATTTCAGCGCTCGTTCGTCCGGCAGATCGTGGGCCGCGATGCGGACCACTTTGACCCCGGCGGCCTGAAGCTGCAGGTCCTTGCGGCGATATTTGTGGCGCATGGCAGAGCGCTGCGCGTCGATCGATTCGGCCGCAGGTTCATCGAGCTCGACCGCGGCCACGGCGGTGAAGTCCGGGCGGCACACCAGAAAATTCGCCACCAGCAACCGCGACAACGCCACATGCGCCAGGATGACGTGCCCGGGAAATGCGCGAACCAGTCGAGCATAGAGAAGCTGCTCGGAGCGGGTCAGCAAGGGTTTGGTGGCGGGCATGCGGTCGTGTCTCGGAGTTGGTATTTCGTCAACGATGGAGTATGCGGACCCGACCCGCCCCGAATCCGCGAGGCGCGTCGCGAAAATCGGCAGCAGCCGCCCGCGCCAGCCCACGGCAGCGCGTTCCCGCCCGACAGCCTCTCGGGGCGCCCAGCTCAGCCGCGGCCGCGCGAATCGCCGGGCCCCGGGAAATCGCGCGCGGCCGCGAAAATCCATTCGCGAAACTGCGCCACTTTCGGCAGCGCGAGAAACGCCTTCGGACACACGAAATAGTAACTCGAGCGGAACGGCAGCGCCTCCTTGCCCGCGAGCTTGAGCGTCCCTTTTTGCAGCGAACGGCTCGCGAGGGTCCAGCGCGCCAGCGCGAACCCGAGCCCCTCTTCGGCCGCGGCCAGCAGGCCCGCCGAATCGTCGATGGCGGGCGCGCGCGACTGCCACGCGACTTCCGCATCAGCCTTGCGCCAAACGCTCCACGGTTCATCGTCGCTTTCCAGGAGCGGATACTTGGACAGATCGGAACCGCGCTCCAGCATGCCGTGTTGCTTGACCATTTCCGGGCTCGCCACCGGTACCAGCCAATCGTCGAGCAGCTTCTCGCTGTGCAAATTCGGATAGCTTCCATGGCCGAAGCGAATGGCAACGTGCATGGACGTGCGCGAGAAATCGACCAGTTCGCGCGATGTGTGGAACCGCAGCTCGACGTCGGAGAACTTGCGGCGGAATGAGCGGACTCGCGGCAGCAGCCATATCTGCAGAAACGACGCGAGCAGCGTGATTTGCAGCGGCCCGGCGCGGCGGTGCTGCTTGATCTGCAACATCGCACCCTCCAGCCGTTCCAATCCATCCCTGACGGCAGGCAGCAGTTCCAGCGCCTCATCGGTCAGTTCGACGCGCCTTCCCGTGCGCCGGAAGAGCGGAACTTGAAGATATTCCTCCAGCACTTTGATCTGCTGGCTGACCGCGGCAGGCGTCACGTTCAGCACCTCCGCCGCGGCCGAAAAATTCAGTGCCGATGCGACGGCCTCGAAGACGCGCAATGAGCCCAGGGGCAACCGGTTGAAGGCGGGTGGCATGTCAAGTTTCTCTTAACGACGTGTCAGGGATTGCGTTTGTCGAGCGGGAGGGCGTGGATCACAGTAGCGGCGTCGGACAGTCATTGAATGGAGACACATCATGAACGAAATCCACATCATCGCAAGAGTTGCGCAGTCCCTTCTCGCCGTCAGCATCGTCGCCGCCGGCGCGCTGGTCTTCCAGTACGGCTTTTACGTCATTTGACGGCCCGGGATTCGGCCATGCCAACCAAGAAT
>Ga0070730_10003601_pt1 | contig 13861 bp, 13 predicted proteins | sample Coa_R1_3_FD_66447 | JGI IMG/M metagenome (GOLD analysis project Ga0070730, IMG submission 66447) | Surface soil microbial communities from Centralia Pennsylvania, which are recovering from an underground coalmine fire - Coalmine... | ecosystem: Environmental > Terrestrial > Soil > Unclassified ...
GTCGCTCACCGGATCCTAGTTCGAGTCGAGCTCCCGTTCATTCTGCATTGGTTCAAATATCGGTGACCCGCCATCACCAACCCGGCAGGCCGGCTTTCAGTCTGGATGCTAGGGAAATTCGGCGCTCTTGGCAAGTGGAAGCTTCGAAAAAGTTGGCAGGCAGCTTGCTACCAAAGTAATGTGGCGCGCTTATGAAACCCTTGCCACCCGCAGTGTTCTCGGTAGGCAATTTGATTCCGCGCAGAACAGGGAGTGTATACTCTGGGGCAAATTGGGACCCTAGCGTTCCAGTTCGCGTCAGCGGAGCGCCGGAGAAGTGTAGTAACGATGTCCAAATATCGCACCCCCGCATTGGCAGCGGCGGCAACCTTAATCCTGTTGCATGTAGGGATTCTGGTCTTTCGATACGGCACGCCTGCCGCTTCTCTGTGGGGCGACTGGATTGACACCGCAGCGCCGCTTGTTGCAGCCGTAATTGCTTGGCTCGTCTCTCGCCGTGCTGGTCCCTTCGGAAAACGCGTCTGGCAACTGGTATCGTTATCTGCCTTCCTGACCACTGTCGGCCAGGGTCTCTTCACCGAATACTACGATTACTTGCACGCCGCCCTCGGCACGTTATGGCCGAGCGACGTTCTCATCTTTTTTTGGATTGTCCCCATCCTCCTCACACTATTCCTTACTCCGCGCGACCCCCGCAGTGGATTCGAATGGCTGCGCGTCTGCGACTTCGCCCAGGTATGTACTCTTGCCCTCGGTGTCGAGCTTTCGCAGATTGACGTGCCCTCGCGCTGGCTGTTGTCCGGGCGGGCCATGCAGGTGCGAACGCTATACGCGGGGATTTTCTTTTTTAGCTCGATCGCACTGAGTTTCCTGATACGCGGCCTGCTGAGTGCGAACCGGACCGAAAAGCGCTACTACCTGCGCATGAGCGTTTTCCTCTTCGTTTATGCCATTGTTCTGAACACCTCGCTGGCTTATCAAGCCTCGGGTCACTATCAGCAGGGGGGCTGGTCGGATTTCCCATGGACATTCAGCTACTGCCTGCTCATTGTCATCGCCGGTACATGGAATGAGGAAGAAGAGCACTCCACGCACGAGCGGTTTTCGGAAAGATTGCAGCGCTTAGCCCAGTTTTCTCCGGCACTGATCCCCGCCATCGTGTTTCCGATGGCCCTGAGCATTGCGCAAGAGCAGTTCTGGCGGGCCGTCGCGCTGGTCATCGTTTCGTTCGCCGCGGCCTGCGGGCGCATGTTCTTCGTTCAGAATCAACTCCTCATCAGTTCGCGCGAGCTGAATCAGAATCTCTCCCTGCTGCGCGGCATCACCGAGGGCACAACCGACGCGGTTTTTGTGAAGGATCTCAACGGGCGCTACCTCATGATTAACCCAGCGGGCGCAGAATTCCTTGGCCGCAATGTCGAAGACATTCTGGGCAAGGACGACACGGAATTGTTTGCTCCCGAATCCGGCCAAATGATCATGGAACTCGATCGTAAAGTGATCGCGGCCGGAATCACCCAAACGTACGAAGAGCGTGCCAACGCTAACGGCACTAGCCGGATCTTTCTTGCCACCAAGGGGCCCTACCGCGACGCTCAAGGCCAAGTCGCGGGCCTTTTGGGTATTTGCCGCGATATCACCGGCCGCAAGCGGGCCGAGGAGGAGATTCGGCAGTCGCAGCAGAAACTGCGGTTTCACTTCGAACACACTCCCCTGGCGGTCGTGGAATGGGATCTTGAATTCCGGGTAACTGCCTGGAACCCATCTGCCGAACGAATTTTTGGATACACCCGCCAGGAAGCGATCGGACAGCGGGGCAGTTTCATCGTCCCGCCTTCTTTTCGTCCCCAGGTGGATCGCGTTTGGCACGAGCTGCTGCAAAAAAGAAGTGATGGAAGTTCAAATCAGGCCCGCTTCGCTCATAACGACAACATCACCAAAGATGGGCGCCTGATCTCCTGTGAGTGGTACAACACGCCCCTGGTGGACGACACCGGGCGCGTATTGGGAGTCGCCTCTCTTGTGCAGGATGTCACGGAGCGTGTGGCTCTGGAAGAAAGGCTGCGGCAATCGCAGAAAATGGAGGCGGTGGGACGGCTCGCCGGCGGCGTTGCTCACGACTTCAATAATCTGCTGACAGTCATCCTCGGATATTCCCAGATCGTCGCCGATGGCGTTCCCAAAGGCAGCCGCCTCGCCGACAGCATTGCTCAGATCAAATCCTCGGCAGATCGAGCTGCTGGGATTACCCGTCAACTGCTCGCCTTTAGCCGCAAAACGGTTCTCTCGCCGCGCGTGATCAATCTCAACGACATCTTGTTGAATCTGGACTCATTGCTGCGGCGGCTCATCGGAGAAGACATCGAGGTCCTGACGGTTCCTGCCCATGATCTCGGCAGCGTCAAAGCCGATCCCGGGCAGATCGAACAGGTCGTCATGAACCTCGCGCTCAATTCCCGCGACGCCATGGCCAACGGCGGCAAACTCACTTTGGAAACGGCCAACGTTACCCTGGACCAAACGTATGCCGGCCACCGCGAGCCTTTGGTGCCCGGTGACTACGTTATGCTGGCGGTGAGCGACACCGGCTGCGGCATGTCCGAGGAAACGCAGGCCCGCATCTTCGAGCCTTTTTACACGACCAAAGAAGTGGGCAAAGGCACTGGTCTCGGCCTTTCCATGGTGTACGGGATCGTAAAACAGAGCGGCGGCTACATTTGGGTCTATAGCGAGCCCGACCGCGGCACGACTTTCAAGATCTACCTTCCCCGCATAGATCAGCCGGTGGAAGCCTCCAGCGGTGACAAACGTTCCAAGACTGTGCCGCGCGGTAATGAAACGATTCTCCTGGTAGAGGACGACACGCAACTGCGGCAACTGTGTTCTTCAGTGCTCACCCACTGCGGATATAGCGTGCTGGTCGCGGCAAGTCCGGAAGAGGGAGTCGATATCTGCCACGCCAATCATCGCGATATCCGGTTGCTGGTTACCGATGTCGTGATGCCGGGAATGAACGGGCGTCAACTGGCCGAACGCATCCAACCTGTCTGCCCCAATCTCAAAGTGCTTTATATGTCTGGCTATACCAATAACGCGATCGTGCACTACGGTGTTCTCGATCCTGGCCTCTGGTTTCTGCCCAAGCCGTTCACATTAGCCGCATTGGTGGCGAAGGTGCGGGAAGTTCTGGATTCGGGAGCCCCCGCCTCACAAGCCGGTCGCAACATCAGTTAGTCATTTGGAACCATCCGCCCAGTAGGCGATTCTCGCCAGAACCGTTCTGTCCTCTGGATTCTTTAATCGAACATTGATTCGATGTAACCCGGAATGCGGATTCTTCGGCGCGAAGCTCAGCAGATAACGGCTGTGCAGGTGATTCGTGAAGTCATTCATGTGCTCTTCGAATTTCTTGCGCGTCGCGAACAATTCGTACTCACCCCCGCTCATCGCAGCGATCGTGCTCGGCACATTTTTTCGCATTGCTTGGGCCGCTCGGTATCCGAGATCGAAGAAGTTTAAGCTATTGTGCATCTCGTCTTTGTTGGTGCCGCGTGCGGTGTCCAGAATGTTCGACAGACCAGGAGAAAACACAAGCGCATACATCGTCACGTTGGAGCGGCCGATTGCGGCGACCGCATCATCGATTTTCATTTTACTGCCGTGATCGCGGGTCTCGCTGATCAGCAGCAAAACGCGCAGACGGTCCTCAGGCTCTCGCTGTAGCAGGCCAACGGAATAGTTGACCGCGTCAAGAATCGTGGCGCCACCATCCCCCGTTTGCAGCCCGCCGAGTGCGTCGTCAACTCCCCCTTCATTTCCTGTGAAGTCCTTGACGAGCGCCACTTGGCTGTCAAACTCAACCATCGCAACTCGGGCCGTGCCAGCGGCGAAGAGAGGACTCAGCATTGATTTCAGTCCCTGCATGCGCGGGAACTCGTACGCAGCTCGCCGCCCCTTTTGGATGGCGACGACCAGCGAGATGGGCTGGCCTTCCGGCGCTTCATCGAGCCGCGCAGGTTGAGCGACGCCATCGTCTTCGACGACGAAATCGTTGGCTTGTAATCCATAAACGATTGAGCCCTGAGAGTCTTTCACCAGAGTGGGGATCAATACGAGGTTCGTTTGTGATCGGAGGGTGGTGTCTTGAGAAGATGCCGCGGTGAGCAGCGCAAGAAGGGAAAAGGAAAGCCAGAAATACCGCAGGCTAACCTGCCTTGCGCGGTTCCCGCAGGACTTCATCGAGCGCATTTGATAGTTGATGCGCCCGCTTCTGGTAATCGGTTGTCCCGCCGTCTTGCTTTTTCTTGAGCAGGTGGTATTCGTCGGCAATGTTGAGTGCCGCCAGAACAGCCAGTCGCACCGTGTCGATCGTGTTGGTGGCCTCAGCGACTGCGCGCATCTTGGCATCGACATATTCCGCCAGCTTGAGGATGTACTCCGGATCGGACCCGCGCAGGTTATAGGCCTGGTCGAAAATCTCCACCCGCACGCTGGCGTTCTGCGGATCTTTCATCACTTGATCTTTGGTCGCCGTAGCCATCCCATGTTCTCCGTAGAGACGTAGCTGGCACCGTCTCTTGCCGTCTGCTAGCTCGCTTCCGCCATCGATTCAATCTGGGCCAGCATTTTCTCCACGCGGCCGCGAATATCCTCGCGCTCCTTCTTTAGTTGCACACTCTCGCGGCGCAGCCGAACTAATTCTTCTTCCCGGTCTTCCATCTGCTGTCGCAAGCGCTGCACATCGCGCTCGGCGGTCGCCTGCGCCTGCCGCGCCGCCTTATACATCTCTATGGTGCGATAAACCTTTTCTTCGAGCGCCTGAAAATCGTCGGCCGGAACCTGATCTGATACCTGCTCTACCGCATTGGAAGCCATAAGCACACAATCCTGAGAAATGATTTCGAACTTCTTCGCAGTATACTCCAGTTTTTTGTGAAGGAATCCGTCAGTTGGCTGGCGCTCGCAGGTGTGCAAAAACTCGAACCTTCAGCCCGTCCGGATTCGTTATAATCGGTGCCACTTCGGGAGGACGTGCTATGCAAAGAAAACGCTATTTTGCAGTCGGATTGTTCCTTTCTCTCTTGCTCGCCGCATTGCCGAGCGCTGCCGAAACCAAAGCCAAAGTGGAGATGAAAGACGGCCAGGGTAAATCCGTTGGCGAAATAACCATCAGGAGCCACGGGCCGGGGGTTGCCGTCTATCTGCGCTTGCACGATCTGACCCCAGGTGAACATGCCATCCACTTCCATCAAGTGCCCAAATGCGAAGGACCAGACTTCAAGTCAGCCGGCGGCCATTTCAATCCTGAGGGAAAGAAACACGGATTTGACAGTCCTGACGGTCATCATGCCGGCGACATGAAGAACTTCACGGTCGCTGCCGATGGCACCGCAAAAACTGAAATCAACGATCCCGAAGTGACTCTCAAACCCGGCCCACACTCGCTCTGGGCCAATGGCGCGGCCGTTGTGATCCACGCCAAAGCCGACGATTACAAAACCGATCCTTCCGGCAGTTCCGGAGACCGAATAGCCTGCGGAGTAATCACGAAATAGCACAGAAGGATTCTCGGGCCTGCGACCACGATAGTCACGATTGCTTGGCTAGGTCGCGATCTACGGGAGGCCAAGCCATTTTAGACACAACCAGAGGCCGAATAAGGCGAGCGGCGGTCCGACCCAGATATTGAACGTAGCTTGGCGTGCCAGCCCATCGATCATGCCTTTCGGCAACTCGCGAGAAAGAACGAGCGGCTCTCCATCTTCGCTGTTTGTTAGCAGTACAGGGGGGAGCAAGTCGAATCCTTCCGCCGACTCGGAGCGCCACTCAGGCATTTCCCCCGGCGGCACGCCCATTGCCTCCAACTGCTCACGCCGTTGCAGGTCAGCTGCTTCTGCGCTCAGGTAGGCGCTCGGCGAATGGGCTTCTCCCAGTCTGCCTAGCACCAGCAAAGGGTCGCCGGGCTTGATGGCATACTCGGACACGATCGTCTCGCTCTGAGCCGACAGCCCGTGACGCTGCAGGAATCGCCTCGCGCACTCCGACATCGACGCAATCGAAACCGTTTCATCGTATTCGTGAGGCAGATCGAGTTCCGCTCCTCGCGGATCGACCATCAGCTTGCCCGTGTCGTCCTCCACAAAGAACGGAGTAAAAATTGACTCCACCGCTCGGGATTCCCGACGCTCTTCGTTTTCCGCTCTTGGGCCGCTGCGCGCTATCGCGCGGTAGTAATAGCAATCCACTCCCGCTAGCGGTGAAAGCAAGGTGTAAGGGCCAGTTGCGCTTCCCAATACTTTCACTTGCCCGATGGCAGCCCCTGCGACTTTGCTGATCGGAGTGTCTTCAATCCATCGCTTGCGTTTCAGGAGTTGGAAGCCTCGGAAGAACAGGTACACCCCTACGATGAGGCCGCCCAAGCCACAGAGGAGGGTTAGCAGCGAAACTAAGTTCGAGGAACTTTCAGCCGGCGGTGATGCGGCGGCCAAGGCACGTGATGGCCACCACGCCGCTAGAAGTCTAGGCGCCATTCGGTCGACTCGTCCGCAGCTTTGCGAGTCGTCGGCTCGCCTCATCCAGCGTCTCCGGCTTCTTGCAGAAGGCAAACCGCACCTGCCTCGCCCCATCCCGCGCATCACGGTAAAAACTCGATCCTGGCACGCAGGCAACACCGATCTCCTGCACCAGGTGCTTCGCGAATGAAACGTCATCCTTGTACCCAAATCCCGAGATATCAGTCATCACGTAATATGCGCCCCGCGGCAAAAAGCATTTGAACCCGGCTGCCGTCAGCGCCGGAACCAGGTGATCGCGCCGCACCCGGTATCCCTCGGCTAGTTTCGAATAGTATTCCTCCGGCATGGCCAAAGCAGCCGCTCCCGCTTCCTGCAATGGTGCGGGCGCTCCTACAGTCAGAAAATCATGCACCTTCCGGATTGCATTCGTGATCTTCTCCGGCGCTACCGCCCATCCCACGCGCCACCCGGTCACACTGTAAGTCTTCGACATTCCATTGATGGTGACCGTCCGCTCGCGCATCCCCTCGAGTGATGCCATCGAAATGTGCTCGGTCCCGTCGTAGAGAATGTGCTCGTAGATTTCATCTGTGATCGCCAGCACGTCGAACTCCAGGCACAGGTCACGAATCAGTTCCAACTCCGCCCGCGTGAACACCTTGCCCGTAGGATTGTTCGGCGTATTGAGGATGATTGCCTTCGTGTGCTTATCGAATGCGCGCCGCAATTGCTTCTCGTCAAACGTCCACTCACCCCCATCTTTGGACGGAGGCCGCAACTTTACGAACCTCGGTTTTGCCCCGCTGAGCACCGAGTCCGGGCCGTAGTTCTCATAAAAAGGCTCGAAGATCACAACCTCGTCCCCGGCGTTGCAGACTGCCAGCAAGGTCGAGATCATGGCCTCGGTTGAGCCGCAGCAAACGGTGACTTCCTTCTCCGGATCGACAGAGATGCCCTGCCAGACTCCCATCTGCCGCGCGATCGCGTTGCGAAGGTTCTTCGCTCCCCAAGTGATCGCGTATTGATTTACATCGCCCGCAACGGCTTGCTGCGCCGCCTGCTTGATCTCCGCCGGAGCGGAAAAATCCGGAAACCCCTGCGCCAGATTCACCGCTCCATGCAGCATCGCCTGCCGCGTCATCTCGCGAATGACGGATTCGGTGAAGTATCCAACTTTGGAACTGAGGTAATGTTTCGCGGGTCCTGCGGGTCTGGCATTCCGCGCAGAGCCACGGGAAGCTCTTCTCACGGGCTTCTTGGAAGATCGAGTGGGCATAGCAGGCAGACTAGCACAGCAAAGAAGATTTCTGATTTTCTCCGCGTTCTCCGCGAGACCTCAGCGAACTCGGCGGTTAAGCTTTTTCATGCCGCTCGACGACCGGGAACACCAGAATCCAACCGGAGACTCGCTACGAGCGCGCTAGGGCCTGAATCCCACGCTCTGCCACAGTTCCGCGGTGTGATACATCGTCCCATTGGTCACAACGTATTCGACATTGCGCGTATTCCGGATATCCTCCAGCGGGTTCCCGTTGATTACAATCAGATCGCCGCGCTTGCCCTTCTGAACGGTTCCGGATTCTTTTTCCAGCCCCATCGCACGCGCCGGTACGATCGTCGCTGCCTGGATTGCTTCCATCGGCGTGAATCCCGCCTGCACATAAAGTTCAATCTCCCGATGCAGGCTGTGGCCTGGAACCGCCTGATCCGTACCCGCAACGACGGGAATTCCAGCATGGTGCAGAGCTCCCACGATCGCGACTTCCTTCCGAAAAACCTTTTCGCCCATCTCGCTGTTCTCATTGGGCGGCTCAACATCTGTGAGCTGCTCGGCTAGCTCGGACGGAATTTTGTTGATGCCAGGTTCGAAGCTGGCGGGCGGCTTGACTGTCGTTGCCCCAAACAACTCGTACAACGCGATCGTGGGATCGACCACCGTGTGATGTTCCTTCAAAAATGCCAACGCCTTCTGCGCGTCCGGTGAATTCAGGTCCATCTCGGCCGCAGCCTTCATTCGGTCCGCACGCGTAGCATCGGCGGGTAGCGGCGGGCGCATGATCTCGGCAATGTACACGATGTGGTTAATCTGATCCTGCCCAGCCTCGATTGCCTGATAGGCCGTCAGCCCTCGCGGTACGTGCCCGGTGACCGTCATTCCCAGTTTGTGCGCTTCGTCGGCGACCGCCTTAAGATTCTCCAGCTTCACGGAACTGTAGATCTTCATTTGCTGGAATCCGGCCGCATGATACCGATCGACCCACTGTCGCGCCTGCTCTGGCGTATCCACCCGCTGCACGCTGATCGCCATCGGACCCGTCCCATCAACGATGCCTGCCAGAAGAAGACGTGGGCCTAACCCGCGTCCCTGCGCAACGGCATCCCGCACCGCCGTGATGAATTCGAACTCATTGCCGCAATCCCGCACCGTTGTCACGCCGGCCGCCAGGTAGATCGGCCCCCACTCCACCTGTTCGAAGTGGGCGTGCATGTCCCACAGACCAGGCAAAATTGTCTTGCCACTCGCATCGATCACATTCGCATCGTGTGGAATCTTTACCTTCGCCCGCGGGCCCGCCGCAATAATTCGACCATTGCGCACCACAACCGCCGAGTCCGGAACCGGCGCCGCCCCCGTGCCATCGATCAACGTGCCGCCCACGATTGCCAGCGTCGAACTACGGCTGCCAGGAATCCCCTTCGAGATATCGGCCAGAGCGCTCATCCCATCTGCGCCCGCCTTGCCGACAAAATCACCCATCGCGCTCTCGTATCCATCGCGGATGGCTTCGAAGTGATCGAACTCCGCGTCCGTCGTGACCGCAGCAACCAGATTCCGTTGGCTGTCGAACCACAACGTCTCTCGACCCCAAATCAGACCTTCGATGGTGTAGCGGTTGAGAGTCTCGTCTTTTCCGCCGACGTGAATCGTGTCTTGCCAGCGCGGCTCAATTTTCACCGACCCGCTGGGAAGAGTTGTGAGCTGGGACGGCGAGCCGTGCGTCGCCCAGTAACGCACCATCAGCATCTGCATCGTCGTCGGGGCGTATCCCCCAATGGTGAAGAAGTTCCCGGCGGGCAAATCCAGCTCGCTCTGCTTCTCGCGTGAGCGGAAATGAATCTTCCCACCCTCGATCGTCAGAGCTTCATCAATAGTCACCGGGCGGGCCGTCCGGCCTTTGATTTCGAATGCCTGGGGCGTGAAGTCGTCTGCGGCGCGGAATGTTGTCGACAGCGGAACCGCGGATCCGCGATCGGTAAACTTGAAATCGATCTTTGTCACCAGCGACTGTCCGTCGCGGCGAATCTCGTAAGTTTCTTCCCCAATCGCCTGCTCAAACTTGTGCAGAGTGAACTTGCCCTGCTCCACGACGGGTGCATCCGTCGCCGTCCGTTGCTGCCCCCACACCTGGAAACCAAACAGTGGAAGAAAGATTGCCGCCAGGAACACGCGCTTGCTGCGCAGATCACGAAGTTTGTTCATAGGAAAGAACTATGTTGGAAGCAGTGAGGATTCTATCGGATTGAGATCCTAGTTCGCAGAGCCAGCCTGTAGTCGTGCCGCAATTTTATCGAGCAAGGCGGAAGTCGCCGCCCCAGCTTCGCTGGTCGAAAAATCAGCGCCGAGTTCGACCACCGGAAGCAACGCGCAAGCTTCCCGGAAAGATTTCTCCGTTACTGGCGACGAGGACAACTCCGGCCCGGTGACCACAAGATCAAAGCGCGTGATCCGCGTCAGGATCAGTCCATCGCGCATGTTGTTCGTTGTATGGACGTCATATCCCTCGCGGCGCAGGAGTTCCCGCAGGTAGGTAGACACATCTGTATTGCGCTCCACGACCAGCACGCTCTTACCCGCGGAAACCTGCTGCTCGGGCCGGACCGTACCGCGATAAAAAGCTGCAACAGCGTTGTCTTCTGAATCGTGGGAGTCAAACAATTTGGTTAAGTGAGAGAGCTGCAGAACCTTGCGGACGTGCTCGGGAACCTCGCATAGTTTCAGGTCCCCGCGAACCTGGCGCGTGCTGGTCAAGGTGCGAACCATCGTCCCCAGCCCGCTGCTGTCGATGAATACCACTTCCCCGAGATGAAGGATGATGTTGCGGCGGTCGCGCAACAGCCACGCGATGTGCTCGCGCAAGGCCTCCACTTCTCCCCCGGCCACGAGCCTTCCTTTGCAACGGACAATCGTCGCCCGCCCAACATCGCGGGTCTCCATCTCCAGTCTCACCCTGTCCTCCGGCCCGCTAGCGTATCACTGAACGAGGCGGTTGTTAATAGCGCATCCCTGCCGGTGTCTTAGCTCCATAATTCTGTCACCCCTTAACGGCAACGTGAAAATGTCACCCCATGAGAGGAAGGACGTTCGCGTTGAGTCAAAAGGAACTGCAACGAGTGAGTGTGATTTCTGCTTGCGTAAAAGGAGACATGGCGTGTGCCAGAGCCGCCGAACTGCTCTCGCTCAGCATCCGCCAGGCCCGTCGTCTGAAGAAGCGCTTGCGCCAAGACGGGGAGGCGGCTCTGGCACACGCCAACCGCGGACGTCCCAGCCCCCGTCGCTTGCCGGGCCAGATGCGCCGCTCCATCCTGCGCTTGGCTCGTACTACCTATGCCGGCTTCAACGATCATCATTTCTGCGAGAAACTCTGCGAGGTCGAGGGCTTCTCCCTCAGCCGCGAAACCCTACGTCGGCTGTTGCGCCGAGCCGGTTTAGGTTCCCCACGTAAGCGCCGTGCCCCGGCTCATCGCCAGCGCCGTCTGCGCTCGGCCCGCGAAGGTGAACTGGTCCAGCTCGACGGTTCTCCCCATGACTGGCTCGAAGGCCGTGGCCCGCTACTCACCGCTCTGGGCCTGCAGGATGACGCCACCGGCAAGATCCTGGCGGCCTTCGGCTATCTCTCACTGCTGCGCCAGGTGTTGTGCCGCTACGGCGTTCCCCTGGCCTTCTATGGCGATCGCAGCAGTATCTTCCAGCGCAATGACGACTCCTGGTCGATCCCGGAACAACTCGTCGGCAAGCGCGATCCCACTCAGTTCGGACGCGCTCTGGAACAACTCGGCATCACCTTCATTGCGGCTCGCTCCCCGCAAGCCAAGGGTCGGGTCGAACGCCTCTGGGGGGTGCTGCAGGATCGTCTGTGCAGCGAACTCCGTCTGGCTCAGGCCTGCGATCTGGACTCGGCCAATGCTGTCCTCACCCGCTTCCTCGCCGACTACAACCGCCGTTTCGCCCGTCGTCCGCGGGAAATGGCAACCGCCTGGCGCCCCGCTCCTCACCCTCTGGACCGCATCTGCTGCTTCGTTTATCCCCGCGTGGTCAGCAACGACAATGTCGTGCAGTGGGAAGGCCAGCGCTTGCAGATCCCCCCGCAAGGCCGCCGCTTCAGCTTCGCTGGGGCCAAGGTCCACCTCTACCACGCTCTCGATGGCCGCATCTCGCTTTACTACGGCGAAACCAAACTGCAACTCACCCTGGCTCCGCCAGGGTGACATTTTTATGTTGCCGTTAGGGTGACAAAATCACGTTGCTACAACAATAGCGCATGCCTGCCGGAACGAATCAAGACGCCGCCTGGGTACCGTATCTCTGGGCTGCGCGCGCCTTGGCCTTGGCGGCTTCCTCTTCGCGATTCTTCGGCGGAGCCGAGGTTTCCATGGAGAGCAAGAGCCTTCTCGAGACCATCGTGATTTCCTCGACCGCTGCCATAAACGAAGCTTCGTTGGCCTTGGAAGGCTTTGCGAATCCGCTGATCTTTCGGACAAATTGCAGAGCTGCGGCGCGGACTTCGTCGTCCGTAACCGGAGGCTGGAAGTTGAATAGAATTTTGATGTTTCGACACATAAGATCAACCTTATTCGGATTAATCAACGATTTCGGCGAAGCGCCTCGCTGCGGACCACTGCTCCTGCAGGTCTAGCTCTCCGATCCATTTGGACAGATAAATCTGGTCGAGAGTCTGCCATTGTGTGGCCAGGACTTTCGCCACATCCTCAATCTGCCGCTGCGACCCGCCCAGTTTTGACCATTCGAGCTTCGAAATGACGACATCTTCGGCGCTGGCCACAAACAATTGGATGTCAAAAAACTTGGCTGCCACGCGACGCCGGAATTCCTCGTGATCGAACGGGCGTGACTTGCGAAAAATCAGGTCGATTTTCCAGCCGGTTCGGTTATCGATTACGTTGAACAAGGATTCGTGCCGCAACGCGTCCAGGGCAGCGCCAAGTTCGGCGTAACAGTCGGCGATTTGCAGGTCCGCGACGAGCCCTCGTAACTGCTCGGGAGTGGCTTCGATGACAATGTCGATATCGCGGGTAGACCGCATGGCGCCATGGAAAGCACTGGCGAATGATCCAACTAACATGTAGCTGATACCGCGCTGTTGGAGGTGAGCGGTGATTCTGCCCAACACTTCCGAAGCGGTCATCGCAGGCCGCTTGGGAGCGGTGCAGGAAGGAATGCGAGTCGCAGCGCTTCTCGTGCAACCTGTGATTCGTCCCAGGACGGATTATCCCTGCGGATTCTAGCCTTGGCGAGTTCGCGCGCGAACTCACTCATATCAAAAGCTTCGCGGAGTCGTTCCTCCCCTGTCATGGCGGCTTCGATCTGCATCTGCCGTTTCTTCGCGACGGGATTGGTATCGGTGAAGGGCATACGAGAAAGATCAAGACAAAAAGCCGGATGTCTTAAGAGTTAGACGACGGCCCAACCGAGTCGTTCAGTTGGCGGCTGGATTTTCACCAGCATTGTCCGGCTACGCAGTTATTCTATCCGATTTACGGCTGGTGGATTTGAGGCCTCAGACCATGGAACCTCCATGCTATAATTCTTTATTCTCAGTCGCTTAGAGCACGGAGGACTGTATCGACAAACGTTTTATCCGCATCAACGATCGCATTCGGGCCCGCGAAATTCGCGTGATTGATGACGAGGGGCAGCAACTCGGGATCATGCCCCCCTACGAAGCGATCCGAAAAGCCCGCGAGAAAAATCTGGACCTGGTTGAGATTTCGCCCACCGCGCAGCCTCCCGTTTGCCGCATCATGGATTACGGGAAGTATCTCTACCAGCAGGAAAAGAAAGAGCGCGAAGCCAAGAAGCATCAGAAAACGATCACCGTAAAAGAGGTCAAGTTCCGCATCAACGTGGACGACCACGATTACGAGACCAAGAAGAATCATGTGCTGCGTTTTCTGGATGAGGGCGACAAGGTTAAGGCGACCATCTTTTTCCGCGGACGCGAGATGACGCGCACCGGGCTGGGACGCCAGATTCTGGAGCGCCTGATCAAAGACGTGGAATCCCAGAGTATTGTGGAGTTTCGCCCGCGGCAGGAAGGCAACACGCT
>Ga0070730_10003602_pt1 | contig 13861 bp, 12 predicted proteins | sample Coa_R1_3_FD_66447 | JGI IMG/M metagenome (GOLD analysis project Ga0070730, IMG submission 66447) | Surface soil microbial communities from Centralia Pennsylvania, which are recovering from an underground coalmine fire - Coalmine... | ecosystem: Environmental > Terrestrial > Soil > Unclassified ...
CAGGGCCGCATTGTCAGCCAATACCAGATCACCGATGACTTCTCCAAACTCGTCGGCGATCACACCCTGAAATTCGGCGTCAATTTCCGCCGCAACCTGGTTAGCGATTATGCCTACGGCGGCAATACCAGCGGCACTCTGAACATCATGTCGATGTCGGAGTTCGTCAATGGAAGTCAGTTCCCGGGAGATGCCTGGATGTCTTATTATTCGCAAGCTTTTGCGAATATCCAGGCGGTACGCATCAAGATGTACAGCATGGGTCTCTATGCACAAGACCAGTGGAAAGCCTCAAACAAGCTGAACCTGACGATGGCCCTGCGCTTTGACCGCAACTCCAATCCTGCCTGCGGCAGCAACTGCTTCACCCGCTTAGCCGGACCGTTCCAGACACTCAATCACGACGCCAACACGCCCTACAATCAGGCCATCCACACCGGTCTGAGCAATGCCTTTGCCAGCATCGAACCGTTTGTGTTCTCGCCTCGTTTGGGCGCTGCCTACTCCCTTACGCCCAGGACCGTCCTCCGCGGTGGATTTGGAATGTTCACCGACCTGTTCGCCGGCACGATTGTTGATCGCTTCATCACCAATGCGCCCAACGTCGCGACCTTCGAAGGTGGGTTGAACGGCGGGGCTCCGCTGGCCTTGGGAGTGACGGACAGTGTTTTTGCCCAAGCGGCCGCTTCCAACCAGGCCTTCCAGAGTGGCTTCAAGAACGGCGCCACCCTGGCCGACATGGAAAATACCGTACTTGGTTTTTCTCCACCGGCTTATAACGCAATGGGCAGCAAGCTGCTGAATCCCAAATTCCTCGAATGGAACTTCGAGGTGGAGCGCGAGCTGGCCAAGAACTACACGTTGTCGGTGAATTATGTCGGCAATCATGGCATGGATGTCATGACTGACAACCCCTACCTCAACGCGTACTGCAAAAATTGCCCATTCGGTCCAATCACCAACTCGGCAGCCCCCGATAGCCGGTTCCTGCAAGTTCGCCAAATCACAAATTCGGGATGGTCGAATTACCATGGACTGACCACCAGCTTCAAAGCCCGCATATCCAGGTCATTCCAGGGTCAATTCAACTACACTTGGAGCCATGGCATGGACACTTGTTCGAACAACTGTCTGCTGCCATTCGTTTCCAATACCATTGGCAGCATTCGATACCAGATCACCCCGAACCTGCCGGGATTGGCGTACGGAGCATCGGATTACGACGTTCGCCATAACTTCACGGCAAACTATGTCTATACCTCGAAGGAAGAATGGTCCAATCCTACCCTCCGGCATGTGCTTGGCGGATGGCAGTTCGCGGGCACCATCTTCTTCCATAGCGGCTATCCATGGTCGCCGATCAGCACTACGGTCCGCGGCCTGAATCTAGGCAACGTAACCCCGCTCCGCAACGGCACTCCGCTGGCGGCCTTCGCCGGCACGCCGCAGACATTTGGCGGTTGCGGCAACCCGGACGTTCCCTGCGTGACTTGGGACCAGTTTGTTGATCCCACTCTGCAAACCAACTTTGGCAACTATGCCCGCAACACTCTGCGAGGAGCTGGCTTCTTCGACACAGATTTCAACGTGACGAAGAACTTCAACCTCGGCGAGCGTATGAAGCTGGGCATCGGAGCCAATTTCTTCAATCTCTTCAATCACCCGAATTTCGATCTGCCGGTCAACAGCTACGCCGCCGGCAATTTCGGATCGATCATTGCCACCGTGACGCCCGCCACTACGCCGTATGGCGCGTTCCTGGGCGTGCCATTGAACGGCCGACTGGTGCAGTTGAACGCGCGGCTGACGTTCTAGCTCGGCTGCTTAGAAACATTAGGCGGTCCCACCGTTGGGACCGCCTTTGTTATTCCGCAAAACAGGAACTCTTCAGCTGAGATTTTCTGGTTAGGGAAGATTCGCAGCGGTCCCATCGGCCGAAACTGCCGAGAATCCCGCGGATGACTGCCCGCCTGCGGCAGGTGGCACTTCGACTTCGCGTTTGGCGGCCAGCAAGACTCTATTTGCAGCCGCCGATCCGTGCTTCGATGCCTTTTCCAACCATCGAAAGGCTTCCCGCACGTTCTTCGACACCCCAGTACCGCGAAGGTACGCCAGTCCAAGGTTGAACTCCGCCGCGGCATTTCCGCTTTTGGCTGCCTTGCGATACCACCTTAGAGCCTCATTCGCGTCTGCAGGCACGGCATCGCCGTTCAAGTACATCGCTGCGAGCTGCACCTCAGCCGGTACGTAGCCTTTGGCTGCCGCCTTCCCGAACCAGGACATCGCAGTTTCCTCGCTGGCCGGCACGCCATCTCCATGTTCGTACATGATCGCCAGGTTGTATTGAGCTGCCGCGAGGCCGTCGGCCGCTGCTCGCAGGTACCACTTCACAGCCTCTAGGTTGCTTTGAGCCACACCCAACCCTCTGCCGTACATGCTTCCGAGATTGTTCTGTGCGCCCAGATCGCCTCTGTCCGCGGCTTGGCGATACCAGTGGGCAGCCTCGACGTAGTTCAGTTCAGTGCCGACACCGGACTCATAAGCCAGGGCCACCTGGAACTGGGCGCGCCGGTCCCCACGCTCTGCCTTTTGAAGCAGCTGCAAAAAGTTGTGCGAGGGCCGCGGAGTCTTATCGAACACTGCCGTAATGCAGGAAGACGCGGCGAAGGAAACAACCTCCAGCGCGAATACTAGAATCACCCCAGAAGCGAAACGCAATCGCATGGCACACCCCAGTGGCCAAAAATTGCGGCAAAGATACCGCAATCAACGGGTCGCGTCAATGAGACTTTCGCCTGGTTGCCTGTCCGCGAATGCCGTTTTGTAAAGCATGTAAGGACTTATAGGAAGCCTGCAGTCGTCGGGCTCGCACCCAGAATTGCGCGCCTGTATGATTTCTGTCAGTCCGCTGAGGAAAACATGATCGTTCCTACCGCTCTCGTGACCGGCGCCAGCCGCGGCATTGGCAAGGAAATCGCCCTCGAGCTCGCCCGCAACCACTACCGGGTAGCGGTCAACTACTTCAATGACCCAGCGTCCATGGTCGAAGAAACCATCGCGGAGATCCGCGCCCTGCAAGCTCCCGGCAGCAATGACGTGATCGCCATCGAGGCCGACATCCGCTCCAGCGCCCAAGTCGCCACTTTGTTCGAGAAAGTGATCTCCGCCTTCGGCCGGCTCGATCTCCTCGTCAACAATGCCGGAGTTCAAACCTGGAAGCCGCTGCTCGACGTCACCGAAGAGGAATGGGATCTCGTCGTCGACACAAATCTGAAAGGATGTTTCCTCTGCACTCAGCAGGCCGCGCGCTACATGAAAGATCACGGTGGCGGAGCGATCGTGAATCTCGGCTCGGGATGCAACAAGCTCGCTTTCCCCTCTCTGGTCGCGTACACCGCCAGCAAAGGCGGTATCGAGATGTTCACCAAAGAGGCGGCCGTCGAGTTAGGTCAGTACAACATCCGCGTGAACTGCATTGCGCCCGGCGCGATCGAATCGGAGCGCACCAGAAAAGAAGATCCCGACTATGCCGGAACTTGGTCCAAGCTGACCCCACTCGCCCGCGTCGGCACGTTCGCTGATATTGCACCGACGGTCATCTTTCTTGCCAGCCCCGGAGCTTCATTCATAACCGGACAAACGATCTGGATCGACGGCGCTCTGTTTACCAAAGCACAGTGGCCGTACAAGACGTAACCCGAATTCCACGCGACAAAAAAGCCCCACCTCTACTCGCAGAGATGGGGCCCGGCTTTTATTTTTCTTAAGCCGCAATCGATTTGACCGCAAGCTCCGACTCCGCTTGCAGCCAATCTTCTACGTCATGTCCCTTCTCTCGCCCGCGTTCTTCGTACAACTGATAGGCGCGCAGACGAATCTTTTCCTTCGCTTCCACGCCGGATACTTCTTCGGGCTGTTGTTTTACCGCCAAGGCACGCATTTCCAATGTAGGTTTCATCGCAATCGCTCCTTTCGAGCTGTATTCACGTTAATAATTGGCCAGACTGCTTACGCCGAGTGGATCCCTGTCCAGAACCACTCTTTGGGTGCCGACCGGAAGAGCAGATCCTCCTCCAACGCCAGGAAATCCAGCCCGCATCGCGGACAGGTGAATTCCCAGATGCCGTCCTTGCTCCCGTCGTCGCTTTCGACGGGCCGGTAGGCGAGTGCCACTTCGCCGCAGTCAGTCATTGGACAATTCGTCGCTGCGGTGAGTAAATCGTCGTTCTCACGCCACTCGTCTCTCATCATGAAGGTGCCCTCCTTTCGGACGTTGTCTGCGCCTGCTTGCCGGAGAACTAAAGCTGATCCGGTTCAAACGCAGTCCTTTTTTGCGGTCGAGCACGACAGAAGTGAAATCCTCTCCACTTCGCGGCGGCTCGTCTCGTGACAACACAACTGTGATCCCGCCGCCCTCGTCAAATCGCAGGCTCATCGTTGCGGCGCAACCGCGGCATAGCCAGAAGTACTCTGGAGTCCTCGGGTCGCTCGCAACCGCAGAATCACTCTCTAAGCGAAACAGCCTTCCCGATTCGAGATATCGGAAAGGGGTTAAACATGATGGATTCGCACACTTCGCTAACATTTCCAGACTCGCTCCTTTGTTGGGAATCAGCATTCCCAGCTTTCGCAATCAGCCCGCAAGTGGTGCACCTCCGGCTGACTCCGGATTAAGGATTCGATAGGCTGAACTGGCGGACTACATCGCAGGGTTCAGCTCATGAATGGCAGGAAGTGGGTCTCAGATCAGAAACGTGCACAGGAGTGGCTGCAGAGAAGGTCCGCGGGATTTCAGCGGAGTTTCAGCAACGCGCGCGAGGCGACTGATTTCCGAGCCTCTGGGTCGGGCGAGCACGCTTGGAGCGGGGACTGTGTCTGCTATGGGCCGCCAAACCGTCACCCTCGGCAGCAGCGTCTGACTGAGAGTGAGTGGCAGGTCCATCTCATTGAAAGCGGTCTCCGGCGTGTCCGCGGGCGGCATAGCTAGAAAAAGCACCATGCCCAGCAGGCAAAACGACAACGCCAAAAGAGTTCTTTTCAACGGATTTCCGCCCCCAATTTCGTCAGCATATCTTCAGCGCTTTCTGACTGTCAAACAACACCAGACCGTCCCTGCCTGCCCGTTCCTGGATTGACACTCTCTTCAACAAGTGCAATGGACAATACCAGAACCAGGTAGTAATAAGGGCCCCGCCTCCTCCCGCAGGAAACGGGGCCCGTCTCTCGCACCTTTTGGCGCGATCGACCTCGTTGTAGCTGCGACTTGCTTCGCGGCCAATCCGTTCAGCCAGATCTGCCAGATTGGCCAAGATCTACGCTGAATAGATTCCAGCCCAGAACCACTCCTTACGGGCCGAACGGAAAAGTAAATCCCCTTCCAGGGCCAGGAACTCTACCCCGCACCGGGGACAGGTGAATTCCCAGATCTCCTGCCTTCGGCCGCTGTCGACTTCGGCCGGATGGTAGGCCAGCGCAAGTTCGCCGCAGTCAGGCATAGGGCAACTCGTCGCCGCAGCGAGCGTGTTCCCGTCCTCATACGACGGATGACTCATACGAATTAGACCTCCTGTCGGGCAGGTGGCCACAGCATCCACCGCCGTGTTCGGAAGCAGCCGGGGCCGAACGAGCTACGATGCTTGGTGTCGGCTACTCCAGGAATTAAAGGCCCCAGACCAACCGGATTGGCCCGGCCAATTCACTGCAATACCGGGCAAAATCCGTTCGCTTTAATCAGAAGGAAAGGTACGTCTCAGATCAGAAACGTACACAGAAGTGGCTGCAGGGAAGGTCGTGGTGACTTCACGGTCGGTTCGAAGCGCGATATGAGCCTTGGTGTGTTCCATTCCTCGCGGTGAACCGACAAATATGGAATCGCGAGCGTCTGCGCCGCCGGAGGCGACAGCGTTACCCGCGGTAGATTGGCGTGACTTACGGTAAGCGGCAGGTCCATTTCATTGAACGCGGTCTCTGGAGCGTCCACCGGGGGCACGACGGACAACAGCAACATCCCCAGCAGACAAAGCAATAGTGTCCAATGAAATCGCTTCACGGGTTTACCCCACCCGTGCAAAGCATATCTTCGGACTACCGCACTGTCAACGAACATCGGCAGGATGGGGGGGTAACCGTAGGAACCATTACCAATCTGGGTTATAATCCCCCGATTCATGCCACTCGTTCCTGGTTCCAGGCTAGGCCCCTACGAGATTCAGTCCGCCGTCGGTGCCGGCGGCAGGAGAGAGGTTGAGGCGTTTAGCGGGCGTGAGCGTAGCGGGAGCCCGCTGCCGAAATCCCGAGTGCCGCGAGGCATCTCATGCTGAACGCAGGCACAAAACTGGGTCCCTACGAGATTCAATCCGCCGTCGGTGCCGGCGGCATGGGAGAGGTCTACCGCGCCCGCGACACTCGCCTCGAACGCACCGTCGCGATCAAGGTTCTGCCGGCTCATCTGAACTCGAGCCCTGACCTGCGCTCCCGCTTCGAGCGTGAGGCCAAAGCCATTTCGGGTCTGCAGCATCCGAATATTTGCGTTCTCTATGACGTCGGCTCGCAAGGAGATGTCGACTATCTCGTCATGGAGTACCTGGAAGGCGAGACGCTCTACGCTCGCCTCGCGCGCAAGCCTCTGACTCCCGACGAAGTTTTGAAGATCGCTATCGAAGTCGCTCACGCGCTCGATAAGGCCCACCGCTCAGGCATCGTGCACCGCGACCTGAAGCCAGGCAACGTCATGTTGACCAAGAGCGCCGCCAAGCTGATGGACTTCGGTCTGGCCAAGCCCCTTGGCTATTCAGGCGGCCCCAAGTCTGCCTCCCAGAACATTTCTTCGATGGCAACGATGGCCGCGACGGTGGCCGACATGGCTTCGCCCGTCACCGTTGCCGGCACTCTCGTTGGCACGATGCAGTACATGAGCCCGGAGCAGATCCAGGGCAAAGAAGCCGACGCCCGCAGCGATATCTTCGCCTTCGGCGCCATGCTCTACGAGATGCTCACCGGCAAGCGTGCCTTCAGCGGCAAGAGCCAACTTTCGCTCGCCAGCGCGATTCTCGAAAAAGATCCCGAGCCGATCGCAACGCTTCAGCCGATGACGCCACCGGCGCTCGAACAAGTCGTGCGTACCTGCATGGCGAAAGAACCTGACGACCGCTTCCAGAGCGCCCACGATCTGAAGCTGCAGCTGCAATGGATCGCTGCTGGCGGCAGCCTGGTCGGCGTCCCCGCCGTGGTGACCTCCCACCGCAAAAAGACTTTCACCGCGATGACCGCCGCGCTGATCGCTGGATGGATGATTGCTACCGCAGCCATTGTCGTAGCGTTGATCTACGCCAATCGCCTGACCTCGGCCCAGCAGACCATTCGCACCAGCATCAACGAACCGCCAGGCTTTGATTTCACTCCGATTCTTGGCGGAGCCCCGGCGTTGTCACCGGACGGCCAGCAGATCGCATTTGGCGCGCTCAAGAAAGGCGTCAGGTTCTCGAACAACGAGAGCACGATTGTATTGTTCCGGCTAAGCACGGGCGAGGCCACGCCGCTTGCCGGGACGCAAGGTGGCATTTTTCCCTTCTGGTCGCCGGACGGCAAATACCTTGGATTTTTCGCCGACGGGAAGCTGAAGAAAATTCCCGCCGCAGGCGGGCCAGCCCAAAACTTGTGCGATGCCCCCGACGGCCGCGGCGGCTCGTGGAACGAGCTGGGCACTATCGTCTTTGCTCCCCGCATTGCCGGCCGTCTGCAGTCGGTGTCCGACGCTGGTGGAACGCCCATCGACGTTACTCGAGCGAATAAGGCCGACAGCCAGTTCACGGACCGCAATCCCTATTTCCTCCCGGACGGCAAGCACTTCCTTTACGTGCAAAGGGGAAAGGACGCGATCGGTACGGTCTTCGCCGGTTCACTCGATGGCGGCGAGCCGAAACCGATTCTCTCTTTGGGCTCAAACGTGGCGTTCAGCGACGGATATCTTTTCTATATCAGGGAAGGCACTTTAACTGCGCAGGAATTCGATCCCTCCGGACTTAGTTTCAAGGGCAAGCCCATTCCTCTTGCGGCCAATATTGAATTCTATAACCCGCGAAATCTCGCGTATTTTTCAGTCAGACACAATGTGCTGATTTACCGCAACTCTTCGATGCAGAAGCGTGAACTCGCCTGGCTCGATTCCTCTGGAAAAGAATTGGAACATTGGGGAGAGCCTGCCCCTTATTTTTCAGGTACGTTTGCACCTGTGGCCCAAACTGCACTTTTGTATCGCGCCACTCCTGGCCTGAATGGCGACAGCCTCTGGATTGCCGACACGCAGCGCAAGACCGTGAATCGCCTGACGCCTGACCTTGATGCTAATCAGACTGGACTGATCTTTCCCGACGGGAACAGCGTGCTCATTGCCACCACTACCGGTTACCTCAGTTCGCTGTCACGCCGCGAACTCGGCGCATCGGGCAAGGAAGAAAAGTTCTTCGATGGTGAATCCGGCAATCTCACCGCCCTTAGCTTCTCCCGTGATGGTCGCTACGCCCTCCTTCAAAAGCAGGACCCAACCACAAGTTGGGATATCTATTATTTGGATCTTCGCGGCGATCGCAAATTAACTCCCCTCCTGACCACGCACTATTCCGAACGCGGGGCCAAACTGTCTCCCGACTCAAAATGGCTGCTTTACACCTCCGATGAGACGGGCAGCGCCGAGGCTTACGTCACTCCTTTCCCAATGACTGGAGCGAAGTGGCAAATTTCCAACTCGGGTGTCACGAATAGCCTCGGCGGCGGCGGATCTTCCTTAGTCGGCGGAGCTTCCATAGACTGGTCTGCAGATGGTAAGCGTATCTGGTATCAGCAGGCAGACAAGATCTACGAGGTGGGACTTAGCATCACTGGCGACAAGCCACAATTTTCTGTGCCCAAGGAAGTAACGGCCCTGCCGCCAGATCTGACCGTCCTGTCCATCTTTCCCGATGGCAAGCGCATCCTCGCCGTGCGTCCAAGCGGGAATGATATTTCCGAGCCCATCCACTTCGTCCTCAACTGGCAGCACCTCGTCCACTAATTCCGTTGTGTTCCTCTGTGCCCCCTGTGGTGAAGCTTTTTTGCCGATGTCCGCTGAGAGGCGGATTATTTTGCGCAGTTACCAATGCGCTGAACATGGGCACCTTCGTAACGTGGTAACCGTTGGCCGACAGGCTCATAATCCGCCTATGGATTTTGCACGATTGTTTGCGGGCTTCTTCCAGCCCGTATTGTTCGGATCGCTCGCAGTCTTTGTCCTCATCGGAGTCGTCGCTCTCCGCGCGCCTCACCGCTCCCCGGTCCTCGTCGTCCGCAAGCCGTACCGCTAATCCCCGTTTGCCTCGACCGCATCCCGCGTGAGATATTACTCTGCTCCTTGCGTTTTGCCGTCATCTTACGAGAGGCCCAGTAGCCCGAGTAATCCTCACAAATGCGCCTGATCCCCCGCGACGTCAAATTCTTTGAACTCTTCGCCGAACTCTCCAATAACCTCACCGATGGAGCGAAGCTCCTGCGCAGCATCCTCGCCGATCCGCAGGACCTCGCCATGCGGGTCAACCAGGTGCAAGCCATCGAGCACAAGGGCGACAAAGCCACCCACTCGATCATTACCAAGCTGAACCAGACCTTCATTACGCCATTCGATCGCGAGGATATCCATCGTCTCGCCTCTTCCCTCGATGACGTGCTCGACTTCGTCAACTCCGCCGCCTTGCGGCTGGTGATGTACAAGATCCACCATCCGCCGCCGGAGTCTGCCGAGCTTGCCGGAATCATTGTTCTGCAGTGCGAGGAACTCGCCAAGGGCGTCTCGCTGCTTGAAAAGAATGGCCACGTCATGGAGCATTGCGAAGAAGTGAACCGCCTCGAAGACATGGCGGACAACGTCAGCCGTCGCGCCATCGCCGATCTCTTCGAGCACGAAAAAAACCCGATCCAACTCATCAAATTAAAAGAGCTGTACGAGGTGCTCGAATACGCCACCGACAAAGCCGAGGACGCCGCCAATGTACTCGAAGCCATCGTCGTCAAAAGCACCTAGCGTCCGAATAGGGCGTCATCCCGAACGGAGCCGCTTTTCAGGCGGAGTGAGGGATCTCCCGCGAATGGGAACTCTGGGTTCAAAGCGACCCTCTAAAACCGCGACATCGGAGCCACGTTGAACAAAGACGTCCTACTCGTCCTCATCACAATCCTGGTCGCCTTGATCTTCGATTTTCTCAACGGCTTCCACGACTCCGCGAACAGCATTGCCACTGTGGTCTCCACGCGCGTTTTATCGCCGAAGCTGGCGGTAGTGTGGGCTGCGACGTTTAACTTCCTGGCTGCTTTTTTTCTTGGAACTGCCGTTGCCAAGACCATCGGTAAGGGCATGATCCGTCTCGAGCACGTCGACCAATACGTCGTCATGGCGGGATTATTCGGCGCGATCGTCTGGGATCTGCTGACCTGGTGGTGGGGACTTCCGACTTCCTCCTCGCACGCGTTGATCGGCGGCTATGCCGGCGCCGCCATGATGCATGCCGCCATTTACACCGGCACCGACAGCATGTTTTCCGTCATCATCCCGGAAGGCTGGTATAAAACCCTCATCTTTATCGTGGTCGCACCGGTCATGGGCATGGTGCTCGGCCTGCTGTTTCTTGTCGCTGCCCACTGGATTCTCCAGAGCAAGCCGCCGCAGGTCGTCGACAAATGGTTCCGCAAGCTGCAACTGCTCTCGGCTGCCGCCTACAGCCTTGGCCACGGCGCCAATGATGCGCAGAAGACCATGGGCATTGTCGCGGGCGCGCTCTACACCGCCGGATTCATGTCCAAGTCCGACATGCTCGGCAACTGGGGACGGTTTCACTGGCCCATCATTCTCGCCGCCCACGCCGCCATTGCCGCGGGTACGTATTTTGGTGGATGGCGCATTGTTCACACCATGGGACAGAAGATCACCAAGCTGAAACCGATCGGCGGTTTCTGCGCGGAGAGCGCCGGAGCCATCACGCTGTTCGGCACCGCGCTCGCTGGCATCCCCGTGAGCACCACTCACACCATTACGGGAGCGATCGTGGGGGTGGGCGCCGTTCACCGCCTCTCTGCCGTCCGCTGGGGCGTCGCCGGACGCATTGTCTGGGCCTGGATTCTCACGATTCCCGCTTCTGCCCTCGTCGCAGGCGCCACGTTCCTGCTGCTCCACACCATCCATCCCCGCTAGTTTTCGCCGCAAAATTCCGTTCGGTTTGTCACGCCGAGCCTGCTGTTCTGCTTGCACCCTCCGCCGCGTATCCCTTTTCCCGGCAACCGAATGCTCCCCAAACCGCAACTTACCTAGTGGACGTATATCTCGAACAAGCCCCTGCACTCGGGAATCGGGGCACAAAAGCAAAAAAGGAGCAAATCATGAGAAACAAATGGAGTCGTTTGCTGCTGTGTGTGGTAGTGGCTGGCCTGACCTCAGTGTGGGCGCTGGCTCAGGATTCTGATGCCGCGAAGGCCAATTCGAAAGGTGAAGTGCGAACCGTGACCGGATGCTTGACCAAGGCGGCTAGCGGAAACGAATTCCTGCTGACCGCGAATGATGGCAGCACCTGGGAAATCCATGAGAATAGCGGCGTCGACCTTGCCGGTCACGTAGACCAGACGGTCGAAGCCAAAGGCGTCGTCTCCCACGAAAAGATGCACAACATGAAGGAAGACAGCAAGGAAATGGCCCACGACACCGGCGCTACCAAGGCTCCCGCGGAGCACGGCCACCTGAAAGTCACCGACGTTCACAAAGTCAGTGACACCTGTCAAAAGTAGTTTTTGAAATAGTTTGAAAATTCAAAGGGCGGAACGAATGTTCCGCCCTTGATTTTTGCTGACGACTGACCACTTCCCTATCCCTTCACGCTGATCTTCGAGAACGACAGTACCGCCTTGCTCGGAATCGCCCGTCCCATCGACAGCGCGGGACGAAACGTCGTGAAGATCAGCATGCGCTTCACCTGCGGCAGCACTTCCTTCGAACTGTCTGTATCGGAGAGAATGCGATAATCCTGCACTCGTCCGTTGGAATCGACGTAGGCCTCGATCACCAGCGAGTCCGCGTCGATCGAATCCATGGTCATGCCGAACGCGCTCTGCTGCAACTCCGGGGCGCTGTTGACCATGACCAGCGGCACGTCGTTATCGGCGTGCAGCGTGGAGGGCGCGACAAAATACACCATCGCAATTCCAAAAATAATCAACGCACTCAGAAAGCCTGCCGTAGCGGGAACCATGAAGGCCTGCAGGGCATTCTCCAGCCGAACCCTCAGCCCTTCAAACGGTGGACGCCGGGCCTGTGCCGCCTCGCGCGAAATCGCCAGGCGCAACCGAAGCCCGAGATCCGAAGGAACCTTCGGCTTTGGCATGCTCACCAGCAACTGCTGCGTGCGCCGTAGCGCGTAATATTCGCGATGACACGCCGGACATCCCGACAAATGGCGTTGCAGCGCGAGCATCTGCGCACCCGTCACCGCTCCATCAAGATATGGCGAGAATAGCCGCTTCGCCTGAAGGCACTCCATCTCGACGATTCTCCCCGTGCCCGTCTTTGCAATGCCGCTCATGGCATCACCTCGACCTTTCTACCCCCTCCGGACACCTGCGAATGCGATCCGCGTTCCGCAGGCGCCGACAACCCCAGTTCGTTTCCAACCTCGCGCACATACGGCGCGAGCCGCTGGCGCAACGCCTCGCGGCCGCGGGTCAGCCGCGATTTCACCGTGCCCAGGGAAATTTCCAGCAGGTCGGCAATCTCTTCGTACGACATCTCTTCCAGATCCCGCAAAATCAACGTCGTCCGGTACGGCTCGGGAACCTGCCTCAATTCCCGTTCCACGCGGTGCTGCACTTCGTGATGAGCCACGCAGTCAAATGGGGAATCTGCATGATCCGTCAGCGCGATCTCGATGGCAGTTTCGCCCGGGCTCGCACCCTCGGTTTCTGCCGGTTCGATCGAGGTCTCGCGTGCCTTGTGCCGGAACCACCACCGTCTGCGATTCGCAGCCTCATGCAGCGCGATGCGATAGATCCACGTCTTCAGGCTCGACTGCCCATGAAAATCTCTCATCCCGCGGAAGACTTTGAGGAAGACGTCCTGCGTGGTGTCGGCCGCGTCCGCCGGATCATTGACGATCCGGTATACCAGCCCATACACCGGCTGTTGGAACTCTCCAATCAGCCAGGCATAGGCAGCTTCCGAGCCCGCCTTCAGCTCCGCGACGATCGCCGCCTCTTCCTGCGATCTGACGCCTATCGCACTTGCCAGATCACCCAAGGTGGTTGCTCCCGCCATCCTGCATCCCCTGATTATAGGATTTTCCACCCCATCGCGTCCCCGAAATTCGCGGTCGCCAAGTTTGGCTAACGGCAAGCGCAGACTAGACTTTCACCTAACATAGACTCCGGCGGGATGTTGAGAGTTCCAAGCTATAAGTGGCTTATTATCAGTAATTTAAAAAGACGTTGGCCACGGATTTCCAGGGATGAATGCGGATTGTTGATGGATCATCCGGCGGTTGCTCCGTTGGCTTTGTTGGGCGGAGTGGGCTTCACATTCGTTGGCGCCTTCTTGTTCAGCGTGCTGCCGGGTTTCGCGGTTGCCGTCGATTGGGCTGACGGCCCGGGTTCCGGACAGAGTGGTTCGGTGTGGGAAATGGCGGCGCGCTCAAGCTGGGCGCGGATCTGCGCCCGACACGCGGCTTCCTCCGCGGCTTTGGCGGCGAGAAGACGGTCGTGGGCTGTCGGCTCCACGTACGGGACCTCGGCCGTGTAAGGCAGATCGAGCGATGTTCTCTCGTGAGTCTCTTCTGCAGCGGGCTGCGCGTACTCGGGG
>Ga0070730_10003603_pt1 | contig 13859 bp, 10 predicted proteins | sample Coa_R1_3_FD_66447 | JGI IMG/M metagenome (GOLD analysis project Ga0070730, IMG submission 66447) | Surface soil microbial communities from Centralia Pennsylvania, which are recovering from an underground coalmine fire - Coalmine... | ecosystem: Environmental > Terrestrial > Soil > Unclassified ...
CGGGCCTATCAGGAAGTTACTGCGCACAGTCCGCGCATGTTGGGTTCACATTGGTTTGCCGGTGTGTATGCCCTGCTTGCCCTGTTTGTCCTGCTGGCAGTTACCGGTTGGGTGGCTTATCTGGGCGCGCGGGTGCAGCAAAGCAATGCCGACCAGCTGGTAAATGCGTACTTGTTTACGAATCATGCGACGTTTCATGGAGCCAATTTCCCTGGCCAACATACTTTTTTGTTCAAGTGGCCGCTCTTTTGGTTAGTGGCGCTGTTGGGTTCCCGCCCGGCAGATTTTATATGGATAACGGTTGGCGTCGTGCTTTTAACCGTGTTGCTCTTTGCACTTATATTGTGGCGGATTGAACGCCGGGCGCTCTATTTTGGCACGCTCTGTTTGGCATTGGCATCGGTGTTAGCGGCAGTGCCGGCATTGCCGTACCCCAGCGGTTTGCTGCCCGTTAATATGGCGATGATTACCACACGCAATCTTGAGTATATTTTATACATTGTATCGGTTGCGCTGTTGGTGCGTGCGCCGCGGCTCCGGAGTTGGTCTTTTGTAGGCGCGGCCGGCGTGCTGGGAGTGCTCGCGGCGAGCGATAAGCTGTTTTTGGTGTTTGGCGTCGGCAGCGCACTGCTCGCGTGCGTGGTGTATGCCTTGGTGCGCGGCTGGTCGTTCGTGACTCAGGCTGTACGCTGGCTCATGGTGTGTGTGGTGGGCGCTTTGCTGGCTACGGCACTGCTTGCCGGCATCCATGCTGGCGGCTGGACGAATATTATCAACGGCGCACAAGTGAGCCCCTACGGCGCGGTACATTCCGCCAAAGATATATTGTTGGGGGTCGTGTATGGTGTGCTGGCGCTGCTTACGAATTTGGGTGTCAATCCGGCCGGCGACGTGCGGCTTCTGCATACGGTGCCGCAGCAGACTTTGCACACTTTGTTGAGCTGGGGCGGATTTGCCTTGCTGGTTAATAGCGCGTTGGTGCTGGCGGGCGGCTATGCGATTTTCCGGGTACTGGGACGCAGCATGGGACAGGAAAAGAACCGGCGTGCCACCGTGGCTCAGCGGCTCTCGCTGCTCCTTATTTGGACAAGCCTGGTGGCGGCCGCAGTTTTTGTCGCTACCAACCACTATTACCCGGTGGATGCCCGCTATGTGACGGTTGTCCTTTTTGCAGTATTCATTGCCGGGGCCACTTTCTTACGGACAAAGCAGTTCCGGCACGAATTGCTGGTAGGCGCGGGCTTGGTGTTGTGCCTGAGTATTGCCTCCGGCCTGGTGGTCGCCCATCGTTCATACCAGGGCGAGCGGGCTGCGCTCTCACCGCTGGATGCGCGTAACAAACTCATTGCCGAAGCGCTTGGCCGTCACCCGGTGCCCGTGCTGCTGGGCGATTACTGGCGGGTTATTCCTACAAAACTGGCCGATGGCCGGCCGCTCCAGGTGATGCCGCTGGAAAGCTGTACCAGCGCGCGGGATGTCCTGAGTAGCAAGGCCTGGCAACCCGACCCTAATAAAACCGGCTTCGCGTACTTGCTTACGTTCGACCAAAGTCTTACCGGCTACCCGCACTGCACGCTGGACATAGTGGTGCAGGCCTTTGGGCGCCCGAATGCGAGTATCGTTATTGCCGGCAACGTTTCTAGCCCGCAGGAACTCCTGCTCTTTTATGATCAGGGCGCGCATAAGAGCGCACCGACTGCTGCGGTAACGTCGCAGGTTTCAACCGTGACTCCCATTTCTCCAGAAGAGTTACCGTACACCACTTGCCCGCAAGCTACCGTAATGATCACCGTTGCCCACCAGGACGACGACCTGTTGTTTATGAACCCGGACCTCATGCATGATATCCAGGCCGGGCGTTGTGTGCGCACGGTGTATCTTACTGCCGGCGATGCCGGTAGCGGCCAATTTTATTGGGTGGGCCGCGAACAAGGCGCAGAGGCGGCGTATTCGACAATGCTCGGCAGCAGTGCCATTTGGGTGCAGCGTTTGGTGCGGCTGGCCGATAATTCGGTGGTAACGGTGGCGAATCCGCGTGGCAACAGCCGCGTATCACTCATTTTTATGCATTTGCCCGATGGCAATGTGCGCGGTGAAGGTTTTGCCGCGTCGCACTACGAAAGCCTGGCGCGGTTGGAAGCAGGCGAAATTCCGGCCATCCATGCGATTGATGGCGAATCGAGCTATACCAGCCAGCACTTAATAGATACGCTGGCACGGCTCATGGCCATATATCATCCTGCGGAAATCCGCACACAGGCCAACTTTGCCAGCAAGCTTGCGCCCGACCACAGCGACCACATGGCGGTGAGCCGTTTTACCAGCCGGGCATACGAAGCGTATCGGCGCGACCAGCTGGCCGGACTTACCGATATCCCGGTGGTACGCTACATCGGGTATCCCATCCGGGCGATGCAGCCCAACGTGGGCGACGGTGATTTAGCCGAGAAAGAGAAAATTTTCTTCGTGTATGCCGCGCACGATAATGGTGTTTGCCACTCTGAGCAAGAATGTGTGCGCGAATCGGCCAACTACCGCATGTACTTGTCGCGCGAATATTACGAGTAACGCGCTATTTGTCCAGTTCGCCGTCCTGGAGTCGGAAGGTCATGTCTGTGCGGCCGGCAATAGACAGGTCGTGTGTTACTACAATAATAGTGGTGTGCTCGCTGCGACTTATGTGATGCAATAGGTCAAATATCATTTTGCCGGTCTGCTCATCGAGATTACCGGTCGGTTCGTCGGCCAGAATGAGCTTAGGCCTATTGGCCAGCGCCCGGGCAATGGCCACGCGCTGCTGTTCGCCCCCACTGAGACGACCGGGTTTACGCAGCTGCTTGTCGCCTTCCAGACCGACTTGTTCCAGTAGTTGGATGGCGCGCTTTTTGCGCTCGGCTGCCGGCCGGCCGCTAAATTCCATGGGCAGCATGACATTTTCGATGGCCGTAAGGTTGGGAATGAGGTTGTAATTTTGGAAGACAAAGCCGATGGTGCGGCAGCGGTATGTGGTGAGGTTGTGTCCATGCAGGCTGCTGAGTGACTTGCCGCCCACCGTAATGTCGCCACTCGTTGGCTTGTCAAGTGCGCCCAGCAGGCTTAGCAGCGTGCTTTTGCCGCTGCCGCTCCGACCAATCACCGAAGCGAATTTTCCTTCCGCGATTTCAAAACTTACATTGTGCACGGCGGTTACGGTATTGTCGCCGCTCTGAAACATGCGTGTGAGGTTCTTTACTTGTAACATATACGCTCCTAGTCTGCTCTCATTACTTCGCTGGGACGAATTTTAGTGATGAGCCCGGCCGCCGCAGTACTACCCACTACGGCGATTAGCAGCGCGCCGCCCAACCCGTATGCTACGATGCTGCCGTTTACGTTTGCCCGCAGTTTCTTCACCCCCTGCGCTACCGAGTTGTTGGCGAAGCGGGCTCGAAAGCCGCCGCCTCGCGGGCCGACGAACATTGCCGTGCCGCCCGGTCCGCCTTGGTCTACGCCCTGCACTGTTGGTGTGGTCGAGTTGGTACTGCTGCTAGCCAGCAATTTCGTCACCGGCGTTGCCGCTAGGCTGCCAATAGTGATGCCAATGACTGCTGCCAGCACGGTGAGCGTTAACGATTCCACCATAAACTGCAGCATGACCCGGGCATTACTGGCACCAATTGCCTTGAGAACGCCAATCTCCCGCTTGCGTTCGCGCACAATCATCACCATGGTCAGTAAGATGATCACCGCGGCTGTGGCTGCCGCGCCAATCAGACTGAAGAGTGAGACATGTTGGATGTTTTGCAGGGAGCTAAGCGTGGTTTTGGCGGCCGTGGCGTCGTTCGTGACATCGGCATTACTGCCGAGCAGACTGCTAATGGCATTTGTGGCGCTATCCAGGTTCACACTACTGTCGATGTGCACGCTGGCGCCGGTAACCGCCCCACTCTGCCCGCTCAGGCGTTGGACGGTGGGCAGCGGCATAATAACTTGGTTATTGCTAAAGGTGTTTCCGGCGTCAAAAATACCGGCTACGGTGAAGCTGGTGCCGCTGTAAGCGGTAAAGGTGGAACCTATCGTGAGATTGTTTTTGCTGGCCAGCGAGCTGCCCACCAGCGCCACGCTGGCGTCTTTGGTGCCGTCAAAGCTATGGCCGTTGGTGACTTTGAGCGCGTTGCCGCTCGCCGTTGTGACGCTGGCAAGCGGAGTGGTTGCTCCCAGCACAATTACCGGTGGCTGAAAGGTTCCACCGCCGCCAAACGACATGGTTGTCGGCCCGCTGTCGCCAGAACTGTTCAGGTTATTCTCGATTCGGAATTGCCGGCGTCCAAAGTTCCCGGCGTCAATCGCCGATTGCAGGCTTGTATCACTGCTGTTTAGCCGGTCGGAAAGTGTCTCGTCTACGCTCGTGACGTGTGGTACGGCCTTGATTTTGCCCAGCTGGTCGGCAGTCAGCGGGTTGCCACCGCCCTCGAAGCCGCGGATGCCGGCTGGTGCAACCGTAATGGTATTGCCCACGTCTTGCTGTACGCTGGCAATTTTTTGCCCGATGGCCTGGTGGGCGAGCAGCATAGCCAGGCTCAGGCCGATGCTGAGTCCTAACATGCCCACAATGCCCACCGTGCGCACGCCATTGCGGAACGCGCCTCGCACGCCCCGGCTGAATACGTTCATGATGATCCTTTCGCTTAGGTGTTTGCCCCGATTGTATGGCGTGCTGCTGGGTGTTTGCTTGAAAATACGCTACAACACAAAACACCCTCCGCTGGGGAGGGTGTTTTTTGGTGCAACTAGTAAACTAGTAGCGGTTGCCGCTGAAGCCGCCGCGGTCACCACCACGGTTGCCACGGTCGCCGTTAAACGGCCGGCGTTCGCGGTTTTCTTGTGGGCGAGCTTCGCTCACTGCTACGGCGCGGCCGCCGACGTCCTTGCCATCCAACAGCTTAATAGCGTTTTGGGCTTCTTCGTCGGAGCTCATTTCGACAAAGCCGAAACCTTTGCTGCGGCCGGTTTCGCGGTCGACGATTACTTTGGCAGAAACTACAGTACCCGCTTGCGCGAAGGCATCTTGTAGTTGGCTGTCGTCAACGCTGTAACTCAGCGAGCCGACGAATAGTTTGGTAGCCATTTTCTAGCTTATCCTCTTTCTTGCACCGAGGTAAGCTGGCGACGATTTCCGTTCCAGTTAGCTGCTCCTCAAGCGACACGTTAATAACTTCCTAGAACTGTTGACTGCAGCAGCATATTTCTAGCTTACACATTATAGCATATGTTTACAGACGGGCATACTCCTCATGGTATACTGGGGTTTAGCTGAAAAGGGGTAGCGATGAAGGTGGCGGGCGTGCCGGTGACGATAATGTGTGTGGCGCTCTGCTGTGCGGCATTTGGGATGTGGCAGTTTTTACATCGTTCAGCAGTACAGCTTGTGTCGGTGACGGGCGGAAAGCCTGCGCCGATCGTAGCGCGGGCCCGGCTTGCCCCGCCCCCACCGCCATTTGAATTCCCGGCTGGAGGGCGCACCCTTGCCGGCACCTACCGTTTCGTGGCTTTATACGGTTCGCCGGATTCGCCGGCGCTGGGTGTGCTGGGCGAGCAGTCACCAAACATCTCGGCGGTGCGCGCCAAAGAGCTAGCTGCCACGTACCAGCCGCTTTCGGCGGCACCGATCTACCCGACGTTTGAAATTATCAGCACAATTGCTTCAGCCACGGCGACCGACAATGGCGACTATTCGCGCGAGCTGCCGATAGCGGCGTTGCGTCCGTGGGTTGATGTGGCGCGCCAAAATGGCGTGTACATGGTGCTCGATTTGCAGCCCGGCCGTACCGATTTCTTAACGCAGGCCAAAGAGTACGAGAGCCTGCTGCGCGAACCGAACGTCGGCCTGGCGCTCGACCCGGAATGGCGGCTAGCGCCCACGCAGGTGCCGCTCAAGCAAATCGGCAGTGTGGATATAACAGAGGTAAACCAGGTCATCACCTGGCTGGCGGCGCTCACGAAAACCGCTGGCCTGCCGCAAAAACTGTTTGTGCTGCACCAGTTCCGTCTGGATATGATTACCGGCCGCGAAAACCTCGACACCGCCCATCCCGAACTGGCGTACATCATCCAAATGGATGGCCAGGGCACGCAGGCTCAAAAGCAAGCCACGTGGCAGGCCGTGACCGCTTCCCCGCCCGCCAATGTCAGCTTTGGTTGGAAAAATTTCTACCAAAAAGATACGCCGGTGCTCGAACCCGCCGGCACGATGGAACTCACGCCGCAGCCGTGGTACATTTCGTACCAATAAATAAAAACGTTCGGCCACATGTCGTGACCGAACGCTGGTAACCCGAGAGAACTACGCTAGCCAAAGATGATGCTGACGATGTTGCTCAGCACATTATTGCTACCGTGAATAGTGGCGTGCACAAAGTTACCAATAGTGCCGGTTACGGTGCCTCCCGCGTGGGCTGCGACGCCAACGGCGTTTGAAACGCTGTTGCCATTGCCAGTTATGCTGACATTGACGTTGTTGTCGATCCCTACGCTACTGCCTCCGTAGCCGTGGCCAGGGTTGTGGTGCTTTTCCCACCAACTGACACACTGGCCTTGGTTTTTGAAGGTTTTACTGCCGTCACCGAGGTGCTTCCATCCATCGTGCATACACGCTTGTTTGCTCGACGGTGTAGGAGCCGGCGATTGGGCGGCGGCAACACTGGCGCTGCCCATAATGGCAATGCTCAGCAAGCCGGCAACGCTCAGTGCCAACCTCCGAAAAACAGGCATATTACGTTTTACATTCATAGGCTCACCCCCCTTTGTTTAATGACCTGTTTACCCTACCATCGCCTTAACACAGGCGTCAACCGAGATTTTTCACAGAATAGGTCCGCTTTTTGTGAAGTTCACGAGCGAGCTGTATGCCGCCGGCAATGAGTAATAAGAAGGTGTAGACGCCGAGGCGGTTGGGTAGCTCGCTGTCGGGAAGCAATGAGTTGGCGGCAATTACGCCGGCCAGCGAAATCATCGTAATGCCGAACGTGAGCCGGCTGGGTTTGCGGCGCCACAGCACCAGCACGGTGTACAGGCCAATAATTACCTCACCAGCGATGAGCGAGCCCACTGCCAGCCACGCGACTACGCAACTTATCGTGGTCCACAGCAGTACTTTTAGCATGATGACAACTACTTTGCGTAGCCGCGAGGATTTGTTTTGTGAGGGTTTGCGTGGCTGGACTTCTGGTTTGCGTTGCGGTGCCACAGCTGGGCGGAGTGGCACGGCTGGCGGTATTCCTGCCCCCTGCCGAGGAGTCTGAGGAGCGGCAGCGGACGTTGGCGCGTATTGGTGCTGCACCGCCCGCGTTGCCCGCTGCGCGCGCCACACGCCGTCAACGGAGCGAACTGTGGCCCGCCGAAGTTCGTTCATGGCCGGTACTCCGTATTGAGAAAGAGCACGAGGTGCGCGTTTTGGGCAACCTGCCGTACATCGTTCTGGCCATACAGATAGTTGTAGCGCTGGTAATCTTGCTCTTTTGCCAACAGCACATATTTAATATGTAGGGGTGCGAGCCGAGCGCCAAGCTGTTTTCCCCTCGCCGCCTGCGGCAAAATGCGCGAGCTTAAAAGTGCCTTCGTAGTGTCGGGAATTTCCGGCCGCACGCCCGGCAGTTCGGGGTCGTCGCTGCTTATTACCGGCTTGTCAAAAAATTTGTCGGCCGGATTGGCAATAACGCGCTGGCTGAAGCCGAAACTCATATATAAATACCACGGCAAAAAGAGGACGTTGCCGCCGCCAGTATCTTGATTGAGCCGCTGGTTCATGGCAAACCAATCCGCGGGGTATTGTACGGGCTGGAGCTGGCCGTTCGCACCCCACAGTAATACAAAAGTAATAACCAGCGGCACAGCCATCGCTGCCAGGGCAACGGCGAGCCGTGCCTTTTGCCAGATGAGCCGGGCGAGATATTCTACCCCATGCGCGCCAAAAAACGCATAGCAGAGGGCGAGCACGGCCACAAATTTTTGCGGTTCGCGGTATCCTGCAAAGAACGGCACCTGTGCAGCCAGCCAGTCTTGCAATATGCCCGATGCCAAGATGGTGGCAATAAGGCCGCTGAGGCCAAAACACACGAGCAACCAGCGGTCGTCGGAGTGCCACACATGCACCATCCCCGCGCCAACCAGCATCCACAGAAGCACGATGAACCATCCCCATCCCGGCACTAGGTCGGCTGGCAGCAGGAACATATCACGGGCTTCGAGCCAAAAACCTTCCAGGCGCATGACATTGAGCGGCCGGCTCACGCCTCCGTCTACCGTGGCAAATGCCTGGCGACGAGTGGCATTAAAATGCTGGATTGCCTGGGCGGTCTCACCTTTTCCCGTAACTGCCGGAAACAGCCAAAAACTATTGGCAACAATAACGATGCCCGCCGCGAGCATAGTAAAAAGCGCCACCCGTTTGACGTAGGTCTTCTCGGATCGCCGCCGCCACATTGCCGCCGTGCCAAACAGCACTCCAAACAGCAGCGTAAACCCCATGCTGTGCACCGACACAAAGCTAATGCCCACTGCCCACCCGGCTACACGCAGCGCACTTTTAACCGTCGGCCCCTCCAAAAATACGAGCAGCGCGCGTAAAAACCATGGCAGCAAGGCGTATCCAAACAGCACCAAATATTGCCCGGCCATGAGGCGTTCGTAGGTAAACGGGTTGATGAGATACAACAGGCCCGCAAAGTAGGCTCCATACGGCGCCTTCTTTGCCGTTAGCCGGTAGGCACCCAATCCGGCCAGAAAAAATATGCTGCACAGCAGCAGCTTTTGGATGAATGCGCTGGGAAACAGCAAGTTCGCGTAGTGCAGCAGCGCGTAAAAAGGGTAAATGTAGTTAACGTCTTCGGGCATTCGCAGATGGGGCGTAAATACCATGTCTAACGTAAGGATATAACCGGGCCGTAGCAGCGGCAGCAGCACCGCAAGCGTGGCAGCGCCGAAGACGGCATACGGCAGTATCTTGAGTACCGCGCCGCGCCGGCCCTGCCCGGTGTGCCGGGAGGGCGCCGCGGGCTTGCGGTGCTGCCGGCGGGCTACCGCCTCCATCGGCGATATCCTTTCTGAACAGGTCGTTGTCTCAAGCTCAGCATAAGATAGAGTATAACCAAACCGGCCGAGCAAACACTGAGTATGGCGCCCGCCGTAAACCAGCGTTGCGCGGTAAATTCGGCCACCAGATTCATGTTGTATGAGCCGTCGGCGTTATGCGTGCATCCTGCCCTGCCGCCGGCGCATAGCTTTGTTGGGTCAACGTACCAGGCGTTTAGAAATCCATCCCACGCTACGTGATCTTTCCCGCTTACCGCCTGTGGATGTGCCAGCGGCGACCAGCCTACCTGAGCATTTTGTAGTTCCAATCGCCAATCGGGGTGGTACGCCTCGCTCAGCGTCACATAAAATGGCGCGCGCGCGTTTTGTATGTGGATGGCCCGCTGCGTCGGTTTTACATAGGCATAGCTGACCTGTTTGGGCGCTACGGCTTGCGGCTCACTGGGGGTTTGTACGATGAAATACTGGTTCTGCACGGTCGGAATTTTGATGAGCCGGAAGTTATCATAGCGGTTGATGGTGTAACCAGCGGTAGTATCGTCTGCCCAGGCGTATACCAGCAGTGATGCGTGGTGCGCGCCGGGCGGTACGGTTATGGGACGGGTAAAGGTTTGCCAGCTGGCCTTGGTGGGTGTATTGCCGGAGATAATAGTTTGGTCCGGGTCGTCGAACGTCACGCTGTAGTTAGCGGCGTCGGCGTTGCCGCTTTGGTGGTCGAAACCCAGCAGGTAGGTTGCGCCCGCATCAACCGGGACGAGCCCGGGCCCGGTGCAGGCAATGTGCCTCCTGGCCGCCAATTGTAGCGAATGGTGTCCGGCGCTGGCATGGCCCGAGAGGCTCATAGCCAGTTCGGGTGCGTCATCGTAGGCGTTGCAATCGCCCACGTTTTTTTGCCACAATCCCTGCTCGAGCGATGGGTTTGGTATGAGGTTCCGGCCCGAGTAGGCGGCATCGGCGTAAGTAATGATGCTGCGATTGCCCAACGGCACGGTGGTGTACTGAGGCGTAAGGTTGAGCTGGGGCGTGAGGTCGGCCCGAACCGGCGTAAAATTCAAATTATCGTAATACGTTATGGCCGGGTGTACGAGCCGCGGAACGGCCAATAGTTTGAAGGTGAACGTCGTGGCTCCGGCCGGCGGTGTTACCAGCAGGCGCACCGTGTGCCACGATCCGTTCGGCACGGCGAGGTATTTCTTGAGCGTGGTATGGGCCGGATCGTTATACGTTACCTGGTAACCAACCTCATCGCCATCCTCGGCCTGGTAATCTTTATAGTCGAAGCGCAGCATATATTCCTGGCCGGCGCTGACCCGGACCGGCGGCGGCCCGGTGCAGGCGGTATGGCTTATAGCGTTCAACACCAGCGATTGGTGACCGTCGGTGTGTTCGGTTTGGTCCAGATCGAGGCCGATGGGCGCGTCGCCATCAAACGGGTCGCAATCGTCGACATCTTTTTGCCACAACCCCTGCTCCAACGAGGCGTTCGGTATAAGGTTAAGACTGCTCGTAGAAAGAATGCGCGTCGTTTTGTCGGCCGGACCAATCGCGCCGGACGCATCCTTAAAAACCGGCAGCGGCAGCGGCAGACCTTGCATTTCGGTAAAATACTGGCGGGCAGGATCAAGCCGGACCTGGCCAATGGCGCGGGACTGTGTGGGTGCGCCGCCCGCCGGTTTACCGTCAACCAGTATGCCGCTCCGCTCGGTTGCGATGAGCTGCAGCACGCCACCCGCCGTTTGGTATTTGAGCGTGGGCGCATTGGTATTAATAAATAAGGTCGTTTTGCCGCTGGTGCTGGCAATGGTGCGGCTGAGCTTACCTGCCGTTACCGTTGGCGGTGTCGTACCGCCAAACACATCCTGCAGTGTGCTGCCGTGGTTAACCGTGCGCTTGTCGTTAAAGGCAAAGTTAAACGGTTGGCCCACGGCCGTCGTATAAAAATTATACAGCGTAGAAATATCTTGCGAAGCGAAGTTTACCATATTGGCGGCGACGGTAACCGGTGGCTGGTAATGGGTATTTTCGTACAGCGCTACTTCCTGGGTGCCGGCATTGACCCGTTTGAGCCACGGCACATTGTTGAGCGTATCGATATAAAATTGCCGGTTATTACCCACCAAATTAAAAATATTGTCGTCGTTGGTGGAATCTCGCAGCGGTACCACCACCCAATGGATAGAGGCAGCATTCATGGCCTGCTCGGCCAGCGGTCCGCTGAGCATTGCGGTAAAGCGGGCGTGCAGGCTGCTTGCATCGCTGCTATTCGCAATATACGCCCATTCTTGGCCCATCACCGCCGTGGCGCTTACCTTTGGATGCGTGACATCGAAATAAGCCCACTGCGAATAGGTGGGCACCCACAAAGCGCGCGTCATGGGCGGGTCGGCGGCAATTTTGGCATTGACGATCGCATAGTCGGCCGGCATGTTCCGGCCTTTGAACAATGTGGCGATATCGCCGGTAACGAGCGGCCGGAGGTTTATGCAGGCCACCGCCACAATTCCCACCGCCGCCACCCAGAACAGGCTGCGGTAGATGCGCCGGATGGTCATGAGCCCCAGGCCGATGAGTCCCATGTAGCCCCAAGCCGTGAGCAAATAAAACTTTGACGCTTCGCGGAAAAGCGAAAAGCCGGGGAAATGGGCATACAACCAGGGGTACGCCTGTGGTAACGGGTCGAGCACCTGCTTGGTCAAAAAAATTCCTATCACCGCCAGTGGCAAAAAGAACAGGATCTGCGCGCGCAGCGGCTTTGGCAATATATGGACGCCCAGCGCCAGCGGCACAAAGGCGACCACGGGCACAATCCACAAATACGGCAGAATAGGTTCCAAGGTAAAACCACCGCTGGTCGCTCCGCCCGTCCAGTTGGAGGCCGATAAGGTAATGGCGTGCGGCAGGTCGAACAGCCAGTTGCCAAACAGCCCGTTCGTGAGCTGGGTAATCGTTGAGCCGACCCCGCCCAGCGCTGACGGCAATAACCAAAAAGCGTTCAGCCCGACAAGCACTGCCCCGGTAAGGAGTGGCACCCACCATGCCTTACGCACTTGTTTCCAGTCGGCAAAGACCACTACCTGCAGCGCCAGTATGGCAGTCACGATATACATAATGCGCACTTCGTAACAGGCGCCAATGGTATACACCACGGCAAACAGCAGCCAGTCGCGTAGGCGCATGCTGTCCAGCGCCCGGGCCATACAAAGTACGACGACCGGGCTTAAGGCGTACACGAATGCAATCGGCAGCTGCACCGTCTCGAGCAGCAAAAAGTAGGTGGTGGTACCGTAAAAAAGTGCGCAGACGAATGCGACAAACTGCTGGCCGAGCAGCCGGCGCATCACAAAATACGGTCCCAAAAAGCCCAGCAGCGTAATGGGTATCATGACGGTGAGCTTAACGGCGGCGTCGAAACTGCCGCCCAAAAAGCCGATGACCGGCCACAATATCGTTACTAAAAAGTAGCCGATCTGCACATTCGGCACGCCAAAATTCAGAAATCCCTTCCATAAGGCCTGCAGATCCCAAGCCTGGGGCATCGTGGCATTTGGCCGGTGCAGCCAGTCATTATTAAAAAGGGCCGTGCCCGGCTTAAACCACAACAGATGGCTGCCTATCGCCACGGCGAGCAATATTCCCACGTACACCTGATTTTCGTGCTGGTTGAACCATTCCCGCAACAGGCGCACGCGGGCTTTGATCATAGGGTAATTTCCTCAACGTGTTTGGCAAGGGGTGTTACGATGCCGCTCGCCGTCCCTGCAATGTAGCGGCCTATCATTGCCAGCTTATGTTTGTCCGGGCTGGCCCAAATGGCTTTTAGGTACACCAGCGACGAAACCGGGAATGTGACGAGCCAAAACACTATCCAGCCGGCGAGGCCGGAAAAACGCCTGCGGAACAAGATGCGCGACTTTGCCTGGTCGTACACTTTGACGCGGTCGGTACGGGTGAGTAATCCGTCGTAGTCGATATCGTGCCAGGTGCGCGCGGCAGTTATGGTGGCCCCGCCAAACCCCTGGCGCTTCAGGCGCAGACCGAAGTCGGCCTCGCTCCAGTTGTGCGGGAAGGAGGCGACGTCGAACGGCACGGCCTCCAGCACGCGGCGTTTGACCATAAAGGCGTTGGGAAATGCGTCCAGGCCGGTAATTTTTGCCGGTAAGGTTACTTCGCCGGTCCGCTGGCCGCTGTGCAAATAGATGGGTCGGCCCAATGCGCTGAGCCGTACGCCGGCGGTCCAAATCCGCCGTTTGTCGCGGTAAAAAAGCATCAGCGGTGCTGCCACACCCAGCTTGGCGTCTTCGTGGAACGCATCCACCAAGTGGCCGATGCAGTCCGGTGCCAGCACGTTATCGTCGTCGATAAAGAAAAGATAGTCGCCGCGGGCCGCCCGCGCGCCAAACAGCCGCCCGCCGCTGCAAAAAAGATTTTCCGGTGGGGCGACCAGTGTGAGCGGTATATCGCCGGCGGCTTGCCGCAGCTCGGTTTCCGTGAGGTTGCTGGCGTTATCGACAACGATAATTTCCAGCCGGGTATGCGAATAGTTGAGCTTGGCAAATGATGCGAGCAAACGCAGCAAGTCGTTCCGCCGGTTGTAGGTGGGGATGACAATGCTCACCTTCGCCTGCTCCGCCCGGCGCGCCGTCATGCGGCCTCCCTTTTTTGCCGCCGTTCAAAATCGGGCTTAATGAGTTCCATGGCCGACTGGCTCAGTTTTACTTGCGCGGGCATGTGCCGGCGGATGCGCGTACGATAGTAATCGCGCTTGGCGATGGCGGCATCTACCTTTTGTT
>Ga0070730_10003604_pt1 | contig 13848 bp, 13 predicted proteins | sample Coa_R1_3_FD_66447 | JGI IMG/M metagenome (GOLD analysis project Ga0070730, IMG submission 66447) | Surface soil microbial communities from Centralia Pennsylvania, which are recovering from an underground coalmine fire - Coalmine... | ecosystem: Environmental > Terrestrial > Soil > Unclassified ...
TCGGCCCCTAGCGATGCCATGACCGATTCCAGTCCCAGCGCCATCATCGCCGGCACACGCGCTTCCCGGCGCAGGCTTCGTAGGATACCGGACAGTTCCGCGCTCATACGCGCTTCAGTCGCACGTTCCGCATGTGTCGCCATCGGGGTGATTTACCGTTCGCCGAGTGCCGCCGCGTACCGCTCCTCGGAGCGGTCTGGTGCGGGCAGCGGCAGGGTGTCGTGCATCGATCGGTTGGGTCGCATCGTCTGCAGGGCTTCCGGCAGGGTCCGAAACCGTCCGAGATCGCCGCCGGTGCGTCCACCGGTAACGACCCAGGCCGTCTTGCCATTTGACCGGTGGATCAGGTAGCTGATCTCGGTAATGGTCTGCTCTGCGATCACGATCATGTTGCGCAGGCACGGATCGTCGTCACTGCTCCCACTGACATAGGCAGCAGCGATCGCCTGATCACCCACACGATCAGTGTTGGCAAACCACTGCGTCAGCAATGCGCGTTCCCATCGCGAGACAGAACGTGCTGTGCAAACGCCGCCGCCCTGCGTCGGATCGGTCTGCATCCCTCGAGGTCCCTACAAGTTGGCGCGGGTGGTAGTACTATTCGGGTTGCAGTGACGTTTCGCCGCTCGATTCGTGAGGATGCATTGGGACCGGCGCCGCGAGCGACACTGTTTAGCGCAGACGGAGCGCGTTGCCGATGACAGAGACGGAGCTCAGCGACATTGCCGCGGCAGCGATCATCGGGCTCAACAGGATGCCGAACCAGGGATACAGGACGCCGGCGGCGACTGGGATGCAAACGGCGTTGTAGACAAAAGCCAGGAACAGGTTCTGGCGGATGTTGCGCATTGTCGCACGGCTGAGCGTGATCGCGCGCGCGATGCCGGCAAGGTCGCCTTTCACAAGGGTGATGCCCGCGCTGGACATGGCAATGTCGGTGCCAGTGCCCATGGCGATGCCAACGTCGGCGGCAGCGAGTGCCGGAGCATCATTGATGCCGTCGCCAGCCATGGCGACGATGCGGCCTTCGGTGCGCAGGCGCTGCACGGCAGTGTGCTTGTCGGCAGGCAGCACGTCCGCGATGACCTCGGTGATGCCGAGTTCTTGGGCGACACTGTCCGCATTGACGTGGGAGTCTCCCGTGAGCATGACCAGGCGCAGGCCCGAGGCGCGCAGGCGGCGCAGGGCGTCTGGCGTGGTGGGCTTGATCGGGTCGGCAACAGTGATGGCGATGGGCGGTTCGCCGTCTATGGCAACTGACAAGGCATTTGCGGCGTTTGGGATCAGTCGGGCATTGCCGACGGCAACACGGTGGCCATCGACGGTGCCGGTAACGCCCTGGCCTGGAATAGCATTGAAGTCGGCAGGTTCGGCCAGGGACAGGTTCCGGTCGCGTGCGGCAGCGACAATGGCGGCAGCAATTGGGTGTTCGCTTGCGCGTTCCAGGGAGGCAGCGAGGCGCAGCACATCGTCAGGGATTGGCGACGTAATGCGGGGTCGCCCCTCGGTCAGCGTGCCGGTCTTGTCAAATACGATCGTATCCACGTGCTCCAGGCGTTCCAAGGCTTCGGCAGAACTGATCAGCACGCCGGCATGGGCGCCTTTGCCCACGCCCACCATGATGGACATCGGCGTGGCGAGGCCGAGCGCGCAGGGACAGGCTATGATCAGTACCGACACAGCCGCGAGCAGAGCATGAGCGACGACCGGAGGAGGCCCCCAGATCGCCCATAGGGCGAACGCCAGCAAAGCGGCGGCGATCACGGCCGGAACGAACCAGCCCGCGGCCATGTCTGCCAGGCGCTGGATGGGGGCCCGGGAACGCTGTGCCTCGGCGACCAGGGCGACGATACGGGCGAGCATAGTGTCGGCGCCAACACGCTCGGCGCGCATGATGAGAGCGCCGTTGCCGTTGACCGTGCCGCCAATGACCGGATTGTTGGGGCCCTTGGTGACTGGCATCGCCTCGCCAGTGACCATCGCTTCGTCTATGGCGCCGGTGCCCTCAAGGATCGTTCCATCTGTTGGGATCGCCTCGCCAGGACGGACGCGCAGGCGATCACCCGGATGGATGTGGTCGAGAGGCACGTCCTCATCGCTGCCATCGCGGCGGATCCGGTGGGCAGTTCTCGGCGCGAGGCTCAGCAGCGAGCGAATGGCGCGGCCGGTCTGCGCACGGGCACGCAGCTCCAGGACTTGGCCGAGCAGGACCAGCACGGTGATGACGGCAGCCGACTCGAAGTAGAGGGGGAGTGCGCCGGGCAGGGCGATGGCGACGAGGCTGTAAAGGAACGCCGTGCCGGTGCCCAGCGCGATCAGGCTGAACATGTTCAGCCGGCGGCGAAGCAGCGAGTCCCACCCACGCCGGAACAATGGCGCGCCGGACCAGAGGACCACAGGCGCCGCAAGCAGCAGCTGAAGCCAGGCTGGGCCAATTCCGGCCATGTCGAGGACGACGAGCGGGACGGTAGGGACCAGTGCAATCCAGAAGCGGCGGGTCATATCGGCGAGTTCAGGGTTCTCCTGGGGTTCCGCAGTCGGTGCGAGCGGCTCCAGCGCCATGCCACAGATCGGGCAGCTGCCCGGGGCTTGCTGACGAACCTCGGGGTGCATCGGGCATGTGTAGATGGCGCCGGGCTGGTTCTGGGTGACACTGGGTGCCGGGGACAGATATTTGGCTGGGTCGGCAGCGAACCTCTCGCGGCACCGGCTGCCGCAGAAATGGTAGGTAATGCCGGCGTGGTCGTGGTGGTGTGGAGAGGTATCCGGATTGACCTTCATGCCGCAAACCGGGTCGATGGCGAGGATCCTCTCTCCGTGGGTCCTCTCAGTAAGCAGTGGCGCAGCGTGTGTATGACTCATAGCTTGCCAAATATACCCTTCCAGGGTATGGTAGCAAGATGCACGACGGAACAAAAATCAAAGTTGCTGCCAGGCTGAAACGTATCGAAGGCCAGGTACGAGGTTTGCTGCGCATGGTCGACGAAGACCGCTATTGCGTCGATATACTTACGCAGATCGACGCGGTACGGGCCGCGCTGCACAAGGTGGAGGAGCAGGTGCTGCAGGACCACGTGTCCCACTGCGTCGCCAACGCCTTTGCGTCAGGCGACCTGGTGGAACAGCGGCACAAGGTCGAGGAATTGGTGCAGACGATCGGGCGGATGACCCGGTAGCGCCAAGTGCTTAGCCAACACCCTCCTTCAGGCGCAACGTGACCCAGCGCGGCCCAGGAAGGGTCTGGACTTTCGGCAGAACAAGCATCAGCACGAACAGGCGTTTGTCCTCGCGGGCTGCGGTAATGGCGTTTTGCACTTCAGCGGGCGTCGAGACCGGCTTGTCCTGCACGCGCAGGATTACGTCACCCGCAACAGCGCCCCGCCGCGCCGCGTCGGAGCCGGCTTTGACACTGGTGATCAGCACGCCTTCAACACCATCTTCCAGATTGAGCTTGGCCCGCTGAGCCTTCTGGATACTGGCGAGTGTCAGGCCAAGATTGGGCGGGATCTTCGCATCTGGCTCCACTGCGGCGGTGGGAGCGTCGCGTTCCTCCCAGCGCTTGCGCGGCCAAGCTTCGACCGTCACGGGAATAGTGCGCTGTTGGCCACCGCGCAGCACTGTCAAGTTCACTGTGGTACCGACATCGGTCTGGCCGATGTCGCGCAGCAAGGCGCGTTCATCGGTTGGCGTATCGTCGCCATATTTCAGGATGAGATCACCGATGGCGAGACCGGCTTTGCTGCCGGGGCTATCAGGCAAGACCCACGACACAAGTGAGCCAACGGGCTGCGATTGGCCCATCGCCTCGGCAATTTCACGCGTCACCTGCTGCACCTTCACGCCAACCCAGCCAGGGCGAATCCAGCCGTATTTGATCAGCCTGTCGATGACAAACCTTGCGTCGGCCGAAGGGATGGCCAGGCCAAGGCCGGAAAAACTCTCGGTTGGTGAGACCATGGCGCTATCGACGCCGACCACCTTGCCTTCCATGTCGAATAGTGGACCGCCGGAATTGCCATGGTTGATTGCTGCGTCGGTCTGGATGAAGTCATCGTAGGGTGATTCCTCGGCGTCGCGGTTCAGACCGCTAACGATGCCGCCAGTGACCGACGTGCCAAGACCGAGCGGGTTGCCGATGGCGAACACCTGGTCGCCGACGCGCAGCTTGTTGCTGTCCCCCCATTGCACCGGCTTTAGTGGATAGCCAGCCTGCACCTGCACGATCGCGAGGTCGGCCAAGCGGGAAGCATGCACCAATTTGCCCGGCAGCAGCGTGCCGTCGGACAGAGTGACCGTGATCTCGAAGGCATTCTCGACCACGTGGTAATTTGTAACGATGAGGCCCGACGGGTCGATGACGAAGCCGGAGCCCACATAGGCCTTCACCTCGCCGCTATTGGCGGTTGAAGCCACTGCACTGGCGGTATTGACTTTCGTCACTACGTCCTTGCGGACTGCGATGTTCACCACCGTGGGCAGCAGGCTGCGGATAAGTTCCGAGCGGCTGGCTGTAGCGTCCTCCGCGAGAACGCGTGGGGCGGAACAGGTCAGTGCAATCAGCGCGACGGCCAGCATCTGCAGGACCCGATAGGCGCGGGCAGGGTGGTGCGGCATCGACGTTCCTCATGGCAGCTGGCCAGGGGGCTATAGCGGCCCGGCGGTTCGCTACTATAGCAAGAAAACAGCGGGATTTTACCAATTGTGAGCAGCCATCTCCGCCGGGGCGAACCGTTGCTCACGCCGCCATACGCCCGGACTGACGCCGATCCACCGGCTGAACGTGTTGGCGAAATGGCTCTGATCTGCGAAGCCGATGGCGAGCGCGATCTCGGCGAGCGGCTGGTCAGTGTCGCGGATCAGCTGCTGCGCGCGACGGATGCGGGCGTTGAGATGCCAGCGGTGGGGCGGAACACCCGTCGAACGACGGAATGCACGCGTGAACTGGGAGGCGGACAAACCGGCAAGCCGGGCCAGTACGTCCACTTTGATAGGATCGGCAAGGTGGGCTTCGATGTGGTCGATCACACGGTCGAGCTGCCATTTCGCCAGCCCGCCACGAACCTTTGCTCTGGTGATCGGCCCATGCAGTTGTTGCACGGGGAACCTCCTCATTTCGGCCGGATCATCCGGTTGTCCGGCGAAATGGTGTTCTTCGGTGCCCGCCTGAATGGCGCGTTGCAGCAATTCATTCTTTCAAAATGCGCGGAAATACCCCGGAACGCCCGCCTTTCTCCAAGAGTTGGCAACGGTAGTTGGTGCCGGTCACCGCCGACCGGGTGACCGCCGGTGGCCATGCACGCCGCTGCTGTACCGCGCTATAACCCCGTCATGCCGCCGGATCCCCGCGCCAACCCGCTGCTGCTCGGCCATGAGGGAGCCGAACTCGCTCTCGTGGAAGCGATGCGTTCAAGGCGGATGCACCATGCCTGGCTGATCACTGGGCCCGACGGGGTGGGCAAAGCGACACTGGCATATCGGTTCGCGCGGCGCCTGCTGGCAGGAATACCTACAGAGGAGAGCCTGGCTCTGGAGCCGACGCATCCGGTGTTCCGTCGTATCGCCGCAGGGGGGCATGCCGATCTGCTGACGGTGGAATTGGCGTATGACGAGAAGCGTCGGCGGATGCGGACACAAATCGCGGTGGAGGATGTACGGCGTATCGGCACGTTTATGAGCCTGACGCCCGCCGAGGGCGGGTGGCGCGTCGTCATCGTCAATGGTGCAGAGGAGATGAACCAGTCATCGGCGAATGCGCTGCTGAAGATTTTGGAGGAGCCGCCGCGGCAGGCCCTGCTGATCCTGACCTGCTCGGCACCGGGAAGACTGCTTCCGACGATCCGCAGCCGGTGCAGGCGGCTGCGGTTGGAGCCCTTGGCAGCGGAGCCGATGGAGCGGCTGCTCGAGGAATATCTGCCGGCAATGGGACCCGATGAGCGCGGTCGGCTGGTGACAATGTCAGAGGGTTCACCGGGACGAGCACTATTGCTGGCGGAGGAAGACGGGCTGAAGGTGGCGAAGCTCGTGGATGAGGTGTTGGCGGAACTACCGGGGCTGAAGCCCGCAAAGGCGTACGTGGTGGCTGATGCATTGGCTCGTGGAGAGACCGCATTTTCCAACTTTTTTGATCTCCTGCGATCGGGCATTGCAGCCGCAGTGCGTGATGCAGCGCGGGGCACGGCGGACGAGGAGCAGTCGCGGCTGATTGCATTGCGTCCCCTTGATGCATGGGGCGACGTGTGGCACGCGCTGACACGGCTGCAGGACGAGACGGAGCGGTTCAATCTGGACAAGCGCCAAGCGGTCATGGCCGGGCTTGGGATGCTCGGCAGCACCATATCATGATGGCGGGTAGCACCCGGCCGTGACAGGAGAGATCGGGCTACAGCCCGGAATTATGCAATGAAAGAACGCTACTACGTCACAACCCCGATCTACTATGTGAATGGCGCGCCGCATATCGGGCACGCCTACACCTCGATCGCGGCCGACGTAATGGCGCGGTGGAAGCGCCTGGATGGGTTCGACGTGTTTTTCCTGACAGGAACGGATGAACACGGGCAAAAGGTGGCGACTGCTGCGCGCAACGCCGGGATGGACCCGCAATCCTTTACTGACAAAGTATCAGCCGACTTTCGCGACATGTCGGACAAGATGGGAGTGTCGTACGACCAATGGATTCGCACGACGGATGAGCGGCACAAGGCGTCGTGTGCTGAGTTGTGGCGGCGGATCGCGGCGAACGGGCACATCTACCTGGGCCACTACGAAGGCTGGTACGCTGTTCGGGATGAAGCTTTCTATGATGAGGAAGAGCTGACGGTTCGGCCGGACGGCTCCAAGGTCGCACCGAGTGGGGCGCCGGTGGAGTGGGTGAGGGAGCCCTCGTATTTCCTCGACCTGTCCAAATGGCAGGACAAGCTCCTGGAAATCTACGAAACGCAGCCAGACTTCATCGCCCCGTCATCGCGGCGGAACGAGGTGATCAGCTTCGTCCGTGGTGGCCTGCGGGATTTGTCGATCAGCCGTACTAGCTTCACCTGGGGCATACCTGTGCCGGATGCGCCGGGACACGTGATGTATGTGTGGGTCGACGCGCTCAACAACTACGTCACTGCTTGCGGATTCCCCGATGAACGTGCGGAGCGCTGGGCGTTCTGGCCGGCCGATGCGCATTTCGTCGGAAAGGACATCATCCGGTTCCACGCTGTCTACTGGCCGGCATTGCTGATGGCGGCCGGACTGCCGGTGCCGAAGCGGGTGACGTCGAACGGCTGGTGGACTGTGGACGGCGAAAAGATGTCCAAGTCACTGGGCAACGTTATCGAGCCCCGGCAGTTGGTGGCAGCGTTCGGGCTGGATCAAGTGAGGTACTTCCTGCTTCGTGAGAAACCGTTCGGCGGCGACGGGACGCTGTCGCACCAGGCGCTGATCACGCGAATGAATGTCGAGCTGGCGAACGACCTCGGGAACCTCGCGCAACGATCACTGTCGCTGATCGCACGGAACTGCGATGCGCGGCTGCCGGCGAGGGGGCCTGCCACCGACGACGACACGGAGCTGCTGACGATGGCCGAGGCGCTGCCAGGATCGCTGCGCGACCGGCTGGAGCGCCAAGTGTTCCATGAAGCGCTGGAGGAGGTCTGGAAAGTCGTTCGGGCCGCCAACGGATATATCGATCGACAGGCGCCCTGGGCGCTGCGTCGAACCGACCCGGCCCGCATGGCATCGGTACTCCGGGTGCTTGTGGACACAATGCGGGTCATTGCAACCGTTCTACAGCCGTTCATGCCTGGCAGCATGGCGCAGATGCTCAACCAGCTGGGCGTGCCGGAGCGGGCGCGGATGCTCGCGAACCTGACGGCACCGCTGCAGGATGGGATCGAACTGCCGGCACCGCAGGGCGTATTTCCTCGGTATGTTGAACCCGCGGCGGGCTAGAGTGGTTCAACATCTCCCCCATCTTGCGGCATTCGCTCGCTCATGCTGATCGATTCGCACTGCCACCTCGATTACTTCACCGAGGCGGAGCGGCCAGCCGTACTGGAGCGCGCCGCGGCAGCCGGCGTCGGAGAGATGGTGACCATCGGCACCACGATGTCACAGTCTCACGGCCTGCCCGCATTGGCGGAGGCAACGAAGAACGTCTGGTGTACCGTGGGCGTGCATCCTCACCATGCCGCGGAAGCACCGATACCGGCGCCCGAAGAAATCGCCGCGCTGGCGCAGCATCCGCGGGTAATTGGCATCGGCGAGTCCGGGCTGGACTATTATTACGATCGGGCGCCGCGGGACATACAGCAGGCCAATTTCCGGGCGCACATACGGGCTGCGCGGCTGGCCGGCGTGCCACTTGCGATCCATGCCCGCGATGCCGATGACGACATCGCGGATATCCTGGAAAATGAGCGTGATAGTGGTGGTATCTTCACGTTTCTTCTGCACTGCTTCAGCTCGTCCCGGAGGCTGGCGGAACGGGCCGTGACGATGGGTGGATATGTCAGCTTCTCAGGAATCCTGACCTTCCCTAAATCCAACGAACTCAGGGAGATCGCGCGCGATCTTCCAGCAGATCGGCTGCTGGTGGAGACCGATGCCCCCTACCTCGCTCCAGTACCGTTCCGAGGGAAGCGGAACGAACCGGCTCATGTCGCTCATACGGCGCGCGTTCTGGCGCAGGTCCGCGCACTGGAACCGGAGGCGATGGCCGACCTCACCACTGGGAACTTTCGCCGTCTGTTCTGGAAGGCGGCCTGACGGGTGAAGGTCGTTCTGCTTGGCACTGGTGGTTCGGCAGGCGTGCCGTTCATAGGAGGCGCTGACGGAACCGGTAATTGGGGAGCGTGTGACCCGGCGGAGCCCCGCAACCGGCGAACGCGGACCTCCATCGTTATTGAGAGCGATATTGGGGAGCGGCTACTGGTCGATACGTCGCCGGATATGCGGTCGCAGTTGCTGGACTGCCGCGTGCCACGAATAGATGCGGTGCTGTTCACACATGCGCATGCGGACCATGTGGTCGGGCTGGACGACGTCCGCATTCTCAACCGGATCGTCGATCGGCCGCTGGATGCATTTGCGACCCAGGCGACGCTGGAGGAACTGAGACGACGGTTTGGCTACGCATTCCGACCTTGGCAGCCGCCGGGCTTTTTCCGGCCGGTTCTGGTGCCGCGCGAAGTGGTCGCCGGCGAGACGGTCGAAACCGCCGGAATGCATGTGCGGCTATTCGAGCAGAACCACGGCTTCATCACGTCACTCGGGCTGCGGATTGGTAGGTTCGGATATTCGACCGACGTGGTTGGTTTGGATGAAGCCGCGTTCGCCGCTCTGGACGGCATAGATACCTGGCTGGTCGGCTGCTTCCTTCGCAAGGGGCCGCACAAGACGCACGCCGATCTGACGCAGGTGCTCGCATGGCGTGATCGTATCCAGCCGCGCCGGACAGTGCTGACCCATATGGGGAATGACATGGACTGGGCCTGGATGCAGGCGAACCTGCCGGACGGCGTCGAAGCCGGCCACGATCGCATGGCATTCGATTTAACATAATATATCTTATGCGACTAGCGGCGCCGCGGGACATCCCGTTCGCGATCCCTAGCCGCTCGCATCGCCGGGCCTTGCTGGTATACCTCGTGCGACGAATAGGAGGCCTGCCAGGATGGGAGACATCAGCGCAGAGGCGGAATTGCGCCGCCTGCTCGACATCATGGCCGCACTGCGCGCGCCCCGAAGCGGCTGCCCATGGGACCTCGAGCAGACGTTCGAGACAATTGCGCCTTACACTATCGAAGAGGCCTATGAAGTTGCCGATGCCATAGCACGCCAGCATTTCCCTGCATTGCAGGACGAGTTGGGGGATCTGCTGTTCCAGGTCGTTTACCATGCCCGGATGGCCCAGGAGGAAGGCCGGTTTGCGTTCGCCGACGTGGCCCGGGCGATTGCCGACAAGATGGTGCGGCGGCATCCGCACGTATTCGGCGATGCGGGGGCACGAGACGCGTCGGCGCAGACCGCGGCATGGGAAGCGCAGAAGACGATGGAGCGGGCGGCTCGGGCTGAGGTGGGAGCACTGGCAGGCGTGCCGGAGGGGCTCCCTGCCCTTACCCGCGCAGCCAAGCTGACCGCACGCGCGGCACGGGTCGGGTTCGACTGGCCTGACGCTGGAGCGGTGCTGGAGAAGTTGGACGAAGAGGTCGCGGAACTGAAGGCCGAGCTGCCCGAAGGCGCGCCCGAGAGGCTAGCCGATGAGGTCGGAGACTTGCTTTTCGTCCTGGCGAACCTGGCGCGGAAACTGGGGCTGGAGCCAGAGGAATGCCTGCGACGTGCAAACCGCAAGTTCGCAAACCGCTTTCGGAGAATGGAAGATATGACAGGTAATAGAGGATTTTCCTTGGGAGAGATGTCACTTGATGCAATGGAAGAAATCTGGCGTGAAATCAAGCATGATAAGGAATTTGGCACCTGATATTGCGCCACTGCAGCAATAAATTCTGATAAATGCTTTTAGCTGCAGTAAAAATCCCTTCTATAAATGTGCGAGGCCAGTGCGTCGCAACGGCTCCGGGCTGCAATGCTCTGGCAGAACAGACGAACAACAGACCTGTGGCCGCCTGACTGAGCAGTGACGCTGCCTCGCCCTGATTATGCCTCGAGTTCGGCCCGCACTGCTGACTCTAGTTCTCGCATCCGGAACGGCTTGCGCAGGAACCGATGCTCGATCTGCTGTGAGACAAAATAACCGGAGATCAAAATGATCTTCAGATCCTCATGGCGTTGCGTCGCTATTTTAGCCAGTTCGATCCCCGACATGTCGGGCATGCGAATGTCAGTGATGATCATGCGCAGGTCTGGTGTGGATGCAAGAAGCGCCAAGGCCTCAGCGGCATTGCTCGCCTGCAATACGTCGTAGCCGAAGTCCTCGAGGAACTCGGCGACTATGACGCGAACTTCCGGATCGTCATCGACGACCATCAGCTTCGTCTGGTCTGAACGCGTCGTCCCTGACGTTGCAGTATTACCTTCCGTTAGACACGACACTGTCGCTTCCCCGTCAGCTAGAGGGAAGCCCCAGTTCCCCCGGCAGCCAATTTGCATGCCAATACGAGGATGGATGCAACGGCCGGCGTCAATACCACCATGAGGCAACGCTAGAATACGACGATGATAGCGCCAGGGTCGCCTCGCCCATCACAAACCTGCGACCAAGCCCATTGTTTGCACAAGAGTTTCAGGAACTCGACGCTCTGTGTAACCCGTGCGATGAATAATTCACGCTGTCTTACGCACGAGGTGTCGCCATGAGTGGTTCGGGTCCGCTTGCCAGATTCAAGGTGATCGATCTGTCGCGTGTGCGCGCGGGTCCCACCGCGGTGCGGCAGCTTGCCGATTGGGGCGCGTCGGTGATCAAGGTTGAATCGCCGGAGGGCGACGCCGGCATGGGCGGCGAGCGGCACGGGCCGGACTTCCAGAACCTGCATCGCAACAAGCGCAGCATGACGCTGAACCTGAAGTCACCTGAGGGCGTGGACATCCTGAAGCAGCTGGTGCGTGAATCGGATGTGCTCGTCGAGAATTACCGTCCGGACGTGAAGTTCCGACTGGGGATCGACTACGAGACTCTGCGCAAGGTCAATCCCCGGCTTGTATATGGCAGTATATCTGGGTTCGGGCAGGACGGGCCGTATCGTGAACGGCCCGGGTTCGATCAGATCGCGCAGGGTATGGGAGGGCTGATGTCGATCACCGGTCTGCCCGGCCAGGGCCCAGTGCGGGTTGGCATTCCGGTAGCCGATCTGACGGCAGGGATTTTCTGCGCGATGGGGATCCTGATCGCACTGCTTGAGCGTGAGCAATCTGGTGAGGGGCAGTGGGTCCAGAGCAACCTGCTTGCGTCGCAAATAGCCATGCTGGACTTTCAGGCGGCGCGCTGGACTATCGGGCACGAGGTGCCGGGGCAGGCAGGCAACGACCATCCGACGAGCATTCCAACCGGCGTATTTCAGACGTCGGACGGTTACATGAACATCGGTGCGGCGGGTGAGGCCATCTATCAGCGGTTTTGCAAGGTGATCGAGGCGCCGGAACTGGCGACCGACCCCGATTTCGCCACGAATGCGGATCGGTCGAAGAACCGGGCGCGGCTGCATCAGGCGATCGGTGCCATCACGCGCAGGCGAACGACGGCGGAGTGGATCGACCGGTTTAACGAGGCAGGCGTGCCGTGCGGACCGATCTATCGGATGGACGAAGTGTTTGCCGACCCGCAGGTGAAGCATCTGAATATCACGCGGCACGTGCAGCATAAGAACTTGGGTGATGTAGAGGTTGTAGGCCAGGCAGTGGAGCTGTCGCGGACGCCCTGGAGTGTGCGAAGCGCGACACCGGAGCCTGGAGAGCATACGGCCGATGTGCTACAGGAGCTTGGGTTTGGCGTGGCGGAGATCCAGGGACTGAGAAACCGAGGGGTGGTGTAAGCCATCCTCCGGCGTCCCCGGAGAGAGCCTAGCGTGTATACCGCGTCGTTGCGGTGGGGCGGGTCGCTACCGTCGTAATGACAATCGGCTCGGCAGGGATAAGACGAGGCTCCCCAGTCCCTTCCCACAGCCAGTATTTATTGTCGCCAGCACCGTTCACCGCGACAGTCTTATGATTTTCCTTGGCGTCGATGGCGTGGATCGTCACGCGGCTGATCAGGCCATCTTTCAGGGCGCGCATGTCGTCCACAGCCTCGTACACTGCCTCCGTGACGCTGGCGCCGCGCTTCATGTAAAGAACAATGGAACGCGCGGTGCAGCAGCGAATGGTCATTTCGCCTGCACCCGTGCAGGCGGCGGCGCCGTAGCGCGTGTCGGCGTAGGAGCCGGCCCCGATGATAGGGCTGTCGCCGAGCCGGCCAGGATATTTCCAGCCCCAGCCTGAGGTGCTGGTGCCGCTGCAAATTCGGCCTTGCTTGTCGCGGGCGAGAAAAACCGTGGTATCTCGCCCGACTTCGGGATCGATCGCATGGCGGCAGAGTTCGGCAAGCGGCGTATCAGGCCAGGCATGCCGGGCAGCCTCGGGTACTTCCTGTTCAAACCACTGCTGCCAGGCGCGCTTTGAATCTGAAATAAGGTTATCGGCGGGTTCGGCGCCGATTTCGCGTGCGAAGCGAGCGGCCCCCTGCCCTACCAACAATTCGTGCGGCAACCGCCGCATGATCTCGCGGGCAACGCTCACGGGATGCAGATAGCCTTGCAGCGCGCCGACCGCCCCGGAGCGCAGCGTTGTGCCATCCATCATACAGGCATCGAGTTCCATTTCGCACAGCAGGTTTGGCCAGCCGCCACGGCCGACCGTGCGCACGGATGGATCGGCCTCGATGATGCGAATGCCGGCCTCTATCGCGTCGAGCGCGTGAGCGCCCTCGGCGAGCAGGTGGGCAGTGGTCGGAGCACCGAGCGTGCCTTCGTTGTTGGTAAGCAGGATCATGGTTCCTTCATCCGTGATTTTCGGAAGTGCGACAAGACCGACAATCGTCACGGATGCGCCATGCAAGTTGTCACGTTCGAGCGTTACACCCGCAAGCTGGGGCGTATACGGACGGAGGCAGTTGTGGTTCGGCTTCTCGCGGCCGCGGTGAGTGCGGTATTGCTGTGCGGTGGCGGGGGCAGTGCTGCCGCACCGGATTGCCCGGATGGCGGAACAGTGCGGTTCGGCGTGGTGCCTGGTGAGGACACGATGACGCTGGGTCCAATCTATGACCGCATCGCTACGCTGATCTCAGCCCGGCTGGATTGCCCCGTGAAGGTGCAGTTCGGCACCAGCTACACCGCAACGATCGAGGCGATGCGCGCGGGGCGCGTCGAA
>Ga0070730_10003605_pt1 | contig 13848 bp, 12 predicted proteins | sample Coa_R1_3_FD_66447 | JGI IMG/M metagenome (GOLD analysis project Ga0070730, IMG submission 66447) | Surface soil microbial communities from Centralia Pennsylvania, which are recovering from an underground coalmine fire - Coalmine... | ecosystem: Environmental > Terrestrial > Soil > Unclassified ...
GAGCTCAATCTGTGCCCCGCCACTTTAATCACGTCGTCAACGCGCCCGAGCACCCACGTGTATCCGTCGGCGTCGAGTTGCGCCGCGTCGCCCGTGAAATACACGCCGGGAATGCGCGTCCAGTAATCGCGCTCGAAGCGTTCATCGTCTCCGTAGATTGTCCGCAGCATCGAAGGCCATGGCTTCTCGATCACCAAATATCCCGTTTCCCCCGGTTTCACGGGTTCGCCTTTCATCGTGACCACCCGCGAAATCACTCCCGGCATGGGCAGAGTTGCCGAGCCGGGCTTCGTTGGCGTCGCCCCTGGCAGCGGCGAAATCATGATGGCTCCCGTTTCTGTTTGCCACCAAGTGTCGACAATCGGACAGCGATTTTTGCCAATCACTTCGAAATACCATTTCCACGCCGCCGGATTGATCGGCTCGCCTACCGTTCCCAGCAGTCGCAAGCTGGACAAATCCCGCTTCGTAATCCAATCGTTTCCCCACGCCATGAACGCGCGCACGGCCGTCGCCGAGCTGTAAAAAATCGACACCTTGTAGCGCTCGATAATTTCCCAGAAGCGGTCGCGCTTCGGAAAATCCGGCGCGCCTTCGTACATCACGCACGTTGCGCCGTTCGCCAGCGGCCCGTAAACCAGATAGCTGTGGCCCGTCACCCAGCCAATGTCCGCCGTGCACCAATACACATCGTCGGCGCGCAAATCAAAAACCAGCTGCATCGTGTACATGCATCCGAGCAGATATCCCGCGGAAGTATGCAGCACACCCTTCGGTTTGCCCGTCGTTCCGCTTGTGTACAAAATATAGAGCGGGTGCTCCGCATCGAATGCCGGCGCGGGACACTTCGACTGCGCTTTCTCTTCCAGTTCGTGCCACCACAGATCGCGCCCCTGCTTCCACGCCACTTTTTCGCCCGTGCGTTTCACCACCACCACTTTCTCAATCGTCGGACAGCTTTCAATCGCCTTGTCCGCCGTATCTTTCAACGGAACCACGTGCCCGCGCCGGAATCCGCCGTCCGCTGTAATCAGCCACTTCGCTTTCGCGTCTCCAATGCGATCCGCCAGCGACACCGCGCTGAATCCGCCGAACACGACCGAATGAATTGCGCCAATCCGCGCGCACGCCAGCAGGGCAATCGGCAGCTCCGGAATCATCGGCATGTAAACCGCCACGCAATCGCCATCCTTGACGCCGAGCGAGAGCAACGCATTCGCGAACTTGCACACGCGCTCGTGCAGCTCTGTGTATGTGAACTTCAACTGCTTGCCATCCTCCGCTTCCCAAAACAGCGCGACTTTCTTCCCATTCTTCGCCAGATGCCGGTCGAGGCAGTTGTGCGCGACGTTCAGCTTGCCTTCGGAAAACCATTTCGCATGCGGCAAATTCCACTCCAGCACTTTTTTCGGCGGTTCGAACCAGTCGAGCATCTTCGCCTGCTCGCCCCAGAAACCTTCCGGATCGTTTTTCGCCCGGTCGTAAATGCTTTTGTATTCTTCGAGTGTTCGGACCCGCGCTTGTTTCTGAAACTCCGCTGGCGGCGGGATCGGCTTTTCTTCCAGTACGTGCGGATCAAATTCCTGCATGGTTCCTCCGTTGACGCGCCTCTAAAGTACGAAACGCCACCCCGCACGGTCAAGGTTCCATCTGCGCAACCATCCCCGAGTTCGGGTGTTTATTGTATCCAGACTGATTTTCTGGAACTTTTCGCCCCCGCCAGCGGAATCTATATACGTAAGGCGCGGCGGATACGTCAAATAGAGCATGCCGGACAGGACCGAACTCCGAGACGAGGACCTGCTGCGCCGCATGGGGGCGGGCGACGAAGAAGCATTTCGCTCGTTTTACTCGCGTCATCAGCGCCCAATCTATCGTTTTGCGCTGCATATGACGGGCCGTCCCGAAGCCGCCGAGGAAGTGGTGCAAGAGGCTTTCATGACTTTGATTCGCGAGATCTCAAAATTCGATTCCGTCCGCGGCACGCCCCAGGCCTTTCTCTTCGGCATTGCGCGGAATCATGTGCGGCGTCTCGTGGAATCGGACAGGCGTTTCGTCCCGCTTGCCGAGGACGACGATTTGCAGGTCCGCGCGGGCCAGGCGTCACTCTCCTATGGGCTAGGTGAGTCTTTATCCGACGATATGGCTCGCGCTGAAATTATCGAGCGCGTGCGCCGCGCGGTACTGGCGCTGCCCGAGCATTACCGGGAAGCCGTGACGCTCTGCGATCTTCAGGGCTTCGATTATTCCGCCGCGGCGGCGACTCTCGATTGCCCCATCGGCACCGTGCGTTCGCGCCTGGCTCGCGCACGCGAAATGCTCCTCGCAAGATTGCGGCCTACGCCTGCGGCGATAACGAGACCTTCGAGGGCTGCAGGCAGCAGATGAGGCGCTGTGAAAAGGAAACGAAGGTGGAGAAGAGTGAAGCACATCAAAATGACTTGCGCGGAATTTGACACCGTCGTCCACGACGTCGCCCGGCCCGATGCCTTCGACAAGCCTGCCGCCGTGATCGCTAAATTTCACGCCCAGACGTGCGAGCGTTGCGCCGCGCGCCTTGCCCAGGCGCAGCTGCTCGCCGGTGCCCTTGAGGCTGTTGCTCAAGACTCAGCTGACCTCGGAGCACCCGCGCATTTCGAGCCCGCGCTTGTCTCCGCGTTTCGCGAGCATCGCCGCAGCCTCGAGCGCAAGCAGCATCGCCAGCGTCGCACGCGCTTGCGCTGGCTTGAATGGTCAGCACTCGCCGCCGCTGCTGTGCTGCTTGCGATTGGCGCATGGAATTTCTCGCGTCCTCGCGTTATCGGAACGGACACAAATCCAAGCGTAGTTGTGAAAAGTCCGGTGAATTCCAGCGCGAGTGGCGCGGTGCAACAGATAGGGTCTGTTGAAACCGCCGCCGCAGAAGATTCGAATTCCGATTTCGTTCCCGTGCCATACGGTGAAAGCCTTTCGTCCGATGATTCCGGACTGGTGGTTCGCGTTTCCATGACGCGCAGCGCGTTGGGCAGCCTGGGCTATCCGGTGGACGAGATCCATGCCGGAGATGTGGTTCAGGCGGATTTGCTCGTTGGTGAAGACGGCTTGCCGCGCGCCGTGCGTCTCGTGCAGTAAAAAAATATTCACTTGGTGCGGCTTCAGTGCCGCAGGGAAAGAGAAAACAGGAGTTCGACAAGGAGTTTACAATGATGAGCAGGATCGCTAAATACGCCGTGATGGCATCTGTCGCCCTTGGTTTGAGCGTGGCGATACAAGCCGGACATGTTCTTGGGCAGGGAATGCCGGGGCCTCGCCCGGGGGGAATGGGGCCGGGGAGCTTCGCGTTCGAGCGGATCGTGGGCGCCTTTGGCGGAAAGGTGGTGACGAATGCACCATTTTCCGCGCAAGTGGTGCGCGAGACGACTCAAGTGCTTTCCGACGGGACGCGTGTGGACCGAAAAGAGACGGGCAGTATCGCGCGCGATGGCGCCGGACGAACGAGGCAAGAGATCACCTTGCCAGCCATTGGACCGCTTGCGGCGTCGGGACAAGTGCCACACCTTGCGTTCATCCGCGACCCTGCGGCGGGGAAGAGTTACATTTTGAATGAGAACAAAAAGACGGCCATGACCATCACCCATCCGGCGAAGGCAAATGGGCAACGTCGATGGATGATGAGACAGAAAATGCACGATGGACAGAATCCTAACGTGCAGACCGTGTCGCTGGGGACAAAGACGATAGATGGTCTAACGGTGCAGGGGACGCGCCGCACACGCACGATCCCGGTTGGCCAGATTGGCAATGACCGGCCAATTGTGATTACGCGGGAAGCATGGTACTCGCCGGATTTGCAAATAGTGATTTCGAGCACCCGCTCCGATCCGCGCTTCGGCACTACCACCTATCAACTAACCAACATCAATCGTGCCGATCCGCCGCAATCGCTTTTCACAGTTCCGCAGGACTACACCGTCACGCCCGGCGGCATGATGAAGCGCAGGTTTGCAAAGCCTGCGGCGCCACCGCCGCCCGACGGTTTGTGAGCATTTTCTCGGGGCCGCCCGCGCATCTGACCATGTGCAGGCGCTTCCGGCATTGAAATTGTGATTTCTGTTCAATCTTGTCTTGCGGCTGCGCATCCGGCCGGCAAACAAGTCCCAAACGTGTCCGTCACCCCGGCGCGCCAGGGAAAAAACAAAAAAGGGGCGTGCTCCCCGCGCGCCCCTTTCATCTTTTGACCTTCTTTTCTGCGTGAAACCCATTTCGCTTGTGCGACGTTGGATTGCATGCATCCGTATAAGTCATCGCCTAAGCGGCCTCCGTCAGAGCACGGCTTTAGTTCAGCCGAAAAGATCAGCAAGTTCAGGGGTTTTAACCCCTGAGGCCGGAACGATAAGTCTGTCAAGGTATCTATGAAATGGCCAATGGCCTCTATTGCGTGGCGCGCATCACGAGTTGTGACCCGTCGCGCGATCTAGCAATTCGACGACGTGCAAGACTTCTTGATTTGTGGCATGCAGCTTCGCGCCCGCCCGCAATTGCAAAATGCATCCCGGATTTGCAGTCACAATCACCGAAGCCTTCGTCGACCCCGCATGCTGCATTTTTTCCGCGAGCAATTCCATTGACGTCTTCGTCTCCGTCACATTGTAAACGCCCGCCGACCCGCAGCACTGATCAGCCAGCGGCATCTCGACGAATTCAACTCCAGGCACCTCGCGAATCAGTTTTCGCGGCGCCTCGCGTATTTTTTGTCCGTGGAGCAGATGGCACGAATCTTGGTACGTGACGCGCAATTTCATTTCGCGTAGCGGCGCGGATAATCCCAACTCGGCAAGAAATTCGGTAACGTCCCGCATCTTTGGCGAGAACTGCGACGCCGATTCCGCCGCGCGCTCGCGCTCTCGAGCAGCTTGTGCGCCCTCCGCGCCCGCATCATCCGCGAACAAATGCGTGTACTCTTTCAGCGTCGAGCCGCATCCCGCCGCGTTGGTGATAATCGCGTCAAACGGCTCGCGCAAAAATACTTCCATGTTTTTGCGCGCCAAACCTCGCGCCACGTCGCGCACTCCGGCATGTGCGGCAAGCGCGCCGCAGCAAACTTGCCCATCGGGCACGACGACTTCGCAGCCGTTCGCCTGCAACACGCGAATCGTCGCGTCATTGAGTGCGGTGAACGTTACTTGCGCCACGCATCCCGCGAAAAATGCCACGCGCGCGCGCCGCTCTCCGCGTGCTGGAAATGTTTGTCCCAGCCGCGAATAGAAAAAGTCGCGATCGATTCGCGGCAGAAGTGCGGCCTGTTGCTGCAATCCCAGCAGTCGCAACAATCCGCTTCCGCGCGCGGCAGTTTCCAACCCTGAACGCTGATAAAACCGCACGATTCGCGCCATTCGCGCAATGCGTTGCGGCTCCACGAGCAGCCGCCGGTAAACGAAATTGCGAATCGCACGCGACACGCGCGGCCTCTTGTAATTCTTCTCGATTTGCGCGCGCGCCTGCTCCACCAACTTCCCGTATTCCACGCCGGACGGGCACGCCGTCTCGCACGCACGGCAATCCAGGCACCGGTCAATGTGCGTGACGAACGCTTCGCCCAATTCCATTCGCCCCTGATCGATCAGCGCCATCTGACGGATGCGCCCGCGCGGCGAATCCGCTTCGTTGTGCCACAGCCGGTAGGTCGGGCAGGCGTTCAAACACAGCCCGCAGTGAATGCAACGCGAATAATCCGCGTACTCGGGATTATCTCCCGCCGTGAATCCGCTCAGCGTCTCGGCGAACTCTCGCTGCGCTTCTTCGTGAGTCTGTGGAGGCGCGCCCGCCATTTCTAAAGCCCTCCCACGAATCGCCCCGGCGCAAAAATAACGTGCGGGTCAAATGCCTGCTTCACGCGCTGCATCAGCGGAAAATCTTCACGCGCCTCGCCCCAGATATTCATTTCGCGCTTCAGTTCCCGAGGGCTCCGCAAAATCATTCCGCGGCTATTCTTCCCCGCAACGGAAACTATTTCCTTCGCGCATTGCGTCACTCGCTCCATCGTCGTTGCATCGCTTTCCTTGGGCAGCAATGCAAAATAAATCACACCTGCTCCGCGTGCAAACACGCCGCAGGGCAGACCGCGCTCCGCCGCAATGTTTTTAAGCAATTGCACGATCTCAGCCATTTGCGTCGGCCGCGTGGTAACCTTTGCGATTACGCCGTCAGCAAACTTACTCGCCGTCAACAGGGGGATTTCTCGAATCGCCGCCAGCAGTGAGGTGGCTGCGGAGCCATCGAGCGCGCAAAATGTGGCTGCGTTTGCGTCGCGCGACATGGTTTGCAGGTCACCCGCGCTGCGCTCAAGAACACGCTCGTTTCCAGCCGCTGAAATTGCGACGCTCCATTCCGTTTGATCGATCGGAAGCTGTGCATCCATCATCGCCGCAGCCGGCCCGTCGAAAATCTCCAAAGTCTGCGGCGCGATTGGCGATTTGTGAATGCTGTCCGCGAACGCAAACGCATCCTCGGCGCGCGTAAATCCCGCAAGCCAGCTGCGCGACTCAGCGGCTAGCGGAAACGTTTTTAAATTCACGCGCGTCACGATGCCAAGCGAGCCGATAGCCCCAAGCATCAGCTTGTGCAAGTCGTACCCGCTGACATTTTTCACGACGCGGCCGCCGCTTTTCGCCAGCGCGCCGTCTCCCGTGACGAATTCCATTCCCAATACAAAATCGCGCGCCGTGCCGTACATCTGCCGCAGCGGGGAATCGACTCCGCTCGCGAGCGTTCCGCCAATCGTCGCGCGCTCGTAGAAGGGAACTGCCAGCGGCACAAATTGTTTGTGCTCCGTCAGAGTCGCCGCAAGTTTCGCAAGCGGAATTCCCGTTTCGACGCTCAGCGTCAAATCGCCGGGATCGTAGGAAATCACGCGGTCGAGCCGCGTCATATCAATCGCGAGGTCGTATCGCGCGGGCGGCATCCCAATGCCAAGTTTCGTTCGCGCGCCCATCGGAATCACCGCAAGCTTTTCCGCGACCGCGAGTTTCACCAGTTCCGCAACTTCTTCCGCTGTCCCGGGCCGCGCCGCAGCGCTCGGCCGCACGCCATCGACTTCGTACGCTGCAAGCCGTGCGGGCTCGTCCGTGACGTTCGCCGCGCCCACAATATCGCCAAGGCGCGACGGCATCGCTTTTGCGGGTGAACTCATGCGAAATCTCTTCCGGTGGCAGGCGCGCTGTTTCCCGCGCCGCGTTGCGGCATGGGGCGAATGCGAACTTCGCCGCAGCCTTTGCCCGTCGGAAAAATCTTGCCGGGATTAAGCAGCCCCGCCGGATTGAACGCATCGCGCACCCTGCGCATCAGCGCCAGATCCGCTTCGGTGAAAAGCAGCGGCATCAGCCGGTCCTTTTCCATGCCCACGCCGTGCTCGCCCGTGATCGTGCCGCCCATCTCGATGCAGAAACGAATAATCGCGTCAGCAGTGGAAACTGCGCGCTCGAATTGTTTCGGGTCGCGCGCGTCGAAAAGAATAATCGGGTGCAGGTTGCCGTCGCCCGCATGAAAAATATTGCCAATCTCGAAGCCGTTTTCTTTTCCAATACGCTCAATTTCGCGCAATGTCTGCGGCAATTTCGTTCGCGGAATCACGCCGTCCTGCACGTAATACGTGGGCGACAACCGCCCAACGGCGCCGAACGCATTTTTTCGTCCCTTCCACAGTAAATCGCGTTCCGCGGCATCGCGCGCCACGCGAACTTCACGCGCTCCATGCATCTTGCAAACTTCGCTGATGTCTTTCGCGTGCTGCTCCACGGCCTCGCGCAGCCCGTCAACCTCGATCAGCAACACGGCCGCGCTATCCAGCGGAAATCCCGCGTGCACCCACGCCTCGACTGCCCGCAGAGTCCATCCATCGAGCATTTCGCACGCCGCCGGCGTAATTCCGCGCGCCGTGATTTCAACCACCGTCTCCGTCGCGCCGTCCACGCGATCGTAAATCGCCAGCAGCGTCTTCACCGCTTCCGGTAAACGCGTCAGCCGCACAGTGACTTCCGTAACCAGCGCGAGCGTCCCTTCCGATCCCACAAACAAGCCGCACAAATCGTAGCCCGGCGCGTCCACCGCTTTTCCGCCGATGCGCACCAACTCGCCCGTCGGCATCACCATTTCGAGGCCCAAAATGTGATTTGTCGTCACACCATACGCGAGCGTGTGCGGTCCGCCCGCGTTTTCGGAAACGTTTCCGCCGATCGTACAAGCCTTCTGGCTCGATGGATCCGGCGCAAAATGCAATCCTACGGACGCGACCGCCGCATTCAAATCCGAATTCACCACTCCGGGCTGCACCACTGCGCGTTGATTCTCCGCGTCGATTTCGAGAATCTGATTCATTCGCGCGAACGAGACGATGATGCCCCCTTCCCGCGCCAGCGCTCCGCCCGAAAGGCCCGTTCCCGCGCCACGCCCGACAATGGGGATCTTGTGCGCGGCCGCGAGTCCCACGATTCGCACCACATGGGCAGCCGTGCGCGGAAACACAATGCACTGGGGACGTGCGATCTCCACCGAGCCGTCGTATTCATACAGCAGCAAATCCTCGGGCTGGCTCAAAACACCATCCTTGCCCAGGAATTGTTCGAGTTCGTTAAGGAGATGGCGGTCCATAGTTGGTTGGATGATTGGTTAGACGCTCGAAAACCACTATAGTCGCGCGTCTCTCCCATCGTCAACGTGACGCTACCGCAGGTGGCGGGTCAGTTTGAATTTTCTTGATCGTGACACAAAGAGTCAAAATTCAAACTGACCCATTACCCTACGGCATCATGGTTTTGTGTGCGGCATGGAGCGAAATACCTCCGAAGTGGCGCGGGCAAGCCAGACGAATCCGTCGATCACAATCAGCGCGCCAATCACACGCCACATCAGCAGGCGCGCGCGATATTGCGGCTGCTGCGAATCAGCGAGGCGGGAGTGCGGCGTGGCCGATTCAGCCGGACGCTTCCCTAGCCAACGCTCCCAGAAATGTGTTAACCCACGCGCGATCTCCATCGCGGAAAGCAAAATCACCAGCCCCAAGCTCAGAATGCAGGTGCCGATGAGATACTTGACCAGCGGATTGTGCATTGAACGCGAATATAGACTGGAACGCCTTCCCGTGCAATCGTGATACGCGGCCCGCGTGCTGCGTTGACACGCCGCGTGGCGATATGCTACTCACGCTCGCGGCATTTTATCGGGGACCTCGATCATGAAGCCAAAAGTATTCGCCACACATGGACTCTTCGCGCCGGCGCGCGCCCTGCTCGAAAAGCATTTCGAAGTGGATTATTGGACAGGCCAGCCGCGGCCGCCCCGTGACGAATTGCTGGCCCGCGTCGCTGGTAAGGATGCGCTCATATGCTTGCTCACGGAAAAAGTAAACGACGAATTGCTCGACCGCGCGTCGAACCTGCGCATCGCCGCCACGGTTTCGGTCGGCTACGACAACATTGACGTCGCCGCCTGCACGCGCCGCAAAATCGTCGCCACGCATACGCCGGGCGTTCTCGACGACACGACGGCCGATTTTGCGTTTGCGCTGCTGATGGCCATTGCGCGCCGCATTGTCGAAGGCGACGCATGGATGCGCTCAGGCACTTGGCCAGGCTGGAACCTCGACCAACTCTGCGGCTCCGATGTTTCTGGCAAGACGCTCGGCATCATCGGGTTTGGACGCATCGGCCGCGCCATGGCAAAGCGCGCGCAAGGTTTCGACATGCGCATTCTATATACCGATGCAATGCGCGCCACTCCTGAAGTCGAGCGCGATCTGCATGCGGAATATGTTGACCGCGACCGCTTGCTCGCGGCCGCCGATTTTGTCAGCGTTCACGTTCCGCTGCTGCCCGAAACGCGCCGCCTGATCAACGCCGCCACACTGGCGAAAATGAAGCCCGGCTCATACCTGATCAATACTTCGCGCGGGCCGGTGGTGGATGAAGCCGCGCTCGTCGCCGCCCTCGACGCGAAACAAATCGCAGGCGCGGCCCTCGACGTTTTTGAAAACGAGCCAAAAGTCCATCCCGCGCTCATCGCGCGCAAGGACGTAATCCTCACTCCGCACATCGCCAGCGCCTCTGTCGAGACGCGCACAAAAATGGCCGTGATCGCCGTGGAAAATGTGATTGCGCTGTTCGACGGACGTCGTCCACCCAACGCGCTTAACCCTGAAGTCCTCGCTGCAAAATGACAAGGGAGCAAACCACATGCCGCTGGTCACACGTAATCATCCGAAACTGACGCTCGAAGGTGCGCGCGCCGTTCTTGCCGCCGCCCAAGAACATGCGCAGGAAATTCGCTGCCCCATGAATATCGCCGTGGTCGATGAAGGCGCGCATCTGCTCGCCTTCGCCCGCATGGACGGCGCTAAGCCGTCGTCGATTTCCGTCGCGCTCGTCAAAGCGCAAGCTGCCGCGATGCGCCGCGCTCCCACCGGCGCCGCCATGTCAGGCGATCAACCGAATGTCGTTCTTGCGCTCGGCCTCGCGCTCGCGAACTCTTCCGCGCAAACGCCGATTCGCGGCGGTGTCCCGCTCAGTGTCGATGGCCAGATCGTCGGCGCGATCGGCGTCAGCGCCGGTTCGGAAGATCAGGATTTGGAAGTCGCTCGCGCCGGAGCCGCCGCCCTCGAAAAAGCATGAATCATTCTTGTTTCAGGATGCTCGACACGGAAACTGACGGCAACCATGGATGATCGCAAGATTCTCGCCCGACAAATCTTCGCCAACACGCTTGCGGGCATCGACATTCCCGCGACTCTTGCGGAAAGGCTTTGTCGCCGCGACGGCCTGATTCAGGCGGGCGCTTCCGAAGTGGATTTGCGCAAGTATCGCGACATTGTCGCAATCGCCATGGGGAAGGCTGCGGTCGCGCTCGCCGAAGGAATCACGGCCGTGCTCGCTCCGGAATTTCGCGTCACCGGAATTCTCGCCGGTCCTGTGAAGCCGCCCCGCGCCCTCCATGGCTGGAAATCATTTGTTGCCGGACATCCGGTTCCGAATGAAGAAAGCTTTCGCGCCGGACGCGCGATCCTCGAATTGCTGCGCGGCTGCAACAGCGAAACGCTGATTTTCTTTTTGCTCTCCGGTGGCGGTTCATCATTGGTTGAATTGCCGCTCGACGAAAATATTTCGCTCGACGATTTCGTGAAGCTGAACCACGCGCTCGTCACCTGCGGCGCGCCCATCGAGGAAATCAACGCGATTCGCAAACATCTTTCGGCTGTGAAAGGCGGGCGCCTCGCCGCCGCCGCGCCGCAGGCGATGAAGCTCACCTTTGGCGTCACCGATGTGCCGGAAGGCCAGGAATCCGCGCTCGCTTCGGGTCCCACGCTGCCGGATCCCACCACCATCGCCGACGCGCAGCACGTCGCCCAAAAATACAGCCTGCTCGATAGATTACCGCCGTCTCTGCGCGCGAAGTTCGACAAACATATTTTGGTCGAAACTCCGAAGCCCGGCGACCCTGCCTTCGCGCGCGCGAAATTCGAATTGCTCCTCGGCCGGCGCGATTTGTTTCATCACGCGCATGTCGCCGCCGAAGCTGCCGGATTCTTCACCGTGTGCGACAACGCGACAGACGGCTGGCCTGTCGAGAAGGCCGCGCAACATCTGCTCGCGCAGCTCGATGCGATCTCGCGTTCGTTTGATGGCAAGCCAGTCGCGCTAATCGCCGACGGAGAGGTCAGCAGCCCGGTGACAGGGAAGGGAATCGGCGGCCGTAATTCCGCCTTCGTGCTTGCCTGCGTCGAGAAAATTTCGGGCCGCAAAATTACTGTACTGAGCGTGGGTACCGATGGAATCGACGGCAACAGTCCCGCAGCAGGCGCGGTCGCCGATGGGACAACTCTGGAGCGAGCGCGACAAATCGGCGCGGCCCCGCACGATTTTTACCGTCGCAGCGATGCCTTCAACTTTTTCGATCGCCTAGGCGACGCAGTCATCACCGGCCCCACCGGAAATAATCTCCGCGATTTACGGATCTTCCTCGCCGGTTAAACCCGGAATTATCCTCCTGCTTTTACAGCAGGCTCCTCGTCCAGCCGCCGTCCACGGGAATCGAGCAGCCATTGATGTAGCTCGCGCGCTCCGACGCAAGAAACGTCACCATCGCCGCGAATTCTTCAGGCCGTCCGACGCGTCCCACGGGCACCTGCGCGCTCAATCGCTCCAAGATTTTCTCGCGCTCCACTCCTGCATTCTTCGCTTGTATTCCCACGAGTTCATCAAGACGTTCCGTCAGCGTATAACCGGGGCAAATGCAGTTCACCGTGATCCCGTCGCCGCCGAATTCATTCGCGAGCGTGCGCATCAAGCCCGTGACTCCGGCACGAATCGAATTCGACAGCAGCAAGTTGTCGATCGGCTGCTTCACGGAAACCGAAGTAATCGCCAGCAAACGTCCCCAGCGATTTTTCTTCATCCGTGGCAGCACTTCGCGCGCGAAGTAAACGGCGCTCATCAGCGTCAAATCCACGGCGGCGCGCCACTCGTCAATCGAGATGTCGAGAAATTTCTTCGACGGAGGACCGCCTGCGTTCGTCACGCAAATATCAATGCGGCCAAAGCGCTTTTCCACCGCCGCCACAAAGTCGCGCACCGCTTCGTGGCGCGTCACGTCGAGCTCCTGCGCGAAAACTTCGCGCCCCGTGGCTTTGCGTATGCTTTCCGCGGCCTTTTCAAGGTTCGCAGCCGAACGCGCGCAAATCGCCACTTCCGCCCCTTCACGCGCAAATTCCTCGGCGCACGCGCGGCCCAGCCCTTTGCTGGCCGCCGCCACAATCGCTACTTTTCCTTTCAGTCCCAAGTCCATCATCGCGCTCCTCAATAATTCGGAGAAAAACTACTGCCAAAAATTATCCGCGCAGATAGGCGTCCGTTTTCTTGATCCAGTCCTCGCGCGGCGGACCAAAAATATCCATGTCCACGGTATCCTCCAGCGCCTCAGCCGCATGCGGCACGTTCGCGGGGATCAGCAGCATTTCGCCGTTGCGCAGAATTCTCTCGCCATCATCGAAAATCAGTTTCAACGCGCCGGAAATAATCCACGTGATTTGTTCGTTGACGTGCGAGTGGCGGGGCACGATGGCGCCGCGCGACAGAAAAATACGCGCCAGCATCGCCTTTTCGCCGAAAATCATCTGCCGCGTGATGGTCGCGCTCAGTTTTTCTTTCTCGATTTTGTCCCACGATGTCTTTTCCGGCATGTTCCTCTCCTGCTTTCTGGACTCAGTCGCTTTCTCGACTTGGAATCCTCCAACGAAAGCGTCGCGCCGTCAATGCCCGCGCGAAACGAAAATATCGCCGCCCGTTTGCGCCTCTGCGCGCGCTGTGTTAGCGTCGCTGCATGATGGCCCGCGCCGTCTGCCTCCCCCGAATTCGCCGCCTCCTGTGTGTGTTTTCTCTCGCAGCTATTGTCGTAGCGCCATCGGCGCGCCGCGCGACAGCGAACGCTCGCATTCATTTCACGCCGCATTTCACCGCCGGACAAGTTTTTCACTATAGCGTGCAGATGCACGTCGACGGCGCTTCGCACTCCTCCGGTCCGGTCGTCGACCCCGAAGGCCCCACAAAGACCGGCGAATCCGTCAACGTAGTTCTGCGCTTGGAAGTCCTCAAAACTTCCGGCACGCCCGCCGCGCCCGGCACCGCGCGCATCCGCGTCACATACGAAACGGCGGCAGCCAACAGCACCAGCGATTCCTACAACGCGGACACCGCCGCAGTCGCCGACCAGTACAAAAAGCTCCAGGGCCAGTCCATCGAATTCACCCTCGAGCCCACCGGCAAAATCACCGGTGTCTCCGGCCTAAAAGGGGTTCTCGACGACCAGTCCCGCTCCGCAATCGTG
>Ga0070730_10003606_pt1 | contig 13847 bp, 8 predicted proteins | sample Coa_R1_3_FD_66447 | JGI IMG/M metagenome (GOLD analysis project Ga0070730, IMG submission 66447) | Surface soil microbial communities from Centralia Pennsylvania, which are recovering from an underground coalmine fire - Coalmine... | ecosystem: Environmental > Terrestrial > Soil > Unclassified ...
CGTGAAGAAGCGCACGGCCTCCTGGTAGGCGCCGCTGCGCAGGGCGTGCCTACCGGCCTGCTCCAGGTAGGCGAGGGTTTTGGCCGGGTCCTGGGCTTTGCCCCAGTGATGGGCGAGCAGGGGGTAGAGCAACTCGGAGCCGGCCCCTGTCCGTTCGTACCACTCGGCGACGGCCTGGTGGAGCTGGCGCCGCTGGGCAAAGAGCATCAAGTCATACGCCACTTCTTGCGTGATGATGTGCTTGAAGAGATAGGTCAGCTCCGGCTCAGGGGTATCGAGCGGCGTGAGGTCCAGCATTTGCAGTATCTGCAGGTCCGCGGCCAGTTGGGGCCGAGCGGCCGCAATGGGGTGGATATCGTGCAAGATGCGATAGGCAAATACCCGGCCGATGACGCTGGCCACCTTGAGGGTCAGCTGCTGTTGCGGCGTGAGCCGGTCGATGCGGCTGGTGATCACGCCCTGCACGGTATCCGGGAAGGGCAAGGCGGCGAGGTCCCCGGCGGCCGGGGCCACCTGGCACGTCCCGTTACGGATTTGCACCAGCCCCGCATCGCGCAAGGCGTAGGCGATCTCCTCGCTGAAGAAGGGGTTGCCCTCGGCCTTCTCGTGAATCAGGGCCGCCACCGGGGCCGGCAGCGTGCGGACCCCCAGGCGTAAGCAGACCAGGGCCTCGGTATCCGCCGGCGGGAGGCTGTCCAGCCGCACCTGCCGCGGCCCCGCTTGGTCCCGCAGCTGGCGGTACTCGGCGGGGAGGGGCGCGCTCAGGGGTCGCGTGGCGAGGACCAGCAAGAGGCCCGGCCGCGGGCCGCTGGCGGCCAACGCCCAGGACGCCGAATCCAGCCAGTGGGCATCTTCGAGGATCAACACCAGGGGCGCCTGGCGGAGCCGCAGTTGGAGCACCGCCAGCAACAGCTCGCGGGTATTGTCGGCCCGCACCTGGCCGGACATCTGGCGCGTGACCGGCGTTTCGGGCAGCTCCAGGGGCAGCACGGCGTTCAGCAAGGGCGCCAGCGGCACCAGGGCCGGCGCGGCGGCCAGCTGCGCCAGGACGTGGACCCGCCGGGGGGCCGGGTCGTCGGGCAGCGCGTCGAGCCCGAGCAGGGTGCTGAAGACGGCCCGCCAGGCATGATAGGGTGTCGCTTGCTCGATCGCTTCGCCGGCGCCGATCACGGCGGCCACCTGCTGCGTGTCTGCCTGGTGGCAGAGGTCCTCCACCAGCCGCGACTTGCCCAGGCCGGCGTCGCCTTCGATGATCACGACGCCCCCGCCGCCCCCGGCGCGCAAGGCCGCCACCTGCGCGGCCAGCAGCGCCCGTTCCGCAGTCCGGCCGACGATGGCGATTTTGGATTTTGGATTGTGGATTTTGGATTGCCGGGTGGGGGTGGCTAGGTGGGGATGATAGACGGTGACGGGCTCGCTCTTGCCCTTGACGGTGAGCGGGGGGAGGGGGGCAAAGGGGACGTCGGCGACGGCGCCGTGATAGGTGGCCGCGTCACAGAGCACGGCTGGCCGGCCCGCCTGGCCGGCCGCCTGCATGAGCCGCGCGGCGAGGTTGACCACGTCGCCGACCATCGTATACTCGCGCCGTTGCGTATTGCCGACCTCGCCGCAGAACACCCGCCCGCTGGCCACGCCGATGGCGCAGGGCACCTGCTGCGCCGCCAGCCGCGCCTGCACCCGCAGGGCCGCCTGGACCGCCCGCCCGGCATCGTCCTCATGCGCCAGCGGTGGCAGGCCGAGGGCCGCGACGAGCGTGACGCCTTTATCGTCGACGCTCAGCTTGTTGATACTGCCTTCGTAGTGGTAGATGGTGTCTTGCACCAGCTGCATCACGGCCTGGGCGGTGGCGAGGGGCGTGGTGTGGTCCAGGCTGGGCAGGCTGAGGAAGATCACCGTGACCCGGCGGAGCTCGGCCAACCATTGGGTCTGCCCGGCCGCCAGCCGGGCCAGGACCGCCGCGGGGATGAAACTCTGCAAGGCCGCTTCGGCCGCCGGCGCGAGATCGGGGGCCGGCAGGGGCGGGGGAGAGGGTCCCGCGGCGATCGCCTCGACCTGGACATACCCGGCCGCGTCCGGGGTGCCGGGCGGCGCTCCGGGCGCGGCGCGCAGGAGGGCCCAGGCGGCGGGGGCGAGCACGACTGTGCCCGGCCGTGCTTGCTTCTGGGCCATGCTCGCCTGGACCAGGGGGTCGCCGGCGACCAGGAGTTCCCAGCGGTTGTAGCCCCCGCCGATCCGGGCGAAGAAGATCTCGCCGGCCCCGACGCCGATGCGCAGCGCCAGGCGCTCCCCCGCCGGGGCATCGCGCTGCAGGCGGCTTTGGATGGCCAGGGCGCCGGCCGCGGCCCGCCGGGTGGCCGCGGCGAGCGAGTCGGCGGCACTATCGGCCGGGCCGCCGGCGGGCCAGACGGCCAGCACACCATCGCCGGCAAACTTGACCACATCCCCGCCGTGCTCGGCGACGACGGCGATTAACTGGCCGAAATAAGCGTTGAGGAGATTGGTGAGCTCCTCGGCGCCGGTGGGGCCTTGCTCCGCCAGGCGCTCGGCCAGCGCGGTAAACCCCGAGATGTCGGCGAACAGCACCGCCGCGCGCAGGCGATCGGCGGTGGGCGTCGTGGGGTCCCCCGGATCGGCCGCCAGGCGCGCGACGACCAGGCGGGGTACATAGCTGGCGAGGGTCGGTGCTAAGGCGGACATCGGCGGCCTCTCGGGCAACAGGGGGCCAGGCGGGTCAGGCGTCTTCGTCCTGGCCCGAGTCGGTGGGGGTCGTGGCGGCCGGCGGGGCCCAGGCGAGCCGCAGGTGCGCGGGGATATCGTAGGTCAGGTTGCGGTGGCCCTTCAGCACGAGAAACTCGCTCTGCAAGAAGGCCCACTCCACCTTATCGAGCGCGACGCGCACGATATCGCAGGTGTCTTCCAGCGTCTCCATGAGGCCGCCCAGCCAGATCAAGTGCCGGGCGGTCCACCCCCAGGGGGTGTGGGGGACCTGCATCCAGTCGGCCACCTCGTCGCCGATCATGATGCGGATCAGCGCCGGCATGGCGCCGTCCAGCCATTGGCCCGGCAAGAGGTCGGCATACATCGCGATCAGCTGGTGGGTCAGCCGGATGCCCTCGGGGGAGGGACCCATATGCCGCCGGTGCAGGATCGCCCGCAGCTGCTCGGCTTCGGCCAGGGTGGCCGGGATCAGCGCTTCCCGGATGCCGAGCATCGCGCCGACCACACGCCAGACGTAGTAATAGGACTCCGCTTCCGCCGGGGTGGCCGGCACGTCCAGGCGCTCCAGCCCGTGGAGCACGTCCACCGTGAAGAGCAGCAGCGCGCCCAGCAGGTCTTCCTGGCAGATCGGCTCGCCCAGCTCTTCCCGCGGCCAGCGGCCACTCGTGTTGATCAGATAGCGAATGGCGGCGTGGAGGAGGCGGACTTTCTGGACAATCGGGATGAACTTGCCGGGTGCGGTGAACGCCTGCGGATCCATCATGTTCAGGCAGAATTGGGCCGATTCCGCGACCCGGCGCTGGGGATGGTCCAGGCGATGGGTGAAGTCCAGCACTTTCACCGCCCGCTGCGCCGCATAGCACTGCACCAGGGCGCCGGTCGACAGGACCAGGCTGATGTGCATGCCATGGCTGATAAAAAAGGCACTCGCCTGTTGGATGCGGTCGAGGTCGGCCCAGGCGGGAGGGTTATCGGTGGCGCGCAGATAGGCTTGCACGCTGGGCGGGAGATCGGCGGGGATCGGCTGGTCATTGTCCAGCAGGTGGCGCAGCACGGCGTTCACGGCCGCGACTTGTCCCTGCGCCTGGATCTGCGCAATGACCCCATCCGCCAGAGGGTCGCCCTCCCCGCGGAGCGCGTCTAAAAGCTCGTCCGTGTATTCCATCACGGGCCTCGCCGTCCTGATCGATCCGCCAACTGCCCCCTGTAGGGTGTATCTTACCAGAAAATCGCGCGGGCGACCAGCGCCGAACGCATCCGCGAAGGACACGAAGGACACGAAGACGGCGAAGCGGCCGAGGAAGGCGCAGCGCGAACGGCTTGTGCAGCACAAACAGAAACCCCCCGCCGGCCCAGGCGAGGGGTTTCTGCTCTTCAGGAAGGAGTTCTCATGCGGTGTTTGGCTCTCTATTCTTCTCACCCATTACGACGATCGATCGGTCGCCAATATTACACCCCGCTACGGGTGGGTTTGGATATCTTTGCGGCGGAATCACGGCACCTCTTGACACTCCGCGCTTTTCCTGCTAGAATCCATACCATACGGTATGGTATGGATATAAGATCCAGGGTAGAGGTAGGGCGATGGCCGAACGGAAAGAGCTGCGCAGCCAGGGCGATTGGCTGGCCGCGGGGCTGCACGTGTTGGTGGCGGTGGGGGCGGAGGGCCTGACCGTCGACGGGCTGTGCCGGCGGCTGGGCGTGACCAAGGGCTCGTTTTATCACCACTTCGCCAATCATCACGCCTATACGGAGGCGCTGCTCGCCTACTGGGAGCAGGAGCATACGCTCACGATCATCCGCCTGAGCGAGCAGGCGCCCGATCCGGCTGCGCGGCTGGCCCAGCTCACCCGCCTGGTCGCCGCGGCCGCGCCGGAGCTCGAAATCGCCATCCGCGCCTGGGCGCTCCGCGACCCGTTTGTGCGCGCCTACCAGGCGCGGATCGACCGGCTGCGCCTGGCCTACCTGCAGGAGGTCTGTCTCCCCCTGGCGCGCGACCCCGAGCACGCCGCGGTGCTGGCCCGCCTGCTCTATAGCGTCTATATCGGCGCGCACCAGATGGTTCCCCCCCTGTCCGCCGACGAGCAGCACCAGATCAATGTGGAACTGCTGGGGCTTTACCGCATCCCGGCCGAGGCCGATCCCTGATTTTCGCGATACTTGCACAAGATATTGCACAAGATGTTGCACACGCAGAGAGGATGGCTATGCAGTACATTACGCAGGTCGCGGCGTTGCGGCCGCTATTCGAGGGTGCCGACCATCTGGACGTCAAGACAGTCGAGGGCACGGTGAGTCTGCGGGAGTTCGTCGCCGGGATGCTGAGCTATGCGCCCGGGTGGATCAGGCTGCTCTATCACATCCGCGGCGGGTTTGTCCGGGTCCTCGGCCTGCGGCAGTCCGGCATCCCGGCCGCGCCGCGGCTCCGGCCGGCCATGGTGCCGATGACCCCGGGCGGCACGGCCAGTTTCTTCACCGTGCGGATGGCCCAGGAAGATGCCTACTGGGTCGCGGGCGCCACGGATCAGCACCTGGACGCGACCCTGGGCGTCGTCGTGGAACCCCTCGGCGCGACGCAGCGGCGGTTCCACGTCATCACCGTGGTCCATTACAAGAACTGGGCGGGGCCGGTCTATTTCAACGTCATCCGCCCGTTCCATCATCTCGTCGTCGGGGCGATGGCCCGCGCCGGCGTGTCGTCTTCGGGCGCCGCCACCACGGCGGCGACCCGGGCGATCAAGCGGGTGACCCCCGTGGTGAAGACGGCGGGCGGCGGCAGGAGGCTGAGCACCAGCAGGCAGCCGGACGGGAAATCGAAGAAATAGCCCGGGTGGACCAGCAGGTCGTCCGCTTCGAGCAGGGTCAGAGTCCAGGCCTCTTCCGTGCGTAGCGCGGGGACCTGGAGCGTGGCGTACCAGCCGCCCTCGGCGGGCAGGGCCTGGAGCGGCTGGTCCCCGGCCAGCAGGCGATCGAGGGTCGCGCGGTTGGCCCGCAGCCGGGCGCGGATCTGGGCGCGCAAGGCGGCGCCCGACTCCAGCAGGCGGGGCAGGGCGAGCTGGACCGGGGTGCTCACCGAAAGATAGGTGTCGGCAATGACCTCGGCGCGCCGGAGCGCTTCCTCGCGCACCGCCGCCGGCCCGCTCAGCACCATCCAGCCGGCTTTGACCTGGGGCAGGCCGGCCAGCTTGGAGAGGCCGCTGAGGGTGGCGGTGAGCACCGCGGTGGTGCCGGCCAGCGACGGGGCGCGGGCGGGGTCCGGCGCGTAGCCATAATCGAGAAAGACCTCATCGCAAATGATCGCCAGGTCATGGGCGCGGCAGAAGGCGACCAGCCGGTCGCGCTCGCCGGTTTTGAGAAAAACGCCGGTGGGGTTGTGGGGGTGGACCAGGATCACGGCCCGGGCGCGCGCCGGCAGGGCCGCGGCCAGCGCCGCGAAGTCCAGGAACCAGGCGCCGTCGTAGCGCAGGGGGTAGGGCACCAGGCGGACGCCGTCGAGGCCGGCCAGGTAGTCAAAGAGCGGATAGCTCGGCGTGGGAGCCAGGATGGTATCGCCCGGATCGGCGAGCAGCTTGAAGAGATAGCTATAGGCTTCGCTGGTGCTGGCCGTCAGGATGACCGCGCCGGGGTCCACGGCAATGCCGTGCGCCGCGTAATAGGCGGCCACGGCGTCCCGGGCGGCCGGGGCGCCCCGCGCCGCCGGCCGGTAATGGCGCGCCGCCGGGTCGGCCAGCGCTTCCAGGCCGGCGTGTGTGTAATCGAAATCGCAGCGCGTCGGGTTCGAATCGGTCAGGTCCAGCAGCGGCACGCCGGCCTGGCGCTTGGCGGCCACGCGGGCCGACCAGGGATTGCCGGCCAGGTTCCAGGCGGTACGGTCAGAAAAGCGCATGTGGTGTGGATCCTCTCCCCCGCGATGCGGGCCGCGATCGGGCGTCATGATCCCGGGCTGGGCAGCACCCCCAGCAGCGCGCCGAGCAGCACGGCGGCCAGGGCCGTGCCGATTTCGACGAGCAGGGTGCCGCGCGTCGGCGCGACGAGGGGGTGGCGGTAGCGCCGGAAGTGGCCGGCCCCGAGCAGCAGCAGGGCGGCCAGCAGGCCGATCTTGATCTGCACCAGGTGGGCGAAGAGGCTCGGGCCGGTGAGGGCGGCCGCGCCTCCGTGGGTGAGGATGGTGCTGCTGGCCCCGGCCAGCAGGAGCGCGGCGCCCGGCAGGGCCAGGCGGGCGAAGGCCCGGCCCCACGGGCGGGCCGCCGGGCCGCCGGGGCGGCTCCAAAGGAGGAGGACGGCCAGGCTGCCGAGCCAGCACGCCGCCCCCACCCGGTGCGCCGCGATCGCGCCGAGCTCGACCCAGGTCTCTGGCCAGGCGATCGCGAAGTTGGGCAAGAGGTGCGTGAGCTGGGGCCAGGCGGCAAGCAGCGCGCTACTGCCGAGGAGCCCCGGGGCATGCCCGGCGCGCAGGCGGAGCGCCAGGATCGCCAGCACCAGGAGATGGGCGGCCCAGACGACCCCGAACAGCGTGTTGGCCAGGGTATAGGGCAGCAGATCGGTGAACAGCAGGGCGTCCAGGGGGGCGCGGGTTTCCAGGAGGGTTTCGACCACGGCCAGCGGGAGGGCCGCCAACAACAGACCGGCGACGAGCGGGCGGGCCAGCCGGCAGGCCGCCGGGGCGATCGTGGCCGCGGGGATGCCCAGGCGCTGCAGGATCGCGGCGGCACCGGCGCCGCCGCCGACCAGGAGCCCGGCTGGCAGCGTCAGCGCGCGCAGCCCGGTGCCCGCGGCGAGGAGCAGGTCATACGGGATCGCGCCGGTCGCCAACGGGGCTACAGGCCGGCGCCGCGATCCTGCACGGTGTCGACGAACCGGCTGACGATGTCGGGCAGCGCATCGAACGGCTCGCGCAGCAGGATCGTCTGCTCGCGATCGGGCCCCACGGAGACGATGTCGAGGCGCACGCCGATCAGCTCCCGCAGGCGCGAGAGGTATTTGCGGGCGTTGGGGGGCAGGTTTTCCCAGCGGGTGCAGTCCGTCGTCGACGCCATCCAGCCCGGGTGCTCCTCGTACTGCGGCTGCACGATCTGGATGGTCGCGATCTCCGCCGGGAAGTTGCGGATCAGCATGTCGTTGACCTGGTAGGCCGTGCAGATCTTGATGATCGGCATGCGGTCGAGAGCGTCCAGGCGGGTAATCGCCAGGGCCGTCAGCCCGTTCGCGCGGGCGACGTGCCGCGCGGCGACCGCATCAAACCAGCCGACGCGGCGGGGCCGGCCAGTGACGGTCCCATACTCCTGGTGGCCGTCCCCCCCCTGGTTGCGCAGGAAATCGGCCTGGTCGCCGCTCAGCTCGGTCGGGAAAGGGCCCTCGCCGACGCGGGTCTGGTAGGCTTTGTAGACGCCGATCGCGCCGTCGACGGCGGTGGGCGGCAAGCCCGCGCCGACGCAGCAGCCGGCCGCGGTGGGGTTACTGGAGGTGACATAGGGATAGGTGCCGATGTCGAGGTCGAGCAGCGCTCCCTGGGCGCCTTCCAGCAAAATATGGTGTTTCTCGGCCAGGGCGCGGGTCAGGACCAGGTCGCTGGAGATGATATGCTTGCTCAGCCGCCGCCCGTACTCCACCAGCTGGAGGTAGCTGTCATGCAGACTGACCGGCTCGGCCCCGTAGAGCTTCGTCAGCAGGCGATTCTTGTAATTCAGCACCGCGGACAGCTTGCTGAGCAGGGTTTCTTCATGCTGGAGATCGGCCATGCGGATGCCGATACGGGCCGTCTTGTCGGCGTAGCATGGCCCGATGCCGCGCTTGGTCGTGCCCAGCGCCACGCCCCCGGCCATCGCCAGACGGTCCTTTTCTTCCAGCTCGTCGAGGATGCGGTGGTACGGCATGATCACATGCGCCCGGTCGCTGATCAGCAGGCGGCTCAGATCGAGCCCAGCGGCCTGCAGCATGTCCATTTCTTCCAGCAGAATCCCCGGGTCCACGACGACGCCATTGCCGATCAGGCAGATATTGCGCGGGTGGAAGATGCCCGACGGGATGAGGCGCATTTTAAAGGTGCCCATCGTGTTGACGATGGTATGCCCGGCATTGGGCCCGCCGTTACAGCGCACCACGACCCGGGCGCGGCTGCCCAGCAGATCGACGATTTTGCCCTTGCCTTCATCTCCCCACTGGCAGCCCAGCACGGCTATTACCGACACACCCATTCCTCCTGTTCGTTACTTGACTAACCGCAGCTTGCCGCGGGTCCGCTCGCCGGGTGCGGGGTCGCTGGGGGGGGCCGGCGGCGCCCCGCCGGGCCCGTGCCCGTTCGACGCCCCATTGGTCGGGGCGGTCAGCGCGGCGGGCCGGGCCTTGGGCGGCCGCCCCCGCCGCTTCTTGGCCCCGTCGCCGTTGGGTACCGGGGCCGCGATCGGGCGCGTCGCTTTGCGTCCATTGCGGGTCCCGGGCGCGTCGTCCTCCTCGTCTTCCAGGCCGGCGAGCCAGGCCTGGCGCCGCTCGGCGGCCTGGGCGCGGAGCACGTCGGGGCCCTCTTGCTCCAGCAAGCGCTGCTCTGCGGCGACTTTGGCGTCGATCTCGGGCACCACCTCATGGGCGTCCACGATCGTGTAGCGGTAGCCCTGCTCGGTCAGGAACAGCTGGCGATTGCCCGAGAAGTCCTGGTCTTTGGTATCGCGCGTGACCAGCGTATAGAAGTGGGCCAGGCTGCCGTCGACCTTCGGCCGCAGGATGCGGCCGAGCCGTTGCGCTTCTTCCTGGCGCGAGCCGAAGGTGCCCGACACCTGGATGGCGACATTGGCATCGGGCAGGTCGATGGCGAAATTGGCGACCTTGGAGACGACGAGCAGCTTAATGCGCCCCTCCCGGAACTCCCGGTAGAGGTGCTCGCGCTCATGATTGGGGGTCTTGCCGGTGATCAGCGGCGCGTCCAGCGTCTGGGCGATATGCTTCAGCTGCTCGATATACTGGCCGATGACCAGCACATTGTCGCTGCGGTGGCGCGCCACGAGGGCCAGGAGCACGTCCAGCTTGAGCGGGTTCTCGGCCGCGATGCGGTACTTGATGCGCGAGTCCTCGGCCATCACGTAGTCCAGCCGCTCGCTCGGCAGCAGTTTGACCCGCACCTCGGTGCATTCGGCCGTGGCGATCCAGCCCTGCTGCTCCAGGTCTTTCCAGGGCACGTCGAATTTCTTCGGCCCGATGAGCGAAAAGACATCTTCTTCGCGCCCATCCTCGCGCACCAGCGTGGCGGTCAGTCCCAGGCGGCGGCGCGCCTGGATCTCGGCCGTGACCCGAAAGACGGGGGCCGGGAGCAGGTGGACTTCGTCGTAGATAATCAGGCCCCAGTCATGGTGCGTGAAGAGCTGGAAATGGGGGAATTCGCCGATCTCGCCGCTCTCCTCGTTGACCGTGAACGGCCGGTAGGTCATGATCTGGTATGTGGTGACGGTGATCGGGCGGATCTCTTTGTGCTCACCCGTGTACTCGCCGACCTGGTCCGCGGTGATTGTCGTCTTATCGACCAGCTCACGGATCCACTGGCGCACCGCGGTGGTGCTGGGGCAGAGGATCAGCGTGCTGGCCTGGACCTTCTGTATCGCCCCCATACCGACGACCGTTTTGCCCGCGCCGCAGGGCAGCACGATGACGCCGCTGCCGCCCCGGCTGCTGCCGCCAGCCCAGAAGGCGCCCACCGCATCCGTCTGGTAATGGCGCAGGCTGAAGGGCTCGCCGCTGAGGGCGGTGTCCCGCAGCTGGAAGCTGAGCGCCTCGCCCTCGACATAGCCCGCCAGGTCTTCGGCTGGGTAGCCGAATTCGACCAGGGCATGTTTGACATGGCCGCGGGCCGCGGCGTCGACCTCCAGGGTCCACTCGTCGAGGCGCCCGCGCAGGAACAGCCGGATATGGGAGTTGCGCTCGATCTCGGTGATCAGCAGGGTGTCCTCGGAGCGCAGCACCAGGCGGCCCGCGTCGTGGAGCAGCTTCACCCGGCCGAAGCGGCCAATATACTCTTCGATGTCGGCCAGGACATTGCTCGGCAGGTCGAATTTGCTGTAGCGGGTCAGGGCGGCGTTGATCTCGCCGGCGTTCGATCCCGACGCGGCCGCGTTCCAGAGCGAGAGGGGCGTGATGCGGTAGGTATGAATATGCTCCGGGCTCTTCTCCAGCTCGGCGAAGCGGGCCAGCTCGTCGCGGGCCGCTTCGTAGCGCGGGTTATCGACTTCCAGCAGGATCGAGCGGTCACTCTGCACAATCAGCGGATTGGCCGGGTTATAGGGCATGCGGGGGACCTCGTTGCTGATTCACTATCCATAGTCTGCCGGGATTTCTGGCGAGATCGCAGCAGAGATCATGCGCCCCATTTTAGGCGCTAACATCGTATTGTACCATATTTGCCTGGCGCGTACCACTTCTTAACGGCGTGGCTCACCGGGGCGCGACGAATCGGGGGTGAACTGCGTAATGAAGGATGAGTCGGCCCGCGCGGGGCAGGATCGGGGGACCCATCTGGCCCCGGGCCCGGCCGGGCCATTGCCAAAGTTGGTAAGCTCATGATAAACTGAGACTTGATTGTGCGCTCCACCAGACCGTCACCCCGGGGGGCCAGGCCAATGGTACCCGGGACCAAGGAGGGACAGCAAGGTGCCAACCCTGTTTCGCAAAAAGACGGCCGGCGTCCCGGCCCTGAAAACCTCCCCGCGTGGCCCCGTGCGCCCCACCTATGTGGTCGACGCGTATGGCGCGGCCCCGGCGGCCGCCGCGGTCCAGGCGCCGCGCTTCCAGTATCCGTACAAGTTCTGGGTACCCTTGCGGCTGGTCGGCTATGGCCTGATTGCCCTGAGCGTGCTGAACCTGATCAATACCCTCGGGCGCTTTGCCGAGCTGCTGTCCAACTTCACGTCCTATAATGTCCTGTTGCTGCTCACGGCGCTCGCCAGCCTGCTGTTCAGCGTCGTCGCCGGGGCGCTGGTCGCCGACGCGCTGCCCAGCTTTGAGATCCGGCCCGAGGGGCTGGCCGTGACCGAATTCGTGCGCTGGCGGGTGCTGCCCTGGCAGCGGATCACCCGGCTCCATTCCATGGCCTTGCCCGGCGAGCGCTATGTGATCTTTGTGCAATATGCGGGCGCGCCGCTCTCCCCGGAGCATATCGTCTACGCGCTGCTGGCCGGCCTGGGGAATAAATCGGGCGTCTTTTACACCTCCGATATCAAAGGCTTTGACGATCTGACGCGCCTCATCCTCGACGCGCGGATGCGGGCGACGCCCGGCGTGCGCGTCGAAGATCTGCTGTCCGAAAATGTGCCGATGCCGGTGGTACAAATGGCCTTCAACCCCTTCGGCACCATGAACGAGGTTGCCGGGATCCCGGATGAGGAGCCGAGCTCGCCGCTCATGAACGTCGAGGCGCGGCCGGCGGTGCCGCGGGCCACGCTGGTGCGCATGCAGCTGGGCCTGGCGCTGGTGCCGGTTGGGCTGTTCCTGGTCGACAACCTGGTGAACGGGGGCATCCCGCCCCTGAGCCCGAACCTCGGCAGCCTGGTGACCGGCATGATCGGCCTGCTGCTGCTCGGGCTGCTGGAGCTGCCTTTCGTCGCCCTGGTGATCCAGGTGCTGGGCGAGAGTATCCTGGGCAACGGCGAATTTCAGCCGGCGCTGAACACCTATCCATACCTGGAAATGCCCCGCATGCTCGTCCTGATCGCGATTTTCGCCTTGGTCGCCATTAAGGCGCCGTTCTGGCTGATTTTCCTGCTCTGGCTGGGCGGCATTGGCTGGACGGCCTACCTGACCCTGGTCTTCACCCAGCGCCTGTATCGGATCACCCAGCAGCAGGCCGCGCTGGCCGCCGGGGGTGCCGCGTTGGTCCAGTTCTTTGTGCTGCTCGTCTTCAACGCCCTGCGCTTCCCGGGCCTGGCCGGCTAGCGCATGTACGTTCTCGGCACCGCGGGGCACGTCGATCACGGCAAATCGACCCTGGTGAAGGCCCTCACCGGGATCGATCCGGACCGTTTGCAGGAAGAAAAAGAACGGGAAATGACCATCGACCTGGGCTTCGCCTGGCTCCGCCTGCCGGGTGGCCCGGAGGTCTCGGTGGTCGACGTGCCGGGCCACGAGCGGTTCATCAAGAATATGCTGGCCGGGGTCGGCGGCATCGACGCGGCCTTGCTCGTGATTGCCGCCGACGAAGGGCCGATGCCGCAGACGGTCGAGCACCTCAACATCCTCCACCTGCTCGGGGTGGACCGGGGTCTGGTCGTGCTCACCAAGCGCGACCTGGTCGACGCGGATTGGCTCGACCTGGTGCAGGAAGAAGTCCGCGACCGCCTGGCCGGGACCAGCCTGGCCGCGGCCCCTCTGGTCGCCGTCTCGGCGCGCAGCGGGGCGGGGCTGGACGAGCTCAAACAGGCGATCCTGGCGCTGCTCGCCGGCACACGCCCCCGCCTCGACAAAGGCCACCCCCGTCTGCCGATCGACCGGGTCTTCAGCGTCGCCGGCTTCGGCACCGTGGTCACCGGCACGCTGATCGACGGCAGCCTGAGCGTCGGGCAGGAAGTCGCCGTGGTGCCGGGGGCGATCCGCGCCCGGGTGCGCGGGCTGCAGAGCCATAAGCATAAGACCGACCTGGCGCCGCCCGGCGGGCGCGTCGCGGTGAACGTGGGCGGGGTGGCGGTTGAGGACTTGCGGCGCGGCCAGGTGCTGACCACGCCCGGCTGGCTGGTGCCGACCGTGCGCATTGACGCGCAGCTGCAGCTCCTGGCCGACGCGCCCCGCCCCTTGCCGCAGAACGCCCTGCTCGACTTCTTCGCCGGCGCCGCCGAGAGCTCCTGCCGGGTCACGCTGCTCGACGCCGACAAGCTGGCGCCGGGGCGCACCGGCTGGGTCACCCTGCGCCTGGCCGAGGCCGTGCCGGTGGTCAAAGGCGACCGCTTCATCTTGCGCCAGCCCTCGCCCTCTCTGACGATCGGCGGTGGAGTCGTCGTCGACGCCCAGCCCCGGCGGCATCGCCGCTTTGACCCGGCGACCCTGGCCGCCCTCGAAACCCTGGCCCGGGGCACCCCGGCCGAGCTGCTGGTCCAGGCGCTGGGCGGCGAGGCCCGTGAGGTGAAAGCCGCCCTGGAGGCGACCGGCCTCCCGGCCGA
>Ga0070730_10003607_pt1 | contig 13845 bp, 12 predicted proteins | sample Coa_R1_3_FD_66447 | JGI IMG/M metagenome (GOLD analysis project Ga0070730, IMG submission 66447) | Surface soil microbial communities from Centralia Pennsylvania, which are recovering from an underground coalmine fire - Coalmine... | ecosystem: Environmental > Terrestrial > Soil > Unclassified ...
TGCCACGCATCTTCGCGACGCAGAAAGAAGGTTGCATGATTGCTGAAGTCTTCCTCCCACGTCCGTCCGACGATCCATAGACCGCCCGCGCGAACGCTGTCGAAAACCGCATTCGCGGCCGATGCGAGTTCGTCTTCCGTAAAGTACGCGCGGTTGAGAATATTCATCGTTCGCAGCACGTCGCAGGCCTGCGGCGTGACCTCGAATACCGAGCGGGTCCGCACCTGGAATCGAGGATCACGGGCGGCCAGGGCGGCTGCCCGAGGGTGAACGCATGAAATACTGCGCACACGGCAGCCCGGCGCGGTCTCCGACTGCCGCCAAACCTCCTGCAACCCGAGTCGTGTAAACCGCCTGCGCGCCCAGGCGCCCAACCACAGATTCAGCGGATAGCGCCGCGGCTCGCGGTGACGGACGGAGAGCACGAACGGCGGACGAATATATTGCAACGGCTCTCCGCCGGGCTCGACGATGTAAGTCTCGCCGCTTGCCAGCGAAAGCTCGTAGAGGCAGAGAATGAGGTCGGAGGCCTCGAACTCGGTGTGGGAATGCGCGGCGAAGATACGCTGCGCCCAGTCGCATGACGTCAGGCAGTGAGAGGCCGCCCGATCCTGTATTCGGATGGGAGCCTCGCGCGCAAAGAGCTCGCTCATCCATCGCAATGCTGCGGCGTCGAGGTCTACAAATCGCTGCGGGAATGAAGTCCGGAATATGCCGTTCGAGGTGCGCAGCCTGAAGCAGAGGTCCTCGAACATCGCGACCTGTTCTTCACTCGGATCACTGCCCACATCGAGCAAGCTATAGGAAACCCTGGCACCAAGATCGCGTCGATGCGGTCCGGCGCGTTGGTATTGCTGCTCTGTGTATATCCCGAAGCGCAGCATGTCTCACCAGGCTCGCTTCACGATGGCGGCCGGGGCGTGTTCTTGACGACGACGCGGGCGGGGTTTCCCATCACGACGGTATGGGGCGGCACGTCGGTGACTACGACGCTGTTGATGCCGACAATGGCTCCTTCACCCACGGTAACGCCCTTGAGTATGCAGGCGTTCTGCCCGATCCACGCACCCTGGCAGATGCGCACCGGCTTCACTTCGTCCTCCCCGGGTGGCAGATCGGCGATTCGTGCCGCCATGTCCCGCGGATGCGCATCCGAATCCATGAAGCGAACGCCGCCCGCGACATTCACGTCACTTTCGATCTCGATGAGTTTGTTCACCACGAAGGCGAGGTTGTGACCCAAATCGACGCGGTCGTGGATGATCAGCTTCGGATTTTCGCACACATACCCGCTCGCGATGTCAACTTTGCCGAAAAAATTGACATCGTCCCCGATGTAGATGGATGTTGGGCCGATGACGAACGGCATGCGCGTCACACGCAGTCTCTTGCCGGCAGCCGAACAGCGCCCGCGGAACAGCGGCTCGTAGATAAACACCGCGAACAACCAGCGGATTGCGTTCAGCGCCGCCTGCTGAGCGTAAAACCCCAGCCGTAGCACGGGACGCAGGAAGTTCGGCAGCGGAAGACGGAAAGTGCGCACACCATGCAACACGCGTTTCAGAACGAGAAATAGCGGCGATCTTCGCTGCCGCATGCGCGTCAAAAGGGATCCGATCATGCGATCGAGGTCGCTTGCAGAAATTCCAGCAGCAGTTTCTCGCGTGTGAGCGCCCACGCGATCGGGCGGCCGCCGAAGGCGACGGCAGGCTTCGGACGGCTGACAATAATGCCACCGCCGTCACGGATCCGTGTGAGGTGCTCTGGAATCGAAGGAACTTCGTAGCACAAGTGATGCAACCCGCCGCCGTCGGCGAGAAAGCGGAATACCGGCGAGTCAGGTCCGAGCGGCTCCACCAGCTCAAGGAGTGGGCTTTGGAACCCTCCCGGGAGGAAGGTCACCCGCACCCGCTGCAACGGGTCCGTGAATATTTCGCTGCTCCAATCGGTGAGCAGCGCCCGTGCCATTCCCGGTGCGGACGCCTCAAGGTTCGCCACGACGAATCCGACGTGATGCAGACGTGGCTCGCCGCTTGCATTGAGTGTCGCGATCATCCCTCAGGTGACGCCTCGATCAACGGTAAGGTATTTGAGAACCTTGCCGAAGCTATCGAGCTCCGACAGCCGGTCATAGTCGATCTGCGTGTCGAACTGTTCTTCGATCACATTGACGAGGGTAATCGCGGCAACCGAGTCCCATTCCTGGACTTTCTCCGGCGATGCAAGCCGAATATCCGCCTCGGATAGATCCGGAAACACCGCCCGAAAGCAGTCCACCAGGCGGGCTTCCATGTCAGGCATCCTGCGCTACTCCGGTTAGAAGAACACGATGATACAGCTTGGGGCAGATGGTGTCGAAGCGCTCGCGCGAGGCCGAACACGCGCCTGACGGTTCCACCCCAGTGAGCGATTTGACAAAGCTCCTGAGTGGACCGTTCTTGCTGGTCACGGCAACATCCAAAATGAGCTCGGAGGGCGAGTCGCGCCGGAACAGCTCAGCCAGGACGGCAAACTCGATGCGCCGGCTGAAGGCCCGGCAGCTCATGACCCAGGTATCGATGTGCAGGCGCGATTCCAGCGCGCGACCTTGGATGACCGCGATTTTCCCGAGCGCACCGAACTTGTCCTTGTAGGAAACAACCGCCAGCCAGGCACCTGGCCGATTGAGAGCCGCCGCCCAGTCGGCCGGCTGAAATCGTCGACCATTTAGATTGAACTGGTTGGTCTTGTTGACGAGATCGAAGGCGCGCCGATCTTCGGCGCCGGCGCCAAAATCAATCTCGACCGTTGCATCCAGGCTGGCCAGCAGACTCTCCGGGTCCGCCTCGGCCGCGTGCTCGCCCCGAAGGACTGCAGCGCTGCGGATGCTCTGCAGCCTTATGGAATCCTCGTAAGAGACCTCGCCCTTGGCGAACATGTCACGGAGACGCCCCAGGAGCCTCACTCCTGCGGCGTTATCGCCCTGCGGGAACTGGATGCATTCGATGCCCGGGTGCGCGGCGCTGACTTCGGCGATCTCGAGCGGACTGTCATCGACGAACACAACCGCATCGGCGGCTATGTTCCACAGTTCGAGAATGCGAGCGACGGAAGTCGCCTTCGGCTCCCAATGCGCTTCCACAGGAAAGACCGCCGTCGGTGAGATGCGCAGCTCGCTACGTTGCAATGCCTGGTCGACCACCACGCGGTCGTTCTTGCTTGCGATGCCAATCAGCACGCCCGAGTCAGCCAGGGCCTGCAGTAAGGTTTGATAAAGCCCATGAAGCTGCTGGTTTTCCGACAGGTCCCAGCTGATTAAATCCGCGCCGACCTCACCGACCAGCCCATGCCAGAGGGTATCGTCAAGGTCTGTAATCAGGCCTTTCTTGGGGCAGGGGGGCGCGGCGAGCCGGCTCAAGCCTGCGGCCAGCGCACTGGCGTGACGCACGGTGTAGGGGAAGCCGAACCGGAGGTCGGCTTCGGCATCGTAGCGTGTGCTTTGCGGGCTGTTCTCGCCGAGCCAGCGCATATTCAATAGCGAGCAGTGGGAGGTTCGCGCCACGCGTGCGGCGAATGATGCGATCAGCTCGTCCAGCACCAGTTCGTGAATGCCGGCACCCCATCCTGGCACGCTGAACACGGGCGGCAGACTCAAAGTCGGCGTGGACACCGCAACCTTGATCGTCGATGGGACTGCTTCAAGTGAGCGCGCCAGTCGCTCGAGCGCATCCCTGCATGTGTCCACGATGCCGGCGCTGACCTTGTGCCCCCAGGCCTGCGCTTCGCGATAGCCGAGCCGCGGGTCGAGATCCGCCCACTCGATGGCGACCACCACGCCATGAGGCTTGTAAGCGGCAGCGGCTGCGATCGTTTCTACCAGACTTCCGAACAAGCCGGTCTCGATCTCGACACAGCGGCCGGGAAGTGCCTGCTGCAGATGGGCGTGCACGAGGGCCTTGAGGTGCAGCGCCGTGAATCCGCATGCGAGCAGCACGCGGAACGGCTCGCCACCCGCCTTACGGGTGCGCAGAATGTTCAATGCCTCGGTAACGTTCATCGGCTATCCCCGGCTGTGGTGGTGTGTCGCGAGTTGGGAAGTAAGGACGCATAGACCGCATCGAGAGCGGCCATGCGTCGGGCAATGCTGAAGCGATCAAGGACCCACTCTCTGCCCGTCATTCCGTAGCCGGGCAGATCAGTGCGGGCCTCGGCGGCGCGCCGCAATCCGGCGAGCAGCGCCGTCACGTCGTTCCTTTGAATGATCCAGCCCGTCTTCCCATCGAGGATGATTTGCCCAACGGCGCCCACGTTCGTTGCCAAAACGGGCGTGCCCACTTCGTAGCTTTCAAGCACGACGTTGGGAAGTCCCTCGCTGCGCGATGGCAGCACGACCAAATCCGCCGCCCCCATAAGTTCCTGCGGTCGCGTGATTCTGCCCAGGAACCTAACATGGCCGGCGAGAGCAGGCTGTGAGGCCTCGCGCCTGAGCACGTCGCCTTCCGGGCCATCGCCGGCAACGACGATGCGCGTCTCGGGGATTTCTGCGACGAACTCGCGGGCAGCGGATAACAGCACATCAATGCCCTTCTCACGGCTCAAGCGACCGAGGCAGGCAATCACGAATTCGTTCGGGGCAAGTCCGAACGACCGGCGCAACTCACACCTTTTGTCAAGGCTCGGCGGGGTCGCCGCCGCCTCGATCGCATTCGGAACGACGCTGATCGGCCCGCGCCGGCCCGCCCGGCGCAGAATGTTTGCGACCGACTCGGCGACGGCACAAACATGATCTGGCTTGCGCATCAGCAGCTGATCGGCGCGATTGTAGAGACGTGCGCGCCAGCGATCCTGAGTGTAGCCGTGAGCAAAGGCGACCCAGGGCCAGCGCGTACGGCGGCGGATCACCATGGCAGTCAGGTTTGCCTTGAACGTATGGGATTGCACCAGGTTCACGCCATGCCGGGTCGCGCTCGCCACGATATCGGCAAGAAATGTCCAGTCGACACGTGACCGTTGCTCGACTTCCAACACCGTTGTGCCTTGCGCTCGTGCCAGACCCGAGAACTCAGCCGCGCGCCCTGCATAGCGGAAGTTCACGACGAGAGGGTCGATCGAATTCGCGGCCATCACTGACAGTATTTGCAACAGTCCCTTTGCCGGCCCGCTCAACTCAGGAGAATCCAGGATGATTAGCGGGCGCAACTGTCGCGGAAATGCACTGATTAGATTAATTTGCTGGGAAATCCGCATATCCTGCTTATCATGGCTTATCACAGACAGCGGCCGCAAAGAGTACGCTCCCACGACGACAAGATCATCCAAGACGGTGAATTGGCGTCCAAAGTCATAGCTAAAATACAGCAGTGACCAGGGATCTTCTACCGTTACCCATGGTATTCCGTGACATGTGGGGCGTTTTGAATTGCGGCCAAAGCCTCGTTCTCCATGCGCACGGCCCCGGCCCATGACGCTCGGTAAGCCGTAGCTCTTGCCAACGCTCGCGTGTCCGCCTCTGTCGGTAGGGATGACGCAGCTCGACGCGCATCGGCGCTTGTGCGCTGTCTTCCTGCCTGTGTGGGCAATCGGTACATCAACCGCCCGCCGCCTTGTTGTTGCGCAAACGTCGGTAAAAGTCAATAAAGCTACGTAACCGGTCAATGTGTAACACCAATAACACGATTAAATATGCGGTGGCGCCAGCAACCACTTCGATACCGAAACGCAGATAGAGCGGCCATTGAACCGGAACCACCAATTTCAAAGCGCCGACAGCGAAAATCATCACAAGACTTGCATCCAGCGCCGGACGTATCGCAACGAGGTAGTTGCGGAAGGGCATTCCGACTCTCCGAAAGGCTTTGCGATAGAGGGGCAGTGCAATGAATGGGTAACCGACAATCCACCCACAGGCGATGCCCGACGGGCCCCACCGGCTTCCAACATAAAATAACAGCGGCATAAGGACCGCGGCTGCAATATTTGTCCACATCAGAAACCGCGTCTCGCGCAGCGCGGTTAGCAGCGGCCCAAGCAGAGCGCTCACGGACCGAATGGACCCGTAGAACGCGAGAACCTCCAGAGGTGCAACCGCATCAGACCAACGACTTCCGAGGAAGAGACCGATGAACTCCGGCGCGACCAACCCAAGGCCGATTGTCGCCGGGAAGGTCACTAGCGATACGGCTTCCGTGAGCGACTGCAGATATCGTCGCAGTGCGTTGTGATCCGCGTGATTCGCGGAAAAAAAGGCGGGTGTTACCTGTCCGACCAATGCAGTAACCTTCTCGACCGGCAAGGTTGCGAGATTCCAGGCGAATGTGTAGGCGCCCAAGGCAGTCGTGCCGAGCACGCGGCCGGCTACAAGGAAGTCAGCATCGGAATATAGGACCCATGACAATCGGACCACGAGAACCTGCCAGCTGAAGTTGACCGCATACGCGACGGACTTTAGTCGAGGACGCTCAAAGCGCCATGGCCGCGACGCCACGTTGAGAGCGGTGGCGACCATCGCACCTACGACACTTCCCAAGGCAAGCGCCCAATAGCCGCGCCCTAGCCATGCGAGCAAGAGGACGCATAGCGACTGCGTTATCGCGGCTAACGAATCAATAAGAGACAGTCGCTTAAATCGAAAATCTTTCTGGAGCACGGAGCTAGGGACTGTCTTGAATCCCAAGATCAGGAAGTTCGTACTCATGACGATAATGACCGCCGGAAGCTCCGGCGATCGGAAGAACCAACCGATAGGCATGGCTAGCGCGCAGCTGACAAGGAATCCGATCGCACCGGAGATTACCGAGAAGGTATTGATTTGGGCAATTTCGTCGACAGTCAGATCACGAAGGGTGATCACGGCGGACCCGAAACCGAATTCGCTGAAGACCGCGATTAGCCCAAGGTAAACGCCGGCGACGCCCACCACGCCGAAGTCTCGAGGTTCCAGAATCCGCGCAACAAGCAGTAAGCACAGCCAAGTTAACATCTGGCTCGTCCATTTAGCGGCAGCCGTCCACGCAATGCCGCCTAAGAGGTGCTTGTCCATGGCAGCGGTATCAGTGAGCGCCGTCGACGCTGCCTCGGGAGCGGAGCAGCGAACGCCTTGCGGGTGGGGATTCATGGCATTTACGCTACGTTTGCGAGGCGTCGTTCGATTCCTGACGGTGATCGTGCATGTCCCCGACGGAGGTAATAACCTTCCAGAAACGCTCGTTCGCAGCCGCCCTTGAGAATTTGAGGATGTCGTTCTTGGTCGGCACCGTCATGCGGCACTGCACCACGTGTCGACGGTAGATGTCGAGCAGAACCTTCTCAAGTGCCTGGACATCGCGCTGGTCAACCTGGTGAACTCCGGGCATTCCCGCCACCAGCGATGCGGTTTCCGAGTCGTTCTCGCACAGCAATAGGATCTCGCGCGCGCACGCGAAGTGCTCGAACGTCTTCGCGGGAATCGACAAAGGCTGTTCTTGAGAAAGATTGAGCAGCAACGTGGACTCCGCCACGGCCTTGGTCACTTCATGCTGCGGCGATTGTGGCAAAATTTTCACAACTGTCGCACAGCGTTTGGCCTCTATCCAACTCGCCAGAGATTGGCCATTGTAGTGGGCTACCTTTCCCATGAACGTAGCGGATATTCGTGTAGGATCGACGTCAGACCTCGCGAGCAGAGCGTCGAGCGCGGCAAGGAACGGGAAAGGATTTCGTCCGAGGTACAGCTCGCCTGCGAACAGAATAGCCAAGCGCCCGCCAGTATCTGGGTTCGCCGTCGGAACCTCTCCTTCGTAGCCGTTTCGAACAACGTGCAATTTATGCCGCACGGGAGGATAGCGCGCGGCTAACAACTCCGCGACGATCGACGTGGTAGATGTAATTGCGGCGGCCGAACGAAGCGCCCAGCCTTCCAGAAATCGCAAAAGCCGCAGCTCGACCCGCTGTGAGGGGCGCGCGGCGGCGATCGCATCCGTCCAAGGATCGCGAAGATCTGCGATGTGTGGGATGCCAAGCCGCGACGCCACCCATCGTCCGGTGAGCAGGGTGGTGAACGGCGGCGAGGATGAGAGAACAAGTCGCGCGTCAAATTGTTTTCCGACACGTATGGCCTCCCGCGCCGCTCGCCAGCCCCAATGCTTGTACTGGTCGACGAAATACACGATTTGGAAGAAAATCCTCCGCATGCCAGATCGCATTCGCAACAGAACTGACGTGGTTCGAGCGTCACGGACTGTCCCTCCAACGGCAGCCCCGGACCTGGTTTGTGCGGCCCTCTGTTTTCTCGAGACCACAAAGTCAATGAGGACCTTGCGCGGTTGCTTCACCGGTGCGGCAATGACGCCGGTCATCACTTCGGACCCAGCTGTGACCATCGTTGCGCCGCCAAAGGTGCTCACCACAATCACCCGCAAGCCCTTGCTTGCCAGGAAGCGCGCGAGAGCGGTCGTGCGCTTGCCACCAATCTCGTCAGAGGGATAGAAGTGATACGAAATCAGCAGCACCACTGGACCGTCAGGCTTTGCCATACGAAAGTGACTTTATCGCACGTGTGGGATGCTGGGCAGCATAGCCGATTGGAGTTGTGGGTGGTTCGATATCGGGTAAAACACCGAGTCTCCACACAGCTCGCTTGGCCATCTGACGCCGGAAAGTACGCGCTGTCGATCTCCGACAAACCGCCTCGTCAACTCCGTCGTGTAGACCCACGAAGGCGGCCGGATGGGGGTCTGATCGCCGGCGATACCGCCCCTGGCGCGAGCAGCAAGACGAGTGCAGGTCGACTGTGATGTACTTCACGCAGCATTAAGCCGAAGCCCGAACGTGGTTCGGCGACTGACTCGGATTGGCGACATTTGAAACGCTAATAGGGCCTGTCTAGACTCCGGGCTCTTGCTTCTTGCAATTGTGGTCTAGAAGCATGTGCCGTGTACCAATGTCGGATTAAATGGAGGGCCTGTGACCAAGCATCAGAACTCGTCGGGGAGGATCTCTGACTCACTTTCGCGCCGCGACGTGCTTCGCGCCGGTGGATTGCTGCTTCCGGCGACCCTGATAGCCCCAACTCTATTCACTCGGGTTTCTCAAGCCGCCGGCGGTACCTTCGATTACTACATCTCCACGAGCGGAAGTGACAGCAATGCGGGGACGCTGGCTTCGCCGTGGGCAATTACGGCGATCAACACCAAGCAGAGCGCCTATGCGGGGAAGCGCTTGGGGATACTGCCGGGCACTTACGATGTGAGCAGCCTCATGTTCTACGGAAGTGCCGGCCATTCCGCGGCGTTGATGATCAACGGCGGCCCAAATTCTTCGACGCCGACCTACATTGGAACGGCGAATTCCAGCGGCGCATATCAGGCAAATACCGCCGTTCTCGATGCAAAGGGATCAAGCGGATTCTATGGAGGCAGTAACAGCAATAACTGTACCGTCATTGGAGCATGCCAGGGATATAGTCCGGGACCTGCAACTCCCGCGAATTGGGGCAACTGGATACTCGATGGGCTCGATATTATCAACTTTGGACCGTGGGCCGTACAGGTGGGAAGCTACGACGGCGGTGGCGGCCCGATGCCGAATTGCACCATCCAAAACTGCCGCCTCTATAACGGCAATGCGAGCTTCACCACCATCGGGATCAACAGCACTCACGGCGGCCCGATGGTGATTTACAATCAAACCAACTGTTTGATCAGCAATTGCCTGTTCAATAACAACGTCAATACGGGGGGTAATGCGACACACTGGGCCGCGATCACGAGCTTGAGTGAAGGGTCCGCCTCGACGGGCCTCGTTATTCAGTACTGCTCGTTCATGCAAACGAGCGGCTTCTATGGCGTCGAAGATACCGGTTCGAATACCGGCACGACGATTCGATACTGCTATTTCGATCAGACAGCGTTCGCCGGAAATCCCAACACGTTAGCCATGTCAAATGGCATGAACGACACGCCGGGATTGCCGGCTTCTTCGTTCCATCACAATATTGTCCGGGGCGGTTCGTTCTACGACAATCAAGCATTGCAGGCTTATACAACCGCACAGAACGTGTCTTTTTATAACAATACGTGGGACCGGGCTGGAGGGTCAGGCAGTATTGGTTCCGGTGTCCGATGTGTCGCAAAGACGGGATTGGTCGCCAACTACAACAATTTGATCTATGACAATGGCGGCGGCCCACTTGAGTACGGCTATGTGGCGTTCAATGCCGACGCTTTTAAGGTTTGCGATTACAACATCTATGGCACTGCAGCAACGTTCTGCACCTATGGGGCGAACGGCGGAGGATTGTCGGCATCCGGGCTTTCATTTGCGGCTTGGAAGAGTGCCATCGGTGGTCTGGAGGTTCACTCAAGCACCAATACAACCAACCCATTCACGAACAACGGCGCGTATGCGCTTCAGTATCAGATAGCGTCCGGCTCGCCCGCCTATCAGGCTGGGCGTGTGGGGGGCGTGACTTCCGGGGCGGTTTGTAATGTGGGCGCGTGGGATGGCACCGTGACCCAAATCGGCTACTCTTCCGGAGGCATCTCCGGAGGCATCGTCCAGCCGAAGCCGCCAGTCCTCACTACTGTAAGCTAGTACTGCATGCCAAGAGTTGCGGGTACGCGCCGGAGTGACACCCATTTAGACCGGAAACCGCTGCGTAGCGAGTAGCTGGTTTTCCATGGCACTGCGCGCGACCTCGAGCGATAAAGCGCAAGAGCCGCGATCGGGCGGTGCGATTTTCGGTTAGGTTCGAGGTGGCGTCGGGACCGAGGTCGTTTTCTTGGTGCTGTGAGCCGGTTAGCTAATTTAGTTGGACCGGAGACCCTGCGAGCACCCCGAATTGTTGCCGCGAGCGCCTGGAGCTCCGTCTCCCCGCACCTGATGAGAGAGACGCGAGTGTGGGGCGACCAAGCCTACACGGGTCCGGGTCGCAGTTCCGTCCGGTCCCGTGCCCCGCGAGCGAAGGACTTCACGAACCGCAAGCACTGGGGCGGTGCCTCGGTCAACGAGGTCGCGAACGCGAGACATCGGGTCAAATCCCAAGTGCGCGCCAGGGTCGAGGCCCTGATCGGGGTGATAAAGCGGATCTTTGGCTTTGCGAAGGTGCGCGTGGCCTTGCCAAGGACCTCCATCGACTGAGGTCACCGCGGCGTTGACCAACATGTATATTGTCAGGCGCCGCTCGCTCCCTGCGTAGGAGAGGTGTTTTCTGTGCGACGGCAAACAGGACGGACCGCGGCGAAAAGCGGGTGCTCGGAAGCACGAAGTCGCGCGCTGAGCGTTCGAGGCTCAAAATCGATTCGGCTCCGCGCGTTCATCGGTAGTTTTTCAGGCGTTCCATAAGAGCAAGATCAATGCGAAAAATTTTGATCGACATAATTGCCGGGGCTCGCCCGAACTTCATGAAAGTCGCGCCGATAATCCGCGGCATTCGCGAGCGGCAGCAAGCCGGTGTTGCACTTGAGTACCGTCTCGTCCATACGGGACAGCACTACGATTCGCGCATGTCCGGAGACTTTTTCTTGCAGTTGGAAATCCCGCGTCCGGACGTGAATCTCGAGGTGGGATCCGGCACGCAGGCCGAACAGACAGCGGGGATCATGATTCGTTACGAAAAGTTGCTAATGGAGAGGGCCTGCGACTTGTGCCTCGTGGTTGGAGATGTAACGTCGACCATGGCTTGCTCCATCGCGGCACAGAAGATGGGCGTAAAGGTCGCTCATGTCGAGGGCGGGATAAGATCCGGCGATTGGACGATGCCGGAGGAGATCAATCGCATGGTGACCGATGCGATTTCCAACTGGTTCTTTACGACGAGTGAAACGGCAAACGATAATCTCAGGAAATCGGGTGTATCCGAGGACCGGATTTTCTTTGTTGGCAACACAATGATTGATACTCTGCTCGCAAATTGGGACCGCCTTCGACGTCCCACATTTTGGGAGGCGTTTGAACTCGCGCCGCGTAACTATTTCGTTCTTACTCTCCACCGCCCGGCAAACGTGGATGGAGCAGCGGAATTTGCGAAATTGCTCAGGGCGATATTGGAAGGAACTCGTGGGATGCCGGTAGTCTTTCCTGTCCATCCGCGGACCGCGAAGACACTCCAATCCCTGGGACCCCTGCCGGGTAACTTGCGGTTTGTCGAACCACAGCCATACCTGGAGTTCAATTATTTAGTGAAGCATTCGAGAGCGGTCATTACGGATTCGGGTGGTATCACCGAGGAGACCACGGTAATGGGTGTGCCGTGCATGACACTCCGCAATAACACCGAGCGCCCAGAAACCGTGATTCTGGGTACGAACGAACTATTGGGAACCGATCCCGCGGCACTGAAACCGTCCTTGGACAGATTGTTTGCCGGTATGTGGAAAAAGGGGAGCATTCCCGAACTATGGGATGGAAAGGCGGGTAATCGAATTGTTGATGCCCTGGAGACCCTCTTGGCGGGACGTTGAAGTGCGCCGTGCAAAGGCATGTTCCGGCCGCGCGCGAGAATTACGGCTCACCAATGCGCCGGCCTGAATTCATCAGGGGTTGCTGCTTCGAAAGAACAATGTGAATCCAGTTGGCATGCGGTCGCGTCCAATGCGCCTGCATTTGGTTGATCCTGTGGGCAAACGCAGAGCAGATCTTCGACACCAATGTTCTCTCCGTCACGGGCGCGCAAAGTTTTGCACCGCAGTGGAGACAGTTGGTATCTTCATCGTAAATTCCCCAAGGGTTCCCTGCAAAGTCCATGAGAGCCATCGAGAGCGGGTTCGTGGCTTCGCTGGTAGTCCCAACGAAAGACTTTGAAATCAGCTTGCAATCCGGAAATAAATTCAAGAGCCGTCTCTCATCGAATGAATTTACGTGGCCCCACGGTGGATTGACCTTCCCGCACGTACTGCATGTGGCTCTGCCGATTCGTATGTCTTGCTCGAACGGTACACCGATCACAATTTCATGGCGCGCAACGCGGACGATTTCGCGGCACGCTTTGCTTACCTCGGGAACATGTTCGAGCACTTCAGCGCAGAAAACACAATCGAATGCCCTGTCGGGAAATTCTAGATGCGTTACGTCTCCAGCAATAGTGACGATGCCCGGATAATCGAATGTAGGCTTCTCGAGGTCGAGCGCGGTCACTAGAGTGAAATGGTCAGTAAGTAGTCTTGAAAAGAATCCCTCTCTAGCGCCGATGTCAAGTATCGTAGCCCGGCCTTTGGGCAGAACGCGCAGTAAGTCCGCGGTACGGGCCTTTTCAAGTTCGGATGCGCGGTATGTTTTGAGATCAACCATTTCGTTCTTCGCCTCGCGGCGCTCGGCTTAGTCTTCTAGATTAGCAAACATTCCTCCAATATCTGTCTACCCTCGCAGATAGAGGGCCGGCCCGCCTTGATCGGGGTCTCGTCGCCGTTCGGGCGGATGCTGGAACCACCACAAGGATCGGGTCTGCTGCCGTCGTTGTCGCCGACTGGGCCAACACGCCATTGGTCGTCGGACATACATGGTTTCCGGCCGTTGAAGAGCAGCGGTGATCAACAATACGATATACTAAAACACGGTTTTTTTGTGCGAAGCACTGCCCAGCGGGCGACGAGAAAGGGCGAATGGTATTCGTGGTCATCCTGTTCTGGTCGTGCTGCCTGCTGCTAACGTATGTGTACGTGCTGTACCCGGCTCTCATGACTGCCATCGCGGCCCGGTACGGCAGGCCCGTGCGCCGCGGCGATGCGCTTCCCACCGTCACAATCATTGTGACCGTATACAACGAAGAAAAATGCATTCGAGCAAAGCTCGATAATCTCGCACAGCTCAATTATCCGCGGGAACACGTGGACGTAATCGTCGCATCAGACGCGTCTTCAGACTCAACCGAGGCAATCGCCGCGAGTTATGGCC
>Ga0070730_10003608_pt1 | contig 13845 bp, 13 predicted proteins | sample Coa_R1_3_FD_66447 | JGI IMG/M metagenome (GOLD analysis project Ga0070730, IMG submission 66447) | Surface soil microbial communities from Centralia Pennsylvania, which are recovering from an underground coalmine fire - Coalmine... | ecosystem: Environmental > Terrestrial > Soil > Unclassified ...
CTCGTGATGCAGCTCTTCCTGAGCGAAGGCGCGACCCTGGGCATGATAGGTGGCCTCGCGGGATTTGGATTGGGGCTCGCCCTGGCTCATCAAATGGCCCGGCATCTTTTTAATGTAAGTCTCAGCCTGACGTGGTGGACTTTCCCTATGGTCTGTCTGGCGAGCATGACGCTGGCGGTACTGGCCACACTCTTCCCGGTGGAAATTGTGCACTACATCCAGCCGGCTCGGGTGCTTCGAGGAGAATAGATTCTTGCCATTCATTGAAGTTCGTGATCTGACGAAAAAATACGGCGCTGAAGTTCCGGCTCTCAGCCGCGTTACGTTTGCGGTGGAGAAGGGCGAATGGGTGGCCATCATGGGCCCGTCCGGTTCGGGCAAGAGCACGCTGATGAATATTCTCGGCTGCCTTGACTCTCCCACTGAAGGGCAGGTGCTGATTGACGGCCATGATCTCGCGAAATTATCCGCGGGCGAGCTGGCGCGTTTCCGGGCGGAAAAAGTGGGTTTCGTTTTTCAGCAGTATCATCTGGTTCCGTATTTGACGGCTGTCGAAAACGTAATGCTCGCCCAATATTTCCACAGCCTGGCGGAAGAGAAGGAAGCCGCGGAAGCATTGCGGCGCGTGGGCCTGGCGGACCGGCTGCAACATTTGCCCTCACAGCTTTCCGGCGGAGAGCAGCAGCGGGTTTGCGTGGCGCGCGCCCTCATCAACCAGCCCAACTTAATATTGGCGGACGAGCCCACCGGTAATCTTGACGAGGTGAATGAAGCCATTGTGATGGGCCTGGTGGCGGACTTGCACCGCGAGGGCCATACAATTCTGATGGTGACGCACGATCCGGAAATCGGGCGCATGGCAGAACGGCGCGTGGAGCTCCATCACGGGCGGCTGACGGAAGTTTCCGACTTGCCCATTCACGAAGAAGATCTGATTGACAGTTTGCTGCAAGCCGTCTGGCATGCCCGCGAGGACAGTGGAAAAGCAGAAATCGCAACGGATGGTCTGCGCGAGTTCGCTCACAATCGGGCAACGTTCCTGCTGCTGGCGCAGGAGGATTGGATTTCGCTTTCTGATGGCCGGCTTCGTTTGACCAGCCGGGGCGAGAAGCGCGCCGCGGCTGCCACCCGCCGCCATCGTCTGGCCGAGCGCCTGTTTTTCGATACTTTTGGAATGAATGTGGAGCAGCTCCACGATAGCGCGCACAGAATCGAACATACTCTGAGCCCGGAAGTCACCGAAAAAATTTGCACCTTCCTCGATCACCCTCTCACTTGTCCGCACGGCTCGCCCATTCCGCGGGGCGAATGCTGCGTGAGATGAGAATTCCGCGATGACATCCTGTGATGCCCAAAGGACGTAAAACAATCGGTGGCTAATGCCGCATTCCGATTGTGTCTTTACGCCAAAGCACCCCCGTACCCTGTCCCCCGCTGCGGGACCGCCATCGCAGAACCTGGGGCCCCGTCCCTCTACCCCGAAAGGTGCGATTTCCAAATACAGGCCGCCCTCGCTGGCTGAAATCAACCACGTGCGGTGGCTGAATATAGCCAATTGGTTGCCAGACTCTTCGGTTTACGAATTTCCCTACACCTGTCGCTCAAAAGCGATTGACTTTATTTCCGCCAAGATGGAAGGCACGTCGGCGTCCAAGTGCTGGTTATTATTTCACAGCGAAATGGCATTTCAATTGCACTGTCGATTGCTTTCAAACTCCACGAGGTAAAAACAAACATGCGAAAGAAATTAACTGAGCTCACGCTCATCGTTTTCGCTTTCACCTGTATTCCTAATCCGGCGCGAGCTGGCACGCGCATTCGGGTTGGAGCCGGCACCAAGCTGGCGGTACGTCTCGAACGCAGCGTTGGCACCAAGGATTATTACAAGTGGCGTTCGTTCGGCCCCGTGCGGACCGTTTCCGGCACGCTGGTGCAGGATGTTGTGGCGCCGGATGGGCAGGTGGCGCTGCCATCGGGGACAAGAATCAGCGTTGCGGTGCTGGAAAGCAAACGCGCCGGGCACTTGATAGGCCGCTCGAAGCTGCGATTGGGGCTTTACTCGGTGAGGACGCCGAACGGTGAAGTGATTCCGTTGGACGGTTACCCGACAGTTTTGAATCGACGCAAAGTTGACCGCGAGGGCACCGCGCATGGACATCGCGGACTGGTAAAGGATGGCGCCGTGGATTTTGCGTCCGTGACGATCGCCGCCGGGGCCGGCTTCGCAGTGGCGGGGCCGATTGGCGCCGCAGTGGGTGGCGGAGGCGGCTTGTTGATTGCCAGTGCGTGGACGGTGGTGCGGCGCGGCCCGGACCTTATTGTTCCTGCGGGCACGGTGGTGGAATTTGTTGTTGGCCGGCCGGTATCTTTCGTCCCCACGGGTGATGTGGTGGATGACGGCGCCAGGCTTCAAGCGTCTCGGTGGGGCCGTGGCGAAGTGATTCCACCTTCGGAAGATTTGCTGGCGATGACGGACCAACTTGAAACCGATCCCGATGGAGTGCTCGATCAATTGAAAGATATTCGATTTAAAGAGCGTCCTGCGGTGGACCGGACGTTTGCGAAATATCTGGAAGCGGTGGCGCGTTACCAAAAAGGTGACCACGGCAATGGAACGCTTAAACTGATGCGAGAGGCATATCGGGAATCCCAAACTTCTTCGCTCACAGCGCCGGCGCGGGCGGAAATGGCCCGCAACCTTGTGGTGATGATCCGCGGCACCGAACCGGATTGGGAGCGCGACCCGCTCTTGAAAGATCCGCAGGTGCAGGCGGCGCTGGTGGAGGATATGCAATGAAGCGCGCGTTGATAGTTGTCTTGTTTTGCTGCGCGATGGCAAGTCTGGCGCTCGCGCAGCAGTCCGCGTCCACCGTGATGCCGGCCGCGCCGCCCCCTCCTGAAACGGCAGCGTCCGGCACGGTGGACATTGCACGTTCTGGCAGAACCAACACTATGCCGGTGGCGACAGCCGACGAAACGCCGGACAACACTGCGATTGAAATGCCGGTAGAAAACGCGGATAACCCGGCGCCGGACACGCCGGGTAATACACCCGACGTTGGGGCGGACACGCGGGGCGCGCGTGAATTGCCATTGGATTCCGAACCATTTGATGTGCGGGTGCATCGACGCGTGGGAGAGTACATGCAGCGACATCTTCAGCGCGAACATCGCATGTCCTCTTATTCCAAAGTGAGCATGGGTGACCCGAGCCTGGAGCGATTTGCCGACCCGCGCAAGGTGCAGGTGGAGTTGAGTGATGAACTCGATCGCGAGCAGACCAGTGAGGAACTTTCCTCCGACTACGCGGAACAGGCCCATGACGTGCAGAACAAGGCACAGGCGCTGCAGGAATTCATCGCCAAACGACGTGAGACGCTTGACCAGCTAAACAAAAACAACGGCTCGTCGCGCCGTCAGGACCTTGAAGTGGCGCTCGCCAATCTGGCCCGCCAGCCGATGTCGCCGGAGACGCTGGCGGAAATGCGCGAGATCGACCGGCGGTTGTCGGAAACTGATCGCAGTGAGAAAGATCTTCCGGCCCAGTTGTCGCAGAACCAACAGGAAGCCACAGACGCGGCGGAAGAGCTCACCAAGCTCCAGGCCTTGCAGCAGGCTTACCAGAAAGAAGCGAAGACCTTCACTGCGGACGCGCTCTCCGCACGCCAAAACCGCCTGCGCCTGGCGAGCAAGCTGGAGTACTACGTGGTTCGCTCCCAGGCCGAAGATTCGCTCGAGCAAGGGCGCAAAGCGCTTGCCGCAGTGGAACACCTTTCCGCCAGTCCCGAGGTTGAAAACCAACTCCAGGGTTCGGAATCAACCACGAGATCGGATGCTGAATTGGAACAGATGCGGGACTGCATTCAAAATTCAAGCGATGTAAAAGCTTGTCGCCAAGCCATGCACGGGGAGTAAACTATGCGCACTACTCGATCAAAAATAAATGTTGGCTCTGCACTTGCCGGGAATCCATTCAAGATCAGCGCTGCCGCCGTGCTGCTGATAGCGCTCGTTCCCATGGCGCGCGCGCAGAGCGTGAACTTTGAGCCCGCGGCGCTGGCCAAACAGCGGACGGAAATATGTCTGAAGGCCACCCACACACCAATCGCTGATTTGGAGAACGAGGTGAATCATCTTGCCGTGCTGTCAGAGACGTGCCGGGCCGAGTATGGCGCCAAAGCTTGCGGGGTGCCGGACAAACCACTCGAGTCCAATGACCTGAAAGATCGCTATGCCTATTACGTCAGGAAGCCGGTGGAAAAACATTTCACTGTGGGGCAGGCGAAAATCGACAAACACAATTGGGAAGCGACGAAAGCGGCTGCTTCCCGATGAAGTAGCAGGAGCGACTTCTTACCCCAACACAAAAAGGGAATGACTCCCGTGAGGACCATCTCAAAATATGTCTATCTGATCTTTTCAGGTGCAGGATTAATTTTACTGCCGTCCGCCGCGCTGCGTTGCGCGGCCCAGGAGGGAGCGCCGCCCACCTTAAGCCGCAGGCCCGGATACTCGGCAAAGCTTGCGGGCAAACCGAGGTCCGCGGATGCGGAAACCAGTTCCATCGAGATTCCGCCGCCACCGCCCAATCCTTCGCGCGCGATGGCGCCGATTCTTGGAACTCAGGAAAGACGGACCCGGCGGGTGGCAGCAAATCACGCACTCGCGCGACCCGACCGGGCGGAAAACTTTGCCGTGAATCGTATTTCTCCGGCCGTCAACCAGCCCTTGCGGCGAGGGAACAGCGAGCCGGCTGAAGTTTCTGAAACACCTGATCCCGAAGCCCAGCGGATCGTGGAGGATCTCAAGCGCCTGCACGATGACAGAGAGGCTCGCCAGGCTTTTTACGACGATCTTCGCCGCACCGTGCGGGAAGTTCGCGCTGATGTGAGGAGTTCTGATTCACCGGAGGATAACGCCGACTCATCAGCGCCGCAGAATGTGCGGCCGTTCCGACCGGAGGAAAAGTTGCTCCCGCAAACTCGCCTGCCGGATTCTTTCTCGCATCCATCAAAAGAGAATCGTGAATCGCGCCAGCCTGATTCCTACTCGCATCCATCGGTGGAGGATCACGAATCACCCCAACCTGATTCCACAGCTCCGGACAATCCACAAGCGTCGTTGACCACGGGCCGCGGCGGCATCAATGGCGAAACCTACCTGATGGTTGTGCGTTGGGCAAAAGCGAATGGAACTCCCGTGCCCCTGGCTCTTGGGGTTGCGTGGATGGAGTCGCACATGAATCCTTATCCGGCGCGCGGGGCGGCGGGCGAAGTGGGGATGTTTCAAATTATGCCGACGCGTTGCGCCCTGGAAGGCTGGCCCGCCCGCCGCCTGAGTGAGCCGCAGTTCAACGCCTGGATGGGCACGATGCTTCTGGCGCGCTACTACCAGGAAGAAGGAAGCATGGCGCGCGCCGCGGCGAAATATGTGGCGGGTCCTGGAGTTTTTAATAAGAAATATTCCAAGGACGTTTGGGCCTACATCAATTGGTACGCGAGTACCGTGGACAGCTATGCCAGCTACTTTTCCCGCTATCAAACCTGAGAACTGGGCGGATGCTATTATCCTTCGGCCAACGGGTGAATCAGATGCCGAGGGCGGTGTCGCGCCTCGCTTTACCCTGCTTGAAACGCGGTGGCCTGATCCGTGGGCGCTTGCTCTCTCCGTACTTTTCTTAAGCACCCTGATTTCTCTGTCAATTATTGTCGCGCAATATCAGAAATTTATCCGCGATACGCGCATAGATACCATCGCCGTGCTCCAAGCGCCGCCGCAACCGCGAGCCACGGCGGATATTTCTACGCCCAATAATTCCAACGAGATCGCGACGCCTCTTCCCCAGGCGGCCGAACCGGTCACGGCCGAACCACCCTCGCCGGAGCTGCCGGGGTTTGGGCCCCCGTCAGCTCCGGTCCAGCCTCTCCGCCCTGAGCCGCTAAGGCCCACGCCGCTGCAGGCTGACTCCACCACGCCCGATCCGTTTGCGGGCCAGCCGATTCCGCGCGAACTTATGGAGAACCCGCCACCCATTCCTGTTCAACCGCAACCTGCCATCGCCAAAACAGTCTCCTCTGCAGTGCCGGCACAAGTGGCAGCGCCCAGGGCGAGTTCCACAAATGTCCCGCCGAACTCAGCCAAGCCAGCGCGGGACGCTGCAAGTTCACTCCCAGTTGCAACTATGGCTGCTCCCCGGCGCGCACCGGAATCGCTGGGCGCGTTGCCGTTGGCAGACTTGATTGATAATGAGGCCGGCCTCGCCGCCGGTCTTGCCGCGTTGCCATCGGCGCAGCGCGTCAACTTGCCGCAAGTCTCGATTCGCGTGAACTCGGATTGGTTTCAGGCGCTGCCCCAAACCAAGGAGCGCCTCTACTTTTCCATCACCACCCCGGAGGCGGATGGCGAGGTTCTTGCCTACGTTCCTGACACTCAAAGTTTTAATCTGGAGCGGGCCGAACGGCCGCTGTGGCAAATCCGCGATGGCGGGCGGGTACCAACTCTTGCGGCATTGCGCGTTGCTGCCGGACGCTGGCTTGGTGTTTCTCCTGAACTTGTGGGGATTTACACCTGGCACCCCCCTGTCCTGGAAAAGGCGCTGAAGATGTTTGTGATGGAGCGAATGCAGGATTTGCACGTGCAGTTGGGTCCGCGCGATATGGTTACGGTGCGGCTCTCTTCAGGATCCGGGGGCGCTGTGATGAATCTGGAGCCGATTCGCGCCAGGGATTGATCCAGCGAACGAACTTTACTTTTTTGGCAACCGCTTCGCGATATCCGGACCGGGCCGACGCGAACTAGGATGATTCAATACCCGGGGTCAAATCTTAAAATCAAACATCACGTGTAGCGGAGCCAGCGCAGTATCTCCACCAGCGAAGGGCGCTTGCCGTACATCAAGACGCCAACGCGGTAAATTCGAGCGGAAAAATAGACCACGCCCAAAGTGGTAATCAGAAGCAGGAGAATGGATAGCGCGATTTGCCAGAGAGGTGGCGTTTGCACCGAAATCCTGAGCAGCATCAAGATGGGCGAAAAGAAAGGAATTTCCGAGAGCACGACGGACAGGGTTGAGCTCGGATCGCGTAATATGACGTTGAACATAATGAAACTCATTACGATGGGCAGCGTGGCGGGCAATTGCATTTGCTGGGCGTCCTGCTCATTGGAGGCTGCTGCGCCCACGGCGGCGTAAATCGAGGCGTAGAGGAAGTAACCCAGCAGGAAATAGACCAGCAGGGAAACCAGAACAAGAGGCGGGACGCGGATGATGGGGATTGACGCCCCGGGCCTGTAGGCCGCCGCCAGGGCCCCGCCGTAAGCGCCGAGGAGAGACGCGGTGCCAATCCAGATGAGGTATTGGGTGAAAGCGACGGCGGCCACACCCACGATTTTTCCCGCCAGCAATTGAAACGGCGTGACGGCGGAAATCAGAACTTCGACGATGCGCGTGGTTTTTTCCTCGAGCACGGAGCGCATGGTGACAATGCCATACATGATCAATGTCATGTAGAGGAGCATGGCCAAAACGATGGCCGTGATAAAAGTCTGGCCTTTTTCCTCGGTCTCGCCCTGCCGGGTGACTTTGACCATTTTGATTTCGACGTTGTGAATCACATCACGAAGATTTTCCACGCGGATGCCGCGATCGCTTAAGCGCCGGGTGATGACGGCGTCACTGACCGCGTGGCCGATGGTTCCCTCCAGTGTAAAATCGCCGGTGTTCCTGGTGTGGAACTCCGCCGCCTTGGCCTCAGTGATGTTTTTGGGCAGAACCAGAAAGCCGTCCAAACTTCCGGCGTTCACCTGGGCCAGTAATTCCTTGCGTGCAGCCTCTTCAGACGACGGCCGGTCAATCGTTTGGACCACCCGGAAAGCGGGGAGGCCATTGGGCAGCGTGTTGCTCAAACTCTTTGAGATGGCGCTGGCAAAGCCGCCGGTATTATCCAGGATGGCAATATTCATTGTCCGGTTATTCTGGCGCGTCGCCAGGAAAATTGAAAACGCAAAAAGGCCGGTGGAGAGAACCGGAATGAGGATGGTGGCGAAGATGAAACCTTTGGTATGCACCCGGGTCACATATTCTCGTTTAACAATAAGCCAGAATTTACGCACGGGCGCCTCCGACCTTTTCGATGAAGATGTCGTTCAGCGGGGGTTCCACCAGCTCAAATCGGTTGATGCGAACGCCCTGTTGGACGGCGGCCTTCAGGATTTCCTGCGGATCAGCTCCGGGCATAAGCCTGGCTTCAATGACCTCGCCGTAATGATTCACCTTCTCGATCAGCGCGGGCTGGTTCAGGAAATTTCCGTCACCGGAACATTCAATGCGCAGCGTGTTTTTACCGTAGGACTTTTTAATTTCACGCAGGTCGCCATGGAGCACGTTTCGCCCTTGATGGATGAGGCAGATGGAATCGCACATCATCTCCACCTGCTCCATGCGGTGCGTGGAGAGGATGATGGTGGCGCCCTGGGCGCGCAATTCCAGCATGATGTCTTTTACCAGGATGGCGTTGACGGGATCGAGGCCGGTGAAAGGTTCGTCCAGAATCAAGAGCGGGGGCTGGTGAATCACGGCGGCGATGAACTGAACTTTTTGCTGCATGCCCTTGGAGAGGTCAATCAATTTCTTTTTTGCCCAGGCCGTGAGTTCAAATCGCTCCAGCCATTGGCCGGTTCGCCGACCGGCCTCCGTCTCGGTTAATCCTTTCAGAGCGCCGAGGAACACCAGAATCTTGCCGATTTCCATGCGCTGATAGAGCCCGCGCTCTTCAGGAAGATACCCGATGAGGTCCTGAGTCCTGCCAGTCAGCGGCTCGTCTAGAATGCGGATGCTCCCCGTATCAGGAACGAGAATCCGCATCATCATCCGCAGCGTAGTGGTTTTTCCGGCGCCATTGGGCCCCAGTAATCCGAACACCGCCCCCTGCTTGATGGCAAAGCTCAGATCGTTGACCGCGGTCACCCCGTCGTAACTCTTGGTGACGTGATCGATGAGGACTGCATCCATGGGGTAGCCTTTGCCGTGCTCTATCCTATCACGTCACAGTCCGCCGGAGCACTTATGGCGCGGCGCGCGGCCACATTTGATTTGCTCGATCGTGTGTGCCCTGAAACGTATGGGCATTCGGCGCATCAAATTCACAGATGACGCAAGGCGGAAATGAAGCGAGGCGAGCAATCTTGCGGTGCGCGACGGCGGGCGAAAATTGACGATGCGAAATGAAGCTCCAATAGTTGCCGTCCGGGAAATGTGTTGTAGGAAGTTTTGGGCTTCAAGTAACATAGTTGGCCGCTTGCGTCGTTGGAAACTTCAGGGAAGGTGACGAATATGCGTGATGTGGTGATTATCGGTTCCGGATGCGCTGGGCTGACCGCGGCCATTTATTCTGGGCGCGCCAATTTGAAGCCCCTGGTGATACGCGGGCACGAGGCGGGCGGGCAGTTGAGCCTGACCACGCTGGTTGAGAATTATCCCGGATTTCCCAAGGGCGTGCAGGGGCCCGAGCTCATCGAGATGATGCAAAAACAGGCGGCAGAGTTTGGAGCGGAATTCCTGGAGGGCAATGTGACTCGCGTGGACCTCTCGCGCCGCCCGTTTACCCTGGAGATGGGGGCCAAACGGCTGGAGACGCGCACCCTCATCATCGCCAGCGGCGCCACGGCCAAAATGCTGGGCCTTGATTCGGAGCGAAAACTTTTGGGGCACGGAGTTTCCACCTGTGCCACGTGTGACGGATATTTCTTTCGTGGCAAGCCGGTGGTGGTGGTGGGCGGGGGCGATACGGCGGCGGAGGAAGCGATATTCCTCACGCGTTACGCTACGGAAGTTACTCTGGTGCATCGACGCGATCAATTACGAGCGTCCAAGATCATGCAGGACCGGATTCTGCGCAATGAGAAAATCAAACCCGTCTGGAATTCTGTGGTGGCGGATGTCCTGGATGTTGAGCAAGGCCATGTGACGAGTGTGATACTTAAAGACACCCGGACGGGCGAGGAAATTGTTTATCCCACCCATGGACTTTTTATCGGCATCGGGCACTCGCCCAACACGGAATTGTTCAAGGGGCAGCTTGAGATGAACGAAGTGGGATACCTTAAAACACATGATGGCCCCAAAACAAACGTTCCCGGTGTATTTGCCGCGGGCGATGTTCAGGACAGCGTCTATCGGCAGGCCGTAACCGCCGCGGGATCAGGATGCATGGCCGCCATCGACGCGGAAAGGTTTTTGGAAGCGGAAGGATGAAGGCAGTTATGAAGTATAAATTATGAAGTATGAAGTCAGGAAGTCAGAATGACATGCCGTCTTATCGAAAGTCATTACTTACGTTCAACGACAGAATTAATCTTTTCGGGTAAGGTTCATTATTCTTAATTCAGACTTCATACTTCATAATTCATAATTTTGAATTTATGCTTCGTTCCCTTCTGCTGTATATCTCCGAACGAGAAAACTTGAAACGCCTTCTTACCCAAAGCTCATGGGGACGGCGCATGGCGCTGCGATTTATCGCGGGCGAGAATCTGGAGGACGCCATGCGCGCGGTCCGTCAATTAAACGCTGAAGGGTTTGAAACGACGCTCGACCGCCTGGGCGAAAGTGTGCAAGCCGTCTCCGAAGCTGAAGGCGCGTGCCAGGCTTATTTGGAGATTCTTGACCGCCTCGCGGTGGAAGGGCTGCGTTCGCACATTTCAATAAAGCTCACCCAGCTTGGTCTGGCCATGGATGAAGATTTGGCGGGCCGGTTGCTCGATACCATCGCGCAGCGCGCCGCCCGGCATCACAATTTTGTGCGTATCGACATGGAAAGTTCAGCCTACACGGAAAGCACTTTGCGGGTGTTTTATCAGGCCAGCGCTTCGCGCGATGTGCTGGGCGTGGTGATCCAATCTTATCTTTATCGAAGTGCGAGAGATGTTGAAGGCTTGGTGAAGCAGGGGGCGCGCGTCCGGCTGGTGAAGGGCGCTTATCAGGAGCCGCCCGGAGTGGCGTTTCCGCGCAAGGCGGACGTGGATGGCAACTTTATAAAGCTGATGGAGGCGTTGCTCGTGAGCGGCGGGTACCATGCCATCGCCACCCACGACCCGCGAATGATTGCCGCCACTCAGGCTTACGCGCGATCTCAAGGCTTGACTCCAAACCAATTTGAGTTTCAGATGCTTTACGGCATCCGCCGCCAGTTGCAACGCGACCTGTTGCGCCAGGGCTACCGGGTTCGCATCTACGTCGCTTTTGGAAAAGAATGGTACGCTTACTTCACGCGCCGGCTGGCCGAGCGTCCTGCCAATCTGGTCTTCCTGCTGCGCAATCTATTCCGCGGGTAGACGCTTTCCCAACTCACACTCCTTTATTCGACTTTCCCTGTTGCTTTCGGATGATTTTAGTTACGCGATCTTTTCACAAACCGCCACTCCATCGCGCAGGGGAACGATAGTGGTGAACAATTTTGACGAATGGTAAATCAGACGATTGAATTTCCGGATGGCGCGAGTCTCTGCGTCGGCTTTCGCGGGAGGGCGAGCCACGCGGCCGGACCACAGAACGTTGTCCGTAATAAAAAGGCCACCAATGCGAAGTCGCGGGACAGCGCGGCGGAAAACTTCCGGATATTGGGTCTTCCATACATCATTGAAGATCAAATCAAACTGCCCGGGGGTTGAATTAAATAGTTCCAGGGCATCGCCCAGCAGAATCTTGACCCGGGCGAGAACTCCGGCGCGGCGCAAGTAAGCTTCAGCACGGCGAGCGTTGGCCGGGTCACTGTCCGTGTAAAATACGGTTCCCTTGGGGCCCACGGCGCGCGCCAGCCACACCGTGGAGTAGCCAATGGCTGAGCCCATCTCGAAAACGCGCCGCGCCTTGATGGTCCGCGCCAACTGGTAGAGTAGCCGACCGCAAGCCGCCTCAATGATGGGAACTTTGTGTTTCGCGGCATAGCGTTCCATTTCGCGCAGGACGCCATCTCGCGCCGGGAGCAAAGAAGTAAGATATTGTTCGACTTTTGGTTCAAGAATTCCAAGCATTGTGGTTCTCCTAATATTATTGTCAGATATATGCGCCTACATATCCTGTACGCTGCCCTTCGTGCAATGGGCCGCCTTCAGACAGGCTGTGAAAGGATATCATCCCCATGTCTCAATGGAATAGAGGGACATCAGCCGGCCGCTGAGGAGAAAAGTCGAGAGGTTGATTGTTCTGCGTCAGGTCGTCGAGTCTGCGTGTTACAATGGCGCGCGGCACGGATGTATTCGCGGGTCATTGGAAAAAGACGGTGGGGTAATCCACCAGAGTCCGGGCGCGCCGGATGTTAGAGCGGGCCCTGATTGGAGGAGACGTAATGAAGAAAATTGAGAACCAAACCCTGGTCAAGGAGACTCTGGTTCTGGAAGAACTGTTTTTCGTCAACTGCGTGGTGCGGGAGTGCTCGCTTTTTTATTCGGGCGGCGACTTTGACTGGATCAACACTCGGTTCGAAAATTGTCAATTGCTGTTTCGTGATGGAGCCAAGCGAACGATGTCACTGGTGCAGCAATTCGGAATGCTGAAGAAGGAAGGTGAGCAGCCGACCGTCGGGAGCACGTCCTCGACGCGCGTCCAATAGGAAAGCGATTCGTAATTTTCCTGCTGGAACTTTTTATCTGCAAATTGTAATTTATCTTCGCCTGCAAGGAGAATACGATGGTTTCACGTTGCTTGCTTCGCGTCACGCTGGGAATATTGCTCTGTCTGGCGGTAAGTTCCTCGGGTTTCGCGCAGGTTGTTACCGGCCCCTGCAGCAGTGCCAACAGTTCGTCTACGGGCTGCAACGGCCACACGACGGCGATTGTTCTGGTTACTGCCGGAGTGGCTGTGGTGGTTGCGGTTTTGTACCTGATGCATCATAAACCCCATAAGGACCAGCAAGTCAGCCAGGCCAACATTGTGGGTTGCGTTGACAAAACCGATGCGGGCATCCGATTGAAGGACGAAAAAAGTCATCAGACCTACGGCATTATCGCGGATACGGTGGAGCTGAAGCCGGGAGACAGGGTGGAACTGTCGGGAAATAAATTCAAAGACCGTGACGGCAATATGAACATGGATGTCCAGACTTTGGTTAATGATTACGGACCTTGTACGCCATAATCGCCGGTCAGCGACCCTCCTCAAGCCCCACGGATAATCCGCAAGGAAACGGGACTGTGTGTTTCTTGTTTCCATAGCGAATTATATTTGCAAAGTTGCCGCATGAAACAATCCGCGCCAAACATTCCGACTGGTAGATGAACGTTGTTCGGTTGCCAGTTTGCGAGGTTCCGGCTATTCTGAAGATTCAGATACGATTTCACAACCGACATACATAACCGGATCATCTTCGGGACCATTGCGGAAAGAAAATGCTGAACTTTCGTGTGAAGACAACTTTCGCGCTAGTCGTTGCTGTTCTCCTTGTCTGCATAAAGGCGACGGGAGGCGAGGGGCCATACTTCGTCACCTACGATCATCATATGGAGGAGCCGGGCAGCCTTGAAGTGGGCGCCAATCCGGTGCTCGGCAAGCCGAAAAATGGCAACCCTTTTCTTGCTTCGTGGACGGAAATTGAATATGGGGTCAAGGGCTGGTGGACGACAGAATTTTATCTCGAAGGCCAGACGACCCGGCGCGACAGCACGGTCTTCACCGGGTTCCGGTTGGAAAACCGTTTCCGTCCATTGCTTGAAGAACACTGGATCAACCCTGTGTTGTACGTGGAATTTGAGGACATCAACGCCGCCAGCAAGACTTTACAGGAAGTAGTGGGGTTCGACTCGCAGGCCGACCATGCTGCGCGCAATGCCGAAACTCGCGCCGAAAAGGAA
>Ga0070730_10003609_pt1 | contig 13845 bp, 11 predicted proteins | sample Coa_R1_3_FD_66447 | JGI IMG/M metagenome (GOLD analysis project Ga0070730, IMG submission 66447) | Surface soil microbial communities from Centralia Pennsylvania, which are recovering from an underground coalmine fire - Coalmine... | ecosystem: Environmental > Terrestrial > Soil > Unclassified ...
GGCCGCCCACGAGGGCGCGCTCCCGACCGGCACGGTGGCGGTCCTGGCCGGCGGAGTCGATGATGTCTACCCACCCGAGAACGCCGCCCTCTACGATGTCCTGCGCACGGACGGCTGCGTCGTCTCCGAGCGACCCTGCGGGGCCGGCGCCAAGGCGGCGGACTTTCCCCGCCGCAACCGGATCATCTCCGGGCTCTCGCGGGGCGTGGTGGTGGTCGAGGCCGAACTGCGCTCTGGCTCGCTGATCACCGCCCGCCTGGCCGGCGAGCAGGGCCGGGAGGTGTTCGCCGTGCCCGGCTCGCCCCTGGACCCCCGCGCCCGGGGCGCCAACGACCTTCTGCGCCAGGGCGCCACGCTGGTCGAGAGCGCCGAGGATGTGCTGCGCGTGCTCGCCGCCCTGCCGGGTGTTGTGGCGGAGGCGGGCGGACAGTCCTTCGGCGAGAGGAGACCGTCTCCGCCCGTCGCCGGGCCGCCGACACCCGACGACGAGGCCCTGCACGCGATCCTCGACGCCCTGCTCTCCCCTACGCCGACGTCGATCAACATCCTGGCCCGGGACGCCGGGGCGCCGGTCTCGGCTGTCCTCGCCGCCCTCACCGAGCTGGCCCTCGCCGGCCGCGCGGAGCTGGCGCCCGGGAACATGGCGATCAAGCTTTAGCCCGCGCCCGTGAAGCCCCGCCTGTGTCGGCTTTCGGACGCGACGTTGACAGCGACGGGGTCGCGCCCCCACTTTCCCCCGCGCGCCACCGTCCTGGACGGCGCCCCAAGAAAAGCTGGCGCCAATTCCCCGCATGCCAAACGTCGTCGTCGTCGAGAGCCCGGCCAAGGCCAAGACCATCAACCGCTATCTGGGTCCGGACTACACGGTCCTGGCCTCGTACGGCCATGTCCGCGACCTGCCGGCCAAGGACGGCTCGGTGCGGCCCGACGACGATTTCGCCATGGACTGGGAGGTCGACGGCAAGTCCTCGAAGCGCCTCTCCGACATCGCCGCCGCCCTGAAGGGCGCGGACCGCCTGATTCTGGCCACCGACCCCGACCGCGAGGGGGAGGCGATCAGTTGGCATGTCCTGGAGGATCTCAACCGCCGCCGGGCGGTGAAGGGCGCCGCCGTCGAGCGGGTGGTGTTCAACGCCATCACCCGCTCCGCGGTGACCGAGGCCATGAAGCACCCCCGCGCCATCGACATGGAGCTGGTGGAGGCCTACCTCGCCCGCCGCGCCCTCGACTATCTGGTCGGCTTCACCCTCTCGCCGGTGCTCTGGCGCAAGCTGCCGGGCTCGCGCTCGGCGGGCCGCGTGCAGTCGGTGGCGCTGCGCCTGATCGTCGATCGCGAGATCGAGATCGAGGCCTTCCGCACCCAGGAATACTGGAGCGTGGAAGCGGACGTCGCCGCCGGCGGCGATCCCTTCCTGGCGCGTCTGGTCAAGCACGAGGCGCGGCGCCTCGGCCGCTTCGACCTCGCCGACGAGACCGCCGCCCACGCCGCCAAGGCCGCCGTCGAGGCCGCGCGCTTCACCGTCGCCGCGGTGGAAAAGAAGCCCGCCCGGCGCAGCCCGCCGCCGCCCTTCACCACCTCGACCCTGCAGCAGGAGGCGTCGCGCAAGCTCGGCTTCTCGGCCCAGCGGACCATGCAGGCGGCCCAGAAGCTCTATGAAGGCGTCGACATCGGCGGCGAGACGGTCGGCCTGATCACCTATATGCGCACCGACGGGGTGCAGTCGGCGCCCGAGGCGCTCACCGAGGCCCGCGCCGTCATCGGCGCCCTCTACGGCAAGGACTATGTTCCGGAGAGTCCGCGTCTCTACAGGACCAAGGCCAAGAACGCCCAGGAGGCGCACGAGGCGATCCGCCCGACCAGCCTGGAGCGCAATCCGGGCCGACTCCGGCTCGAGCCGGACATGGGCCGGCTCTACGAGCTGATCTGGAAGCGGATGATCGCCTCGCAGATGGAGGCGGCGCGCATCGAGCGGACGGCCATCGACCTGGAGAGCGCGGACGGCCGCACCGGCCTTCGGGCCACTGGCCAGGTGGTGCTGTTTCCGGGCTACCTGGCCGTCTACGAGGAGGGCCGCGACGATCCCGGGCCGCTCGGCGAAGGCGAGGATGACGGGCGCCTGCCGCCGGTCCTTGAGGGCGCCGCCGCCGGGGTCATCGCGGCGCGCGCCGACCAGCACTTCACCGAGCCGCCGCCGCGCTATTCCGAAGCCAGCCTGGTGAAGAAGATGGAGGAGCTGGGGATCGGCCGGCCGTCGACCTATGCCTCCATTCTGGAGAGACTGCGCGAACGTAGCTATGTGCGGATGGAGAAGGCCCGCTTCGTTCCCGAGGACGCGGGGCGGCTGGTCACAGCCTTCCTGGAGCAGTTCTTCCGTCGCTACGTGGAATACGACTTCACCGCCGACCTGGAAGAGAAGCTCGACCTCGTTTCCGCCGGCGACCTGAACTGGAAGGTCCTGCTGCGCGAGTTCTGGACCGAGTTCCACGCCGCCGTGGGCGAGATCGGCGAGCTGCGCACGACCCAGATTCTCGACGCTCTCAACGAGTCGCTCGGGCCGCACATCTTCCCGCCCAAGCCGGACGGGACGGACCCGCGCGGCTGTCCGTCCTGCGGCGAGGGACGCCTTTCCTTGAAGACCGGCCGCTTCGGGGCCTTCATCGGCTGCTCGAACTATCCGGAATGCCGCTTCACGCGGCCGATCGCCGCCTCGGAGGGCGACGAGAGCGAGACGCCGGGCGACCGGGAGCTGGGCGTCGATCCCGCGACGGGCGCGGTCATCTGGCTGAAGAACGGCCGGTTCGGCCCCTACGTCGAGCAGGCCGGCGACAAGCCCAGGCGCGCCAGCCTGCCCAAGGACTGGCCGGTGGCGGCGATGGACCTGGACAAGGCGCTGCGGCTGCTGTCGCTGCCGCGCGAGGTGGGGGTGCATCCCGAGGACGGCGGCATGATCGTCGCCGGCATTGGCCGCTACGGCCCCTACGTTCAGCACAACGGCGCCTACGCCAACCTGGCCGGCGTGGACGAGGTGTTCGATATCGGGCTCAACCGCGCGGTGGTGATCCTGGCCGAGAAGAAGGCCGGCGGCGGCCGCGGACGGGCCGGCGCCGCCTCGGCGGCGCTCAAGGAACTCGGCCAGCATCCGGTGTCCGGCAAGCCGGTGCGCATTCTCGCCGGCCGCTATGGCCCTTACATCAAGCACGAGGCGACCAACGCCAACGTGCCCAAGGGCGCCGATCCCCAGGCCTTGACGCTGGAGGCGGCGGTGGCGCTGCTGGACGCGCGGGCGGCGCAGAGCGGCGGCAAGAAGAAACCGGCCAGGCGCGCGGCGCCGGCCAAGACCAAGGCCGCCGCGCCGGCCACACCCAAGGCCAAGCCCTCCGCCGCCAAGGCCAAGAAGCCGGCCGCCAAGGCCAAGGCGCCCGCGCGGAAGAAGGCGTCGTGACGTCGGGGCAAGCCCCTCCGGGCTGATCGGTGCGCCGCCCCCGGGCCCCGAGGCCGCGTCGCCCGCCTCCTTCGCGCAACAGTCGTTTCGCCGATGCGGCGCTACCGCCGGTCGGGGTCGTGGACGTCGTCGAGCGCGATCCCGACGGCGATCTCTATGTACGGCTTGTCAAGGCTCCCGAGACGGCGCGCGCCATCCGCCTCGCCCCCGGATCCGGTGAGGTCGCGGCGGGCGCGCCCGGCCTCGGCGACCGGCTGCTGGTGCGCTTCGAGACGCTGGCGGAGACCGGGGAAACTGAGGCGCGGCTGATCAAGCGGCTCGGCCAGAGCGCGCACCGGATCCTGGGCGTGGTGCGCAAGGCGCGGCGGGAGATCCGGGTCGAGCCGGTGGACCGGCGCTCGAGGGAGACCCTGCTGCTCACCCCGTCCGAGGGGGCGGACCTGAGAGACGGAGACCTCGTGCTCGCCCAGGTCGGCGGATCGGCGGAGCGGCCGCACGGCCCCCGTCGCGGCAAGGTGCTGGAGGTGGTCGGGCGCGAGGACGATCCTCGGGCCGCGTCCCTGATCGCCATCCACACCCATGGCCTGCCCACCGGCTTCTCCGACGCGGTGGAGGCCGAGTCCCTGGCCGCCGAGGCGCCGACCCTCGAGGGGCGGACCGACCTGCGCCACCTTCCCCTGATCACCATCGACCCGGCCGACGCCCGCGACCACGACGACGCCGTCTTCGCCGAACCCGACCCTGATCCGGGCAACCCCGGCGGCTGGATCGCCTGGGTGGCCATCGCCGACGTCGCCGCCTACGTGCGCCCCGGCTCGGCCCTGGACCAGGAGGCGCGCGAGAAGGGCAACAGCGTCTACTTCCCGGACCGGGTGGAACCGATGCTGCCCGAGCGCCTCTCGGCCGGCCTGTGCTCGCTGAAGGAGGGCGAGGCGCGGGCCTGCATGGCGGTGCGGATGGTGTTCGACTCATCGGGGCGCAAGAAGGGCCACCGCTTCCAGCGCAGCCTGATGCGCTCCGCCGCCAAGCTCTCCTACGAGCAGGCCCAGGCGGCGATCGACGGCTACCCGGACGACGCGACCGGCCCGATCGCCGACGTCGTGCTGAAGCCGCTGTGGGCGGCCTACGCCGTGCTGAGGAAGGGGCGCGACCGGCGCTCGCCCCTTGAGATAGACTCGGTCGAGCGGCGGATCCTGCTCGGTCCCGACGGCGAGGTCGCCGCGATCATCCCGCGGCAGTCCCTCGAGGCGCACAAGCTGATCGAGGAATTCATGATCCAGGCCAACGTCAGCGCCGCCGAGACCCTCGAACAGCGCCGCACGCCGCTGATCTACCGGGTGCACGACGCCCCCAGCCCCGAGAAGGTCGAGGCCCTGGCCGACTTCCTGGCCACCCTGGGCCTCCCCTGGAACAAGGGCGAGCCGCCTCGCACCGAGCGCTTCAACCGCCTGCTCGAGCAGACCCGCGGCGGCCCGCATGACGAGATCGTCAACGAGGTGGTGCTGCGCACCCAGATGCAGGCGATCTATTCGACGGACAATATCGGCCACTTCGGCCTCCACCTCGACCGCTACGCCCATTTCACCTCGCCGATCCGCCGCTACGCCGACCTGATCGTCCACCGGGGCCTCATCCGGGCCCTGGGGTTCGGCGACGACGGTCTCGGCGACGGCGATGTGGCCCGCCTCGCCGACACCGCCGAGCACATCACCCTGGCCGAGCGCCGCGCGATGGCCGCCGAGCGCGACGCCATCGACCGCTACGTGGCGGCGTTCCTGGAGGACAAGGTCGGGGCGATATTCGAGGGACGGATCACCGGCGTCACGCGCTTCGGCCTCTTCGTGCGCCTCCTCGAGACCGGCGCCGACGGCCTGATCCCCGTCTCCTCGCTGGGGGACGAATACTTCATCCATGACGACCACCTGCACGCCCTGGTCGGCGAGCGCACCGGCGGGCGCTGGCGGCTGGGACGACTGGTGTCGGTGCGACTGAAGGAGGCGACACCGATCACGGGGGGCCTCCTCCTGGAGATGCTCAGCGAGCCGGAACCGCCGGACAAGGGCGCCCGCCCGCCGCGGCTAGGGCTGCGGGGGCGGTCGGGGGCTAGGACCGGGAGGCCGGGGCGAAGGCGATAAGGCCGCCGTTCCACTGCCTCGATCGCCAGCCAGATGAACGTCTCTGTCGCCTCCGACCCCAGTTCGGCTGATTGCCTGAGCAGCGCCACGGCTTCCCGGAACCCTCTCTGGCGCAGTCGTACAAGACCCGCGCCCTGCAGCATCCGATGTCGACCCGGGGAGAGGGGATCCAGGCGCGACGCCCGCTCGAAATGTTCGGCGGCGATATCCGTCTGTCCCGCATGCAAATGCACCATCCCGCTGATTTGCCAGGCGCTGGCCAAACCCGGATCGAGGTCAAGCGCGCTTTCTATCAGCGAGACGGCGGCGGCCGTGTTGTCGTGCTCGATGGTGGTGCGCCAAAGTATGCAGGCCGACGCGGACAGCACCTCGGCGTCGTCGGACGCCAGACTCAGCGCCCGGTGAGCGAGGCCGGCGACCTCCTTTGGCTCGTTGGCTCCTTGGCGTTTCAGGGCCCCATTCCACCGCCTCCCCTCATCGCACCTGCAGCGCCTGCAGCGTTCCCTCCGCCGCCGGGGCGGTGAGGTCGGCCGGCCAGGCGGCGGCGGTGAGGAAGCGGCGCCAGTCGCGCAGGCGCAGGGTGACGGGCATGCGGCCGTGGATGGGGGCGACGTCGGGGTTCGGGGCGGTCGTCAGCAGGGCGAAGCGGCCGTTGTTGACGATGACCGCGAAGCCCAGGGGCTCGTTGACGGCGGGGGTGAAGGCGAACTTGGACTTCAGCGCCCCTTTCTGCGGAGGATTGTCGCCCCTGAACTCGTAGAAGCGATCCATCGGCGCGATGCCGCGCAGGGCCGGCGGGTCGCGGCGCTTCTCCGACTGGATGTTGATGACGAGGCCCTTGCCGCCGGGAGGCGTCCAGCCCCAGGGGATCAGCTCCAGCCGCGTCCCCGCCCCTCCCCCACCGCTTCCCGGCGGCCCGGCGCCGAGGATCGCCGCCCGCTCCGAGGGGCGGATGGAGCCGAACGGCAAGTCCGGCGGCGGCTCGGAGAAGATCTCCGCCGCCCCGCGCGCCATCAGCTCGCAGTACTGCTCCCAGGTCTTCTCCTGGGCGAATTCGTTGCACATCCGCTCACCGCCGCTCATCCCCGCGAAAGCGGGGACTCAGTCCTGTCCAGGGATACGGTTATCGGAAACGAGTTGGCCTTGGGTAGGCCAGGCTGGAAAACGCTGGTTCCCCGCTTTCGCGGGGACGCGCGGATATCAGGTCAGGGTTTCACCGCTCTCGATCGCCTCGAACGCGCGTTCGCCGTTCACCTTCCAGCCCACGGAGCCGGTGTCGACCCACAGCGCCTCGGCGGTCCAGGCGGCCTTTTTGCAGAGTGGGCAGGGGCTGGTCATCATGGCGCCGAGCTTGTCGACCGCGGTCGCTTCGCCCCCCTGCCCGCGCTTCCTCAAGGCCGCGATCATCTCTTCCACGCGCCAGACGCGGTGGAATTTGCACGGCGAGGCGCGGCAGCGCAGGCGCACGCGCACGTTGGGGCGGCCGACGAACTGGGCCAGGCGCAGCGGCGCTTCCGGGGCGGTGTCGTGATAGTCGAGGCGGCAGCCGTCCGGCCGCTGGCACTGCCACATCTTCTTGACCACGGTCATGGAGAGGAGGCCAAGGCCGATGGCGCTGAGCGCCTTGGGCTCCAGGTCGAGGCGCCGCGAGCAGCCGCGGCCGCGGCACACGCCCTGCACTCCCTGCTCGCGGGCGGCGTAGTCGGCGACCAGGTCGCCCGGCGAGACCACCCCGCCCCGCACCGTCCATCCCTTCGCCAGCCCCTCGAAGGCGACGTCCACCCCTCCTCTCCCCTCACGCCGACGGCCGGACGCGACAGACGCCCGTGCGTGCGTCCGGGGAGGCGCACGCACGGGCAAGCGCTCGGTCGGCTTCGCACAGGCCCTCCAGCAGCGCCTCCAGGACGGCCCGCTCGGGCGTTCCCACCCGGTAGAGGTCGCGCAGGAACGGCAGCCGCTCCCGGCACAGGATGAGCGCCTCGAGCGCCAGGTCGATGCGGCGGGTGAGCACGATGGGGAGGCCCTCAGGTTGGTGTGTTCTCTATTTGTTCTCGCACCGAGGGCGGGCGGGAGTCAAGCGGGCCGCTTAGAGGCCGAAGGCGGCGGCAGTCTTTGCCGCCGCTGGCGCACTTGGCGAGAGGCCCTGAGCGTGAGAGCCTAGCCCGAGGCAGCGGGGAAACCGCCGGATGACGGCGCTGGCAGCGGACGATCCCGGGGGCATGGCGGCCGTGGCGGCCACGGAGCTGCCCGGCGCGACGCGGCGGCGCATCCTTCTCTACCTTGCCGGCCTGTTCGTCCTGATGGGCTTCGCCAACCCGTCGGGCGGGCTGATCGGGTTGCCGATCAGCTTCTTCCTGAAGAACAAGCTGCACCTGGCGGCGCACGAGGTGGCCTTCTTCAGCCTGTGCGCCCACATGCCGGTCTATTTCGCCTTCGCGTTCGGCTTCGCGCGCGACACATGGAACCTGTTCGGCAAGGGAGACCGGGGTTTCCTGATGCTGTTCGGCGCGCTGGGGGCGAGCGCGTGCCTGGTCTTCGCCTACACGCCGCCGACCTACGGCGCGCTGCTGGCGGCGGGGCTGATCCTGCAGACCGCCTTCCTGTTCACGTCGAGCGCCCTGCGCGGACTGGCCTCGACCATCGGCCGGCAGCACGTGATGTCCGGCCGCGTCAGCGCGGCCTGGAGCCTGTTCGCGGCGCTTCCGGCGCTCACCGCCGCCGTTCTGGGCGGCCTGCTGAGCCAGGCGATGGAGGGCGAGAAGGCCGCCCTGGGCGCGCGAACGCTGTTCCTCGTCGTCGCCGCGGTGATGGGCTGCGTGGCGGCCTATGGCCTGCTGAAGCCGGCGAGCGTGTTCGGCAACGTCCGCGCCGAGCGGGCCCCTGGCGCCCGGCGCCTGGACGACTTCCGGCGGCTTCTCCGTCATCGGCCGATCTACCCGGCCCTGCTGATCTTCCTCCTCTGGGAGTTCCTGCCGGGCTTCGGTACGCCGCTGCAGTACTACCTGCAGAACACCCTGCACGGGACTGACGCGCAGGCCGGTCAATGGCACGCCCTGTACCTGGCGGGCTACCTGCCGTCCTTCCTGCTCTTCGGCGTGCTGTGCCGGCGGTTCCGGCTGAGGACATTGCTGTTCTGGGGGACCATCGCGGCGCTGCCGATGATGTTTCCATTGCTCGCCATCAGCCGGATGAGCATCGCCCTCATGGTCGCCGCGCCGATGGGCCTGCTGGGAGGCGTCGCCGCGCCGGCGATCCTCGACCTGATCATCCGCTCCAGTCCCCGGGGCCTGCAGGGGACGGTGTTGATGGCCTCCGCCGGGCTGCTGGCCATCGACCAGCAACTCGGCAACATGCTGGGGACGGCGCTGTACGACAAGTTCCACGACTTCACGGTCTGCGTGGTCGCCATGACGGTCACCAACGGGCTGATCCTGCCGGTGATGCTGCTCGTGCCCAGGCGGCTGATGGCCACCGCCGACGGTGAGGCCGCGCCCGCGGGCTGAGCCCCCCTTCCGAGGTTCGCTAGAGTTCCAGGGGGGCCATCTGGGCGACGCGCTGGGGGTCGCGGCGCCAGGAGTCGGAGGCGTCGATGTACAGCTCGACGCCGTTGCCGTCCGGGTCGTCGAAGTAGAGCGACTTGGTGACCTCGTGATCGACGGGGTTGCAGGCGACGCCGGCGGCGTCGAGCGCCGCCTTGGCGTCGCGCAGGTCGCCGAGGTCGGCGCCGATGTTGAAGGCGACGTGATGCAGGCCGGCCGCCTGCTCCTCGCGGACGCCGCCGCCGACTTCCAGGATCGCGAAGTCGTGGTGGTTGCCGAGGCTGAAGAAGGTCATCCGGTAGCCGCCCTCGTCATAGCGGGCGCAGACCGGCAGGCCGAGCACCCCGCCATAGAACCGCTCGGCGCGGGCACGGTCGGTCACCCGCAGGACCACATGACCCAGCGCCTTGATCTTCATCGACGTCCTCCCCTCGCCAGCCGTCTCCCACGCCGACACTACCACCATTTCGCGCTTCCATGAAGGTCCCGGCGCCCGAGGGACCGGCGAGACCGACACTCTCGGCGACAGCAGATTTCGTACGTTACAAAGGGTTATCGACGGCTATTGACTTGTCACAAATCGTGGTTAAACCTGATCAGTGGTGGACTGAACGGATTAACCTGTAACATATATCTTAAATTCAAAACGAATGGCAGACGAGACCTAGAGAGAGACGGCATATCATGGCGGCCGGCAACGCCCTTCTCAAACCCGCCCATCCCGGTTCGATCCTCATCTTCATCGAGGGCGGGCTGCTGGCCTGGATGGCCTCCCAGCAGGTCTGGGACAGCACGAACCCGACCATCGGCATCATGGCCGGCGCCGCCGCCTTCTACGCCTATTCGATCCTCTACATGATCCCGTATCTGAACCAGATCCTGAGCATCGCCATCTCGTTTCCCTGGGCCTACGCCGCGGGGTGGGTGGTGGAGGAGCAGTTCAGCAACAATCACGTCGACATCTGGCTCGCCCGTGTCGGCGCCTTCCTGATCAGCGCCATCGCCCACTGGGCCCTGTCCGACTCCCCCGACGAGTAGGCGCTTCAGCCGAGATCGAGCCGCCAGTTCTCGCCCTGCACCGGCTCGCCGAACTCGTCGTGCACGTGGACGTCGGTGATGGTGAAGCCGTGGGCGGCGTAGATGCGGCGGGCGCTGGCGAGCACGGTATGGGTCCACAGCCAGATGGCGTCGTAGCCGACCTGGCGGGCGAGCTGGATGCAGGCGGCGACCAGCGCCTCGCCGATGCCGCGGCCGCGGGCGAAGGGCTCGACATAGAGCAGGCGCAGCCGTGAGAGGCCGCCGCCCTCGTCGGTGAGGAAGATCGAGCCGGCCATGACGCCGTCGACTTCTGCGACCCAGCACTGCTCGCGCCCGGGCTTGAAGTCCTTGAGGAAGGCGGCGGTCACCTCGCCGATGTTGACCTCGATTCCCGGTCCCCACCCGTAGGTCTCGCGGTAGAGGAGCGACTGGCGGGCGGCGATCAGGCCCATGTCGCCGGCGCGGAAGTCGCGCAGGACGAAGCCCGGCTGCGCCGGCCCCGCCAGCAGGGCCCGGGCGATCTTCAGCGACGTCACCAGGTCGGCGCGCTGACAGGGGGCGAGCCGGTCGAGCACCGCCTCGACCTTGCCGCGCTGGCGCTCGTCCAGGAGCGCGAAGGCCGCGCGGCCGGCCGGCGTGAGGGCGATGCCGCGGCGGCGCCCGTCGCCGGCCACGGGCGCGCGGATGATCCAGCCGCGGGCCTGGAAGCGGGTGAGGACGCGGCTCAGATAGCCGGCGTCCATGTCGAGCGCGGCCTGGATGTCGGCGGCGACGGGGTCCGTCCCCCCTGGCGCGGCCCTCTGGGCGATCTCGAACAGGACCCGCGCCTCCGGGAGTGACACCCCCGCGCCCAGGAAGTCCGGATCGAGCGCGCCGACGAACTGCGTGTAGAACCGGTTGAAGGCGCGGACCGTGGCGAGGGCGTCATCCATGGGCGGATGGACGCTCAACTAGTTGACTTTGTCAACTTGTTTTCGTCGCCGCCTCGCCAGCTGTTTGCGGCGAATGTCCGCGGTAATAATAACAATTGTGAAGCGTATTCTTGGCGTATTGCGCGTGTCTGCCCTTTTCTGACACAAGTCGGCCCGTTCCGAGGCAGCGTACCGTACGGCCCGACATCGAAGCGTTTTCCCATGACCGCCCAAGCCATTCTCCTCAAGCCCACCCATCCTGGTTCGCTGCTGGTGACCATCGAAGGTGGCGCGCTGGCGTGGGTCGCCGCCCGGCCGCTTTGGGAGACCATCCATCCCGCCGTCGGGATCGTGGCCGGCGTCGTCGCCTTCCTCGCCTATGCCGGGCTCTACCTGGTTCCGAATGTGAACATCGTCATGAGCATCTGCGTCTCGTTCCCATGGGCCGTCCTGACCGGATACGTGGCCACGACACAGTTCAACGCCGACCACTTCGACAGGTGGGCGGCCGGCATCCTGGCCTTCTTCATCAGCGCGGCGGCCCATTGGACACTGAGTGAATCCAACTAGAGCGCGTTCCGATGATGGAAACAGATCGGCGCTCTAGGTCTTTGCTTTGACGCACATTTCATCCAAAAACCGGTTCCCACTTTTCGGAACGGGCTCTAGCCCTCGCGCCCTGGCGCTATAGCCGTTTCGCCGCCGCGGCGCGGGCGCGGATCAGCTCGCTCCAAGCCGGAGCGAGGGTCAGCGCCCGGTCGTACTTGTCCACGGCCTCCGACCAGCGGCCCCGGCGGGCCAGGGCGTCGCCCCAGCCCTTCAGCGGGTCGGCGAAGCGGGGTCCCTTGTCGTGGGCCAGGGCGAACTTGGCGATGGCGCCCCCGAGGTCGCCGCGCGCGAGGCGGGCCTCGCCCCATTCGGCGTAGGCGGCCGGCAGGGAGGGCGCCTGGCGCGTGGCTTCGGCGAACCAGCGGTCGGCGGCCGGCCAATCGTGCGCGAGCGAGGCGACCTGGCCCCGCACCCGGACACAGAGGTAGCCGTCGAGCGGCGTCGTCGCGATCAGGGCCTCGGCGCCGGGGATATCGCCGGTCATCGCGCGCGCCTTGGCCAACAGGGGCAGGTCCGCGGTCTGCAGCCTCAGCCCAATGCGGCTAGCCTCGTTGGCCGAGGCCTTGGCCAAGTCCTGCTGGTGGGCGGCGACCACGGCCTGGGCCGCCGCCAGGGCCCTCGGGGCGTCGTTCAGGCACACGGCCAGGCGCCACTGGCCCACGGCCGTGGTGGCGGGCGAAAGGGTCGCGACCGCCTGGGCGAGCTGGAGGGCATGGCTCACGGCGTCGCAATCATGCCGGCCCGCCGCCCCCGCGGCGCCGGCCACGAAACGGTCCGTGCTGTCGTTGGAGTCGTTGGGAACCTCGACCGCCAGGTCGCTGGCGTACTGCTGGAAATCGCCGAGGGCCGCGTCGATCCGGATCCGCGCGCCCCGGAATAGGTACGGCATCGACAGCCGGTGATTGCGCAGCTGGTCCCTGGTCCTGACCCTCAGAAGGGCCGCAAGGTATCTCAGGGCGTCCTCGTCATGGCCCAGGTCGGCGCTGGCCGTCGCGGCCTCGCCCCAGCCGCCCCACAGTTTCGGGTCGGCGGCGATGGCCAGCCTCGCGAGGGTAAGAGCGAGACGCCGATCCCCCGTGGAGTTGGCGTCCAGGGAGAGGGCGCCGGCAAGTTCGAACGGCGTTCTCGCGGTCTCGACGTTTCGCCGCGCGACCGCCAGGGCCTCCTCGTCGCGGCCGAGGCTGCGGAGATAGAGGACGTCGTTGATGGGATCGAAGGCCGCGAAAGCCCGCTCCGCGGCCTGCTGCAGCAGCGGCTCGAGGTTGTCGGAGGGGCCCTCGATCCGGATCGGGTCGGATTGCGAGAGGTGGAGATCGAGGGTGACGCGCCCCGCCCCGTCCCCGACCACCGCGCCGGTCAGGCGCCGGGCGTGGCCGAGCTGGGCGTGAAGGAAGTGATCGACCTCGTCGAGGGAGAGGCCGGTTTGAGGAATCTCCACCTTGAGCGTGTCGGCCCCGCTGGAGCGGACATCGTCGGTGACGGTGATGGAATTGCTGTTGGCCTGCCGGCGGATGGCGTCGATGCGGCCGAGCAGGTCCTCCGCCAGGGCCTCGCCGGTCAGGCCGCGGGCGGCAAGATCGGGCGGGGCTGTGAAGCGCTCGATGACGAGGCCGTGGTCGTTCATGGCGTCGAGGACCATGGTCGCCACGGCCGCGACCAGGGCCATCACCGCGACGAGGCTCGCCAGCAGCAGGGCCAGCTTAGCGACGTCGCTGGCGGTCTTGAGGTGAAGCTGGCGGAGCTGGACCTGGAGGTGATGGGCCTGGGCCTCGATCAGCCGGCGCTGGGCCTGGAAGAAGGCCGCCACCTCGTCGCGGAGCGACGGGTCCTCGCGCGCCTCGTCGAGCGCCACGGCCATCGCGGCCGCGCCCGTGTCGAAAGCCGGCTGGACCTCTTCCGGTGCGTCCGGCTCGCCGGATTCGGCCATGCACGCCCCTCTGCGGACAAGGCACAGCCCAGCCGAGGCGGAGGTCAATGAAATCGGCTATGCTCCCTCCCCCATGGCCGACCGCATCCTCGTCCTCTACGGCTCCTACCGCTCCGACCGGCGGGGCATCCGGCTGGCCGACTTCCTGGTCTCCCGCCTGAGCGCGCGGGGCGCGGCGGCGGAGCTGATCGACGCCAGGGCGGTCGGCCTGCCGATGCTGGACCGGATGTACAAGGAGCACGC
>Ga0070730_10003610_pt1 | contig 13843 bp, 11 predicted proteins | sample Coa_R1_3_FD_66447 | JGI IMG/M metagenome (GOLD analysis project Ga0070730, IMG submission 66447) | Surface soil microbial communities from Centralia Pennsylvania, which are recovering from an underground coalmine fire - Coalmine... | ecosystem: Environmental > Terrestrial > Soil > Unclassified ...
GGTGGCCGCCGCCGATGTGCGCTGGTTGCTGGCCCTCCTCGGCCCGATCTTCGACCGGCCCAGCCGCCGGCGGCAGGAACTCGGCCTGGATATCGCGACCTGCGCCCGGGGCGTGGAGGTCATCTGCGCGCTGCTGGCCGAGGAGGGGCCGCTGACGCGCGCCGCACTGGGTCCCCGGCTGGCCGCGCGGGGGCTTCCGACCGCGGGGCAAGCGCTGATTCACCTGCTCGGCCATGCGGCGTGGCAAGGGGCCATCTGCCAGGGACCGGACCAGGCGGGCGAGCCGGCCTATGTGCTGCTCGACGATTGGGTGCCGGCCGGGCCCACGCTGGCGCCGGCGGAGGCGACTCTGGCGCTGGTGCGCCGCTACCTGGCCGGGTACGCCCCGGCGGGCCCGGCGGATTTCGCCGCCTGGTCGGGGCTGCCGCGGGGCCCGGCGCAGGCCGCGTGGGCCGCCCTCTTGCCGGAGTTGATCGCGGTGGAGGTGGCCGGGCGGCCGGCCTGGCTGCCGGCCGGGCGGGCGGCCTGGTTGGATGCACCGCCCCCGGCCGCCCCCCTGGTCCGCTTGCTGCCGGCCTTCGACACGTATCTGCTGGGCTACCAGAGCCGCGCCCTGGCCCTGGCCCCGGAATATGCCTCCCGCATCCACCCGGGCGGCGGGCTGATCCATCCCACCGTGCTTGTCGACGGGCAAGTGGCGGGTGCCTGGCGGATGCAGCGGCGCCGCGCCGGCTGGGATGTGGTGGTCGCGCCCTTTGCTGCCCTGCCCGCCGCGGTGGCCGCGGCCCTCCCGCGCGAGGTCGCCGGCATCGGTCACTTCCTGGGAGAGGCGGCCACGCTGACCCTGCCGCCCCCGGCCTGACGGGCGGGGCCAGGGATCTACTGCTGCGGGAGCAGCGCCCCCTCCCGGATGCCCGCAACCTGGGGAACGGTGCGCTGGATCTCCGCCCCCTCCTTCTGTTCCGCGAGCCGCAATTCATAGAGTGTCTGCAAGTTCAGCCACATTTCCGCGCTCGTGCCCAGCCAGCGGGCTAAGCGTAAGGCGGTGCCCGCGGTTATGGCGCGTTCGCCTTTCAGGATCTGCGTGACGCGATTGGTGGGCACATGCAGGGCACGCGCCGCCTCGGAGGCGGTGATCCCGCGTTCCTGGAGTTCCTCAGCCAGAATCGCGCCGGGGTGTGTTGGTGTTCGTGTCATGCGGGGAGGGCCCTCCTTGATCAGTGATAGTCGACAATCTCTAGATTGAACGGCCGGGGGGCGTCGTCGGGCCACTCGAAACAAAGGCGCCACTGGGCATTAATCCGAATACTGTACTGCCCCTTGCGGGTGCCGCCTAACGCCTCAAAGTGATTACTATTGATCCGCTGCAAGTCGTGCTTATCACGTGCCGCGTCCAAAATATCCAGGCGCCGGGATGCCTGCTGCGCGAAGGCTTGAAACTCGCGGACGAGCGCCCCGCTCGCAAATTGCTCCGTCCGACGATCCCGGTATTTGGGCGGTTGGACCATAGCTCGATCATACTCTAATGTACGTGTTACGTCAAGCGTATAAGAGAGATAGAGGAATTGGATGTGAACCTGCCCATAGGCGCCATAGCGATCGGCCGCTGCTTCGCTTTTTGACGAAGACGGACAACGCGCCGTATAATGGGCAGAGCAAGCCCGGATTGGCCAGATCGCTCGTAGGAGGGTACCGCGCTGGATCAGCCCACACGCCGGCTGGATGCCGGCCACGATCCCGGGGTCGACCCGGCTCAGCGCCCCTGTTACGAGTGCGGGGGCCGCATGGTCGAGGCGCTTTTTATCCCAAGCGGGCGGTTGGTGCGCCAGGGAACTACCGGGATGTTTGGCACGTCCACGCCGATGCGATCGCTGGTTTGCCTGAATTGTGGGGCGGTGCGGTTCTACGCGGTGACGCCGCACAATTTGGAATATATTGATGTTACTCTGCGCGGCGCTGGATAACTATAATGAGCCAGACCATCCGCAAATGGGGCAATAGTTTGGCCGTGCGCATTCCCAAGGCCTTCGTCGAGCAACTCCACTGGGATGCGGACACGGAAGTCGTCTGCACGGTCGTCGCCGGGAAGCTGGTGGTGGAGCCGGCGGCCACGCCAGGGTACGACCTGGACCAACTCCTGGCGGGCATCACGGCAGAGAACCTGCCTGAGGAGATCGACATGGGACCGGCCGTCGGCAACGAGCTATGGTAGACCCTGGGCCGCCCCGCCCCCCGGATCGCCAGTAAGCGTGGTGGTCCCGGCCGACTATGAGCGCTAATGGCCCGCTGCCGCGCTCGACTAGCGCTTGTGCTATAATAGCATGTGGACCACCGGCCGCCCATCCACTGGATGGAAGGAGAACTCCCCGCCCCTATGCCGCCACTTGCCGAACAGGCTAGCCGACTCGAAGAGGCGATTGCCCGCCTCGAAGAACAGCGCGGCGTGCTCGGCGATGCCGTCGTCGATCTCACCCTGACCACTCTGCGTAGCCAGTTGCAGGCGGTGCGCAGCCAGCTACGGGCCGCCCGGGCGCCGGGGCCCCGCGTCTCCCCGGAACAGCTGCTCGCGCGGCTGCAAAGCTACCTGCCCAAAGAGCTGGCCGCCAAGATGCGGTCCAGCGACCGCATCGAGAGCGAGCGCAAGCAGGTGACGGTGCTCTTCGCCGACATCAACGGCTTCACCGCCCTCAGCGAGCGGCTGGACCCCGAAGTGGTGGCCGACCTGACCAGCGCCGCCCTGAAGGAATTGGCCGAGGCGGTCTACCAGTACGAGGGCTATATTGACAAGTTCGTGGGCGACGCGATCATGGCGGTGTTCGGTGCGCCGGTGGCCCACGAGGACGATCCGGACCGCGCCCTGCGCACCGCGCTGGCCATGCGCGAGCGGCTGGAAGCCTTTAACCGCCGCGAGGCCGAGCGGCTGGACGAGCCGCTCACGCTGCACATCGGCGTCAACACCGGCACGGTGATCGCCGGCAACGTCGGGTCGGACCTGCGCCTGTCGTATACGGTGATGGGCGACACGGTGAATACCGCCTCGCGCCTGGAAGACGCCGCCCAGCCGGGCCAGATCCTGGTCAGCCGCGACACCTACCGGCTGACCGCGGAAGCTTTCACCTTCCAGGCGTTGGAGCCGATCACCGTGAAGGGCAAGCGCGAACCGCTGACCGTCTACGAGTTGGGGCGGGCGCGGCTGCACCCCGGCAAGGCGCGCGGGCTGAAAGACCTGGGCACGACGTTCGTGGGCCGCGAGGCCGACCTGGATGTCCTGCGCGGCGTGCAGGCGGCGCTCGAGACCGGGCAGGGCCGCATCGTCACCATCACCGGCGAGGCCGGGCTGGGCAAAAGCCGGCTGCTGAGCGAGTGGCGCGCCGAGCTCGGCGAGCGGGGGCGCTATCTGGAAGGCCGGGCCTTTGCCCACACCACCGGCCTGGCCTACGGCCCCTTCCTCGACCTCTTCCGCCGGGTGGCCGGGATTCGCGACGAGGACTCGGAAGCCGAGGCGCGCGCGCGGCTGGATCGCACGATGGTCCGCCTGTTCCCCGACGATATCGAGGCCGCCGCGCTGTTTGCCAACATCCTGGCGATGCGCCTGACCCCCGAGGAGACGGCCCACCTGACCCCGCTGCGGGCCGAAGATCTGCGCGCCCGCCTGTTCGCCCACTTCGACGCGCTGCTGACCCGTCTGGCCGCCGCCCGCCCGGTCTGGCTGGTGATCGAGGATATGCACTGGGCCGACGCCGCCTCCGTCGAACTGGTCGAGCACCTGCTGGCTTTGACGGAGCGGCTGCCGCTGGCCGTGGTCGGCGTGTTCCGGTCGCACCCCGACAGCACCTCGCGGATTTTGCAGGCCGTGGCCGAAGTGAGTTACGGGGACCGCTACATCCACCTGCCGCTGGCGATCCTGCCCGACGATTCGAGCCTGCGCATGGCCACCCAGCTGCTGGGCATGGACCCGTTGTCCCCGGCGTTGCAGGCGCTGATCGTCGGCAAGGCGGAGGGCAACCCGTTCTTTGTCGAGGAGGTGCTGCGGTCGCTGATCGATCGCGGGGCGCTGCTGCGCGACGAGAGCGGCACAGGCTGGCAGACCACCGACCTGATCGAGACGGTGCAGGTGCCCGACACGCTGCAAGGGCTGCTGATGTCGCGCCTCGACCGGCTGCCCGACGAGACCAAGTGGGTGGTGCAGCAGGCGGCGGTGATCGGGCGGATCTTCCTGTACCGCGTATTGTTGCAGATGGCCGGCCCGCTCGGGGGGCTGGAAGCCGACCTGAGCCACCTGGAACGGGAGGAGTTGATCCGCGAGCGGGCCCGCGCCCCGGAGGTGGAGTACATCTTCAAGCATGCGCTGACCCAGGAGGTGGCGTATAACAGCCTGCTGGCCGCCCGGCGCAAGGAGTTGCACCGGCGGGCGGGCGAGGCGCTGGAGGTGGTGTTCGCCGACCGGCTGGGCGAGTTCCAGAGCGTGCTCGCCGAACATTTCCGCCGGGCCGAAGCGTGGGAGCGGGCGGTGGCCTACCTGGTGCCGGCTGGCGATGCCGCCGCCCGGCTGTTCGCCGTGCGCGAGGCCGCCCAGCACTACCAGTATGCGCTCGACGCCCTGGCCCAGTTGCCCGTCAGCGCGGAGACCCAGCGTCAGCGGGTGGACCTGCTGATCAAGCGGGTGAGCGTCTCGCTGCTCGCCGACAAGCCTGACGAGAATCTCGCCCGGCTGGCCGAGGCCCAGGCCCTGGTCAGCACGGGGCCGGGCCCCGCGGGCCCGGCCGACCCGGACCCGCGCCAAAGGGCCTGGATCGCCTTCTTGCTGGGGCGGGTCTGCCATTACCAGAACCGGATGCCCGAAGCCATCGGGCACTTCCGCCAGGTGCTGGCGCTGGCCGCCGACCTCGGCGATCCCGAACTGCTCGCTCTCCCGTCGAGTGTCATCGGCCAGGCGCTGTCGGTGCAGGGCCGCTTTACCCAGGCCGAAGCCTTGCTCCGGCAGGCGGTCGCCAGCCTGGACCAGATCGGCAACGGGCCGGAGTGGGTGCGCGCGGCGGGCTATTGGGGCAATGCGCTCACCGCGATCGGCCAGTGGCCCGCCGGCCGTGATGCTGGCCAGCAGTGCATCCAGCGGGCGCTGGATCTGCGCAGCCCCCCGGCGCTGCTCACGGCCCGCTACGTGATGAGCTTCAACTACATGGCCGCCGGCCAGACCCAGGCCGCGCTGGAGGAAGTGCGGCGCGTGGCCGAACTGGCGCAACAGCACGAGCAGTGGGTGAATCTGTATGCCGCCTACCCGGTGCAAGCCTGGGCCGAGAGCCGGCTGGGCGATCACGACGGGGCGCAGGGGAGTATGGCCCGCTGCGACGAAATGGCGCGCCAGCTGGGGGGCCGGCTGATCCTGGCCGATGTGTTCGCCGCCATCCGCGCCGAACTCGCCGTCAACGCGGGCCGCTACGCGGAGGCGATCCCCCTGGCCGCGCAGGCCCTGGAAGTGAGCCGCGCGGCCGGGGGCCTGTTGAGCGAATCGATCGCCCAGCGAACCTGGGGCCAGGCGCTGGCCGCGCTCGACCCGCCCGACTGGGCGGCCGCCGAGTCGCACCTGGCCGCCGCTCTGACCGCCGCCGAGAACGGCGGCAACCGCATGGAAGCGGCGCACACGCACCGGGCCTGGAGCCGGCTGGCCGCCCGCCGGGGCGACGCGGCGGCGGCCCGGGCGCACCGGGCGCAGGTGGCGGCGCAACTGGCCGAGTCCGGGCTGGACTGGCCCCTGGATTAGCGCGGGTGCGCGATCGCCGCTGTGGATTTCAGCCGCCCGGCGCCGGGGGGTCCGGCGGGCGCTTCAGGCTACGGCGGGGCCGGCCCGGGAGGGGGGCGGGGGGTCCGGCGTGGCGCTCGGCGTGGGGCTGGCTAAGCACGGGGCCGAGCGCATACCAGGCCGCCAATAGCTCCGGCGCGCTCAACAGGCTCGGTCCGCGGTGCTCGCGGATGGCCGCCAGGTAGAGGTCGTACAGGCGCTCGGTCGGCACCTCGGCCAGCACCGCGTGCCAGGCGCTGATGATCTCCAGGGTGTCGCCGGGCGGCTCCTGCAAAAAGCAGTAGAAAGTCTCGCGGATGATCGCGTCCAGCAGCGCGATCCGGGCGCGGTCGGCGGGGGCGATAGGCGGCTTGGGCATCGGACTCCTTAACCTCGGCGCGACTAGGGGTGCGTTTGCGGGCCCTCGCCGATCATGTAGCGATCATGGGCCGGGGCATAGGTGCCCGCGACGTGCCAATCGTCGATCAGGGTGCCGGTCGCGTCGTAGACCTGGCGATGGATGTCGGCGGTGAAGCCCGGCTGGGCATGCTCCACCTGGCGCGTGATCCCGGCGGGGATGATCGCGGTCCGCTCATAAATCGGGCTGTGGTCCGTGGCGACGACATCGCTGATCGCCGGCGCGCCGACCTGCACCCGCCAGCCGGGGTTGGTGCCCCAGAGGGCGAAATGGACCACCCCCTGCGCGGCCTGGCCCCGCACCAGGACCCAGTTCCCTGTGCTGTTGCGCCAGCGAAAATTGTCCTCTGGCGGCGCGATCGTCGCGTCGAGGCCCTGCAGGCCGTCCGGCGCGCGCCCGTAGAGGGCGATCCAGTAGCTATGGTGATGCCGCTCGGTGACCGGCAGTCCGGACCAGAAGACGCTATGGAAGAGCGTGGTCGCCACCTGGCAAATGCCGCCGCCTTCCGCCGGCACGGTGGTCACATTCGTGCCGTCGCTGACGATGCCGAAGCCCATCTGGAAGCCGGCGGCCAGGGTCAGCGGGCCCAGAGTGCCGTTCGTGTCGAACTCGGCCCCTGGGGCCACCAGGGCGCCATCCAGCAGGGACGTGCCCAACTCCACATTGTGTGCCCGCTCCGGCGACGAGCCCTGATAAGTCGTCGACGCTTCGGCCAGCAGATCGGGAGTGCTGATCGCGGCCGGCGGGGCGATCTCGCGGGGGCCGAGGTCGCGGGCCACGATCAGATTCGACCAGTACTGGCCAGTGTCCAGGGCCGCGTGGACCACGGCCAGGGTCAGGTTCCGTTTGAGCTCATACCCGCCCTCCGCATGGGCCGTGACCAGGACCTGTCCGTTCACCAACCGGAAACGGGTATCGTGGGCCTGGTAATTGACCTGCTCGGCGATGGCCCATAATTGGTCGCCCAGCACCTCCTCCATCCCGGCCAGCCGGTAGTGGACCGGCTGGCCCGGCACGCCCGGCAGGGGAACCAGGTGGACGGCGTCGGCGAAGACGCTGCCGGGGATCTGCCAGGTGTGGCTGCCATAATAAAAGGTGTAACCGTTGCTCAAAATCGCGGCCCATTGAGCGGCGAACGGCTGCACATCGCTGGTCTGGATCGTCGCGGTGATGAGGCGGGGGGTGAGGATGGCCGTGCGCGTGGGCACAAACGAGGCAGCGACGATGGCGGCCGGGGCACTCACGAGATCCAGTTCCTGCCCGGGCACCGCCGGCTGTAACACGGGCGTGCCTTTGACCAGGGCGACCCGCGCATCGCGCGGCGCGATGCGCACCTGGGTCGCCAGCGGCGCCAGCAACGGCGCCAGGCGTGCGGGATCGAGCCGGATGGTCGTCGTATACCCGCGCAGGGGGGCGGCATCGGTCACGACGACCCGTTGTAGCAGGCTCGTGGACAGGATCAGCACCGCGGTGCTGCTGACGACCCGCAGTTGGATCGGGGCGGTGATGACCTGGGCCAGGGTGGTCGGGTTGAGCCCCGGGCCGAAGGGGAGGGGCGTGGGACTCGGGTGGGGCCGGCCGGCGGCGGCCGCCGGGGTGGCGGGTCCGGCGGCCGCCAAAACCAGGCCGGCGAGCAAGCACGTGAGCCCCAGCCCGATCGCCACACTCAGAGTCACGGATGGTGCGCTACGCGGCCCGCGTAGCCCGGGATTAGATCGCCTATCGTTGGGCACGACGATTCCTTTCAGCGGAGAGTTTCCCTATTATAAACGAAATTGCCGCCCTATAGGAACTCTCCCTACGCCCGGCTTTGACAATCGCCCTGGCGTTTGCTAGACTCCAGGAGAGTGAGGTGACCTATGGCGACGATTCTGGTGGTGGACGACGACGAAATGAACCGCGAGCTCCTGCGGCAGCGTCTGGGGCGGCGGGGCTACGACGTGCTGACTGCGGCTGACGGCCGGCACGGCATGGCCCTGGCGCAGACGGCGCACCCCGACCTGATCCTCATGGACGTGGCCCTGCCCGACCTGAGCGGGCTGGCTGTGACCCGGTTGCTCAAGGCGCGCCCCGAAACGGCCACGATCCCCCTGATCGTGATCACCGCCTATGGTATGATCGGCGATCGGGCCGCCTGCCTGGCCGCCGGCTGTGACGACTACGCGAGCAAACCCATCGACTTCCCCCGGCTGATCACCCAGATCGAAGGGTTGTTGGGTAGGACCCCCGCTGGCCCGCCCGATCCCTAGGGCCGCCCGGTGGCCGTAACTCCCGATAGAGATTGAGATTATGGATGACGCGCAGTTGGAGTTATACAGCAGGGCGATTGCAGAAAGCTTTCCTGCGTTGGCGAACCGGAGGCTTGAGTACCTTGCGCATGGCAAGGATCATGTTACCTGCCTGGTGAACAAGGAACTGGTTTTCCGCTTCCCAAAACGCGCCGACGCGGCGGGAAAGCTAAGGATGGAGATCAGCTTGCTGCCCGAGCTTGCGTCCACCCTGCCGTTGCCAATTCCTCACTTTAGCTACGTGGCGCGTACCCCGCCTCCATCCTTCCCGCGCGTCTTTGTTGGCTATCGCAGGCTTGCGGGTGAACCGCTCCGCCAGTACATACCCGAAATCTGGGACGCCAACTGGTGGCCAGCGGCGGTCGGCGCGGCCTTGACGGCGCTGCACCGCTTTCCGATACAACGCGCGCAAGAGCTAGGCGTCCCTGGCGGGACAACGGACGAGTGGCGGCACTGCTATCAAGCGCTATACAGCCGCGTCCAAGAGCGGGTATATCCCCTGGTGACCGGCAGCCAGCGCGTGGCAATCGGCCGCTATTTCGAGGATTTTTTGCACGATCCGCGACACTTCCGCTTCCAGCCCGTATTACTGCACGGCGACCTGTACTCGCAGCATATCCTGCTCGACAACGTCCGGCACCGGGTGACCGGCATCATCGACTTCAGCGAATGCCGCATTGGCGATCCGGCACTTGATTTTCGCAACCCCTGGGAGCCGTACTACACGGGGCAGCGAGATGCGAGTTGGCGCGAAAGGCGCGCGTTCTACTACCGGCTCCAGCCACTCCTTGAGGTTGCGTTCAGCGATGGAACCGCCGGGTTGGAAGATGTCAACCCCCAGGTGCGCGACGAAGCATTAACGCAGCTAAACCAGGCGTGGCCGCCGGCCGGCGCAAGCTAGCACATCTTGTTTGGTGGGAAGGGACTCAATGGACGACCGGCCCAGCGGCACCGTGACGTTCGTGTTTACTGATATCGAGGGCAGCACTCGCCGCTGGGAGCAGACCCCGGAGGCGATGCGCGCTGCGCTCGGGCGGCACGACCATCTGCTGCGCACGATCCTGACCGGCCACGGCGGCGTGATCTTCAAAACGCTGGGCGACGCCTTCTGTGCCGCGTTTGCTACGGCCCCCGACGCGCTGGTGGCCGCCTGCACAGCGCAGCGGGCGTTGCTCGCCGAGCCCTGGCCCGGCCTCGACCGCTTGCCGGTGCGCATCGCCTTGCATACCGGGAACGCCAGTGAGCGCGCCGGCGACTATTTCGGCCCGCCCGTCAACCGCGTCGCCCGCCTGCTGGCCGCCGGGCATGGCGGCCAGGTGCTCCTGTCGGCGGCCACCCAGGAGCTGGTCCGCGACACCCTGCCCGCGGGCGTGACCCTGCGCGACCTGGGCGAGCGCCGCCTGCGGGACCTGATCCGGCCGGAGCATATCTACCAGGTTCTGGCCCCCGATCTGCCGTCTGAGTTCCCGCCGCTCCAGACCATCGACAGCCGACCGGCCAACTTGCCCGCCCAGCCGACCCCCCTGTTGGGGCGCGAGTCGGAGGTGCTGGCCTTGACGGCCCTGCTGCGCCAGCCGGCCGTGCGTCTGGTCACCTGCACCGGTCCGGGCGGCATCGGCAAGACGCGTCTCACGTTGCAGGCGGCCGCGGATCTGCTCGACGAGTTCGCGGCCGGCGTCTGGTTTGTGGCCCTGGCGCCGCTGACCGACCCGGCCCTGGTCGTGCCCACTATCGCGGGCACCCTGGGGGTGCGCGAAACGGCGGGCCAGGCGCTGCAGGCGACCCTCACCAGCTATCTGCGCGACAAAGAGCTGCTGCTCGTGCTCGACAACTTCGAGCAGCTCATCCCGGCGGCCGCCGGGATGGGCGCGCTGCTGGCCGCGGCGCCCGGACTCAAGCTCCTCGTCAGCAGCCGGACCCCCCTGCATGTCTATGGCGAGCAGATCTTCCCGGTGTCGCCGCTGGCGCAGCCCGATCCGGCGCACCTGCCGTCCCTGGAGCGGCTGACCGAGTACGCCGCAGTGCGCCTGTTTATCGCCCAGGCCACCGCGCACAAGCCGGACTTCGCGGTCACCAATGCCAACGCCCCGGCCGTCGCCGCGATCTGCGCGCGGCTCGACGGCTTGCCCCTGGCCATCGAGCTGGCCGCGGCGCGTATCCGGCTGCTGACCCCGGAAATGCTGCTGGCCCGCCTGGACCACCGGCTCGCGCTGTTGACCGGGGGGCCCCGGGACCGCTCGGCGCGCCAGCAAACCCTGCGCGGCGCGATCGCCTGGAGCTACGACCTGCTGGCGCCCGCCGAGCAGGCCCTCTTCCGGCGCCTGGGCGTGTTCGCCGGCGGCGGCACCCTGGCCGCGGCGGACGCAGTAGGCGGGGACGAGGGGTCGGGGGTCGGGGATCAGGGGTCGGAGGCGGGCGGTGGGGTTGCGGCGGCGCTCGAATCGCCGAACTCAAAACTCAGAAATGTGCCTGCGGCACCGCTGCGCGATGTGCCTGCGGCACCGCTGCGCGAGCAAAACTCAGAACTCCGTCTTGAGGGCCTGGCCGACCAGAGCCTGGTGCGCCTCCAGGATGGCGCGGATGGGGCGCCGCGGTTCACGCTGCTGGCCACGATCCGCGAATACGCCCTGGAACAGCTGGCGGCCAGCGGCGAGGAGGCCGCGGCGCGGGCGGCGCACGCCCGCTACTATGCGGCGCTGGCCGCTACGGCGGCCCCGCACCTGGCCGGCTCGCCCCAGCAGGCCGCCTGGCTGGCGCGCCTCGACGTGGACCACGATAACCTGCGGGCGGCGCTGGACTGGCTGGCGGGGCAGGACCCCGACGCGGGGGTCGGGCTGGCCGCGGCGCTCTGGCAGTTCTGGTTTAACCGAGGGCACTGGCACGAAGGCCGCGCCGCCCTCGCCCGGGTGTTGGCGGGGGACGCGGCCGCCGGCACGCCGGCCCGCGCCCAGGCCTTGCGCGGCGCGGGCACCCTGGCCTACGTGCAGGGCGATGCCGCCGGGGCCCGCGCCCTGCAGAACGCCAGCCTGGCGCTCTATCGCGCGCTCGGGGACCGGGCCGGCCTGGCCGACGTGCTGCGGGCCATGGCCGGCCAGACGCAAGACGTCGCGGCGGCCCAGGCCTGGCTCACGGAGAGCCTCGCGTTGGCGCGCGCCCTCGGCGACCGGCGCGGCGAAGGCTACGCGTTGCTCTTCCTGGGCCGGCTGCAGCTGCAAGCGGGCCAGTACGCCGCCGCCCGGGCACTGCTGGCCGAGAGCCAGGCCGTGCAGGAGCAGTTGGGCAACCGCCGCGGCGTGGCCGCCGTCTGGAAGCTGCTGGGCGAGACGGCGGGCCGCCAGGGCGACCGGGCCAGGGCGCGGGCGGCCTATGAAGCGAGCCTGGCGCTTTGCCGGGAGCTCGACGAGAAGCAGGGGCTGGCCGAGCTCCTGCCGGAGCTGGGCTGGATCGCGCTGGCCGAGGGGCGCCTGGTGGATGCCGCGGCCGCCTTCACGGAGGGGCTGCAATTGGCCGAGGCGTTGAGCTATCCCGGCTTCCTGGCGAGTAGCCTGGCCGGTCTGGCCAGCGTGGCGACGGTCCGGGAGGCCTGGATGCCGGCGGCGCGGCTGTTTGGCGCGGCCGCCGCCCGCCGCGCCGCTGCTGCTCAGGGCGGGTCGCGCGGCCCAGACGACGCCGCGGCCTACGAGGCCGCGGCCCGCGCCCATCTGGCCCCCGCCGCCTGGGCGGATGCCTGGGCGGCGGGACAGGCGCTTACGGCGGCCGCCGCCCTCGCGGAGCTCGCCTGACGGCTTCGGGCTGTATGCGCCCTGGGTCTGGGGGAGTTGCAAAGTCAGGATCGTGTCACTCTGAGCGGAGCGCAGAGTCCGTCTCCCCGTGTCCAAGACGGATTCGGCACGGAGTTTACCCTTGAGCGCAGCGAAGGGTTCAGAATGACAAGTTCCGCCCCCCCAGGCAGCCGCGCTGACTTGGCAACAGGTGTTCATGCCCGGCCGGGCACCCGCCAGGAATACAAACAGCACATTTGTGCGAGTTTAGGCGCTTCCAACGGCTATTTATAGGTCAGCCGTAGCGCGTCCCCTTGCTCACCGTGCCCGGCCAGGCGTATAATTACGTGGGGGGTAGCCGGCTCAATGGCACCGTTCCCAGTGAGTTAGACCCTGGCATAGAGGGCTGGCAGCTCGCTGATCGAGTTTCTAACTTTGAAGCATCAAATTATGGTATCCCTTCATGTCTCAATATCGCGGTCCGAAAGAACAACTGGATGCGGCACGATCGGTAGATACGAGTGTGGAAGAGCTACGTACCCTGGCAAGATCTGAGTACAACTTTGTGCGCGAAGCTGTTGCTGCAAATCCTAACACAGAAGTCCAAATACTTGTAGAGCTTTTCCCCGAAGATCTGCAATCGGGTTCTAATCAATACCTGGCAGTTGCTCTTGCACAAAGCAGCAAAACACCTGCGCCCGAGCTATCTAAGCTTGTGGATATGGTGTTGCCTTTCCTGCAGGAGTGGAATAGTAGAGGCGACTCTTTTCTGCATTTTAAGATTGGCGTTGCCCTTTGCCACAATCCTCATACTCCTATTGACCCAATTAGCATGCTGTTGCAGCCACAGCATAGTGCAAAAGCGTTTCGCAAAGTGGTTGCTAGAGAAACGCAGCGCGAAGATGTTCTGCATTTCCTTCTGATCGACAGAAGCGAGGTTGTTCGAAAGCAGGCAGCGCACACCCTCACCCATCTTCGGGAAATCACCTCGCAGGTCTAACCATCTGCTTTTGGGGTGCGCCGTACGAGGTAAGATTCTATGACTTTTCTGATCCTACACGGATTCCCTTACCGGAAATCGGGCGCGTCGAAGGTAATTCTGTGGAATCGAGGGGCTGGAAAACTGCCCAGGAGTTTGCAATCAAGGTGTCGGCGAGATGACGATCCAGGATAGACTGGCCGAGTACGAATTGTTCGACGTGCCGATTCTTCAGCATGGATTCGCCCCGTTTATAGAAGTGCAGGTTGAGACCAATGTGTTTCGCCTCCAGTTGATCTTCCATGATCTGGCAGTCCATAAGGTGAGTGACGAAGTAACAATCCTCGACAAAATACATATCCCCATCAAGAACTGTTGATAGGGGGGAACAAGCATTGGAGCCAAGAAGAATTTGACAAAGACGTTATTGGTCTAATAAGTAAATAGAAAGGAGAAGATCCATTGTCGGAGCATAATGTATTAGATACCAAACACTCTGTATCTTCTCAAAAAAGGGGGGCTGGGTTAGGCTGGGTCAAGTTGAGAGCCGCCGCCTGCTGGCGCACTAAATCCGCCAGCGGGGCGATTTGCTTCAACCGGCGCAGCCGATCTCGCACG
>Ga0070730_10003611_pt1 | contig 13843 bp, 11 predicted proteins | sample Coa_R1_3_FD_66447 | JGI IMG/M metagenome (GOLD analysis project Ga0070730, IMG submission 66447) | Surface soil microbial communities from Centralia Pennsylvania, which are recovering from an underground coalmine fire - Coalmine... | ecosystem: Environmental > Terrestrial > Soil > Unclassified ...
GGTTACGCCACGGTCCGCGCGACCAGGATCACCTACGTGGGAGAGCTCGGCTGGGAGCTGTACGTGCCGACCGAGTTCGCCGTCGGGGCGTACGAAGACCTGGTGGCCGCGGGGAACGAGTTCGGCCTGGCCAACGCCGGCTACTACGCGATCGAGTCCATGCGCCTGGAGAAGGCGTACCGGGCGTTCGGCCGCGAGCTGACGCCGGACTACAACCCGGTGGAGGCAGGGCTGCTGTTCGCGTGCAAGCTGAAGACTGACATCCCGTTCCTCGGGCGCGAGGCCGTAGAGAAGGCCCGCGCCGAAGGGCCCCGGCGCAGGCTGGTCTCCCTCGTCCTGACCGGGCCTGAAGACCCGCCCCCGATGATCTGGGGCGGCGAGCTGGTGCTGCGCGACGGCGTCGCCGTCGGCCAGGTCACCTCGGGCGCCTGGGGCGAGGCCCTCGGCACCTGCGTGGGCCTGGCGTACATCCGTCATCCCGACGGCGGTGTGCTCACCCCCGACGTCGTGCGGGCGGGGGAGTACCACGTCAACGTGGGCGGCACGCTGCACAGGGCCGCCGTCGACCTGCGCCCCCCGTTCGACCCGGCCGGAGACCGGGTCAAGGGCCGCTACGAGGACGCCAGCGCCTGAGGCAAAAGCACCCAGGCCCTTAGTCAAAAGCACCCAAGCGCGGCCTGAGGCAAAAGCACCCAAGCGCGGCCTGCTGCCGCCGTGCCCGGCCCTGAGCCGGACTCTGGTGTCTCATTCGTCCTATCAGTCCCATAGTAATCAGTGGTAACAAATTACCGCGGTTGATAGGGGCTTTGCGGTTGTTTGGGGGTACTGGAATGCACCCAATCAACCACGAAACCCGGATCAACCACGGAAACCACAGCCACTCAGCGCCGCCGCGTCCAAGCTGCCGTTCTGACCGCTTGAGACCTGCACGAAGCCCGTCCCGGCATATTTCAGCAGGCTCCGCGGCCCCACGCGCACCAAAGATCATGGAAGATCCGCGCTCCGTGGAGGATTTAGGGGATCATAAACCCCTGGATCTTCCACGAAGCGCGAAATTTCCACGCAAATCCAATCCATAGCCGGATCGTTGCCTCGACGGTCAGGCGGCGGTCGTTTCACAGCTGGCATATGGCTCTGGAGTGCACCGGATCAACCATGAAGCCCGAATCCACCACAATTCCTCGGAAGTCATCGGGCCCCCAGGCCCCGCCGCGCTTCCCATCACCGCGATCCCAACCGGCATGAGGTCCCCCGGGTGCGTGCGCTGGAGTGGCGGGCGGATGATGCTGGTATGCCGCCAGAGATCCGGATCCGGCGCGTTTACGAGAAGCCGGAGCCCGCCGACGGCACCCGCGTGCTCGTCGACCGGCTCTGGCCGCGCGGCCTGCGCAAGGACGCGGCGGCGCTGGACGAGTGGGCCAAGGACGTCGCGCCGTCCACCGAGCTGCGCGAATGGTACGGGCATGACCCGGCCAAGTTCGACGAGTTCCGCCGCCGGTACCTGGACGAGCTCAGCCGGTCCGGCCAGCGGACGGCGCTGGGCAGGCTCCGGGCCCTCGCGTCGGCCGGAGCCCCGAAGCCCCTGACCCTGTTGACCGCGACCAGGGACGTCGAGCACAGCCAGGCTGCCGTCCTGGCCCAGATCCTCCGGCAGGACGTCGGGGAGCCCGGATCAGACACGGGCGACGCGGCGTGCTGGGCGAACCTGGTCTGCCCGGAATGCGGAGCCATCGAAAGCGAAGGACACCGCCCGGGGTGCAGCCAGGCCGCGGACGGCGGCTAGCCGACCGCGCGACGGCCGCGGCTGGCCCCGCCCGGGCTTCGGCCGGGGCTGGCCCCGCCCGGGATGCAGCCAGGCGACAAGCGCCTAGCTCACACGAACGCGCTGGTCCCGGTAATCGCGCGCCCGACGATCAGGGTGTTGATCTCCCGGGTGCCCTCGTAGGAGTAAATCGCCTCGGAGTCGGCCACGAACCGCCCGACGTGGTTCTCCAGCAGGATCCCGTTCCCGCCGAGGAGCTCTCGCGCCCAGCCGGTCGCCTCGCGCATCCGGACCGTGCAGAACGCCTTGGCCAGCGCGGAATGATGATCCTCGGCGAGATCGGCCTGCTGCAGCGCCGCCAGCCGCGCGCATAGGCAGGCGGACGACGTGACGTTGGCCAGCATCCGCACCAGCAGGTCCTGCACGAGCTGGAAACCGGCGATCGGCTTGCCGAACTGCTGCCGCTGGCGGGCGTAGGCCAGCGCGTGCTCGTACGCACCGCGGCCGCACCCGGTGGCCATCCAGGCCACCCCGGCCCTGGTCATCCGCAGGACCGCCGCGGTGTCCCGGAAGGTGTTCGCGTTCTGCAGGCGGTTCTCCTCGCGCACCCGGACCCCGTCCAGGGTGATGTACGCGTTCTGGACCACCCGCAGCGCGATCTTGTCGCGCATCTTCGACGGGGCGAAGCCTGGGGTGCCCTTCTCCACCACGAACCCCTTGACCTGCCCGTCCTCCAGCGAGCGCGCCCAGATCACCACGTAGTCGGCGAACGTGGCGTTGCCGATCCACTTCTTCTGCCCGTCGAGCACCCAGTCGTCGCCGTCCCGCCGGGCCGTGGTGGTCAGCCCGCCCGCGGCCCCCGAGCCGACCTCGGGCTCGGTCAGCCCGAACGCCCCGATCTTCTCCAGCCGCGCCATGGGGGGCAGCCAGCGCTCCTTCTGCTCGTCCGACCCGCACAGGTAGATGGACCCCATGGCCAGGCCGCTGTGCACGCCGAAGAACGTCGCGATCGACGAGTCCACCCGCGCCAGCTCCATCGCGACCATCCCGTCCAGCAGGCAGTCGCGGCCCGGGCAGCCGAACCCCTCGTAGTTCAGGCCCACGATGCCGAGGTGGCGCAGCCCCGACACCACGTCGAACGGGAACTCCTCCCTGGTCCAGTAGTGGTTGATGACCGGCTGGACCGACTTCTCCATGAACTCCCTGACCCGGAGCAGGAGCTGGCGGCCCTCGGGTTCGAGCATCTGCTCGATCAGGTAGAAGTCGGCGTCCGTGACGGCGGTCCGGGCATCATTTGCCATGCCAGTTCTCCCTTGTAACGAGGCGGCCAGGAAGCCGTCCACGACCGGCGCGAGCTGTTCCGCCTCGGTCACCAGGCCGAGGTGACCGCCGTGGTAGACGTGCAGCCGCGAGTTCGGAATGAGCCTGCGCATCAGCCGGGCGTTGGCCAGCGGGATGATCGGGTCGTCGTCTCCCGCGACGATGAGCGTCGGCTGCTTGATCAGCGGCAAGAACGGCACGCTGGTCCAGCCCGCCCCGGCGGCGAGCTGGTACAGGTACCCGCGCGACGGTCCCACCCGGTTTCCGTTGTTCATGGCCGTCGTGATCTGGCCGGGGTGGTCCCGGGCCGAGCCGCCGTACAGGTTCCCGGCCACCCGCTCGAGGTAGCCGCGGTCCAGGTAGCGCCGCGGGGTCACCAGGTTGGCGAGCACCGAGGGCCGGGCGGGCACCATCAGCGCGCCGGTGGCCGTGGCGACCAGCACCAGCCGGCGGCACCGCGACCGCTGGAACGCCGCGAAGTGCTGCGCGACGGCCCCACCCCACGAGATGCCCAGGACGTCGACCTGACCGTAGCCGAGCTCGGTCAGCATACCCGCGACCAGCGCGCACAGCCCGGTGAAGCGGTACGGGCCCACGGGCGGCCCGGAACCGCCCACGCCCGGCGGGTCGAACCTGATCACGTCGACGGCGGGGTCGAGCTCGCGGACGAACGGTTCGAGCAGTTCCAGGCTGGCGCCGATGCCGTTGATGAGCAGCAGCGGGGTCCGGCGCGGGGCAGCGGACAGCCTCAGGCCGCGCCGGCCCGGCCGCACCGCCACCCGCAGCTGCCTGCCGCGAACGGCGACGCTGCGGACCTCAGCGGTCATGAACATAGGTGCCCGGCGCGGCAGTCAGGACCGGGTGGGCCTTGCTGCCGAGCGTGCGCGGGCTCTTCTTCTCCCCGCCGCTGCGCTCGGCCAGCCAGGCCGAGTAGTCCGGCCACCAGCTCCCCGCCACCGTCTCCGCCGAGGCGAGGAACTCGCGCGGGTCGGCCGGATTGGCGGCCGCAGTCTGGAACGATGCCTTCTTGTTGGTCGGCGGGTTGACCATGGCGGCGATGTGCCCGCTGGTGGACAGGACGAACTTGACCTGGCCGCCGAGCATCTGCGTAGTCCGGTAGCAGGACTGCCACGGGCACAGGTGATCGGTGATCCCGGCGATCACGTACGCGTCCACGTCGATCTTGGACTCATCGACCGGCGAGCCGAGCATCGTGGCCTCGCCGGCCTTGGTCAGCGCGTTGGCCAGGCCCAGCCTGATGAAGTCGTGGTGCAGCGCGGCGGGCAGCCGGGTGACGTCGGCGTTCCAGTACAGGATGTCGAAGGCGGGGGGCGGCTTGCCCTGCAGGTAGTTGTTGACCCAGTAGTTCCAGATCAGGTCGTCGGGCCGCAGCCAGGCGAACACCTCGGCCAGGGCGCGCCCGTCCAGGTAGCCGCGCGCGCTGGAGACCGCCATGGCCGCCTCCGCGGTGGTCTCGTCGATCATCGCCCCGGCGGTCCCCGCCTGGGTCTGGTCGAGCACGGCCACGCCGAGGCACAGGCTGGCCAGCTGGTCGAGCTGCCCGGTCACCGCCAGGTGCGCGGCCACCATGGACGCCATGATCCCGCCCGAGCACAGCGCGCAGACGCTCACCTTCGCCGACCGGGTGATCTCCCGCACCGCCGCCAGCGCCTGCACCAGCGCGCCGCCGTAGGTATCCAGGTTCCATTCCCGGTGCCTGGCGTCGGGGTTGCGCCACGACATGACGAACACCTGGTGGCCCTGCCCGACCAGGTACTCGACCATGCTCCGCCCCGGGGCCAGGTCGACGATGTAGTACTTGTTGATCATCGGCGGCACGATCAGCAGCGGGTGGCGGTGGACCATCTCGGTGGCCGGTGCGTACTGGATGAGCTCGAACTGCTCGGCCGCGTGGACCACGGCGCCCGGCGTGACGGCCAGGTCCTTACCCACCTCGAACGCGTCGGGGGGCACCATCGACGGCACGCGGGGCGAGATGGCCAGGTCGGAGGCGAGGGCCCGCAAGCCGCGGACCACGTTGACGCCGCCGGTATCGATGAACGCCTTCCAGCCGGCGGGGCTGAGGAGCGGATTGTTGCTCGGCGCGGCGGCGGCGATCAAGTTGGTCAGCAGGAACTTCATCCGCGTGTCGTCGCGCCAGCCGAGCCCCGCGCCGGCCACTACGTCCTCCGCGGACTTGCCCGTGGCCAGGTAAGCCTGGACACTGCGCCGCAGGAAGGGATTGTCCTTCCAGGCCGGGTCTGAGAAGCGGCGGTCGCGCGGGTCGGCCTCGACCTCGGACCGCCCGGCCGCGATCCGGCCGAGCTCGGTGCCGAGCTGCACCGCCTGCCCGGCGACCAGCTCCGGGCGGCGAATCAGCCGCGCGGCCAGCCGCAGCACCGAGCTGTCCGGCCGGAACCGGCGCAGGACGCCGAGCGCGGCGTCGGACAGCAGCAGGTCGAGCCCGCCCGCGGCCTCGACCGCCTCCTCCGCCCACGCCTGGCCCGGGCCGGGCTCCGAGCCGGCGGTCACCCGGTTTCCTCGGGGGGATGCACCTCGCGGCGCAGGATCTTCCCGGTCGGGCCTTTGGGCAGCGCGTCCACCAGCCAGACGTGCCGCGGGTACTTGTAAGCCGCCACCCGGTCCCTGGCGAACGCCCGCAGTTCCTCCGGCGTCGCGCTGGCCCCCGGCTTGAGCGCCACGGCCGCGCCGACCTCCTCGCCCAGCTCCGGGTGCGGGATCCCGATCACGGCCACCTCGGCGACCGCCGGGTGCTCGTGCAGGACCTCCTCGATCTCCCGCGGGTACACGTTGTAGCCGCCCCGGATGATCAGGTCCTTCTTGCGGTCGACGATGTAGTAGTAGCCGTCGGAGTCGATCCTGGCCATGTCCCCGGTGCGGAACCAGCCGTCCCTGATCGCCTCCGCCGTGGCCTCGGGCTTGTTCCAGTAGCCCTTCATCACGTTGTGGCCGCGGATGGCGATCTCGCCGATCTCGCCGTCCGGCACGGTCCGGAAGTCGTCGTCGATGAGCCGCATCTCGACGCCCTCGACCGGGGTGCCGATCGAGCCCGGCTTCCGCACCTGGTCGGGGTGGTTGAACGACGCGACCGGCGAGGTCTCCGACAGCCCGTAGCCCTCCAGGATGATGCAGCCGAACTTCTCCTCGAAGCCGCGCAGGATTTCGACCGGCAGCGCGGCCCCGCCCGAGACGCAGACGCGCAGCGTCGCCGCCATCGCCGGGTCCGCCTCCGGGTGGTGCAGGATGGCGGCGTACATGGTCGGTACGCCCTCGAAGATCGTCACTCCGTCCCGCGCCATGATCTCCAGCGCCTTGGCCGGGTCGAACCTGGGCAGCAGCGTCAGCGTCCCGGCCGAGGCCACCGTGCCGTTCAGCCCGCAGGTCAGCCCGAACACGTGGAACAGCGGCAGGCACCCCATCATCACGTCGTTGGTGCTGTTCTTCAGCAGCGTCCGCGAGGTCAGCGTGCAGTTGCGGACCAGCCCGTCGTGGGTGAGCTCGGCGCCCTTGGGCCGGCCCGTGGTCCCCGAGGTGTACAGGATGACCGCGTCGTCATCGCCGCCCCGGCCGGACGCCCCGTCCGCGGCGGTCACGCCGTCGAGCAGGCCGGCCAGGTCAGGGGTTTCCGCCGCGATCATCTGGGCCCCGGCGTCGGCGGCGCCCTTGGCCGCCTCCCCGGCCGCCGCGTGCCACGCGATCACCGCCCTGGCGCCGGAGTCACCGAGGTAGTACGCCACCTCGCGCTCCTTGAGCAGCGGGTTCATCGGCACCACGATGGCGCCGGCGGCCAGCGCGCCGTAGAAGGCGATCGGGAACGCGGGGACGTTCGGCAGCATGAGCCCGACCCGGTCGCCGGGCTCGACGCCGAACGAGGCGAGCAGCGCGCTCATCCGCCCCGCGGCCTCGTGCAGCTCGGCGTAGGTCAGCGTCATGTCGTCCATCCGCAGCGCGATGCGGTCCGGGTGGCTGGCGGTCGCCTGCTCGAGCAGGGAACTGAGATTCGTCATGGCACCCTTCAGTCGCGTCGAGCGGCGGATCCCGGCCTGATGGCCTCATCCGCAAGCATGCTCCGGCCCGCACGCCGGTGCCAAGGTCGGCCCGCCGGTAAATCTGCCGTTTCTGCCCGCGGTCCGGGCCCCGACGCGGTGCCAGCTGCCCCGGTGCCAGCTGCCCCGGTGCCGGCCGCCCCGGTGCCGGCCGCCGGCCGCGGCGGTGGCCGGAGCACGGTCAGCCCGTAGTAGAGGATCAGGGCCGCCGCGAACCCGACCACCCAGTTGTAGTCGTACAGCGGCTTCAGCGCGGGGATCAGGCCGTCCGCCGGGAACGGCCCGGTACCCGGCGCCGACCAGGCCCCGCCCACCGCCAGCAGCGCGCCCGCTCCGAACGCGGCCACCGCCCGCCAGTTCACCCCGCCGGCGTACCAGTAGGCCCCGCCCGGGCGGTACAGGTCGGCCAGGCGCAGCTCGGTGTGGCGCGCGAGCCAGTAGTCCGCGATCAGCACGCCCGCGACGGCGCCCAGCAGCCCGCCGTAGAACCCCAGCCAGACGAAGATGTACACATGCGGGTTGGCCAGCAGCCGCCACGGCTGGATGGCGATGCCGATGACCCCGGTGATCAGGCCCCCGGTACGGAAGCTGATCAGCCTGGGCGCCACGTTGGAGAAGTCGTAGGACGGGCTGACGGTGTTGGCCGCCACGTTGACCGACAAGGTGGCGACCAGGATGCTGAACAGCGCGAACGCGATCACCACCGGGCTGCGGAACTTCGCGGTCAGCTGGATCGGATCCCAGATCGGCGTGCCGTAGACCTTCTGCGACGCCGCGGTGATGAGCACCGCGAGCAGCGAGAAGAACGTCATCGTGGTGGGCAGGCCGAGCACCTGGCCCACCGCCTGCTGGCGCTGGCCGCGCCCGAACCGCGTGAAGTCCGGCATGTTGAGCGACAGCGTCGACCAGAACGCGATCATCCCCATCAGCGAGGGGAAGAACACCGGCCAGAAACGCCTGCCCCAGCCCAGGGCGGCCGGCTCGGACAGCACCGCGCCGAAGCCGTGCGCCCTGGTCACCATGTAGGCGAGCAGGGCCACCGCCGCCACGAGCACGACCGGGGCGGCCCAGTTCTCGAAGCGGCGCAGCGTGTCCATGCCGCGCACGATGATCGCCATCTCCAGCACCCAGAACAGCGCGAACGACAGCCACTGGGTCCAGGGGTACCCGCCGAAGGCCGGCGTCGCGGCGGTCCAGCCGGGCCCGGCGACCGCGCCGACCAGCGTGTAGAACCCCTCGCCGCCGATCCAGGTCTGGATGCCGAACCAGCAGCAGGCGATCAGCGCGCGCAGGAGGGCCGGCAGGTTGGCGCCGCGCAGGCCGAACGGCGCGCGCGCGAACACCGGGAACGGGATGCCGTACTTGGTCCCCGCGTGGCTGTTCAGCAGCATGGGCACGAGCACGATCAGGTTGCCGAGCGCGATCGTGACCAGGGCCTGGACCCAGTTCATCCCGAGCGCGATCAGCCCGGAGGCCAGCAGGTAGGTCGGGATGTTGTGCGACATCCCGACCCACAGCGCCGCGTAGTTGTACGTGGTCCAGGTGCGCCGGGTGATCGGCAGCGGCGCCAGGTCGCCGTTCGCGTACCTGCTCCCGGCGATCTCGTCGGTGCTGGCCAGGCTGACCCGGCCGTCGGGATAACGGACTTGCAGAACCGGCGATGCCACCATCCCAGCGCCCCCATGCCACCCGTAACGCTAATGCCGGAACAGCATTACTGCCCGCAATCGGCGCTGGTCAACCCGGAGCCAGGCCCGGACGAGCTCAGCCCCGGCCGATGAACGGCATCGTGGTGGCGGTAATCGTGAGGAACTGGACGTTCGCGTCGAGCGGCAGGGACGCCATGTACAGCACCGCCTCGGCCACGTGCCGCGCGTCGAAGACGGGCTCGGGGGCTAGGGTCCCGTTGGCCTGCGGAACGCCGCGGCTGAAGCGCTCGGTCAGTTCGGTCGCGGCGTTGCCGATGTCGATCTGGCCGCAAGCGATGCCGAACACCCGCCCGTCCAGCGAGATGGACTTGGTCAGACCGGTCATCGCGTGCTTGGTCGCGGTGTAGGCCACGCTGGCCGGCCGCGGCGAGTGCGCCGAGATGGAGCCGTTGTTGATGATCCGCCCGCCGCGCGGGGTCTGCGCCTTCATCAGCCGGACCGCGTGCGCCGCGCACAGGAACGCGCCGGTCAGGTTGGTGTCGACCACACGCTGCCAGTCGGCCGGGTCGGTTTCGTCGACCGCACCGCCGGGACCGAACACCCCGGCGTTGTTGACCAGCAGGTCCAGGCGCCCCCAGCGGTCACGCACGGCCCCGAACAGCGCCTCGACCGACGACGCCGAGGTCACGTCGGTCGGCACGACCAGCGCCGCGTCCGGCGGCCCGCCCCAGGATCCGGCGGTCTCCTGGAGCGCTTCGGCCCGCCGACCCGCCAGGGCGACCTGCCACCCCGCGCCGAGCAGCGTCCCGGCGATGCCCCGGCCCAGCCCGGATCCGGCCCCCGTGACCACTGCTACGCCCATGGCTCAATCCTTTCCTGCCCGCTCGGCCTGCGACCTAGGGCACGACGGTGACCGGCCACCGCCCGGCCTTGACCAGCCGGACCGCCAGCGACCCGACCCACCGGTGCCCGGCCTTGCTGGACGCGCCGACGATCACGGCCTCGGCGCGCACCTGGTCCGCGACCCGCCGAAGCTCGTGGTACGGGTCGCCGTGCGCGATGATGAACGTGAAGGGCACGCCCAAGCGCTCAGACTCCGCCTCGGCGCGGCGCCGCAGGTCCTCCCCGGTTTCCCGGACCGCCTGGTCCTGCGCCGCGACCGCGCCCGCCCCGGCGGCGCCCGTGGCGGCGTACAGCGTCGCGCGCTGCTCCACGTACACGATGACCAGGCGGGCGCCCTGCCGGCGCGCGAGCCCGGCCGCGTACGCCCCGGCCCGCAGGGACGTGACGGAATCGTCGACCCCGACCAGGATGACCCGGGGCCCGTCGGTACCGAGTTCGAAGGCCCCGTGTTTGAAGGCTCCGCCTTCTTCATCCGCCACAGCCGGATTATAGAGAAACCCGGTTAATCCGAACGGCGATGGCGCCTGCCCCGGCCCGTGGCAGGCCCCGGTGGGACAGCGAATAGCCGGGGCCCGTTCGGCCCCCCGGCTCGGGATGGGGGTCAGGTCAGACGCGGCGCGGAGAGGAAGCCGTCGGTGTGGCCGCCCGAGCCTCCGCGGGAGAGCGGGTCACAGCGGTGCCCGGCTAACCGCCGGTGAAGGCTGGGTAGCCTGTGCAGATGGACGAGAACCGTGCGCGTCGGGTGGTCGACGCGCTGAGGGACCGGGGCATCGACGCTCACCTGAAGAAGTCGGGGGTGGACGCGTACGCGGTGCAGGTGCGCGCGGGCGGCGGGCGCGAGGCCGTCTGGGGGGCCGAGGGTACGACGGGCCTGGAGGCCGAGGTCCTGCTGGACGGGGACCTGGTCGGGTTCGTCCCGGAGATCCCCGGCTCGCAGTCTTTTGACGAGGCCCAGATCGTGGACGCGATCGCCCGGGCCGACTATTCCGAGCCCGTCGGGCGGGAACGACCCGAGGCGCCGCCGCCCGGGGCCGCGCTGAGCCGGGAGGGCGGAGTGTTCCGCCGGTTCCTCGAAGGGTTCCGCGAGGGCGAGCAATAGCTGGCAGGCTAGCGGCGTGCGCCTGGCTACGTGGAACGTGAACTCGGTCAAGGCCCGCCTGCCGCGGTTGCTCGAGTGGCTGGCCGAGACCGAGCCCGACGTCGTCGGGCTGCAGGAGACCAAGGTCGCCGCGGGCGCCTTCCCGGAGGCCGAGATCGAGGAGCTTGGGCTCGGCTACGAGGTGGCCGCGCACGGCGAGGGCCGGTGGAACGGGGTCGCCCTGCTGTCCAGGGTCGGCCTGGAGCGCGTCAGCCTGGGCTTTGAGGGCGAGCCCGGGTACGAGGGCGAGCCCGGCGAATCGCTTTTGCTTGACGAGCCCGGCCTGCGCCGGCCGGAAGCCAGGGCGGTCGGTGCCGACTGCGGCGGCCTGCGGGTCTGGTCGCTGTACGCGCCGAACGGGCGCACGCCCGAGTCGGCCCACTACGCCTACAAGCTCGAGTGGTACGCGGCGCTGCGCGCCGCGCTCGCGGCCGAGCTTAGCGTCTCACCCGCGCTGGTGGCGTGCGGTGACTTCAACGTGGCGCCGACCGACGCCGACGTCTGGGACCCCGCGGTGTTCGTCGGGTCCACCCACGTCACCCCGCCCGAACGGCAGGCGCTGGCGGACCTGCGCGCCCTCGGTCTCGAAGACGTGGTGCCGGTGCCGATGAAGGGGCCGCATCCGTTCACGTACTGGGATTACCGCGCCGGCGCGTTCCCCAAGGACATGGGGATGCGCATCGACCTGGTGTACGCCAGCCCGCCCGTAGTGAGCCGGGTGCGCGGGGCGTACGTGGACCGCGAGGCTCGCAAGGGTCACGCGCCGTCCGACCACGCGCCGGTCGTGGTCGACCTCAGCTAAGGATCCGCGCGGCGTTGTCGTGCAGTACCGCCTGCGCGACCTCAGGTGGCAGTTCGAGGTCCGCGAGCTCAGACAGGCAGCGCTCGGGGGTGAAGAACGGGAAGTCGCTGCCCCACAGGAACTGCCCGGACAGCCGCCCGCGCAGCTCGCGGATGACCTCCGCCGGGATCCGGCGCGGCGACCAGCCGGAGATGTCGATGTACACGTTGGTCTTGTGCAGCGCCATGGCGATCAGGTCCAGGTGCCAGGGCCAGCCGAAGTGCGCCGCGATCACGGTGAGGGCCGGGTGCGCCGCGGCCACCGGGTCGAGCTTGAGCGGGTGCGAGTAGTCGATCCTGATGCCCTGGCCACCCGGCTGGCGCGCGCCGATCCCGCTGGTCCCCGTGTGGAACAAGGCGGCCAGGCCGTGCCGCTCGCAGGCCGCGAAGATCGGCCAGTATCGCGGGTCGTCGGGGGAGAACGCCTGCAGCGACGGGTGGAACTTCACCCCGCGCAGCCCGAGGGAGGCGATGTTCGCCACCTCCGCCACGGCGGCGTCGCCCTTATGGGGGTCGACCGACCCCAGGCCGGTGAACACGTCCGGGTAGTCACGGCACGCGGCGGCCACCGTCTCGTTCGGGACCCGCGGCCGGCCCGTCGCGGTCTCGGCGTCCCAGGCCAGCAGGACCGCCTGCACCTCCAGCCCGCGGTACAGCGCCGCCAGCTCATCCAGCGTTCCGCGCCTGGCCGGGGAGCGGAAGTAGGCCTCGGCCGCCTCGACGTAGCCGGCCATGCTGCCGTCCAGCCAGTCCGGGGTCGGCAGGTGCACGTGGAAGTCGATCGCTCGCAACGACACGTCAGGACAGCTCCTCAAGCTCGCTCGCGGCGCGCTGGCTGGCGGCGAGCGCGGATTTGGCGCAGCCTCCCGACCCGCCCGTGAAGGTGAACAGGCGCGGCGTGGGCCCATCGACCTCGCGCAGGGTCAGCACCGGCGGGTCGCAGTAGCAGTCGGCTGCGCTGATTCGCCGCCGCGCGTGGCCGAGCTTCAGCAAGGGGAAGCGGCGGGCCGCCAGTCGCACGGCCAGGTCATGCCAGGAGCGGGTGACCAGAGTGGCACCCGGGGGCACGTCCCATTCGGTGGTCGGCACCCCGAGGAGCAGCCCGCCGTCGTCGGTGGGCCGGCCGTACAGCCCGGTCCGCTCGTCCGAGAATCCGGGCGGGCGCCAGGGTCCGGCGTCGTAGACGGCGTACTGGATAGCTTTGGTCCGATACGCCCCGGCGGGCCGCCCGAGCGCGCGCAGCAGCCCCGGTGTCCACGCCCCGGCAGCCAGTACCACCGCGTCATAGTCGCGCATAGTTCCCGCGACATCAAGCACCGCCCGGTGGATCCGGGCGCGAGGCCTGGCCGCGAGATCGGTGATGATCGCCTGCCTCAGCCCGGCCGGGGAGATGTAGCCCGCCCGGCGCTCCCGCACGACCACATCGGGTTCCTCACCGGCCCAGCCTGCCTGGCCGTCTGCGGCCAGGAACGCCTCGGCGGGCGAGGTCAGCTCCGCCGATCCGGGCAGGGCTCGCTCGATCTCGGCCAGCTCGGCCACTAGGCCGTCTCCGGTTTCGCGCAGGTAGGCAAAGCCCGTCTCGCGATAGCCGGCCCACCGCCGCAGCACCCGGCTCGCGAGCAGTTCGGTGAGGCTGGCGATCGCCAGCTCCCGCTGCCACGGGAGCCGATCGTAGGCGCGCACCGCGCCGCCGGACGCCGCGGTCGCGTCCGTCACGGCAGGCGGCCCGGTCATCAGGTCGACCTCGGCTCCAGGCCGCTGGGCGAGCCGCCAGGCCAGCAGGGATCCGGCGAGCCCTCCTCCCGCCACACACACCCGCATGGCCGCCCGCCGTCCGCGCTAGCTCTAGCGGCCAGCGGCCGCCGGGGAGACCGGAGCCTCCTCGTGGAAGCAGCAGGTGGCCGAGGCGCCGGTGTGCATGTTGATGCCGCCGGTGTCCGGGTCGGTCGTGCCGCGGACCCACATCCCGCCGTAGCCGCTCCCGCACAGGAAGGCCCCCCAGGTGAGCACCCACGGCTCAAGGCCGCCCTCGCCCTGGAACAACTCGGGCACTGGCCGCACCCGCCGCTGCAGCACCCAGGCGCCGTCCAGGCTGGCCCGCAGCCGCTCGTCCCAGGCCTGCGCGTCGGTCAGCCAGCCGGGCGTCACGCCGAGGCCGCCGTGC
>Ga0070730_10003612_pt1 | contig 13842 bp, 8 predicted proteins | sample Coa_R1_3_FD_66447 | JGI IMG/M metagenome (GOLD analysis project Ga0070730, IMG submission 66447) | Surface soil microbial communities from Centralia Pennsylvania, which are recovering from an underground coalmine fire - Coalmine... | ecosystem: Environmental > Terrestrial > Soil > Unclassified ...
CTCCCCCTGGAGGAAGCCGTAGAGCATCTGGCGAGGCTGTTCTTCGGGCTTGAAGACCGGATCGCCTTGAGCCAGCGCCAGAAGAAGTGCCGGAAGCATCATCGTCATTTCCCCAAAGCAAGGTCCGCCCAGACCTGGATCAGCTGGCCTCCGAACTCGCGCCGGTCGGACGAGGTGGGCAGATGGCCGAGCTTCCTGCCTTTCGTAATGCCCTGTTCCAGCAGGAACGCCGGCATGCCCCGCTCGAGATCGAGGTACTCGTAGACGCTGGCCCGTCCCGGTTCGATCTTCGCCGCGGGCGGCCGAGGCCCCGCCTCCGACGGATCGAAGGTCGTCCGCTCCCGCAGCGCGGCGAAGAAGCGGGCGGCGAGCTCCGGGTGCCCTCGGGACCCGCTCAACCACTCCCCCGTCTCCTGGTTGTGGAGGGTCAGGAGCTGGCCGCGCGCTCCGTGGATCGCCTTCTTCGCGGCGCAGATCTCGGGCATGAGCATCCGGCTTTGGGGCTGGTCGGGGTCGGCCGTGTCCCAGTTGCGGTTGAGGTCGTAGCCGTTCCGGTTGAAGCGTATCCCCCCGCGGGCGCAGCCATCGGGGTCCAGCATGGGGATGATCCTGAAGACCAGCTGCCGCCGCAGCAAGGCGGCCTCCGGGGAAAGCAGATAGCGGATCGCGCCCTCCCCGACGAAGGAGGTCCCGGTCTCCCACGCGTGCTGACGGCACATCAGCCAGACCTCGGTCGGCGGCTTCCCCGCGGCGGAGGTCTCCGTAATCGTGAGCATATGCAGGTTCCGGCCCTCCACGGACTTCCCGAACACCTCGTCCTTCAGGAAGGCCGAGCCACGGACCTGGTCGAGGAAGCGCTCGAGCCGCGAAGCGGTGTAGGGCTCCAGGTGCGCGACCCAGAAGGCGTCGGAATCCGGCGTGAAGCGGATCGTCGCTTCGTTGTTTCCCGCCGAGATCCGGTCGAGGTGGCGCCAGGTCTTCCCGTCCCCGCTGGCGACCGGCGGGGTATCCTCCCGGATGCAGGCCGGCGCCGGCCGATAATTGTATTCGCCCTTCAGATCGGTCAGGACCACCGTGATCTCGCGCCCCTTGGCCCCGTCGACCCGGAAGTAGTACCAGCTCGCCTGGCGGTTCCGGCCGTCGTGATCGACCTGCCCGGGGACCGCGCAGCGGAACTGCGTCTCCGACACCCTCTCGATCTTCCCGAGACAGCCGCCTTCGAAGTCCGTCGAGATCGACACCGCCGACGGAGACAGAGACGGAGCCGGAGCCGTCGCGCAGGCCGCCAGCGACAGGCTCAGGAAGACTCCGCCGACCAGGCGGCCGGACCTGCGGAGGTTCATTTCCGCTCCGAGAGGAACTCGAGGAGGTCGCGGAAGTCCTGCCGCGTGAGCCGGTCGGCCAGCTTTTCGGGCATGATCGACAGCTTCGAGGCCTGCCGCTCCTCGATGTCCTGATTCTTGACCTTGGTCGTCTTCCCCTGCGCGTCGATCAGGATGATCTCGCCGGTCGGCGCCGGGTCCTCGTACAGGATGCGGCCGTCGGCGACATCCCCCTTCCTGGTGCGGATCTTCCATACCACAAACATCGGCGCGATTTCGCGGCTGGGGTCGACGATCGACTCCACGAGCTTGTCGCGGTTCTGCACGCTGCCGATCGTCGACAGGTCGGGCCCCACGATGCCGCCGCGGCCGTTCACGCGGTGACAGACGAAGCACTGCGGCCCTTTCGGATGGAAGAAGAGGCGCTCGCCCGCGGCGGCGTCCCCCCTGGAGGCGGCGACGCGCTTCCAGCCGTCCAGGCTCGGAGGGAGGCCGGCGGGACGTCCGAGCAGAAGCGCGACGAGCTCCCCCCCCTTCTTTTCGAGGACCTCCCTCACGTCGGAGCGGTCCAGGGCGCCGGAGAGGGAGCGGACCGCCTCGTGCGAGGCGGGCCCGTCGAGCTCGGCCAGCAGGATGCGGCGGGTTTCCTCGGAGGAGGCGGCCGAGTGCGCCAGGCCCGACACCGCGTCAAAGCGGAGCGCCGGATCGCCGGCGAGCCGTCGGAGGATCGCCTGCGCGGCGTCATCGGGGCGATTCATCAGGGCGCGGACCACGTCGGCGCGAAGCGCCGGGCCGGACTCCAGCAGCTTCTCGAGCTTCGAGACGGACACGGACGGGTGATCGGGCCTCAGCATGCGCAGCGCCAGGGACCGGAGCTCGGCAGGTTCGGCCGGGTCGTCCAGGACTCGGGCGACCAGGATTTCGCTGCCGACCTGGTCCACCTGGCCGGGATTGCGGCCGGCGAGCAGGTCGGTCGACGCGAGGTAGGCCTCGAAGATCTCGGTGGTGACGGGCAGGCGGGAGGCGGTCTTCTCCATCGTCTCCGCCAGGTCGCCCAGATGATCCTCGCCCGCCCACTGGATCGCGGCCCGGCGGATCGCGACGTCGGCGTCCTCCAGGAATTTCGCGACCGCGCTGGTGTCGCCCGTTCGGCGCAGCGCCAGAAGCACGCCCAGGCGGATGCGGGGATCCGGATGGGCGACCTGCGGCAGGAGGAAGCCTGCTCCGCCCACGCGGCTCAGGGTTTCGATGGCAGCCCCCGACAGGAAGGGGTCGGGATCCGCCAGGAGCGGCACGAGCGCGGGCAGCCGTTCCTTCGAGGTCGTCGCCAGGACCTCGTTCATGCGGAGGAGCTCGGGGCTGTCCTTCGGCGCGCGGCTGGGCGTCGGGGCCGTGCCCGGGGACTTGGCCCTCAGTCTCCAGAGCCTGCCTTTCCCGTGTAGCTCGTAGGAACGGTCGACCCAGTCCGTGAAGAAGACCGAGCCGTCGGGCGCCTGGGCCATCCCCACGGGGCGGAAGAACTCGCCGCCCTGGACGATGGTTTCGGGCTTCGCGGTGAACGAGGCTCCCTTGGTCTCCAGGGCGAATCGCTGGATCATGTGATCGCCCCACGCGGTCGCCAGGAGCGTCCCCCGATAGTCGGCCGGGAAGGCGTCGTTCTGGTACTCGAGGACCGCGCAGGGAGCCTCGCCCGTGCCGCAGATCATGGGGAGCGTCCCGGGAAGTTCGCCGTTCCACGCGGTGAAGGGATGCAGCCCCTTCCGACCGTTGCGGAACTTGAACCCGTAGTCTCCCCCCTGCACGACGTGGACCAGGCGGCAGGGCGGCCTCGAGTCCGGATCGTTGTCGACGATGAAGAGCCGACCGTGGGAATCGACGCACTGATGGAAGGGATTCCAGAAGCCGGTCGCGATCTGCCGGAGCCCGGTCCCGTCGGGCCTGCAGCGGAAAATCTTCCCGCCCTCGGTATCCTTGATCGTCGTGCCGTCCAGGCCGACCAGGGTGTAAGGCGCGCCCAGGTTCTCGCCCATGCCGAAGTAGACGTTGCCCTCGGCGTCGAACGCGAAGCCCGACAGGCCGTTGTGCGGATAGTTGCCTTTGGTATCGAGCCTGACGATGGAGTCGCGGCGCTGCTCGAGGTCGGGCTTCCCGTGCCAGCGGTAGACTTCCCAGCGCGTGGCGAGGTAAAGATCGCCGGATTTCCCGAATCCGATGCCCATCGCGTAGCGGAAGCCTTCCGCGAAGGTCGTGACTTTTCGGGCGGGGCCGTCCGGGGCGAAGTCCTCGAAGATGAGAATCCGATCCGTCGGCCGCCCCTTGTAGTTCTTGGGCGGAAAGTGGGTGTTCGATTCGATGACCCAGGCCCGCCCCTTCGAGTCGACGGTCATTCCCGTCGGGGTGTTCAGGGTCGGCTCGGCGGCCACGAGCTCAACGGTCAGCCGGTCGTCCAACGAGGCGGGTTTCGGAACCTGGGGCTGCTGAACGAGGAACGACAGGACGACGATCGCGATCTGCACTCGGTTGGCCCTCCGACCCCCGCTCCGGTCCCCGGTACTATACGCACCGCTTCTACAGGAGAAGGTAGCGGGATGGAAAGGTCTTAGGATCCGGATTCCCTGCCGGAGGAATCCCGGGTCGGACGGCCAGGACCCAGGACAGGCGGGATCCGTTCACGCGGCGTCCCAGGTTGCGGCCGGACCCGGCCGACGCACCGCCGGCGGGCCCGCGGGACCGCCAGATCCTCCAGGCAGGGCGGGGCCCCGGCGCGGCGGAGGACCCGCGATTCTGAAATCTAGCCCTTTCCCTCAGGAACGATGCGGTTCTGGATCTTGATCAACTGATCCAGCTGCAGGGCCCCCGAGCCGTCGAGCGTGCTTCCGTAAATGCGGATCTCGTCGAGCAGCCCGCGGAACGATCGTTCCGGCGCCATGGAACGGACCTGCGGCGTCACGTTGCCGATGGTGAGCTGCGGCGAGATCTTCGCGCCCGAGGGGCCGCGGTCATAGTCCACCGCGTTGACCAGCTTCGCGTCCGCGGCCCGGGTTCCGATGTAGAACTTCGCGTGGCCGCTCGACAGGCCCGAGTCGTAGGTCACCGCGAAGAAGCGCCATTTCGCGTAATGCTCGGTATAGACGTCCTTGGCCTTCGAATCGAAGACGGGAATCTGCTCCGGCTTGCTGCGCGCGGCCGACGCATCGGCCCACTGGCCGATGCCCAGCTGGAGGCTGCCGTCCGTCCGGTAGACCAGCTCGACGCCTTCGTTCACCTTGAACGGATTGAACCAGCTCACGATGCGGTTGCCGCCGCCGGCCATCTTGTCCGAGGGGCCTTCCTTGACCTCCCAGCAGAGGGCCCAGCCCGTGATCGTGAACGACTTCAGGTTCTTGATGTTGTCGATGCCGGCTCCGCCCCCGAGGTCGACGGCATACACGCCGCCGGTCTTGTCGAAGTCGAGCGACGCCACGCCGCCGTTCGGAGGCACGATGTTGCTCCAGGCGGGTTTCTTGTCCGTCAGCGTCGCGGTCGGGAAATTCGCGCTCGAGGAGCCGCTGTTGGAGGTCGACAGGCCGGCGTTTTCCTTGAACAGGAGCTCGACCAGGAGGGTCGGCGGGAGGGAGGTCCGGGGCGCCGCGGGCGCCTCCGCTCTCTTCTCCTTCTCCATCTCCGCCAGCTTCTCCTTGCCCCGGATCTTGGGACTGGTGTACCAGATGACATACTCTGGGAAGGACCCCCACTTCTCCTTCGTGATCACCTTGGCGGCCTTGAGCAGTTCGGGCTGGACCCGGTCGAAGACCTTCTTGTTCTCATCCTTCAGGTTCTGCTTCTTGCGCTCCTTCTCGATCCGCTCGTTCTCGCGCATGTACGCATCGAAGGCGACCGTGCCGGGGAACTCGGCGATGACCCAGACGGCCTGGACGGCGAGCTCGGCGTCGGTGCCCTTGAAGTGCTCCTCGAAGGTGGCCAGGGAGGACTCATGCCCCACCTTGCCGATGGCCGTCGAGATCTTGCCGGACACGTAGGGGTTCTTCTTGTAGCCGGCCAGGGCGCCGGAGAGAACGGCCGCGGCCTGGGGGCTTCCGCGGAACTTGCCCAGAGCTTCGGCGGCGGAGGTCACCAGAAGGGAGTTGATGTCGTTGGGCACGGCGCCGAGATACTTTCCGATCGTCGGCACCATGCACTTGTCCTTGGGCTCGAAGTCGCCCAGGTTCATGATCAGGAGGGCCTTTTCGGGGAGGGTTTTCGCCTCCTTCATCTTGTCGTTGAACTCATCGATGGCCTTCTTCGCCGCGTCTTCTGCGGCTTTCTTCTCGTCCTGGGCGGCCTTCTTGTCCTCCGGAACCGCCTTCTTGGGGTCCTGGAAGCCCTGGGCGGGCAGCACCGGGAGGAGCAGGGCGAGGCCAACGAGGATCCGGATCGAAGGATGGTGGACCATGGGGGCGCCTCCTACTCGAGTCCGAGAACCCGCTCTAGTGCCGGAATCGATCCCGGGATGGGAAGGCTCGCCCCTACTCAGTGTATACGCCGGCCCCGGCAAAGTACACTCCTGATTCGATACGAAGCCGACCTGAATGGATCGCGGGCCGAACCGCGCGGCCGGCGAGCGCGGCGTTGAGGATTTCGTTGCCCTCCCCCGCCGCTTGCGATATCTTCCCGACCGTGGCTTTCAAGATCGGCCTCGTCCAGATGCGCTGCACGGACGATGCCCGCCAGAACCAGGCCGTCGCGGAGGATGGCATCCGCGCCGCCGCCCGCAAGGGCGCCCAGGTGGTCTGTCTCCCCGAGCTCTACCGCAGCCTGTATTTCTGCCAGTCCGAGGACCATGCGAACTTCGCGCTTGCCGAGCCGATCCCGGGGCCGTCGACCCGGGCCCTGGGCGCTCTCTCCCGGAAGCTGAAGATCACCATCGTCGGCTCGCTCTTCGAACGCCGCGCGGCCGGGGTGTACCACAATACCGCCGTCGTCCTCGACGAGAGCGGAAAGCACGTCGGGACGTATCGGAAGATGCACATCCCGGACGATCCTCTCTATTACGAGAAGTTCTACTTCTCGCCGGGCGACCTGGGCTTCCAGGCCTTCGACACGAAGCACGGCCGAATCGGCACCCTGGTCTGCTGGGACCAGTGGTATCCGGAAGCCGCGCGCCTCACCGCGCTGCGCGGGCCGTCCGTCCTCTTCTATCCCACCGCGATCGGCTGGCATCCGAGCGAGAAGAAGCAGTGGGGGGAGTCGCAAACGTCGGCGTGGCAGACGATCCAGCGCTCCCACGCGATCGCCAACGGCGTCTACGTCGCTTCCGTCAACCGCATCGGCCATGAGGGAGCCAAGGGGGGCGGCATCGAGTTCTTCGGTGCGTCCTTCATCTGCGATCCCTACGGACGCGTGATCGCCGAAGCCTCCCGGACCAAATCCGAGGTCCTCGTCGCCGAGGTCGACCCCAGGGTCGTCGAGACGGCGCGACAGCACTGGCCCTTCCTCCGCGACCGCCGGATCGACGCCTACGGGCCGATCACCGAGCGGAGCCTCGAACGGCAATGACGGCGCCGCCCGGGCTCAGCGGATACGCGATGCCCGCCGAATGGGTCCCGCACCGCGCCACGTGGATCGCGTGGCCCCACCATCAGGCGGACTGGCCGGGCAAGTTCGAACCCATCCCCTGGGTGTACGGCGAGATCGTCCGCGTGCTCTCCCGGCACGAACGGGTCTGCATTCTGGTCCTGAACTCCGCCGCGCGGGCAGCGGCGAAGGCGCTGCTGCGGAAGGTCGGCGTCGATCTGAGGAACGTCGACTTCTTTCCCATCCCGACCGACCGCGTCTGGACGCGCGACACGGGGGCGATCTTCGTCTGCAACGGTCGGGGCGCCAAGATCGCCACCCACTGGAAGTTCAACGGCTGGGCCAAGTATCCGGACCACCGGCGCGACGACCTGGTGGCGGCCCGGATCGCGAAGGCGGTCGGGCTCCCCGAGCACCCCGTCCGGGTCGGCTCGCGCGAGATCGTCATGGAAGGCGGCGCGATCGACGTCGACGGCGAGGGCACGCTCTTGGCGACGGAGGAGTGCCTGCTTTCCCGGGTGCAGGCCCGCAATCCGGGGCTGGGGCGCTCGGGCATCGAGCGCGTCTTCGCCGATGTGCTGGGGATCCGCCGGGTCGTCTGGCTTGACCGCGGCATCGCAGGCGACGACACCCACGGCCACGTCGACGACCTGGCCCGCTTCGTCGCTCCGGGGCGCGTCCTGCTCTGCCAGGAATCCAACGCCCGGGACGCCAATTACAAGCCCCTCAAGGCCAACCTGGAGCGCCTCCAGGCGGAGCATCTCGACGTCATCCCGCTCCCGATGCCGTCGCCGGTCGTCTTCGACGGCCAGCGCGTCCCCGCGAGCTACGCCAATTTCTACATCGCCAACGGCACGGTCCTCGTCCCGACCTTCAACGATCCCCGCGACCGCGTCGCGCTGGGGATCCTGGCCGACTGCTTCCGCGGCCGCGAGGTGATCGGGATCCACTGCGGGGACTTCGTCTGGGGCCTGGGCACCCTCCACTGCGCGACCCAGCAGGAGCCCGCCTGAGGAAGACTCCTTCCCTCAGGAGCTCCGGGATGCGGATCGAAGCCGCTTCAAGTGGGCCGCCTGGTAGGCATTAAAGGTGTCGGAGTCGAAGAGCACGAAGATCACCCGGTCGAGCCCCTGGGGATGCCGGAGCAGCCAGCCGTGGACCGACCCGACGGCGATCACCGACGCCTCCGCGACCGGGTATCCGAAGGCTCCCGTCGAGATGGCCGGGAACGCGATGGATCGGCAGCCCTTCTCCAGGGCCAGATCCAGGCACCTCAGGTGGCAGGACGCGAGCGCCTCGACATCCGCCTCCTTGCCGCGATACACCGGACCCACCGCGTGAAACACGTACTTTGCCGGCAGCCGGCCCGCGCCCGTCGCGACGGCGGACCCCGTCGGGCAGCCCCCGATCTGGCGGCATTCCTGCTGGAGGGAGGGTCCTCCGGCCCGATGGACGGCGTCATCGACGCCTCCGCCCGGCATCAGCTGACTGTTTGCCGCGTTAACGATCGCGTCGGCGGCGACCTGGGTGAGGTCTCCCTGGATGAATTCGATGGAAGTTGCCATTGTTCACCGGGTGGACGGTCAGAAATCCCGGGCCTTGCCCAGCCAGGCATCGATCAGCCGCTTCTGAAGCTCGGTCGGCGCCTCCGAACGGCGCACCTTGCAGACGGCCCGCTGGCGGACTCCGGGCTTGAGGGGCAGTTCCAGACGCTCCTCCAACCGCTGGATCGTCAGACGCGCTTCTTCGCCGGGGGTCAGGCGGGTCAGGGCTTCCCGGATCGTCGCCCGGGTCACTTCCGCGCCGTTGATGCCGACGATGCGATCTCCCTGCTTGAGGCCCGCCTTCTCCGCCTCACCGCCGCCGACGACATAGAGGATCGATGTGCCCCGCAGGTCGGCGCCCAGATCGGGGGTGTCGACCGAGTGGAGGGCCGGCGACAAGCCCGCGGCCTCCATCACCTCGACGATCGGCAGTTCTTCGACGCCGCTGATATACCGCTGATAGAAGCTGGACCAGTCTTCGCCGGTCACGTCGTTGAGCGCCTGAAGGACGCCGTTTTCGGGAAATCCGACGCCGATCGGTCCCCGGCCCTCCTCCGCCGGACCCGCAACGTACTTCCGGTAGAGGTGCCGCATCACGTCGTCGAGGGTCTTGGTTCCCCGGCTGGACGTCCGGATCCTCAGGTCGATCAGCAACCCGAGGAGCTCGCCCTTGTTGTAGTAGTCCACCCGGGGCCAGTCCTTTCGGTCCCAGACGGATTCGGAGGCCTTTTCGACCGACGTGACCTTCCGATCGGGGTTGTTCTGCAGGGTCTCGATCTCGCTTCCCAGGTGATCGAAGTACTGCTGGTCGCTCCAGATCCCCGAGCGGGCCAGGCCCCGGTCGCCGAAGTAGCTGGTCACGCCCTCGCAGAGCCAGAGGGCCTTCGTCCGCACGATCTTCGTGTAATCGAAGGGGCCCAGCTCGACCGGACGAATCCGCTTCACGTTCCAGAGGTGGTAGTACTCGTGGGACGTCACGGATGCGGCGATCATCGGGTCGACCTTCACCGCCGTGTACGGCATGATGATGTCGGTGGAATTGAGGTGCTCCAGACCGCGTCCGCCGACGGCTTCCTTGAAGTGGTAGAGAAAGACGTAACGCTTGAACGGGGGAGCCCCGAACACCTTGTTCTGCTCGACCACGACTTTCCGGCACATCTCGGTGAGCTTCTCGCCGTCCACCGGCCCCTTGGCGTGGATCACCAGCTCGTAGACGGCCCCGTCCGCCTGGAACGAATGCAGCTCGAAGCGGCCCAGCTCCGTGGGGCAGTCGATGAACGTGTCATAGTCGCGGGCGCGGTAGATCGGACCATCGGCATCGAGCCCCGTCCCCACCCTCCATCCGTCCGGCAGCGTGAAGCCGACGCTGCAGGGCGTCTCCTTGTGCTTCACGAGATAGAAGTAGGTGTCGGGCCCCGCGAGGAAGCAGTGATCCTTGTCCATCCGCCCCCGGTCGACCCCGAGGTCGTATGCGACCGTGAAGCGCGACGCCCCGCCGGTCTTTACCGTCCAGGTCTGGTCGTCGACGGGGGCGACCTCGAGCTTCCGGGCGTCGCTGGCCGCCTCGAGATTCGTGACCTGCTTGCAGTACTTCACGATGCGGTAGGCCCCGGGAGCCCAGGAGGGGATGGAAATATCGACGTCCTGCTCGACGTTGTTGCGCACGGTCATGACCACCCGGATCCTGCCGCTTTCGGGAGTGGAGGCGTCGACGGCATAGGAGACCGACAGGCGGGGGATGCTTTCCTGGGACCGGCCGGGGAGCGCGGCGAGAAGGAGGACGGCGAACAGCAGGGTCAGCCTCCGCGCCATTACGCCTCCTGAAGATTGTTCCTATGATACACCGAAGGGCGCGGCGGACGGGTTTTCTAAACCGATGGCCGCCCGTTCGAATCGGGCCGGGGGTTAGCTCGTGTCCGTTCACTTGTGTTCCTGGTCTTCGATCAGTTGAAATCGTTCATCCGAAATCTCAATGTCGAGTTGGTAGTCCTGGTAGGTTTCCGAGATCTTTCTCTTTGCCTCCCCTCCTTCGTATTCGAGATTTCGGACAAAGAGGGTGATGTTGCCTGGAGAGTACCAGAGATTGATTCTCGCCGACTCCGGCGACCCGCCGGCAAAGGTTGCCGTGTAGTTGAGCATTTTGCTGCTCACCGCGTTGATGTAGCCCTTCAGCAATTTGACCTGCCAGTCTCCACGTTCGGGGGATTTCTTCAGGAAAAGGGCCGAGGTGCCAGGACCCAAGAGTGCGACCCGCCTCAGCACAGATTGAAGCCATTCGGCTGACAGGTCTTCCTTCTTGATGGTTTCGGGAGATTCACCCGTGCGAAAGCTCGTCTGTAGTGTTTTCCCGTCCGACACCATGAGCAATCTCGTCTTCGGAATGCCGGAGTCAGCGGTAGCTCCTTCCCAGCGAACATCCCATCGCACTTTCTGCCGTCCCTTCAATTCGAAGGATGCAGCGAACTTGATCGAGGGATTGCGATCTTCGGCCCTCAACGCAGCGATTCCCGTTGAGAGGATCCGCATGGAACTCGCTCTAGCGAACGCCTTGTCGATACTCTTGAAATCCGCGTTGGCGGGCTCATGAGAGTCGTCTTCAGGACAGAGCGCGGATACGGGCAGGGTTATTGGAAGAAGCGCTGTGTCTAGGGCCAACGAAAACGGAAAATCTAGAACTCCGAGGAGGACAACAAACTCGGCCGCATCGGGGTAGGGATTGCCGATCATGTCCGCGTCCGCACGAACGCCGCCATAGATGTGGGGGCCAACCCCGGAATTCAAGCCCGCGTCGAGATCCAGGACAGTGCCGCAACCGCTGGTCATGGTCAGCAGGATTGCCGACATGTGCAGGCGCACCGCAAAGGAAGTTCCGGGCAATGCCTCGCTCTTCACGATGGTGCAATCAGAGCGAAGGAGTGTTGCTTTTGAGTCGAAATACATGATTCAGCTCGAGATCCGCTCAAGCGCTCCACGGGCGAACAACTCTCTTCTTCCTGCCCCCGTCATTCAGCCCAGCTTCCGGAGCGCCAGCGCCTCCTCCGCGGATCGACACAAGTTCTGGTCGGGGTCGAACTGCCGATGGGGGAGGCCGCCCCCGTAGCGCATCACCTGAAGGTCCCCCCGGATGCCGCCGTAGATCTGAGGCCGCTTCTCGAAAACGGTTCCGCCTCACTTCTTTAGGGCATCCGCCTCTTGCCACTTCTTCCAGAATGCCCGGGGCGCCGCAGTTTCGGAAGTAACGAATTTCACGCCCCGTTCTATAATCCCTGTTATCGGCGCTCGGGATGGGATACAAATCTGGACCGAGAAGCCTGTTTTTTAGCGCCTCTCGGGTGTATTAACAATGGGGATGAGTCAGTCGCACACGGATCAGGCGTTCAGACAGGTCGCCATCAGCCTGGGATACGTCACCGCAGCCCAGGCCGACGAGTGCCTCCGCATCCAGGCGACGATGCGCCAGATGGGGTTGGAGGAGACGCTGGGCGACCTGCTGACCAAGAAGGGCTATCTTAGCCCTCAGTTCCACACCAACGTCCTGAAGAAGCTCGGGGTCCAGACAAGTCCGATTCCCGGTTATACCATCCTGGGGAAGATCGGCCAGGGCGGGATGGGGGTCGTCTACAAGGCGACGCAGACCAGCGTCAACCGCACGGTTGCGATCAAGATCCTCGGCGGCAACGCCACGCGGGACAAGACCTATGTCGCGCGCTTCCTCGCCGAGGCCCAGGCCGCCGCCAACCTGAACCACAAGAACCTGATTTCCGCCATCGACGTCGGCGTCTCCAACGGCATCTACTACTTCGTGATGGAGTTCGTCACCGGCAAGAGCTGCCGCGAACTGATGACGGCCCAGAAGGGCCCGCTGGCGGAGAGCATGGTGCTCCACATCGCCGCCCAGATGGCCGAGGTGCTGGACCACATTCACCAGCATCACATGGTCCACCGGGACATCAAGCCCGAAAACATCCTCGTGACCAACGACGGCATCGTCAAACTCTGCGACCTGGGCCTGGCGAAGTCGACGACGGCGATGGAGCAGTCGCTGACGCAGGAAGGCCTGGCGGTCGGCACGCCGTACTTCATGTCACCGGAGCAGATCCGGGGCGACAAGGACGTGGACATCCGCGCCGACCTGTATTCGCTGGGCGCGACGCTCTACTACCTCCTGACGGAAAAGCAGGCCTACGAGGGAAAGAGCGCGGCCGAGACGATGAGCATGCACCTCAAAGAGGCGGTGCCGGACCCCCGCAAGGCGAACCCGCAGATCCGCGAGGACCTCGGCTGGGCGATCCAGAAGCTCATGGCGAAGGAGCGCACGCAGCGCTACCAGACGCCGGCCGAACTCCTCGAGGACGTGAAGAAAATCCAGGCCGGGACCGCCGCCGCGCTCGCCCGGCAGCACCAGGCCCGCGTGCAGCTCCATGCGAAGGCCCACACCCTCCGCCGGGCCGCGCCGAAGAAGACCCCCATCTGGCCCTTCATCGCCGCCGGAACGATCGTGGTGATCGGCGCGGGCGCTCTCTTCGCCTTCCGCACGCCGCCTCCCCCGGTCGAGCAGCCCACCAAGGAGCGCGTGATCTACAAGGAAGTTGAAAAAGTCCCGGCCAAATCCGACGGCCTGAAGGACGACCCCAAGAAGCTCCTGGCGGCGTCGAACCTTCTCTCCTCCGCGGAGCAATGGGTGCAGCAGGAGAAATGGCGCGACGCGCTGGCCAGCCTCCAGCGATTGAACAAGGAGTACGAGTCGCTTCTGTTCACCCAGCAGCATGCGGAGCAGATCGGCAAGCTGATCAGCACCTGCGATGTCAAGCTCCGCGGACTGGAGAGCGCCAAATCGAAGCTCGTCGAGGACGCCCGCCTGGCGCTCCATGAGGGACGCTGGGAGGAGGGCGTCGCCGCGTTCCAGCAACTCGTCAAAAACGGTCAGGTCGAATATCAGCCGGATCTCGACCGCTGCCGCCGGGAAGTGGATGCCCAGACCACCGTGAGGGAGATCGAGGCGGCCCGGGACGCCGGCCGATGGTCCGACGTCGGCATCAAGATCGCCCTCCTGACCCGGCAGCACCAGCAGCAGCATCTGGAGACCGTCGAGAAACGCCTCTCCGACCTGGTCCCGCTCGCGAGCAAGGCGAGGGAGGAGAACGAGACCGCCCGGCTGATCGCCGAGGCCCACGCCGCCGTCCAAGCCGCCTCCTGGAAGCAGGTCCAGCAGCAGCTGGTCCAGCTCGAGACGCATCGGGACTCGGACACCTACAAGGCCAAGGACGCGGAGATCAAGGATCTCCGCACGCGCTATGCCCAGGCGAACGAGGCTGCGGCCGACGACGAGGCGTCGCGGGCCTGGACCCAGGCGCTGAAGAACTACGCCGACGCGCTCCAGGAGAAGAAGTACGACGAGGCCTCCGATGGGATGGAGGAGTACC
>Ga0070730_10003613_pt1 | contig 13832 bp, 12 predicted proteins | sample Coa_R1_3_FD_66447 | JGI IMG/M metagenome (GOLD analysis project Ga0070730, IMG submission 66447) | Surface soil microbial communities from Centralia Pennsylvania, which are recovering from an underground coalmine fire - Coalmine... | ecosystem: Environmental > Terrestrial > Soil > Unclassified ...
TAGACCAGGTGGAGTCCGCCGTAGTCCTCGACTGGCAGGAAGTTGGTGTGCTCGACGACGGCCAGAAACGGCAGGTCGCGATCGTTGATGTTGAGCCAGTACACGCCGGGCAGCAGCGTTCGGTCCAGGCCCAGGATCAGCACGTGCGCGCCGTAGTGCTCGGGGCCGGGGTAGCGCTCGACGAACGCCTGGGGCAGATCGGCGGCGGCCAGCCGGGCGAAGAGGCGGGTCGGCAGTGTCGCCAGCAACTGGTCGAAGCGATGTACCGCGCCGGTTTCGGTGTGCACTTCGATGTGGCCGTCCTGGGTCTTCGAGATGGCCGCGGCCGCGGTCCCGGTCAGCACGGTGCCGCCGAGCGCGCGAAGGCGCTCGCCGAAGGCGTCGTAGAGCTGCTGGAAGCCGCCGCGGAGGTAGCCGAGGCCCAGCGAGCGCTCGTGGATCCGGCTCCACAGCCAGCTCATGGCGATATCGTCGGCGCGGGCACCGAATTTGCCGCGCAGGATCGGCTCCCACATCACCGCGTACCCGCGACGACCCATCAGGCGCGGCATCCAGCGCGCCGCGGTCCACCCCTGGAAGACCTTCTCGTTGGGGATCGCCTTCAAGACGGCCATGCCGAGCAAGAACCTGGCGCGGTCCAGCGGCCCCAGGAGCGGGAGGCGCAGGAGGTCGGGAATCGTGCCGAGGCTGACGATGCGTCCGTGTGACAGGGTGCTCGTGTTTGGCTGGCCCCAGATCAAGCGATTCTCGAGCCCGAGCTCGCGAATGAATGCGATGATGGTGGCGTCCGTGCGGAAGATGTGGTGGTAGAACTTTTCGAGATGGTTCGGGCCGACCTTGAAGCCGGCGGCGAGTCCGCCGAGCTGCGGCTCGCGTTCGATGAGGGTGACGCGTCGGCCCGCCTGCGCCAGGCGCAGCGCGGCGCCGAGACCGAGGGCGCCCCCGCCGAGCACGCCCACCTGCGACCTGGGGTGAGGATCAGTTGCCATTTAATGTATTTGTGATGCTCCCATGACGCTGGCGTGACGCTTTGCCGCTTGCCCGTGACGCCCTGCGTGACGCTTCGTCGTTACGCTTAGCTCATCTGAAGCGGGCGGGGCGGCGTGGCGGACGAGGCGCGAGGGCTGTGTGGAGTTTAGGGGCTGCGTGGCTTCGGGACGGGACTTGGCTGCACGGCGGGCTTGGCGGGATCGTCCGCGGGCGCGGGCGCGGCGTCCCCGACCAGGAAGTGCCAGGTAAAGCCGCCCGCGGCCCCACTGGCATCCCGGACCAGGACCTTCGCCGTGTAGCTGCCAATGCCCAGTGTCTGGTTGGTATGGATCGACCACTCGCGCGCCGTGCGCTTGTCGATCTGGGCGCCCACGTCGGCCCCGTTGACCGACAACGAGGCCGAGGCCAGATCGGCGCCCCGGCCGACCAGGACCGCGGACAGGGCCACCGGGGCGCCCGCTGGGACATGGCCCTCGGCGCCGGGCGCGATGGTGCGCACGATGGGCGGGGCGGCCACCGCCGACGGCGACGCCAGCGGCGACGGACTGGGCGCCAGGCCTGGCGACGGCGCGGACGCCGAGCGGCTGAGCAATCCCTCGCTCGCCGTCAGCGTTGGCGGGACGCCAGCCGGCGTCCGCACCTCGCTGCCGGGCACGGCACCGCTCAAGGGCCGGTCGTTCGCGGGACCGCAACTCGCCAGGGCCAGCGCGAGCGTCGCAGCGCCCGCAAACGCCACGAGCTTGAGCTGATGCCCCTGAACACCCACAGGCCTGAGTCTAAGCATCGAGGCCCAAAACCTTAAGAACAAATGCGACACAGCCGATGATCGAGAACAGACGACATGCCACGCCTGGATCGCGCGCTGCAACTCCGCACGGCCGATCGGCTGCGGGCCAGTTTGGCGCGCGATGAGATCAGCGGTCTGCCGCTTGTCGGCGCGCTCGGCGAGGACGACCAGCGCGAGCTGTGCCAGGTGGGCGGCGGCCGACTCGCGGCCCTGGTGATCCGCGTGGCGTGGACGCTCGACCCGGTGGCGTCCCCGCCAGATATCGACGCGGTCCGGACGCTCGTCATGCGCGAGGTGGCGCGCATCGTGAACGGCCAGGTGCGGCAGACCGACGTGCTCGGGTCGCTGAGCGCGGACGCGCTGCTCATCTTCGCCCCGGGCCTCGATCGCATGAACGGTCTGAGCCTGGCCGAACGCCTCCGGGCCCTGTTTCTCGCCGGCCATCTCGCCGTTGGCGGTGTCGAGGTGCAGACGCGGATCACGATCGGCTTCGCGGCTCGGGCCGCGGCCTCGCCCGCTGGCTGGACCACCGAGACCCTGGTCGAAGAAGCCGAGCGCGACAGCTCCGAGCCCCCGCCGATCGCCATCGTCGCCTGACCCGCCGGTCGCTGCCGCGTCCGCCCGCGGGCCCTTCGCCCGACGTCGCGGCGTGCCCAGCGTGTAGGGTTTGAGACAGAACCTGGACCGCGTGTGTTGCTTGCCTTCGGTTGCGCCATGTACCGCCGTCGTCGGCTCGTGCTGGCGATTTGGGGGCTGGTCCTGGTGCTCGCGCTGCCGATTGTGCCGCGCGTCCTGCGGTCGCTGACCGCGGGCGGGTTTACCAGCCCCGACCTCGAGGCCTTTCGCGCCGGGCAGTTGCTGGCCGATCGATTCGGATCGAACCCGTCGAGCTTGTTTCTCGTCTACGACGACCCCGGCGGCGCGCTCTCGGCCACCGATCCGCGGTTTTTCGACCAGGTCGAGCAATCGCTGGTCGACGTGCGGCAGCTGCCGTTTGTCGAGCGCGTCGTCACCGCCGCGGCGAATCCCCGCCAGGTCGCCCCTGACGGTCGGGCACAGTACGCGACGCTGACCCTCGCCGCTGGCGCCGACAACGTGAGCGAAGTCGTGCCCGGCATCGAGCGCGCGCTGCACCCGACCGAGTCCAACTTGCAGGTCACGCTCACCGGCGCCCCGGTCTTCTACCAGGACATCTTCGACGTCACCGAACGCGATCTACGCCGAGCGGAGCTGCTCTCGATTCCGGCCGCGGCGGTTGCGTTGGTGCTGGTCTTTGGTTCGATCGTTGCCGGCGCGGTGCCCGGCCTGGTGGGCGGGACCGCCGTGGCGGTGACCCTGGCGATCATGGTGCTGCTCAGCCAGGTCTTCGAGTTGTCGATCTTCTCGTTGAATCTGGCAACGATGCTCGGCCTTGGCCTGGGGATCGACTACTCGTTGTTCGTGGTCAGTCGATTCCGCGAAGAGTCCGCCCTGGGTGCGTCAGTCGAACGGGCCGTGGCGTGGTCCATCGCAACCGCCGGCCGGGCGGTGCTGTTCTCAGGCGCGACGGTGATGATCGGCCTCCTGGCGTTGCTGACGTTTGACATCACCGCCCTGCGGTCGATGGGCATCGCCGGCGCTCTGGTCGTCGGGATCAGCATCCTGGCGGCGCTGACCCTGCTGCCCGCGCTGCTGGGTATGCTCGGCCCCCGCATCGACGCGTTCATGATTGGGCCGCTGGCCGCCTCGAATGCCCGGATCGGCAACCACCGGGTCGGTTTCGGCGGGGTCCGCGGCGCAAACATCGACCGCGGCTTCTGGAGTCGTCTGGCGCGCTTCGTGATGGCGCGGCCCGTCCTGGTCCTCGTGCCGCTGCTCGCGCTCCTGATTGGCCTGGGTCTGCCTTTTCTGCGTGTCGAGTTTGGGGCGCCCGACGCCTCGATCCTGCCGACCGACGTCCAGTCGCGACGCGGCTTCGACCTCTTGCGCACGCACTGGGGTGACGGCGAGCTCTCACCGGTGCTCCTCGTCTTCCAGACAACCGACGGTTCGAGCCCGCTGCAACCCGACCATATCCAGGCGCTGGCGGAATTCATGCGCCGCGTGCAGGCCGATCCGGACGTTGCTCGAACTGAGAGCGTTGTCAGCCTCGACCCACGCATCACCCCCGAGCAGTACGCCCTCATCTACGCTGACCCGAATCGGATCGCCGATGGCTACGGCCAGGCCGCGGCGCGAGCGACCGTGCGCGGCGACACGCTCCTGGCCGACGTCACCAGTCGCTTCGGACAGACCGACAAGCGCGCCAAGGACCTGGTGCGAGCCATTCGCGCCACTCCGCCGCCGGCCGGCTTCCGGCTACTCGTCGGCGGTGGTACGGCGGGTGTGATCGACTATGCCGATCGCCTGTACGACCAGTTCCCGCGAGCGGCGATCGTCATCGTGCTGGCCATCTACGTCGTCTTGCTGCGCACCTTTGGCTCGGTGGTCATCCCCATCAAAGCAGTGGCCATGAATGCGCTGTCGATCCTGGCGAGCTACGGGGCACTGGTGGTCATTTTCCAGGAGGGCGCGCTGGCGGACCTTTTGCACTTTCAGCCGTTGGGATTTGTCGAGGCCTCGCTGCCGATCGTGATGTTCTGTGTGCTGTTCGGGTTGTCGATGGACTACGAGGTGTTCCTGTTGTCGCGGATACAGGAGGCGCACCTGGACGGCGCCGACAACGCGACCAGCGTCGCGCGCGGTCTCGAACGGTCTGGTCGCATCATCACCAGTGCGGCGGCGATTGTGGTGCTGGTCAGTCTGTCGTTCGTCGCCGCCGACATCGTGCTCATCAAAGCCCTTGGGCTCGGCACCGCCATCGCCGTGTTCCTCGACGCGACCGTCGTACGCGCCCTGCTTGTCCCGGCGACGATGCGGCTGCTGGGTGAATGGAACTGGTGGGCGCCAGGCTGGTTGCGGCGTTTTGTGCGCACTCGAACGGTCGTCGCGGCGCGCGAGCTGCATCCGGGCGTGACAGCACACGAGGAGGCGGTCCACTGATGCATCGCCCGGCCTGGTGCGGCCTGGTGATGCTGGTGTTGTTGGGGGCCGCCTGTTCGCGCCCGATCGCGCCGCTGCCGGCGCCCGCGGTCGCCGATCCGACACCCGCGCCGCCGATAGTCCTCCCGCGCGACGCTGCGCCGCACGACGCACTGACCGAGTGGTGGTACTTCACGGGCCACTTGCAGTCCGATCGAGACGGCAGTCTGTACGGATTCGAGTACACCGTGTTCCAGGCCCAGCGTCAGGGCGCGCCGACAGGGTACCTGGCGCACTTTGCCATCTCCGATATCGGCGGCCAACGCTTCAGCCACCAGGCTCACGCTACCCAGACCGCGTCGCCGGCGGCGTTTCCGCTGGATGTCGACGGCTGGAGCCTGAACAGTGACGGCACCGGCGACACGATCGCGGCCGACATGCAAGCTGGACCCGGCGCCGATCCCCCGTTCGGTGTGCAACTCCGGCTGGTCGACGAAAAGCCACCCGCGCTGCACCACGGTGGCTACATCGAATACCCGGTCGCCGGTGGTTCCTACTACTACTCGCGCACCCGACTGAGCGTGACCGGTGTCCTCCGACAACCGGCGCAGGAGACACCGGTGTCGGGCGTGGCGTGGATGGACCACCAGTGGGGCAACTTCGTCGTTGGTCCCGCGGGCGGTTGGGACTGGTACAGCTTGCAGCTTGACGATCGGACAGAGCTGATGTTGTACGTGCTGCGCGACCCAACCGGTGCGACCAGCGGGATCTACGGGACCCAGGTCCTGGCCAACGGGAGCACGCAGGATCTTGGCCCTGACAGCGTGCGCGCCGAGGCGACCGGTAGCTGGACGAGCCCGCACACCGGTGGCCGCTACCCCTCAGGCTGGCTGCTCACTTTGCCGGGTGGGGCACGCGTCGAGTTGCGGCCACAGCTGCAGGACCAGGAGTTGTTCTTTCCAAGCCTCGGCGATCAGGCGCCCGCGGCCGGCGCGCTCGCGTACTGGGAGGGCGCCGTCACGGTGACTGGCGATCGCACCGGCGTGGGGTACGTCGAACTGACCGGTTACGCTGGTCGGCGATGACACGCCCTTTTCGGTTTGCGGTTGGCGCTGGCCCGTCCACCGATCGTCAGAGCCTGGCTGAGCGCGCGAGGCTCGCCGAGTCGCTGGGGTACGCGACGTTTCTGTGCAGCGATCACCTGGCGGATCAGCTGGCGCCGCTGCCGGCGCTGGCCTGCGTCGCGGAGGCCACGACCCGCCTGCGGCTCGGCACCTTCGTGTTGAACAACGACCTGCGGCACCCGGCCGTGCTCGCCCAGGAGCTCGCGTCGCTCGATCTGCTGAGCGGTGGCCGCCTCGAGATCGGCCTGGGCGCTGGCTGGAACGTCGAGGAGTATCGCGCCGCGGGGCTGGGTTACGACCGGCACAGCGTTCGGTTCGAGCGCATGACCGAAGCCCTGACCGTCCTCAAGGGACTCTTTGCCGAGGCCCCGTTCAGCTTCACCGGAAAGCACTACCAGATCGCCGAGGCGGAGGGTGCGCCGCTCTTGAAGCCGCGGCAAAAGCCCCATCCGCCGTTTCTGATCGGCGGCGGCGGGCGTTTGGCCCTGACCTTCGCGGCCCGCGAGGCGCAGATCGTCGGCTTCGCGCCGCGCCTGCCCCGACCAGCGGAGCCGGACGTGCAGAGCCTGCTGGCAGCGGCCACGGCCGAGAAGCTCGAGTGGGTGCGCGAGGCGGCTGGGGCGCGGTTTGCGGAACTGGAGCTGAATACGTACGCATCGCTCGGACCGGCGCAAATCACCGATGACGCGCGTGGCGCCGCGCGGGTCCTGGCCGAACGCTTGAAGGCGCGCTACGGGTGTGAGCTGACGGAAGACGAAGTCCTCGAGTCGCCGCACACGTTCATTGGCACCATCGACGCCCTGGTGCAGAAGTGCCTGATGCTGCGCGAGCGCTTCGGGGTCTCCTATATCTTCCCCATCGCCGAACCGGAGGCCTTCGCGCCGGTCGTCGAGCGGCTGGCGGGCAGCTAAGCCCGACCGCGCTCAGTGGTATTGACCGGTGGCGAAGATGTACGCCAGCTTCTGCAGCTCCGTGAAGGTGAGGCGGCGGGTTTCGGGCTGCTGCCACCACGACAGTTTGCGCCACTGGCTGTCAGGAGCGGCGTGGACGCCGAGCGCGATGCCGCTGCCCGCATAGGCCGCGTCGAAGGTGAGCTTGGCTCGGCGGGCGTGGTACGGCGAGGTGACCAGGATCGCGCTGCGCAGGCCGTGCTCCTCGAGGACCTGGCGGGTATAGATCGCGTTTCCCCACGTGTCGCCGCCCAGCGGCTCCTCGAGAATGGCCCGATCGGGCACGCCGCGCTTGACCGCCAGGTCGCGCATGACGTCGGCATTGCTGGTGCCGTTGTCATACGCCGCGCCTGAAAACACGAGGTACTGACCGAGGCCGCGCTCGTACAGGGTCATGCCTTCCTGGAAGCGCGCCATTTGCTCGTCGCCGCTGATGACGACGATCGCGTCGCTGACCTGGGGCGGCGGTTGGGGCGTATCCAGAAAGACGCCCGGCCCGATTAAGACGGCAGCCACCACGACGATGACGCCGACCAGCACCCGCAGGAGCCTCAGCAGCCAGCCCGCGAACGAGCCGGACGCCACGACGGGCGCCGCCGCGCGCGACCCACGCGCCGGCCGTGTGAGCTGGCGCGTGGCCCGTAGTGCGGTTCTGGCGTGCCCTAGACGAGGTGCCGATCGATGCATGCCCAAGATTGCTTCCCTGCGATTGTGGCAGGTGTGCGGTGGTGGCACGTCCGCGCGCCTGCGCCGCCGCCCGCCCGCCTTCAGACAGCTAAGCGTAACGGCGAAGCGTCACGTAGACCGTCAGGCGAAGGCGAAAAAGCGTCACGCGGGCGTCATAGCAGCATCACAATTTCCACAAAAATTGGTTCTGTGATGGCAAATGCACGACGTGTACCGTAACTCCCCGTCTCCGGCCGGGGCTGCCTTTATTCGAACGTCAGCCCCAGGACGGCCCCGAGATCGCGCAGGGTGCTGCCGCTGAGCCGCCCGAGGACCTCGATCGCGCGCGGCGTATTGAGGTCGTCCGCGAGGGCCTCGGCAAACGCGGCGCGTTCGGCGGCCGGGTCGCTCGAGTCCTCCGCCGCGCGGGCGGCTGCCGCGAGGGTCCGAGCCAGGGCGGCGGCGACCTCCAGGTCGGCCGGCGTCCACTCCCAGACCTGCCGATAGTGACGCCCCAGCAGGTACAGGCGAATGGCGTCCGCGGTATACGCCCCCAGCAGGTCTCTCAGGAAGACCATATTGCCCAGACTCTTGCTCATCTTTTCGCCATCCATGCGCACCATCGCGACGTGCGTCCAGACCTCGGCGAATGGCCGCGTGTGGGTGGCCTTCTCGCTCTGGGCGATCTCGCTCTCGTGGTGCGGGAAGACGAGATCAATCCCGCCGCCGTGGATGGTCAGCTGGGAGCCCAGATACTGGTAGCACAGGGCCGAACACTCGACGTGCCAACCTGGCCGACCGCGTCCCCACGGGCTGTCCCAGCACGGCTCGTCGGACCGACCTGACCACCCCTTCCACAACGCGAAGTCCAACGGATCCTCTTTGCGTGGGTCGTCGACGTCCGCGTCGTCCTGCTGACCGGCTATCGCCAACATCTCGGCTCGGGAGAGTTTGGAGAGCTCGCCATAGGTCGGGATCGAGGCGACCCGAAAAAACACGCTGCCGCCCTCGACCACGTAAGCAGCCTCGCCGGCGATGAGGCTGTCGATGATGTGCAGCATCGTCGGTATGGCCGAGGTGGCCCGCACGAAATGCGTCGGATCGGCGACGTTCAGGGCCCGCATGTCGGCGCGGTACTGCTCGGTTTGCTCGTCGCCGAGGGATTGCCAATCGACCCCCAGTTTGCGCGCGCGAATGAGGATCGAGTCGTCGATGTCGGTGACGTTCTGGACGTAGATGACTTCGCGGCCGAGCCAACGCAGGGCGCGCACGAGCGTGTCGAACTGGACAAACGTGAACGCGTGCCCCAGATGGGTGGTGTCGTAGGGGGTCACGCCGCACACGTACAGCTTGATGGTCCCGTCCGGCAGTGGTTTCCGCGTCGCGGACAGGGTGTCGCTGAGGAACACAGGCACGCGTGCAGATGTGAGCTTACAACCTGCGTCGCAACCCACTGCGCGCTCAGGCCGAGAGTCTCAGACATACGGGCCAGACCAGCGCCAACGCCGAGCCAGCCTGTCAAGCGGCTGGTTGCGACACGATGTGCCGACAGACCCAATCGCGAGCCGAGACGCAGTTCAGGTGGCTCAGCGGCTGGCCCGCCCACCGAGCGTGGTCGAAATACCCTCGAGCCGAGATCGAAGCCGTATGGCGTCGGCAATCTCTACGCCGGGTCGCAGATGGTTGATTGCCGACTGCCACAATTACGCGGCTGGTGGGATGGGCTCTTACAATTTGTGCCATGTTGACGTTCCGCGCGGGTGATGCTGACCGGCCGCGCGGCCACGCGCTGGTGTTCTTTCGCGATGCCGATTCGGCGGATCAGGTGTGGGCGACGTACCTGGTCGTAGCGCCGATCAAAATGGACCTGGGCAAATACATCCCGGCCGCGTTCGCTTCACAATTGGCGGGCCAATTGGCCGCGTCCGGGCCGGCGGCCTACCCGCTGCCGCCGGTGCCCGAAAAGTTCGAGGCCGGGCTGGACGCGCTCGAGCGGCTGGCCGAATTGCGGAACGACGACCTGCTGGATGGTGGCACGCTGCGCATGAACGACCCGCTGTACGCGCTACAGCCGGTGGCGGAGATTGGCAGCCAGTACGCCGATCGGTGCCTGAGCTACTTCGCGGCGTTGCCGCCCGCGGACGATTCAGGTGCGTCGTCCGCCAGCAGGACGTCCGGAGGGGTTGACGTCGACGACCTGTTGTTGCAGGTCATGCCGGACCGCGAGAAGGTCGGCCGGCTGGCCCGGCTCGCGGGGACGCTGCGCTACGCCATCGAAGGCGGCGATACACGCCTGGTCGACGAGACCGTCAGCGACATGCAGCGCGTCTCGCGGCACCTGACCGAGAAGTATCGGCCGGCGGAACTGATCGCCGCGGCGCGCTCGACCGAGCCACGCGGAGCCCAACTCGCGGAACTGTTTCTCGAGCGGTGCTATCGACTGGTCGACGAGGACTACGCCGCCATGGCCGACCTCGACAGCAAGATCGAAAAGATCCAGACGCAGGGTTGAAACCGAGCGCCGTTGAGCGCTCACGCCAGGCTCGCCGCAGTCCACCAGGGCCATCTCCAGCTCGAGCCGAGGAGGCCTGGCCAGGCCCTGACCACACGGAGACTCGGGCTCTTCGCGACTTCCTGGCCAAAGGCAAGTAGGGGAATGCCAGTCGCGCGAAGTCAGCGATGGCCGTGGAGTCGATGGTTCCGTCTGCTGGTCGCGTCTTCAGTTCGCCCGTCAGATATTTTTGGTCCTCAGTCCGCGTCGGCTTTGACGCGGACCAGCAGCACCGGGCAGTCCGCGTGTCGCAGGACGGCGTCGGCCACGCTGCCGAAGACGGCGCGGGCGAGGCCGCTCCGACCGTGGGTGGACATGAGGATCAGGCTCACGTCGAGGGCCCGGGCGCGTTCGACGATCTGCTCGGCGGGCGCGCCTTCGAAATGTTCGGTCTGGACGATCAGGTTGTGTTGTTTGAGGCGGGCGGCCACCTCGTCCAGGTACCTGACGGCTTCGTCGCGCTCGGCTTCGAGGATGGGGGTGGGGTCAATCAGCGGGCCGACGTCGCCGACGGTCTGGCCGGCGCCGGCAGTTTGGGCCAGGAGCGCTTCGGCGGTGACCGTGGCGCGAAACAGCGTGACGGTCGAGCCGAAGGCGCTGGCCAGGGCCTCGGCGTGCTCGAGCACGCGCTCAGCGGCGGGCGAGCCGTCGAGGGGAACCAGCAGATGTTCGTACATACCCCGTCTGGCGAGGTTACCCGCTCGCCGCCGCGGGAGGCGTCGTTTTCTGGGCCGCGGCGAGCTGCTGGCCGAGGGCATCCGCAATGGCCTTGTACTGGATGGCGGCCTCCCGCCAGGTTGACCACTCCCAGTCCTCGGGGGTTTGCCGGTCCGTGGGCTGGGCGGGATCGGTCGGCGTGGTGGGATCGGTCGGCGGGGTTGTGGGATCGGTCGGCTGGTTCGTCGGATCGGTCGGCGGGGTGGTGGGATCGGTCGGCTGGTTCGTCGGATCGGTCGGCGGGGTGGTGGGATCCGTCGGCTGGGTGTCCGGCGGCGGATTCAGCTGCGCCTCCAGCTCCACGCTCAGCACGTTCAGGTCGAGGCCGCCGATGCCCGCGATAGACGTCGTGCCCCGGAACTGTTTGATCGTCGGGTGGTCCCAGCCACCGTACGGGACGTAGCCCAATCTGGCATCGGCGACGTCGTCGTAGTTCGCGTCCCACAACAAGCGATCGGCAAACCGGGTGCTGTTGCCCATATACCGCCGGTCGAGCCAGAACCACCTGCCCGAGTAGATGCCAGTCCGGCCACTGCTGCCGGTGGGGTAGGCGTCACACGCCGCCAGGGCGGATGTCACCTTGTCTTCGCAGGTTGCCTGACTGTAGTTGATCGACGCGGTGTCCTCGACGTCGAGCCAGAGCTGGCGAACGTTGAGTCCATCGAGCAGGTGCAGCTTGCGCTCGATGTCGTTGGCGTCGAGGTCGAACCACAACCAGACATAGGCGTCGACCGTCAGACCGGCGTCCAGACAGGCCTGGATCTGCGCACGCGTGCGCCCGGGCGGGTAATTCGGCGGCGGGTCGACTGTCTGGACGATGACGTGGCCAACACCGGCAGCCTTCAGCCCCGCGATCGCTGTCGGGGAAAGTGGATCGGTGAAATTCGACATGTCGACGGCGAGCATGCGCGTGACCCCCAGGACCAGTGAGCACTTGAGATTAGACAATGGATTGTGTCCGGCCGCACGGACCGCTATTATTGGTGAGGTGAAAGGAGGTGATGCCGACAATATGAGTACCCAATCCGGCGTCACCTCCGGGGCAGCCTAAAAAGCAGCTTCGGGGCGTGACGCCATAAGCTTTCACCGCGGAGACGGGCGGCCCAACCGGGTCGCCCGCGCTCGTTAACACGTACTCGGTACGCTTACGGTCTCATGGTGATGATTGAATCCCCGCTGCCGACGATGCCCGAGGGACCCCGTGTCCTGGTGGTCATGGCTCACCCCGACGATGCCGAATTCGGCTGTGGGGGCACCATCGCCAAGTGGGCGGCGGCGGGTAAAGAGATCAATTACGTCCTCTGCACCAGTGGCGACAAGGGCTCGAGCGACCCAGACGTCATCCCGTATCGCCTGGCCCAAACTCGCCGCGCCGAGCAGATCAACGCGGCGCACGCGCTCGGCGCGCGCGACGTCGTCTTCCTGGCCTACGAGGACGGCACCCTCACCAACACCCTCGCGTTGCGGCGCGACATCGTGCGCGAAATCCGTCGCTTTCGACCGGACGCCGTCATCTGCCAGGACCCGACCATGCGCTTCGGCGGCAATCGGTACATCAACCATCCGGACCACCGCGCCGCGGGCGATGCGTGCCTGGACGCGATCTACCCGTCAGCGCGCGATCCGCACGTCTTTCCCGAGCTGTTGATCGAAGACTTCAAGCCCCATAAGGTGCGCGAAGTGTTTATGTCGACCCAGCAAGGGGCCGAAATCTGGATCGACATCACCGACTGCTTCGAACGCAAACTGGAAGGTCTGCGCGAGCACGTGAGTCAGGTCGGCGACCGGTTCGAGCAGATGAAGGAACGCATCCGCGACCGCTCGCGGCAGGTCGCCAAGCTGAACAACCTGCCCTTCGAGCTGGCCGAAGGGTATCGCTACTTTCGGCTGGATTAGGGTTCGATCAGGACTGCCGTGGTCGCCGCCGGGCTCGTCTGTTTGCTGGACGTCGACAATACGCTGCTCGACAACGACCGCGTCACCGTCGATCTCAAACGCTTCCTGGAGGGCGAGATCGGCAAGCAGCGCACGGAGCGCTACTGGGAGCTCTTCGAGCAACTGCGACATGAGCTCGGCTACGCGGACTATCTCGGCGCGCTGCAGCGATACCGCGACGAGTACCCGCGCGATCCGCATGTGCTCCACCTGTCGCCGTACCTGATCGACTACCCGTTTGCCAATCGCCTGTATCCCGAATCGCTCGACGTCATCCAACGACTCAAGGAGCTGGGGCAGGTCGCCATCCTGTCCGACGGCGATGTCGTCTTCCAGCCACGCAAGGTGGATCGGTCAGGGTTGACTTCGGCGGTCGACGATAACGTGCTGATTTACGTCCACAAGGAGCACGAGCTCGACGACGTCGAGATGCGCTTTCCGGCCAGCCACTATGTCGTGATCGACGATAAGCTACGGATCCTGGCGGCCATCAAGCGGGTCTGGGGCGATCGCGTCACGACCGTCTTTCCGCGCCAGGGACACTACGCGTACGACCCGCACATCCTCGCGACCGAGCCGCCCGCCGACATCACCGTCGAACGCATCGGCGACATTCTGCGTCTGCCTGCGAATGCACTGCAGGGGCAGGGCCGATAACAAGTACCTTGTCATCGGCCCTGGTTGTCACTTGACGTCGAGGAGCTCGACCTCGAACTTTAGCGTTGCATTTGGTGGGATCACGCCGCCGGCGCCGCGGGCGCCGTAGCCGAGGTCGGGTGGGATGACCAGGGTGCGTTTGCCGCCGACTTTCATGCCGGCGACGCCTTCGTCCCAGCCTTTGATCACCTGGCCCTGGCCGAGTGGGAACGAGAACGGCTGGTTGCGATCGCGCGAGCTGTCGAACTTGGTGCCGTCCAGCAACCAGCCGGTGTAGTGGACGGACACCGTCTTGCCTTTTTGGGCCTCGGTGCCGGTGCCGACCTGGTCATCGGTAAATTTGAGCCCGTCGGGCATGGTGACCTCCGTAGTCTTTACGCTCAACCCCTGAGAGGTGGGGGACGACGCCGCCTGGCTGCAGGCGATCGAGGCCGCCAGGACGAGCGGGAGAAGCA
>Ga0070730_10003614_pt1 | contig 13828 bp, 10 predicted proteins | sample Coa_R1_3_FD_66447 | JGI IMG/M metagenome (GOLD analysis project Ga0070730, IMG submission 66447) | Surface soil microbial communities from Centralia Pennsylvania, which are recovering from an underground coalmine fire - Coalmine... | ecosystem: Environmental > Terrestrial > Soil > Unclassified ...
GTAAAGGGCGTGCCATCGCTGAACTTGGCATCCTGGCGCAACTTGAAGGTGGTCTCGAGGTGCTGGTCAGCGCCATCGCCGACCATGACCGCTTCGCCGTTGTCAAGCGACGGCACGTCGACCGCCAGATCGGCAATCGGGTGCATGACGTCGTCGATGACGACGAGCTGGCTGTAGACCAGGTTGTCGACGACCTGCGTCACGTACTCGTTACCCTCCCCTGCAACGAACGTGTCAGGTTCTTGCGAGAACCCTAAAACCAGCGTTTTCCCAGTCTGCTGGGCGTGCGCAGCTGGCACCAGCGTGCCTGCTGCCAGCGCTACCGCTACCCCGAGCGAAGCGAAACGTCTCATCCCGTCTTTCCTCCTCTTTCTGGACACAACACCACAAACCGCCCGCGACAATGACTCGGGCGGCCTATCAGGAACCGGCAGAAAGTGCCGGTAGGGCGTCCCCCCTTCCAAGAAAGGACTCTGATCCTGCCTTCAGGTGTACCTCGACGGGCAAATTGCCTGGACGTGAGCCGAGGGTGAGCCTGAGGCAGTGGCGGCGGAATTCTGGCATTCACTTGTCTGGCCGTCAAGGCTGCATGGCTTATGCCGCATTCGGGCGACTAGCTCACAATGATCGTGTTCGGCCCGCCCGCCGTCCGGCTACCAATAATCTGGCCCCCGGCGCCCGCCGGGTCGGACACCAGCAGCGAGACGCTGGCATTCGGCCAGGCCGCGCCGGCCGCGGTCAAAAGCGCGTCCCCCAGACTGCGCTTGGCGGTCTGGTCGAGCTCCTTGAGCAGGCCGCCACTGTCCTGGGCGATCACCGACACCGACTGGACGTCCCCACCCTTCGCCCCGAGCGGGCTCGAGTTTGCGGTGATGCGCAGCTTGTCGATCTGCGGGACCGACGCGAACGCCGCCTTCAACTCGTCGGCCGCGACCGTGTTCGACGAGTTCATACCGCCGCCGACGGCCGCGGTGGCGTCGAACCGCGCCTCGAGTGTCTCGACCGGCGTCGCCGTCTCGCTGACGACCGGCGGCGCGGTAGCTGCCGGCGGCGCAGCTTGTGAGCAGGCTCCGAGCGTAGCGAGCACCAGCAGGGCCACCACCGCAATCCCGAACGCGTGTGCCGAGCCGACCATCTTCATACGATCCTCATGTGCCGTTTACGCGATGGTAGCGCCAGCCGACGTTTCGGCCTCAGGCTCACCTCCGCGCACATCCGGCGTCTACACCGCCGAGGCAGGCCCTGCCGAGGACTGCGTTGTAGACCCCGACCGTCTGAGCGGCAATGCGCTCGTTCGTGTAGCACTCCAGGACCCGCCTGCGGCCGCGCCGCCCAAACTCCTCGCGTGCCTGACGGTCGGCGAGCAGGTGCGCGATCGCCTCGCGCAGCGCCGCCGCATCCCCTTCAGGGACGATCAGTCCGGCGTCGCCGATCACGTTGGGGATTTCGGCCGATGTCGAACCGATCACGGCGACCCCACACGCCATCGCCTCCATCATGGCGCGTCCGAACTGCTCCTTCCAGTTCCGTCGGGTCAGCGACGGCTGCACCAGCATGGTGAATGTCCGCAGCCGCTCGGGAATCAGCGTTGAGGCCACCGCGCGTTCCCAGACGATCCGCTCGCTCAGGCCAAGCTCGGCGGCTCTCCGCCGGGCCCTCGCTTCCTGGGGACCGGTGCCGACAACGTGCAAGCGCCACCGCCCGGGCAGACTTGCCAGGGCGGCGAGCAGGACGAAGATGCCCTTTTCCTCGACCAGGCGGGAGATGAAGCCGATGACCGGGGCATCTTCTGGTGGTGGCGGTCCAGGCGTGAAGAGGTTGGGATCGACGCCGAACTGTGGGATCACGCTGGCCGGGCCGGCGTAGCCTTTGGTACGCAACACCCGCAGCGCTTCGCTGCTGCCGGCGAGCGCGAAGGCGCTGCGCCGAAACACGCTGCGCTCAAACCAGTTGAACGGGGGCGGATAGTGGCGCACCTGGTTCTGCCACGTGAAGAACAGCGACCGCGCGCCGACGCGCCCCGCCAGCCAACTGCCGTGCGCGGTCGCCAGGTTGTACGGCTCCTCGTCGAGGTGAACCAGGTCGGGCCGAACATCACGCATGACCCGGCCAAGCCCGGGCCAGTAGAAGAGGTGATAGCTACCGTTGAAGCGGATCGGTTCGATGCGCAGGTCGTACGCTTGCGGACCAGCCGACGGCTCGAGCATCCACGTTCGCCCACCTCGCTCGTGCCACGCCGGTGGCGTCACGACGACCAGGCGTTCGACTTCGGGCCGGGCGGCGATCTCGTCGAGCTTGTGGCGGTACGCGGCCACGACCAGGATCTTCGAGACGATCAGGATTCTCACTTGTCATTCGGCCGCGCCGCCAGTGACCTGGTGCCGCAAAGGATCTCCTTGTAGACCCGCACGGTCTGCTCGGCCACCTGGTGCCAGGTGAACCGTCGCGCGCGCTCGAGGCCGCGCCGTGCGAGCTCGTCTCGGCGGGCTTGACTCTCGAGCAGCTCGGCCAGCGCCTGGCTGATCGCCTCGGTGCTGTAGGGGTCGACGAGCAGCCCGGCGTCGCCGGCCACCTCGGGCAGTGCCGACACGTTCGAGGTCACGACCGGTGTGCCGCACGCCATAGCCTCCAGGACGGGTATCCCGAACCCTTCGTAGAGCGAGGGAAATGCGAACACCGTCGCCGCGCTGAACATGGGGGCCTTGTCCTGCTCCCGAATCTGGCCGGTGAAGATGACATTGCCCTCCAGGCCGAGGCGTCGCACCGTCTCGCGCGGGTCAGGGTAGAGCGGATGCCCGAGATTCTGGTAGCGACCGGCGATCACCAGCTGATATTCGCGCCGCAGCCGCTCGGGAAGCCGCCCGTACGCCTCGATCAGCCGCGGCACGTTTTTGCGCATGTCGAAGCCGCCGAAGTAGAGCACGAAGCGTGGCCCGATGCCGTACCGCTCCCGCACGCTCGCCAGCAGCCAGGCGTCGCGCACCGGGAACAGGCTCGCATCGACCGCGTTGCCGATGACGTGAATGCGCTCCGGCGCCAACCCGAGGAGTTTCACGATGTCGCGTTTCGAGCACTCGGAGACCGTGATCACCGCGTCCGCGCGCCTGGCTCCGGCTGACACGAGCCCGAAATACACGCGGCTGATCTTGCGCCACGCGTATTCCGGCAGCACGAACTGGATGACGTCGTGCACGGTCACGACCGTCGGCCACGGCGACCAGACCGGGTTGGACCAGTACGGACAATGCAGCAGGTCGACGCGCTCGCGTGAGCCCGCGACCACGATGCCCACTTGCTCCCACCAGACCTGCTCGACGTTCTCCCCGAGACGCGCCAGCGCACTGACCACTTCGACTTCGCGAAAGCGGTCGGACAGCTGCGGCGCGCGGACGGTATACGCCCGCCGAAACCGCGGCGCCAGCAGCATGTACTGCTGATCCTTTTCCTCGAGCGAGTCGAGGCCTTCGAGCAAGTGCAGCAGGTGTTGACCCATCCCGGTCGTCGGCTTCTGCAGGAACAGCGCGTTGATGCCAATTCTCATGTGGCGGCGACGTTCTGGTAGACCTGCAGGAGCAGAGCGGCGGCGCTCTGCCACGTGTACTTCGCGGCCCGCTCGCGACCCTGCTCGATCAGGCGGGCCCGCAGGGCGGTGTCGAGCAGCGCGAGTTCCAGCGCGGCGCTCAGGCCATCGACATCGGTCGGCTCGATCATCAGCGCGGCCCCCTCCGCAACTTCCGGCAGACACGACGCGAGCGACGCGACGACGGGTGTGCCACAGGCCATAGCTTCGAGGATGGGGAGTCCGAATCCTTCGTACAACGACGGGAACGCCAGGACTTCGGCCGCCGAGTAAATCGCTGGGAGGATCTCGTCGGGCACGAACCCGGGCATGCAGATGGCATCGCGGACAGGCGAGGCAGCGTGATGCTCGAAGATACCGTCAACGAGCCATCCCTTGCCGCCGGCGAGCACGAGCTTGAGATCGGCCGGCACTTTGCCACGCTGCTTCAGGGCGAAAAAGGCGTCCATCAACCGGTTGAGATTCTTGCGCGGTTCGATGACGCCGATCGCCAGCAGGAAGGGCGCGTCGCCGACACCCAGGCGCTCGCGAGCCCGCCGCAGCTGGTCGGCGTCCGTCACGGGCCGGAAGCGCGGCTCGACGCCACCCGGGACAACCGCGATGGCCGCGGGCGCCACGCCAAGCAGCACCACGAGGTCATTCCGGGTATTTTCGGAGTCGGCGACGATGAAGTCGGCGCGCTGCACTGAGCGCGGCACCACACCTTCTAGATACGCTCGCAGTCGCTCGTCGGCACAGTCCGGGCGCATCAGAAATGCCAGGTCATGCACCGTCAGGATCCCGCGCGCATTCCGCAGCGGCGGCAGCACGAAGTCGGGCGAGTGGTACAGGTCAACCGGGCCGCTCAGCCAATCGGCGGGCAGCGGCAGATTGGCGCGGTGCCACAGGATCGTCAGCCAGCGCTCGCGGACGCCGACTTCTCGCCGTGAAAAATTACGCGCGACCGGAAACTCCGGAACCTGGCCTCGATTCGGCCGCGCGTAGATCAGCCGGTAGTCGTTGGCCTGATCAAGCTCGGCCAGAGCCAGGACCTGGTTGCGCACCAGGCGGCCCACCCCGGCCCGCTGATTGACGGCCGCCGAGTAGTCGATGGCTATCCGCATGCGTCACTGCTCAGGGTCCGTGTCCGTGAATACTTACTTACTTACTTACTTTCGCTTGCTCAGCGGGTAGACGACGAGGCCCACGGCGATCAAGCTCCAATAGCTTATGCCGCGGTCCAGCAGCGCGATGCTGGCGGCCGCATGCTCGTCGACGCCCGGCGCGAGGCCAGCCTTGGCCGCGAGCAACAGGACACCCACGATCGCGCCCTCGGCGAAGCCGAGCCCGGCCGGTGTCAACGGCAGCGTCGTCATCAGCGCCGCGGCCAGGGCCACGAACACGACCACGCTCGGGGCAATGCCGCCGAGCCCCAGCGACAACGTGACCAGGTACATGCGCGCCACTTCGCCCGCCCAGGCGGCGCCGGTCAACGCCACCAGACCTGGAATCCCGCGGAAGGACCCCAAGGTCCCGTGTTCGAATCTCGCGTACTGCGCATGGAACCGCGGTGGTAGGACGCGCTCGACCAGCGGCCGCAGCCGTCGCATCCCGATCAACCCGATGACCACGAGCACCACCAGCGCGAGCCCGATTTGCATGAGCACCAGCACTTCGCCAGGCACGGCTCGGCCAAACGACAGGCCGGTGGCCCCCAGCATCAGCACGAAGAGCACCACCACGTCGATGATGCGCTCGGCCAGGATGGTGCCCACCGTGGTCGAGAACGACACGCCGGCGTTCAGCTTGAGCAGATAGGCCCGGTAGGCGTCACCCAGCTTGGCGGGCACGATGCAGTTGGCAAACCAACCCAGAAAGATGATCTCCGAGAGCACCGGAATGCCGAGCCGACCGCCCCCTTCTTCGTGTGTCGTCAACTCCACGTTGTCGAGCAATCTGCGCCACCGCAGCGCACGAATGGGAAAGGTCGCGTAGAACGCCAGGAACGCCAGCACCAGCAGCCACGGATTGGCCTGGCGCACCCACCCCAGGATGGCGCCGACGTCGATCTGGACGCGGGTCGCCAGAAAGCCCAGGATCGCAAAGCCCAGGGCAAACGACAACAGTGTCCGCAGATTGAAGAAGCGCTTACCGAGTGACGGCGGCCGGGCGACCTCCGCCTCCGAAATCGGAGCTTCGGTGGTCATCACGTCGCGGGAGCGAGCTCTGGAACAACGCGCAGTCTGTCGGCCGCGAGCAAACCCAGACCCAGCAGCACGCCAACCTGAATGTTGACGCTGTGCACAAACAGGCTGTCGAACATGTTGTGAACGCAGAACACGACCAGTCCTCCAAAGACCCCGGCCAGAACGGCTCGCCAGAAGTTGTTGCGCCGGCCCTCCGAGCTCACGAGCGCACCACCCAGCTGCCGAAACGCCAGCCCGAGCAAGAGCAGGAGCGTGCAGCCACCGACGAGACCAAGCTCGGCCAGCATGTTGATGTAGTAGTTGTGCGCATGCCCCAGCGCATCGCGCCACGTTCCGACGAAGTAGTCGGGATAGGCCTGACCATAGTTGCCCGCGCCGACACCCAACCACGGGTGATCGAGAAACATGTACCAGCCGGCCTGCCAGTGAGCCATCCGCTCGACGATGGCCCAGTTCTCGGCGGTGACTTCCACCGTACGCACGTCGAACACGCCAAAGTATTCGATCGTCTGTGCCAGCCGGTCGAGGATTGCCGGAGGCAGTACTCCAGAGATCGCCAGCGCTACCGCGAGCGCACCAGCCAGGGCGCCTGGAATCAGGAGTCGGCGGGTAAAGCGGCTCCACGCCAACAGGAGGCACGCGGCCGCCACCGCGGCGCCCAGCCATGCCCCGCGCGACTGGCTCAGGCCGATGCCCGCGGCGATCAGCGCCGCGGCGCCCAATGACAACCAGCGGAACGGAATGGGGTTCGCGCGGCTGATACCCATGCAGACCGCCAGGGGCAGAATCATCGTCAGATAGCCGGCGAACGGGTTCGGCTGGTCGAAGTGGCCGAAGGCGCGCAAGGCGCCCTGGATCTGGAAGGCGCCGGGGCCGCTATCGGTGATGAACTGGACTGCCCCGTAGGTTGCCTCGGCGGCGCCGGCCACGAGCATGGCGCCAATGATCCAGCGCGCCGCGCGCGCCTCGCGCGCCAGATCGACCACGATGACCAGCGCGATCAGCAGTTCTAACCACTTCAGCACCTCTTTGATGGCCGAGGGGCGATCGTCGGCGTACGCGATCGAAAACAGCGCCAGCCCGATCATCGCCAGGGTGGCGACGACGATGGCGCCAGGACGGACGTTGACTTCGTGCCGGCGCACGCCGCGCGCAAGCCACGTCACCGTCAGCAGCGCCACGACGATTTCGGCGGCGCCGAACGACAGATCGGTCGTCGAATCACCGCTGGATCCGCGGGCCAGGCCGCCGAATGGCACGGCAAACAGCAGCAGCGTCAACGCCACCAGCGGCTGAATGAGCGACAGTACGGCAGCCCCGGCCGCCAGAGCGCCCAGCGCCGCGTCCTGCGATTGCTCCGGCAGCGCGACGCCCACGCCGAGCGCCAGGACTACCAGCGTCCACGTCGCCGTCGCCAGGATGGGTGGCGCCTTGCGCGACGGAAAGGGGACCGCGCTCACCGCGCGGCGGTGACCTCGCGGAAGTACGCGATCGTCTTGGCCAGCCCGTCGCCCAACGACATGCGCGGCTCCCAGCGCAACTCCGTGCGGGCGCGGCCAATATCCGGCTGGCGCCGAGCAGGGTCGTCCGGTACCGGATCGACATAGCTGATGCTTGACGAGCTTGACGGCAGCAAGTCGAGCACGATCCTCGCGTAGTCCAGAATCGTGTGCTCCTCGGGGTTGCCGATGTTGTAGACCCGCCCGGCTGCGTCCGGCCGATTCGACTCCATGACCGCCAGCAGGCCGTTGAGCGTGTCGTCGACGTAGCACAACGAGCGCGTGTATTGGCCATCGCCGTAGATGGTCAACGGCAGGTTCGCCAGCGCCTGGGTGATGAAATTGGGCAGCATGCGACCGTCTTCAGGATCCATGTTCGGGCCGTACGTGTTGAATATGCGAATTAGTCGCACGTCGACACCCAGCGACCGCGCGTAGATCATGCACAACGCTTCGCCAAACCGCTTGGCCTCGTCATAGCAACTGCGCGGACCGATGGACGAGACATTGCCCCAGTACTCTTCGCGCTGCGGATGCTCCAGCGGATTGCCGTAAATCTCAGACGTCGAGGCAAACAAGACCCGACCGCCGTGCAGCCTGGCCAGGTCGAGCACATGCTTCAGGCCAACCGAATTGACCAGCGCTGTCTCGAGCGGGAGCGCCATATAGCTCCGCGGCGTGTGCGGGTTTGGGCTCGCCGGGCTGGCCAGGTGAAAGTAGCGATCGGCGGCAAGCTCAGCCGGCAGCGGCGCCTTTGAGACGTCGCACTCGATCAGCGCGAACTTTGGATGTTCGAGCAAGCCGGCAATGTTGCCCCGCATACCTGTCGAAAAGTTGTCGAGGCAGGTAACCGACCAACCATCACCCAGCAGCCGGCTGGACAGGTGCGAGCCGATGAACCCAGCTCCACCAGTGACAAGAGCTTTCACGTGGCGTGGATTCTAGCAATGGTGCATCACCCATCTGGCTCCCCGGCCAGGGCGAGCGCCAGCCAGAACAGGAACGCCAGGTCGACGAGGAAGTAGCTGTTGTCGATGAATCCATGTACCAGCAAGTCGGCCATGCTGCCGCAGGCGCCGGCGACAATCCAGCGCGTGCCCGATGCGGTCAGCGCGTTGCGCGCCTGACGCCAGAAGCGCCACAGCAGCCACCCGAAGCTGATCAGGCCAAGCACGCCCAGCTCGAGCCAGACGTGCAGCACCCAGTTGTGCGGATGTGAGAGATTCGGCTCCGCCGCGGCGCCCTCGCGCAGATAGACCTGCTGGTAGAGATAGGCGAAGTTGTCGAGCCCGATGCCTAACCACGGGTGGTCGCGCACCATTTCGAGCGAGGAAACCCACAGGTCCAGACGGAAGCCGCCGGTTTGCCGCAGCGGGTTCAGCCGCTCGGGCAGGACCCCGACGATGGCCAGCGCGCTGACGATTGCCAGCGCCAGGGCTGCGACGGCGCCCAGTCGCGTGGCCAGTCGTCGCCGACCCAACGCCACCAGGACAACGAACCCGCCGGCCAGGGCGCCGAGCCAGCCGCCAGTGGAAAAGGTCAGGATCAGCGCCAGGCCGACCAGACCCGCCGGCAACCAGAGCCAGCGCGACGCGGCCAGGGCGCCGGCAATCAAAAACGGCCACGCCCGTCCGAGCATCAGCGCCAGGTGATTCGCGGACGGATACCAGGCCTGGGCGCGCAGCACGCCCTCGGCGGGCGTCCCACCCAGGCCGAGCGGGCCCTGCGCGATTGCCGCCACGGCAGTGAGGGTGGCGCCTGCCAGAAAGCCAGCTAGCGCGAGCGACGCGCTGCCGCGCAACGTTTGGAGCAACCAGAAGAAGAGCACCGGCTCGAAGATCAGCGCGCGCAGCTCGCGAATGCTGAGCAGCGGGTATTCGGTGACCAGCAGCGACAGCAGGGCCGCCGCGAGAAAGAGGGCGGCGGGCAGGTCGTACGGCGTCCTTGGCCAGCGCACCGCGATTTTTCCGCGTGCTGCAGTCGCCAGCACGACCAGCCAGCTGATGATCAGCACGAGCCCCGGTGGCGTCACCGAGACCGGCCCGGCCAGCGGCCGTGAGAAGAAGAAAAAAGGCAGCGCGCCGCCGATGAGGACGGGCCCTGCGAGCGGGCTCCACAGCAGCCCCCCACCCAGCCCGGCCAGCCCGATGATCAACAAATCGACCCGATGGACCGGCGCCGCGAACGTCAACGCGAGCCCCGCGAGCGCCAACGTCAGCGCCTTCCAATTGAGCCCTGCCCCCGCGCTCCCTTCGCTAGCCCGCGGCGCTTCCACCGTTGCCCCCACCCCAACGCTCATGCCGCAAGCCCGCGGCGCTTCCACCGTTGCGCTTCCACCGTTGCCCCCACCCCGACGCTCATGCCGCAAGCCCGCGGTGCTTCCAGCGACGCGTCGTCTCCGCATCGCTTCGCTCGCTGCTTCGCATTCGGGACGAGCTGGGCCTGCGGTCCCCCTGCGGAGCGAGCGAAGCGAAGCGGGTGGCACGCCTGCCCGGGTGCCCGCGCGGCCTCCCGCTCCGCAGCCGCGGTTCACTGCCAGTTCGTCCCGCACCGAAGGGAGCGAGCGAAGCGAAGCGGGCGGCGCGCATGCTCGCTCGTTTTACACTGAGCCTCGTTGAACATCCGAACTGTTGGCGTGGTCGGCTGCGGGCTGATGGGCTCGGGGATTGCCGAAGTAACTGCCCGCGCGGGGTACACGACGCTGGTGCGCGAAATGAATGACGAGCTGCTCGCGCGCGGCCGCCAGCGCATCGAAACGTCGATGGGTACCGCCGTGGAGCGCGGCAAGCTCCCCGCCGCCGAGCGCGACGCGGCCCTGGCGCGGCTGACAGGCACCACGCGCCTCGAAGAGTTCGCGGCCTGCGACCTGGTCATCGAAGCCGCCACCGAGAACCCGGACATCAAGAAGCGCACGTTCGCCGAGCTCGATCAGATCTGCCCGCCGCACGCGATCCTCGCCAGCAACACGTCATCAATTCCGATCATCAACATGGCGACCTCAACCCGTCGCCCCGACAAAGTGCTCGGCATGCACTTCATGAACCCCGTCCCGGTGATGCGCCTCATCGAATACGTGCGCACGCTGACGACCTCAGACGCGACCCTGGAGACGGCCCGAGAATTCGGCGAGAGCCTGGGAAAACGCATCATCGTCAGCAAAGATCGGGGCGGTTTCATCGTCAACTTCCTGTTGATTCCGTACCTCTGCGAGTCGGTGCGCATGTACGAGCAAGGCTTTGCATCCAAAGAGGACATCGACGTCGGGATGATGCTTGGCACCAGCTACCCGATGGGCCCCTTTACGCTGCTGGACTACGTCGGCCTAGATACGACGCTGTACATCGCCGACATTCTGTTCGACGAGTTCAAAGAATCGCGCTTCGCCGCGCCGACGCTCCTGCGTCAGATGGTTGCCGCGGGCTATCTCGGTCGTAAGACGGGCCGCGGCTTCTATAACTATCGAGCAGGTGAACTACCGCCCCGTTAGCGCCCGCGAAATCGGCATCGTCGGCGTCCCGATGGATCTCGGCTCCGGTCGGCGCGGCGTCGACATGGGGCCGTTCGCGATCCGTTACGCCGGCCTCGAGCACGAGCTCACCGCGCTGGGTCTGTGCGTCACGGACTTCCAGAACATCACCGTGCCGGGTCCCGAGAGCGCCGACGTCGGCGACCCGCGCGCCAGGTTCGCGGACCTGATCGAAACCGTCTGCATCGAGTTGAGAGCCCGCGTCGGCGAGATCGTGCGCACCGGTCACTTCCCGCTCGTGCTGGGCGGCGATCATTCGATTGCCATGGGCACCGTCGCCGGCCTGCTCGACGCCTGGGGCGACGTGGGTGTCCTCTGGATCGACGCGCACGGCGACATCAACACCCCCGCGACGACCCCGAGCGGCAACGTGCACGGCATGCCCGTGGCTGCACTGCTGGGCAAAGCCGGTCTCGGCGCACGCCTGGGGTGGGACACGCGCCACATTCGGCCCGAGCGGCTCGTACTCCTCGGGACCCGCACGCTTGACCCCGGCGAACGAGCCATCATCCGCGACCTGGGCATTCGCATGTTCACCATGAGCGAGATCGACCAGCGCGGCGTACTGCCCGTGGTGCGCGACGCCATCGACATTCTCCAGGGCCCCGGCGGCATCCACGTGTCGTTTGACATCGACGCGGTCGACCCGCTCGAGGCGCCTGGCGTGGGCACGCCCTGGCCCGGCGGGCTGACCTACCGCGAGGCGCACCTGGCAATGGAGCTGCTGGCCGCCACCGGGCAGGTGTCGTCAATGGAAATGGTCGAGGTCAACCCGATCGCCGACCACGAGAACAGAACGGCCCGGCTGGCGGCCGAGCTGATTCTGTCGGCCCTTGGCCGAACCATCGGCTAGGCCCGCTCGCGCCGCTTTTTCGCTTCGGCGACCAGCGCCTCCTGCGTCAGCTCACCGTCGCGAAGTCCAACTTCGGCGATCAGCCGAGAGTTGCTGCGGGCATCGCCCAGGCACCACTCCTGGTGGTCGAGTAGCGACTCTTCGTCCTCAGCCGCCCCGCCGCACCACGTGCAGGCCCAGGTTTGGAGGTCCGTCTCCTCCGGCTCCACCTTCTGAGGATAGAGCCTCGGCCAGGACCTCCGCGACGTGCTTGACCTCGAGCCGCAGGCCCGCGGCGTCGGCGGCGCCGCGGAGGTGAAGGATGCAGCCGGGGTTGTCGCTGCAGAGGACGGCGGCGCCCGTGCTGCGAACGTTGTCGAGCTTGCGGGCGACTATGCCGCGCGAGACTTCAGGGTGATCGATCGACGCGCCTCCGCCGAACCCGCAGCACACCTCCGCCTCCGGCAACTCGAGCACGGCCACCCCAGCGCGCGCTAACAACCGCGGCCCGACCGCGCCAATGCCCAGCACGTTCGTGCTCTGGCAGAAGCTGTGGAACGTCACCGGCCCGCCCGCGCCAGCAACGACCTGCGGTGGGTCCGCGACCCGATCCACAAACGTCAGCAGGTCAAGCGTCCGCGCCGCGAGCCGCTCGGCGCGCTGTTGCCACTTCGGCTCGTCACGCAGCAGCCGCGGGAAATCGTGCTCGATGGCGACGGCACACGAGGCCGCCCCGGTGACGACGTAGTCGGCTGAAGTCGATTCGAGATCCGCGATCGTCTGCCTGGCCAGGCGGCGGGCAATCTCGCGGTCGCCCGAATCGAGCGCCGGCAGGCCGCAACAGTGCTGTTCCGCCGGCACCACAACGCGCACGCCGCACGCGCGCAGCACCCGCAGCGCGGCATCGACCTGCTCAGGCGCCAGCCGATCCGCGACACACTGCAGAAAGTACGCGACCGTCAGCCCACGAGCCTTGCTGGTGGCCCACGGCCCGCAGGTCTCCGGTTCGAACGACTGCCCCAGGCACAGGTCGCGAGCCGGCTGTCGCGCCAGGCCCGGTACGGTGCGCCAGCCCAACACAGCCGGGAGCGGCAGCCTGAGGAGCGGCCGCCGCCCGCCCTTGAGCAGCGGACGCTGCGCCAGACTCGCCAGCCGGGCGGCCGCGTCGAACAGCACCGGCCGCGCCCAGACCTCGAATGCCGCGCGCTTGTACCACGGCAAACCTTGGGCTTCGACCACGCGTGCCCGGGCATCGAGGATGAGCTGCGGCAACGGTATGCCGACCGGACACACCGTGGCGCACGCGTTGCAGCTCACGCACAGTGACTGGGGACCGGCGTTCGCTTTCAGACCGTGGTGAAACGGCGTATTCACCAGCCCGATCGCGCCTGAGTAGACGTAACCAAAGACCTGCCCGCCGACAACCTGGTACGGCGGGCACACGTCGGCGCACGCGGCGCACCGAATGCAGCGCAGCGCCTCGCGCGCGTCAGGATCGGACCACATGGCCGTCCGCCCGTTGTCGATCAGGACCAGGTGGACCGTGTGGCCCGGTTCGGGCCCGGTGATGAACGAGGTGTACGTGCTGATCTCCTGGCCGGTGCCCGAACGGGCCAGCAACCGAACCTGCGCCACCGCGTCGGCGAAGGTCGGCACGATTTTCTCCCAGCCTGCGATCACGATGAGCAGCCGCGGGAGCGTGCTGACCAGGTCGCCGTTGCCCTCGTTAGTCACCAGCATGACGGTGCCGGTCTCGGCGATGAGCGCATTGGCGCCAATCATCCCCGCATCGGCCGCGAGAAACACGCGACGGAGCTCGTCGCGCGCCAGCCGAACCTGCGCCCCGACGTCGTCCCGCGGGACAGGGTGATGCGTGATGGCTTCGAACAGCGTGGCGATTTGCTGACGGCTCTTGTGGATCGCCGGCATCACCATGTGGCTGGGCGTCTCGTGGGCGAGCTGGATGATCCACTCGCCGAGGTCCGTTTCCACCACGCTCAGACCGGCAGCCTCGAGGTGATGGTTGAGAAAGATCTCCTCGGCGACCATGCTCTTGCCCTTGGCCAGCAGCCTCACCTCGGCGGTGCGGAGAATCCCGAGAATCGTCTCGCGTGCCTGGTCGGCGGTCGCCACGGTATGCACCAGCGTGCCCTGAGCCCGCGCGGCTTCGACGAACTCGCGGCGTGCCGCCACTGGATCGGCCAG